>BNJS01003146.1_pt1 | contig 63539 bp, 63 predicted proteins | sample 8540461 | NCBI WGS metagenome assembly BNJS01 (sample SAMD00202454, study PRJDB9452) | human saliva metagenome | isolation source: human saliva | place: Japan
TCAGTTGGCTGCATTGCTGACGAGCCCGATCGGCTCACGTCGGATCCGGTGTCGGACCCCGACGGCGAATCCGTTGCGGTTGCCCGGTGCACTCCCTGAAAACCGGCTTGTCCTCGGGGCATGGGTAGTCTGGCCCGGGCGCCGGCGCCACTGCGCTGCCACCCGGGCCGCCGCTCCGCTCACCAAGGACGCGGCCGAACTCCAGTGTCCAGCAGGAACGAGGAACCATGACCGTCAGCCGTATCGCCACGACCAACGCCCCCCGCCGCCGTCGGCCCCTACTCCCAGGGCGTCTCCACCGGTCAGGAGGCCGGCTCGCTCGTCTTCGTCTCCGGGCAGGTGCCGCTCGACCCGGTCACCGGCGCGCTCGTCGAGGGCGACATCCAGGCCCAGGCCGAGCAGGTCCTCAAGAACGTGGGCGCCATCCTGGCCGAGGCCGGGCTCGGGTACGACGACGTCGTCAAGACCACGGTCCTGCTCGCCGACATCGCCGACTTCGCCGCCGTCAACGAGGTCTACTCCCGCTACTTCACCGGCGAGACCCTCCCGGCCCGGGCCGCCTTCGGGTGGCTGCCCTGCCGCTGGGGGCGGGCGTCGAGATCGAGGCCATCGCCGCCAGGTCCTGAGTCGGCCCGATCGAGAGCCATCCCTCGAGTCACGGCGCCACTCCTGAGACTGGCGCCGGTCGTGCGGGTGCGAACTGGGATCGGCCGCGTCAGATGGGGCGCTGCCTTGCCCAGCACGGGGTGCTCGACCCTGCCGGTGGGGCGACCCGTTCACTAGGCTCTTTCCCGGTTCCACTTCCACGGGGTGCCCCTTGTCGGGGCGCCCCGTGTTGCTCTCCCCATGGCAGATGACCGGACTGATGGGAAGGATGAGGCCCGGCAGGCGGGCACACGACCGCCGGTTGGCCAGCCCCCTTCGAGACGCGACGAGAGGACGACGGATGCCGCCCACGCACCTTCCTCTCGTTGTCCGCCTCGGTGGGATCCGCTCGCTGCTGGCCTTCTGCGCCATCATGACTGCGGGCCTGGCGGTCGTGCTGTCACCGGTGGTCGTGGCGGTGTGGGAGCCCTTCCTCGCCGCAGTCATGCTGCTGCCGGCCCTCATGGGCGCCGGCGGGATCGCCTACTACCTGTGGCGCGGCCTGTCCGCGCGCCGAATGGCCCGGGAGGCTCGGCGTGCCTACTCCCGGGTCACTTACGACTACGAGGCCACCGAGCTCCAGGCGCGCCTCGTCCCGGAGGGGGAGGTGCGCGGCGCTCGGGTCATGGCCGACTACCGATGGTTGCGCGACGAGTACGAGAACCTGACCCGCTCCTGGCAGGACCTCGGCAGCCCGCGCGGCGCCCAGTGGTTCGAGCCGGGGATGCTCGGGAGGGTCACTGAGCCTCGAGCGGCGCTCGGCCGCACTGGACTCGACCGAGGACGTCATCGTCGGCCGTGCCGCCTTCCTGACCCCTGTCCTCCCGCTGGGAGCGGATCTGGCATGACGAGCAGCGTCCAGTCCTGGAGGACCTCGGCCTGCTCCTGGACCTGTGCCAGTGGATCGACTCCTGTGCATTCACGCCCGGCGGCACGGTGGAGGCGCGGGAGCTGGTCCGTGCCCACCATCAGCGCCTCAGTGAAATGACCGCTGAGCTGTCGGCCGGCCTGCTGCAGCCCTCTGCGGCGCTCGATGAGCTCGCCTGGATCGCGGCCGACGTCCGCCGCGCGACGAACGCTCTGGGGTGGACGGCGGCCGCAGGTGTGGACTCTCCTCTCGGTCCTCCCGACCTCGACGTCCAGCACTGGGTGAACGGCTCGGAATGGCTGGACGTCGTCGAGCCCGGAGACGACGCCGGAGCCTGTACGACGCCGACGCCTACGTCGTGGCCGGTGCGAGGATCGGTCCCCATGCGCCCTTGCGCAGGGGATTCCTCGGGGACGGGACCTTCCCGGGGCGGTGACGCCGGTACGGCTGACGTCGGCCGCTCGACGACGAACTAAATACACATGGTTCAAGACGGACAATTAATGCTGCTAACCTCGACCTGCTGAAAACAGACGCAGTACATCGTTCGAGGCCGGTTCGATTATCAACAAGGAATGTCATGAAGCAATCTGCGATTGTCCGTCTTGGAGGTCTTCGAGCGGTCACTCTTTTTGTGATGAATATTGCCGGAGCGTTGATCTCGATCCTGCTTCTGCCGGCAGCGCTCCTGTATCCTTTCGCATCTGGGCATCGTCCCGACGTGGACGTTCGCGACGAGGCCGGCATCTATCACGAACAGACTCTTCGCCGCGGCCTGGAGGAACAGAACTACGATCGTGAGGTTCGCATCGCGGTGCTCTCGGTTCCCGGAGCCGGCATCAGCAACATTGATGAGGAGACTGTCAAGTACGCGGGTGACGGCGCACAAGGCTCCCCCTGGCTCAAGAGCTCCGACGTCGGTAGTCCGGTGGACGGAACGGTCCTCTTCGTGGTGGCACCCGAGTCTCACTGGGTGCGTTGCTACGCGGCGAAGGACCTGCACCTGTCTGCTGACAAGCGCACAGCCATCGAGAACGCGGCGGGAAGCCACTATGCCCAGGGTGACTGGGATGGTGGGACCGTGGCGATGGGGCGGCAGCTGGCGACCTACATCGGTTCAGGCGACGGAAGCGGCGCGATGATGCGGGTGGTCGGTGCGGTCCTCGCCTTCATGGTGGGAAGCGGATGGCTTGCCTTCTACATATGGCGGGGGATGACCGCTCGGCGGCGAGCTCACGGGGCCTACCGGGACATGATGCGGATCGTCTACACCTACGATCTCACCGAGCTGCAGGCGGGAACCCTGCCGGAGGGGTCCCGCCAGAGCCGGGACGTTGGTTCCGACTACCGACGATTCCGCGACGAGTACGACACCGTCAGCCAGCAGTGGAAGGACTTCGGGGAGCCTCGTGGTGCTCAGTGGTTCGGCCGCGGTGTTCTCGCTCAGGCCACTCGTCTCGCCGAGAGGACGGCCAGTTTGGCCGAGCTCGACGCCGCTGTGAATGTCAGCGCCGCGACTCGGACGGACACGGTCCCGAATCCTGGGGGTACTGCTCTGTGAAAAAGCTGCCAACAGTCTCTGAGCTCGGTGGGATACGAGCGGTCCTCGGGTATGTGGGTAATCTCCTCATTGGTGTGGCGCTTGTGGTCGCCCCATTCATTATCAACGGTGGACAATCACCCTTCTATCCCGCGAAACAATTCCACCCGACGGTGGAGATCCATGATGAGCCCGGTGTTCTTCCTCGGGACTTCATTGAGTCCTACCTTAAGAAGCTTACCTTCCGGCAGCCGACTCATATCGCTGTGGTTGATGTGAACAGCTCGAAAGTTCAAAACCTTGAGCAGGAGGTTCAGAACTACGCCCGCACCCACGCCACTGACGTCCCTTGGATATCATGGACGGATTCTGAACGTTGGGCCGACAATGTGTTCGTGATCGCTGCTGCACCCAACGCCAATTATGATGAAAGGCTGGAGGGGCAGGTAGCGGGATACTACTACGGTTCCCGGCTGCAGATCAGCGAAGAGGGAAGGGAGGAAGTATGGGACGTCACGGAGTTGAAAATGATAGAACGCGACGAGGTCGGGCGTGTTCTAGAATCCGCCAAAGTTGCATCTGACTACATTGGTGCTCAGTTAAATCCTGCCAGGGTATGTGCAACGATCACATTATTTGTTATCTTCTTCGTTGCGGCGAACCAATGGACTCGATATTATCTAGGCCGAGGGAAACGGGCGAGGTCCGGCATCGAGGAGGCGCGTGAGGCATACTCTCAGGCGGTAGTCGGGCGTGCGGCTGTCAGTGACTACCTTCGACTCATCCCTGCCGGTGACATCTACGGCGTTCAAGTGATCGCCCGGTATAAGGTGCTGCAGCGGCACTATCGCCGACTTGATCGCGCCTGGAAGATTATCGGGAACCCGGTTGGTCTTCAGTGGTTCGGCATGAGACGTAGTCGTCTCGCTGAGTATGTCAAGACATACTCCGTGCAGCTCCGCGCCATGCAGCAAACGGTTGTCAATTGCGCACAGCTCTTATCAAAGACGGGGAGCTGGAGGGAGTCCTGGGAAAATGAGTGCGTGCCTGTTCGACAAGATATTGCTGCTGTAGCACGTATGTTCTCGTATGTCCCACGGATTCATCGGCTATTTGGCGAAAAGGCGCTGAAGTGGGTAAAACTGAAGCAGGCAGAACTCGATGAGACTACTACGAAAGTGTTAACTGAACGAACGTCCCCGGCTGAGGCGCTTCGTGTGCTGAACCGCCTCTCCGTTGAGGCAAATAAGTTCGCAGAGCAAGCGGTCGATGAGTTATTTTGGGGTAAATCTAGCCAGGAGTATTATAAAAAATATCGAAAATACCTACTGTGCTACCGCGAAGAAAGTCGGCACGGCCTGAAGAGCGCTACGAAGCCTTCCTCCAGGCCTCAGTTTAGAGTGGGCGCCCACGGTGTGTACTACGTGACGCCCTCAAATTCTGCTGATGAGGGTCATGAGTTCTCCAATGTTTCCGTGACTGTTCGTATGAACCCCTGGTCGCCGGCCGCTTCCTTTGTCGCCCTGAGAACGGAAACTCCTGGCCCTATGTCCGTGTATGCACCAGTCCGAGATATATCGGACGCCTATCAATGTGCTATAGCCTTGCCGGGAGTGAAACAAGAATCTGAAATCAAGAAAAATTTCAAGGGTGAGTCGGGACGCAAATGACTCGAGAAAATCGTGAACACAAAAGAAGTGGGTCGTCGAGTGCGATCTCATTTGCGTCGAATGTCTCACTGTGTATGGCTATGATTCTTGCTCTGCCGGTCATGATGTTCCTCTCTCCCGTGATGGGTTATGCGCCGACTGTCAGCGTGCATGACCAAGCGGGAGTGTTTGATCGTGAGTTGTTGGAGCGCGAGCTGGGGGAGCTGAGGCTTCGTCAGGACATTCGTTTTGAGGTCATTTCTCTGTCCGGATGGGGAATTAAGAATCTGGATGCGGCTGTGGCGTCATTCGCAGACCAGGAGTTGGAGTACAAGAACGATATTAGAACGGTCGACTATAGGAACTGGAAGAAAGGAGTCGTCATCATCGCGGTGGCGCCCCGCGCACATCAGGTCGGTGTGTATCCGGGTGCCGATGTATCGCTCAAACGTTCGGAGCAGGTTGCCATTCAGGATGCTGCGGAGACCCAGTTCTCTAATCAGGACTGGAATGGTGGCGTTCTGGCTATAGGAAATAAAACCGAGACGTACTTGGGTGCCTACAGTAGCGGACTCGCGCGAGCCGGCGTCGCCATAGCTGCTGTTCTAAGTTGTTGGGGTGCAGTAAAACTCTTTCTCTATCTTCGTCGTGGTCTTGCTTCTCGCCGTATGGCGAGGTCGGCGGCCAGTTCCTATGGTCAAGTGACCTACGATTATGACTCGACTGCTCTCCGGGTAGGTACCCTCGACTCGAGTGCTCCCGAATCGCGAGCGCTTGCAGCACGCTATGAGAGTTTTGAGCAGGACTATTATGATGTCACGCTTGCGTGGCGGAAGTTCGGCGATCCGCAGGGATTCGACTGGTTCGGTAAAGGTGTATACGACAGCGCGAAGAGTCTGCAGGAACGTTCGGCGGCTCTCGATGATGGCGATGACGTCATCGTCGATACTGTTTCCATTTTGACGATGTCGCCTACATGGGGGCGAGCGTGGGAGAAGCAGCAGGCGCCGATCCTGGAAAAATTGAGGGCAGTCACACGAATGGCTGGATCGGTGCGTCGGAGTAACGCCGTCAATCGTGAGGACATTGCAACGTGGGTGGCCCGGCAGAATCGGCGGCTCGGAGAGCTGACTGTCGACCTCGACAAGCGTGAGCTAGCCCCGGTTGAGGCGTTGGCTGAGTTGGATGGGATGTCGAGAATTATTGATCTGGTAGTTGCGGCGCTTGAGCAGCGACGGGAGGCGGTTGTTGAGGCAGTCGTGACATCCAGCGTGTCGGTGTGTTGATTCAGCTATGGTTCGGTGTGTATCCAACGATCTCAGCTCCTTGAATACCTACCAAAAGTCCTGAGTCGCCCAAGCTCGTGATGATGTGTGATGAGGAAGTAGGGGGTGTGATGACGCGCGCGGTCTGCGTATCAATGACAAGGGATGTTTTATCGTTTAGCTCGGAATCCACGCCCCCGATAGTGTAGACAGAGACTGCCAGGACTTGTTGATCGTTGGACAGGTTCCAGTGGATCTGGAGTTCTCCTCGCCCTGGAGGGTAGACGAAGGACCGCTCAAAGGGCAGGGTTACTGGCGTTCCATTGAATGTACATGCGTCTTTCGTGGTGCATTCGATGACGTATTTTGCCCAGGATGTGTCTCCTGACTCGTAGGCCTTCTGGAACTGTTCCAGAGTCGGGATCCCGGACTCAGAAATGAGAAGTGGCGCATTGCTTCCCGACAGCGGGAACGATCCAATGTGCTCACCTTGGAGAGAGTAGGTCTCAGCGGTGCCGGATTTTTTTGGGGATGCGGATCCAGCCGTCTCGGGCCGGTATGTAGTCGGCTCGTTCGCCTGGAAAGAGTTCGTCGGGAATTGCGGTTACCGTTCCATCGGATAAGTTCATGATGCCGGTTCCGACAGATTCCCATCCATTTCCCTTCGGCTGAGATAATTCGACGAGGGGGCTCGGTGCGGAGGTGTCTCCTGCGACTCCGAAGGCGACAGGTTCGACTTGTTTGTCGTATTGGCGCTCCCACCGTTGCTTCGGTGCGCCGTTGTTCCACTCCCAGGCTGCGCAGTGGTTGGTGTGTCCATACATGTTGCATGTCAGGACGAGATCGGGAGACATGATGTAGGGGTAGTCGTTGGTCGACCAGGGGGCTTTTTCGATAGTTCCAGTTGCGGGATTGAGGATCTCGTGTTTAAGAAGCATATGCCCGCCCCACCATGGATTGCTGCCCCAGGTGTGAATGATCTTGGGAGGTGCTTTCCATAGCTCTTTGAGGTGGCCGTTTTCGAGGACGTATCCTTTCAAAATGCTGGGAGAATCATATGTGGCTGATTGAACGACAAAATATTTCCCGCATCTTGAGACGTGCGGAAAACTAATTTGCATGTCCTGGGTTGTGTCAGTTGTCAATCGCCAGGCCTCGTCCCACTGCGCTCCGGCTGGAGGGGGTGTGTCGGTGGAGGGCCGCAGGAAATCGTTTCATCCGTCGCGGTCGTCGCCTGCCACGTTGAGAAGGCCGGCGCCTTCGGCTCGGTGAGGGATGAGGCCATGACAGGGCGCTGCCGGGCCCACGCCTGGGCGATGGATAGGGATGCGGTCACCATGATGAGGACGAGCGCGGCGGTGAGTGAACGACTTCGGAAGATCGTTCGAGCAAGACGCACACACATGTGTCGAAGGTTCGCCGCGCTGAATCGCATAGGGATAGCATTCCCCCACTTCATGCGTCGGCGGGACTCGTTCTCCCTGTGACGTCAGGGGGAAACCGATGGGGAGAACTGCCGTGAACCGCGTCATGGGGTGCCGACGGACCGTCGTCGGCCTGGGAGCGGCGTGGGCTGGCCGGTAGGCTGACGGCCATGTCGAAGAAGAAGCGCCACGGGCGCCGTCCGGCCGCGGCCGCCAAGCCCCGCAAGCAGAGCATCGAGTTCGTCGCCCGCCCCTTCGCCGGTCTGCCGGCCGAGGAGGACCTCGTGGCGATGGCCCAGATCATCCCGGCCGCCACGGCCACGGTGCGCCTGACTGAGGAGTACGGTGGTCAGGCAGGTCCAGCTCGTCACGCTTCTTCCCGAGTTCGTTCAGGGGCCCAAGCGCTCCGACGGCGAGATCCTCGTGGCCATGCAGACCTCCATGCACCTCGGGACGCCTCCCGCGACGTCGCCGCCGCCGTCCTGGCCACCCTCGAGCTGCCTGAGGGGCAGGCTCTGCGTTCCGACGGCCTGCCCTGAGCCCGGCCCGCGCCTCCAGGACGTCCTCGACACCAGCGAGCCGCCGGCCGTCTCCGTGCGCGAGACCTTCGACTTCTGGGTTGACCCCCAGGCCGCCGGCGACAACGAGCAGGCCCGCCAGGTCATCGAGGAGGCCATTGAGCGGGCCAAGGACGAGATCGCCCCGACCCGGCCCGTGCCCGGCGTCGAGCACGCCTACTGGTGCCGTCTGGGTTCCAAGGAGTTCGTGCGTTGGGTGCGCGGGGAGGACGAGGACGAGTTCTTCAACGCCTTCGCCCGTATCTACGCTGCGCGCGAGTCCGACCTGGAGGAGGGGGCGCGTTTCGTCGGCGCCTTCCGGGCCAACGGCCTGGCCATCCCCGTGTGGAGCTCGTGCCCGGCACTGAGGCCGAGGAGCTCACCAAGCCGCTGCAGGCCATGGGCAGGCGCCTGGACGCCGCACTGGCCGACCCGAGCCCCTGAGCCCTCGAGGTCCGCCGCGCCAAAGGCCGGCATCATCTCCCGCCAGGTCAACCTCTGACCTGCTCACGGATATCTCGTCCCGGCCGGAGACATTCTGCGCATCAGGGACCCTTCGCGCAGCCGGGGACGTTCTGCGTACGGGGACAGGATTCTGGTTCCCTGACGGCGTCGATGCCCCGTGGAAGGGCACGCACCCGGCCGCGGAATGTCCCCATCAGGTGGTGACGGGCTGGGGAGACGGGAGGCGGGGGAAGTGACGAGGGCGTGGTGACGGGGCCGGGCGCACAGTGCGACTCAGGTATCGGCGATGCGCAGGCGCCGGCGCGTCACGCGCGGCAGGCCGCGTCCGTAGAGGGTGCCCTCCTTCGCCTTGACGGCGGCGACGAGCACGAAGCTGAGTGAGATGAGCAGCGCCCAGCTGCCGAACTTGCCGGCGTGCACCAGGTGCCAGCCGTCGGCCTGGTCGGGGTAGCGCCAGGCGCTCAACGCCGTGGCCAGGTTCTCCGCCAGCCAGAGGAATCCCCCAATGAGGATGAAGGCCGCCGTCGTCGGCATCCAGTAGCGCTCCCCGCCGACAGTGAAGTGGACGGCGCTTCCCCACAGGGTGATGAGGAAACCGGCTGCGATGACCCAGCGCAGGTCGATGATGACGTGGTGGGTGAAGAAGTTGAGGTAGGCGGCCACGGCCAGCAGACTCACCGGCCACCACCGAAAGCCTCCCACGTGCAGGTCGAGGCGCCGGAAGGCCTGGCAGATGTAGGAGCCGACGGAGGCGTACATGAAGCCGGAGAAGACCGGTACCCCGCCGACGCGCACCACCCCGGCGTCCGGATAGGCCCAGGAGCCGGTGTGGACCTTGAACACCTCCAGCGCCAGCCCGATGAGGTGGAAGGCGCAGATGACGCCGAGCTCGCGCCAGGTCTCCTGCTTCAGGGCCACGAAGGCGATCTGCACAACGACGACGTAGATCAGCAGGGCGTCGTAGCGGGCGATCGGCGGATCCGCATGGTTCCAGATCAGGGCACTGACCGCGAGCCCAACGAAGATGGCGATGGCGAAGGCGCAGCAGGCCAGTTCCAGGAGGGCGAACTGGACCAGGCGGCGGCGAGCAGCGCGCCACCGACTCAGCGGAAGCGCGCGGTGTCAGGCACGACCGAAGTATGCCGCGCCTTGATGCCGCCCTGGCGGACGAGGCCCTGTAGCCCCGGGCCCGCCGCGCCAGGGCCGGCATCTCCTGCCAGGTCAACCTCTGACCAGTTCCCATCACTGCCGGATCGAGCGCAGTGCTCGCTTGATGATCCGTTCAGTGGCCGGGGTGGGCGACTCCTCCTGCCAGCGCTCGCAGAGCCCAATGGCCCAGGTGGGCTGTGTCTTGGAGGCGTCGTGTACCCAGTTCGCCACTGAGTCCTGCACGTAGCAGGAGGAGTCGGCACGCAGCGGCTCGAGTAGCGGAAGGCCCCGCTCGGGCTCCTTCTTGAGCGCGAGATGTGCCGTGCCCACACACCCGCGTGGACGTGGCGCTCACTCGGCGAAGCGCCGAATGCGCCCGAGGGCTCTGAGGTCCACTGGCCGCAGCGCGCGGATCGCCTCGTCGAGTTGGGGTGCCGCGCGGACGCACCGCCATCCATGACCACTCGCGCACTCCGAAAGCGCGGATCATCCGCGGCCGGTCTTGCCAGGGTTAACAGCGTGTCGACGTCGGCGTCCTTCTCCTGGGAGACCAGGGCGAAGACTGCCCAGCCCCGGACGGTGTCAGCCGGGTGGTCGGCGAGGTCCAGGCAGGCAGAGCGGCCAAGGTGTGCATGCAGCGCTTCTCCCATGGCCTGCATGCGAGCCAGGATGCCGAGTGAGTCGGCGTGCTTGGCCGCTTCAACCAGCTCCTCGGGTGCATCTGGCACCACTCCGTGCGTCAGAAGTGCGGAGTGGGTGATGGCCAGGATCTCTGCCAGTGTTCGGGACTCGTCTCGTCCCGAGTTCAGGTCGGCTTGGCGCTCTGCGGCGATACTCGCGGTGGGGCTCATGTCACTTCACCGCGAGGCGGGCCACGCGCTTGAGGTGCTTCTTGTGCTGGCCTCGGCCGGCCTTGCCCACCTTGCCGAAGTTGACCCACGACCGTCCGTGCATGCCCAGCTGCTTGAGGGCGGCGCCCAGGAACACCGAGCCGACGTAGTTGCCGCAGAACCGGCGCAGGTACCAGGTGGGGGAGGTCGAGGTGGTGAGCACCAGGACCTGCTGGATGATGGCCGAGGTGGCCCTTCACCCCCGAGGACGTCGCGTGGTACGCCCAGCGCTGCTTCATGATCTTGTCCACGAAGCCCTTGACGATGGCGGGCACGTCACTCCACCAGATCGGGCAGATGAAGATAATGCGCGAGGCTCCCTCGATGAGCTTCTGGTAGTGGCTCACCAGCGGGTCCAGCGTGCCGCCCTCGCTGAACAGGGCCAGCTCCTCGGCGGTGTAGCGCGGGTCGAAGCCATCGGCGTAGAGGTCGATGACGTCGTAGGGCCGGCCGGCCTTGTCCAGGGCGGAGGTGGCGGCCTCGAGCACGGCGTGGTTGAAGGAGCCGTCGTAGGGGTGGGCGTAGACGATGAGGGTGCGGTCGCCCGTTGTCTTGAGGGTGTTCTTGGCGGTCATGAGTTGTCTCCAATCGTGACGATGGCGCGCAGGGCTGCGCGGATGAAGGCGGCGTCAGCGTCGGTGGCGCCGGCGGCGATGAGCTGGGTGTAGCCCTGAAGGCAGGACCACACCAGGAGGTGAAGCGGTTCCGGCTCGGTTCCTCGCTGCGCGGCCAGGCGCTCCGCCTCGCCATGGGTCAGTGCCAGCAGCGGGTGCTCCTCCGGGCGGTCGAGCGCGGCGATGGCCGCGGGGCTGACCTGATTGAACTCGAAGAGTCGCGGGTGCTCGGCGGCCAGGTCCACCAGGAGGGAGCCGATGCCGACGAGCGACTCGATCGGATCTTCCTGGATCAGGAGGACGGCGCGCTCGCCCAGCGAGGTGGACAGCTGGCGCGCCGCAGCCTCGAAGAGGCTGGTCTTGGACGGGAAGTGCTTGTAGCAGGCGGGCGTGGTCACCTGACAGGCACGTGCCACACCGCCCAGCGTCACCTCGCTCCAGCCGTGGGTCTCGATGAGGTCCAGGGTGGTGTCGATGAGTCGATGACGGGTGTCCGTGCTGCGCCGGTCTATCTTCACACTAGATGGGTTAACCCAGTTAACCCTGTCGTCAAGGTGGGGCTGAGATATCAAAAGTGTCAGGGGTGCCCAGCAGGTCGGGGTCTTTGACTCCCGGACAGTGGCAATGGGCGTACCTCGGCGACGTGCTCACGCAGCCCCGGCGCCCAGTCGGGCTGCCCATCTGCGTTGCAGGTGTCGCTGACAGAAACCCTGAAAGTCTCGAGGCGCCACGGTCCGACTGTCGCTGTCAACCCTGAACGACCAGCATGTGGTCGGTGCGCGGGATCTGAGAATTGGCGCTCAGAGGGGTGAACCTCTTGTTAACGTTACCAACCGCGGTAGCGCAACGACGTCGGCGAGCTTCCGAGAGTGCTTCTGACCTGCGCGGATATCGGTATGGGTGAACCTCGGGGGTCAGGACCTTGACACTGCTGGCGCAGCGACCTGGAATCATCTCAAGTCCATCACCGAACGACGAACGCCTGGCCGGGCCATCGGTCTGTCCGGTACGAAGGGAGCACTGATGACGCGCACCGCTTGCGGCTCCGCACCGCGGTCGATGCTGATGCGCATCAGCCTTCTGCGCTCCTGCCGGCAGGTCAGCTGGCGCCATCGATGCCCCTCGACCGCTACTCGGTGATCATCTGAATCACCTGCTGACCATCTGCTGACGCCTTCGGGTGTCTGGCCGGCCGGAGGGCTCCTGCTCTCCACATTTTCTGCCGGAGGATCCGCTCGGGCTCGTCGTTGAGTCTCGTCAGTCGGACTCCAGATCAGCGTCAGTTCCCAACGGCGCCCGCCGCCCTCGGGTAGGCCGGGGCCACCCCCACTCATGCAATCTTGTTCGCCGTTAGATCCGCGACGCCTATGGACCTTTGTTCTGGTTCCTGGCACCCTGGTGAAACGGCAGCGTCGCCGCCGGGCCCGCCCGCCATGCGGCGAGTGAAGCGAAAGGCCTGTTTGTCATGACTACCGACCCCGTGAACCGACACCACATCGACACAACCGTTCCCTCCGCCGATTCTCATGAGCAGGACACCCGGACCGGGACGGCTGACATCACCCCTGCGCCGGTCTCCAGCCCGGTGAGCACCGGACCTCCCGACCGTCCACCGGTCTATCCGCAGCACCCGAACTCGGGAACCTGGCATCCCGTCAGCGCCTCCGGTACTCCCGTGAGCGTGCGCGAGGTGGAGGCGGCGGCCTCCACGGCCCCCGCCGCGCATACCTCCGCCCATGCCGCCTCTCGCTCCTCTGTGCACTCGCCCTCGGAGACCGCCGCTGCCGGCGTTGTTCTGCGTGATCTGGCCGATGAGTACGCCCTGCTCCTGTGCTCCTACGATCCCGAGGCGGCCGCCCGTACCGGCATGCCTGGCGGGGCCATTCTGCCCGACTACTCGCCTGCGGGCCTGGCCGAGCGTCTCAACGCCGAGCGCTCCCTGCGCCACCGCGTGGCTGCTGTCGATCGTTCCGCTGGCCCCGACGAGCTCTTGCGCCGCCACCTCCTGGAGCGCCTGGAGACCTCCATCCAGTTCATCTCCGCCGGGGAGGAGGGCGGGAACCTCGGGTTCCTCTCATCGCCCTTCCAGCGGATCGCCCGCCAGCTGCACCGGCCCCCCGAGGCCCCTGACCGCGTCGGCTCCGAGGAGGCTGATCTCGCTGAGGCTGAGGCCAAGTGGGAGGACGCCTGGGACCTGCACCGCACCCGGCTCGAGGCGCTGCCTGCGGCCCTGGAGGGGCTGGCCGCCTCCTTGGCTGCCTCCGCCGAGGCCGGCGCCATCGCGCCGCGCAGCCAGGTCGACGTCGTTGCCGGACAGGCGCGCGACCTCGCCAGCCGTCGCACCCGGGCCCTGCCCGAGGACCTGCCGGCCACCCTGCACGTCCAGCTGCAGGAGGCCGACGTCGCCGCCCGCCGCGCCGCCCTGGACTTCGCCTCGCACCTGCGTACCACGTTCTCACCGCGTGCGCCGCAGGCCGAGGGCATCGGTCCGCAGCGCCACGCGCTGTGGATGCGACGCATCCTCGGGACCCGGGTGGACCCCGAGGAGACCTACACCTGGGCCACCGGGGAGCTGGAGCGGGTCATCGCCGAGCAGGACGCCATTGCCGTCGACATCCTCGGCCCCGGTGCTGACGCCGATGACCTCAACCGGCACCTGCGCGCCGACCCGACTCGCGCCCTGAGCCCCGGGACTACACAACCTGGGCGCAGGAGGTGGCCGATGAGGCCTGGGACGCCGTCGTCGGTCGGGTCCTTGATCCTCCCGACGGCCTGGGCCGTCCGTGGGTGCGCCTGGGTGAGCCCGGAGCCGGTGCGGTCCACTACGAGGAGCCGCGCGGAACCGGTGGGGAGCGACGGCCCGGCATGGTCCTGCGGTCGCTGTCCGACGGCGAACGGCTCGTGTGGCCATGGATGGAGCGGACCACGGTCCTGCACGAGTCGGTCCCCGGGCACCACGTCCATGTCGGCGCGCACGCCACCAGCACCCGGCTGACCGCCTGGCAGCGCTACCTGGGCTCTGTGCCCGGCTGTGACGAGGGCTGGGGCCTGTACGCCGAGTCCCTCGCCGACGAACTCGGGCTCATGCCCTCCTGAGGACCGCTTTGGCCGCCTGGCAGCACGCCGCTGGCGCCTGGCCCGGGTACTGGTGGATCTGGGCGTGCACTCCCGGCTGCCCGTGCCCGACGACGTCGCGGTTCTTCCCGGTGCGAGCCGGGAGTGGAACCGAGCCACCGTGACCGCCGTGCTGCGCCACCACACCGTGATCTCCGAGGGGCGCCTGCGCTTCGAGGTCTCGAGGCATCTGGGGTGGCCGGCCCAGCCGCTGGCCTACGCGGTCGGCGAGCGGGTCTGGCAGGCCGGCCGGCACAGCGCCCAGGCGCAGGCCCGTGCCGAGGGTGGTGAGCTGGATCTGCGGGCATTCCACAACCGGGGCATCGACCTGGGCAGCGTGGGGCTCGATCTGCTCGCAAGCGCCTTGCACTGACGTGCACGGAGGACGCAGAGGGGATGCGGGGCCCGGTCGTTCGTCGGCCGGGCCTCGGGCTTCTCAGGGGCTGCCGCTCTGGCCGGGACGTGCTCGCTGCCCGGACTCGGGAACCAGGACCCGGCCGGCAGCAGGTGCTGCCACCTGCACGAACGCCTGTGGCTGAGGACGCAGCAGACGCGCAGCAGCGCTGACGGAGCGTGCGGAGGCCAAGGCGTGCCGGGGCGGCAGGGGGACGTCGCCCCGGCACACGGAAAGACGCGTGATGCGTCGGAGGAACCCGGCGCCGTTGACGGGCTCCATGCCCTCACTGTGCCACGAAAAGGGGGATGACATGCCGAAACGGGAAACTCTAGCGCTTCAATCAGGGTGTGCTGCTTTGCAGCAAGATTTGTTGGTTTCTCCGGGGCCGTTGTCCCGCATGATGAAGGTTTGTCACAAAATCACTAGAAGAAGGCCTGAGTGAGGGGTGTGCCTCGCCTGCGTCCCACAGGCTCTCGGCGTGTCGCGTCTGGAGGTGAGGGAGGCACGTGGGCCGCTGCCGACGCAGGTCCGGTGGGCGGACGCCTCGAGGCTCGCACTAAATCGTGCAAAATCAGCGAACTTGACAGGCATCATCAAAATTGTTGCCCGACAACCGGCCGCTCAGGAGTCGGCCAGAGGCCGTGAGTCTGGATACCCTGGTGGTGTGAGTCCCGCAAACGCGCCCCGACCACGCGCGTTGCCGTGGTCATCCCGCCAGGACGAGGCCGAGCGCATCGCCACCACTGTTCGGGCCTGCCGCTCCATCCACAGGGTGGACCTCGTCATCGTCGTCGACGACGGCTCGACCGATGGGACCCAGGACCATGCCCGCGCCGCCGGCGCCGTCACGGTGCGCCACTCCGTCTCGCGTGGGAAGGCCTCCGCCATGGAGACCGGGGCGTCCGTCGTCGGGATGCGCGACTATGTCGACGGGCCCGCCCGATTGCTGCTGTTCGTCGACGCCGACCTGGGGGACTCGGCCGCCTCCTGCGCCGAGCTGGTTCCCCCGGTCGTCGACGGCGTTGCCGACATGTCCATCGCGGTTCCCCCCAAGCAGACCGGGGCCGGTGGGCGCGGCCGGGTCGTGCGCGCCGCCAGGCGGGCCATCTCACTGGCTACCGGGTGGTTGCCGGTGGCGCCGCTGTCGGGTCAGCGATGTCTGAGCCGCGAGGCCTACGAGAAAAGCGGTACCCCTGGCCGACGGCTGGGGGGTCGAGGTCGGCCTGACGATCGACGTCCTCGTGGCCGGGCTCGCCGTCATCGAGGTCCCCTGCGACATCACCCACCGCGTCACCGGCAATGACCGAGCCGGCACGATGCACCGGGCCTCCCAGTACAAGGACGTTCTACGGGCTATCACCCGGCGCAAGCTGCGCCGCCACCGTGTCCAGCGGAGCGTCTTCGAGAAGGCCGCCGCCGCCCAGGACCACTTCTTCGCCTACCGCGCCGTGCCGCTTCCTCCTGCGTCCGACGACGACGTCGAGTCCGACGAGAAGCCGCATGATGCCAATGACTCGCCGGCTGCTGCCTCGGAGGCGGCCGACGGCTGACGCGCCGAATCGCTCCCGGTCAGTGCCAGCGCCAACAGGGCCGGGGCGGCCACCGCCAGGATGAAGCCCGCCATCGTGATGCCTGAGTCGTTGACCAGGACGGATACGGCCGTCAGCACCCCCAGTGACCTCAGCGCCGTCGTCACCCATTGCGCGGACGGGAGCGTTCCGTGCGTTGGCGGACCGGATTCCTGCTCCCCAACGCGCAGAATGTCCCCGTGGGCGGTGAGCCAGGCGTAGGGGCTGGTTCCGGCGCGCCAGGCCCGCACCTGGCGCCGCAACCACCACAGGGCTGCGGCCACGAGGGCCACCATGCAAGCCAGGGCTATCGCCGCGACCGGCTTCGTGATGAAGGGGCCGACCAGTGCGTACGCCTTGCGTCCCAGCACGCCCACGGCGGAGCCGTCCGCCACCTGACGGGCGAAGCGCCCCAGATGCGTAGGGCCGCCAGGTCGAAGCAGGTCGACGACGACGAAACCTCCCACCACCAGGAGCGTCGTCGTCCCGATGGCCAGCCAGCGCCACCAGCTCAGGCGCAGGCCCGCCAGGCCCGCTCCGAGGAAGGCCAGTGTCGGCACCAGGGTCAGGGCCCCGCCCACGTCAGCTCCCAGCTGGGGGGCGCCGTCAACGATGAGGGCCGCGCCGCCCAGCAGACAAGTGAGAATCAGTGCGGTTCGGCGGCCACGGCCCAGCTGGTTCCAGGCGGCGGCGATGACGGTGACGAGCGCCCCGGCCGCCAGAGCGAAGGCCGTGTTCGAGACCCCGTAGAAGCGCCCCGCCACCACTGCGTTCATGCCCAGCGGGTTGTTGAAGGCCAGGTGCGCGCCCGCCGCTGCGTCGACCAGCAAGGTCAGAGGGATCGCCGCCGTGACCAGCAGGGCCACGAGACCGGCACGGGTTCCCCGCCGCCGCTGCACCAGCGTCGCGATCCCGGCGGCCAGGCCCACGACACAGACGGCGACCAGCGCGGCTGCGGCTAAGGCGGAGACCGGCGCCCAGGCCGAGGGGTAGCCGTCCCGGGTCCCCACGCGCCACCACGGGGCGGCGTTGACCAGCAGCAGCGCCGGCGGCAGGGCGCTGAGGCCGATGGCGGCCCAGGTGACCCGCCGCCGGACCGCTGGGCGCCGCCCCGGCTCCGGGGTGCGCAGCGCGATGGCCGCCCAGACCAGGAGCGTCACGGCCAGCCCCACGAGCAGGGTGCTGGCCGGGATGACGGTGCGCTGTGAGGCGCGGGCGTGCAGGGCGTCGTCGGCGAGCTGAGAGATGCGGGCGTCGTCGGGCGCGGCGGCGCCCTTGGTCCGGGTGAGCGTGCTGCTGGCGGGCAGGTCCAGGGCCTGGCCGTCGAAGGCCGGGGCGCTGCGGCCGGCCAGGGCGGTGGTGAGGGTGGGGTGAGGTCGGTCAGCTGAGGCCAGGCCGGGGCGGTGCGTCGAGGTCCCCCGAGCGAACCCCGCTGGAGGTGCCGCGCGCGCTCGCTGTGCCTGAGGACAGGACCGCCATCTGGGGCCGGGGTCCTCGTCGTCGGCCAGGGAGGCGATGACGATGCGGGTGCCGGGGGACGCCTGCTCCTGGGCCTGGCGCAGGGCATCGTCCAGGGCGGTGATCCGGTCGGTGTCGGTGGAGGCGTCCCGAGCGGTGTCGACGATGGGTGAGGTCGGCGCCGGCGGACAGGGCCTCGAGGCAGGAGGGTGCCAAGGAGACGGATGGGCTCGGCCGGCTCCCCGGCGCTCCGTGGCGAGCTGGGTCTCAGGGGCCGACGGCCTGGATCGAGACGTCATTCCCGAGCGTCCGTACCAGGGGAGTGTCGTCGGGGACGGCGGTGGTGGGACCGGCGCAGGAATCGGCCGGTTTGAGGGCGCTCGCGCGCGTGCCCCGGCCCAGGGTGAGCCAGCCGTCGGCAGAGCAGGTGCGGTCCGCCGGGGTGCGCACGGACAGGTTCATCGGCTCATTGGCCGAGGCGAAGGACAGTAGGTGGGCGGCGGACGAGTCGACACGATCCGTGTCGGCATGGTCGCCTGCGCGGTGACGGGCGGCTCGGGTCTGGATGTCCGCCCAGGTGAGGTTGTCGGTACCCAGGACGACGACCGGTGTCGGACGCGAGGACGATGCGGTGCCAGGCGCTGACGCCGTTGAAACCGCGGCGGCGGCCAGTGCCGAGCCCACCATGGTCAGGATCATGCCGATGACCACCAGCAGCACGAGGACGTACACGACCGCGCGCACCAGGCGCTGTTGACGTCGTCGAGGTCTCACCCGACCAGCCTACGGGGCGCCGCCACTCACAGGTACTGGCGGGCCACGGCGACCGCCTCACCGCCATAGCCGCCGCCGAAGAGGAAGGAGATCAGCGATGATGTGCCATGAGTGGAGGCCCACCCGCTCGCGCCAGCCCGCCGCCAGCGGCGAGACCTCGTGGTAGGCCGCGTAGATCCGGTCCAGGTAGCGCTGCCCGAACACACCCAGGGCCGCCAGGTCGGTCTCGGCGTGCGCGCCCTGCGCCATGGGATCGATGAGCACTCCGACCACCGTGGCCCGGCTCGCCGAGCCTCCCGCGAGAGCCTCCCCGGAGGATGACGCCTGCGGCCCGAGCCCCGCCCGCGGCGGCTCCACTGCGCGGCCTCGTCGGCCGGAGTCCACAGGACGTTGCCACGCACTGCAGGTCCCCGTGCGTGCGGGCCACCGCGACCCGCGCGCCGCGCTCGCGGGCACCGGCGCGCACCAGGGCCGGCTGGTCGGTGTCGAAGTCGCCGTCGCGCAGACGCTCGCACAGCCGCTCGATGACGCGGGCCCCGCCGACGCTGATCGAGCCGTTGTCCCGACTGGGCTGCAGATAGGGCGGGATCCGATCCTCGGCGTAGAACTCCCCCCAGCGGCGCGGCTCGCCCTCCTCGGCTGCGTGCGGTTGCAGCCGGATGTCCGATCGGCCCATCTGCGCCCGGCCGTCCCATCCGGGAGGCGCCGCCCCGAAGGCCGGGGCACCCGCCGCGTGGGTGACGGCCAGCGCCCGGCCGAAGGCCTCCGCCCCGGCCGGCGTCACGCTGGTCGTCGTCAGCCGCGGCTCCTCCAGCCAGCCCGGTCCACTGGTCACCGGCACCACGTGCGCACCGCCGTCGGCCATCGCCTCGGCGAGCCAGGCCAGGCCCTGGGCCTCCAGGGCGGTGGAGACCGGGCCGTCGTCGTGCTTGCGGAAAACGCTCATGGCCCCAGCCTGCCAGGCCCGGCACGGCTGCGGGAGGGGCGCGGAACCTCCGTGCCGGGCCGAGGCGCCGCGGCAGCCCTGTGTCGTCCACTGGGCAGCCCGGTCTCCCGGGCCACCGGCCCGGACCTGGCTACCCTGTGCCCACTGACTGCTCCCTGCGCTCTGGTCCTTCCTGGGACCCGGCTGGCACCTTCACCGAGATGAAGCTGCGCCAGGTCGCCCCCGTCAACGTCGAGCTCGACCCCTGCCCGGATGTGCCCACGGCCCTGGATCACCTGCGCGAGCGCACGGTGGAGGCCGCCGTCGTGCCCATCGAGAACTCCGTCGAGGGCGGGGTCAACGCCACGCTGGACAACCTCGTAGTCTCCACGCCCTGGTCATCGCCGCGGAGGTGGCGTGCCGATCACCTTCGTCCGCTGGCCGCGCCGGCACCCGCCTCGAGGACGTGCGCGCCATCTCCACCCACCCGCACGCCTGGGCGCAGTGGCCGCGCTGGGTCCACCAGAACCTGCCCGAGGCCGTCTACGTGGCCGGGACCTCCACCTCGGCGCCGGCCCGCGCGCTGGCCGCCTCCGACGAGGAAACCGGTTTCCAGGCCGTTCTGTGTAACCCGCTGGCCGCCCAGGAGTACGGGCTGGAGGTCATCGCCGGGGGCGTGGCGGACAACTGACGCCGTCACCCGCGCCGTCAGGTGACCCGGCCCGGCCGCGTGGGTGAGCCGACCGGTGCCGACAAGACACCCTCCTCGTCCAGCTCCCCACGACCGCTCCGGGGCGCTGCTGGACGATGCTCGAGCACAGTTCAGCGCCCGCGGCATCGACCTCCTCGCGCATCGAGTCCCGGCCCCGTGGGCGACTCCTGGGGCGCTACCGCTTCTCCATCGACGTCGAGGGGCACGTGCGCGGAGGCCCGGGTCCAGGCGGCCCTCATCGGGTTGCACCGCACCTGCCCGATGGTCGCTTCCTGGGCTCCTACCCGCGGTTGGACGCCCGCCCGACAACAGTCCTGGCCGGCACCAGCGGCAAGGACTCTCGTCGTGGCCCGCTCCTGTCGCCGACGTCCCTCGATGGCCGCGCGCTGTGGCCGGTCGCACGCAGCTGGCTGCAAGAGAGCGCCGGTGGACAGGCGCCGGGAGAGTGCGCAAGAGCTCGGGGACGTGAGCTCCTCCGACGCCAGCACCGGGACAACCGCCGCCGCCTCCACCTCTTCCACCTCGTCCGCCGCCGGCTCAGTCGCCCCGGCGCCGGCCTCACTGCCCCGTCCCCGTGGCGCCGGGGCCTACCGCGTCATCATGGTGTGCACCGGCAACATCTGCCGCTCCGCCATGGCCGAGGTCGTCCTGCGCGACCGCCTCGCCGCCGCGGGAGTCACATGCGCGAGGCCCGACGGCGTGGTCGTCACCTCCGCGGGCGTCTCCGACGAGGAGCGCGGCAACCCCATCGACTCCCGGGCCCGCCGCGTCCTGGCCGAGGCCGGCTACGGCACCGGCGCCGACGACGTCTCGCGAGCCACGGATATCGTCATCGCCTCCCACTCCGCCCACCGCATCACCGACGCCGAGATCGCCGAGGCCGACCTCCTGCTGGCCATGACCGACTCGCACTGGAACGTCCTCCAGCGCCGCGCCGCCGCCCTGGAAGTCGATCCCTCCCGAATCCGCATGTACCGCGAGCTCGACCCCACCGCCGCCCGGCAGGCCGAGGCCGTTGTTGTCGGCCGGGCCTCCCGCAGCCTTCTCAATGTGCCCGACCCCTGGTACGGAACCATGGCCGACTTCGTCGACACCCTCGAGGTCGTCGAACGCGTCAGTGATGAACTCGCTGACGAGCTCGCTGCGCTCCTCGGCTGAGCTCAGTGCAGGCGGTTGTCCAGCCAGTGCATGACGGCCTGGAGGTACTCGGCGCGCGCCAGCGGCCCGGACAGGGCCAGGTCGTGGACGCCGTCGGGAATCTGGCGGACGGTCACGTCATCGCCCAGGTACTGCGAACGGTCGATGATCTGCTCCACGTCGAGGACCACGTCGGAGCGCTGGGCCTCCTCCAGGCTCGCCTTCGCGCCGCCGCTGACCGTTGAGCAGCACACGAGGATCGGCACCCGGATGCCCAGTCCGTGGTGGACCTCGCGCTGCAGACGCCGGATCCCCGCCAGGAACCCGGCTCGTACCGGGAAGGACGGCGCCGGCTTGAGTGCCAGGTCCCAGTCCCACTCCCCGCGCCAGCGCCGGTGCAGGGCGGCCACGTAGTTGTCCTCCTCGCCGCTGCCGGGCTCGCCGATGACGCGCTCGGGGTCGCGCCGCGAGAGGAGGTCCACGAGCGCCGACCCGTAGGAGCGGACCAGCGCCGAGCCGCGCAGATCCAGCCAGGGGGAGTTGAGCACCACCGCGTCCACGGTCCCGGGGTGATCGGCCGCCCAGATGACCGCCTGCAGCCCGCCGGTCGAGTGCCCGTTGAGGACGACGACGTCGTGCCCGTGCTCGGAGCGGATGATGCGCAGCGCCTCGGAGATCTCCTCGTCGTGGACGCGCAGGTCGCGCACGTCGTGCGGGGAGGCGAGCCCGACGCCAGCGCGTCCGCAGGCCCGCAGGTCCAGTGCGTAGAACTCGAAGCCGGCGTCGAGGTAGGCCTGCGCCAGGTGGGTCTGGAAGAAGTAGTCGCTGCGCCCGTGCAGGTAGAGGACCGCGCGCGGTGACGCGGCCGGCTGGCCTGACCGGCCGCCTCGCGCTGGTGGACGAGTACGGCGTGATCGGCGCCGGGCGCCTTCGTGGGCGACTCGGTCACCGGGATGCGGCGCGCCACCCACGGCTCGCCGAGGATGTCGGGCGTGATCACGTCATCGGAGCTGCCGGAGGCGTCCGTGGCCCTGGGGCGGCGCTCGCGGTGGCGAGGGAGTCCGGGGCCGTCGCCTCGGCTGGGTCAGCGGGCCCGGCCTGGGGCGGCTCGGTGGTCGGCTCCGGCTTCGGCTCGGGGGAGGTCTGATCTGTGGGCGCGCTCATAGGCAAATCCAAACATGCCGCCCTGTGCGGTGCGAGCAGCGTCGCCGATACGCAACCTGGGAATAAGCAGGGCGTTACCGAAACATGTGAAGAGAGGTGGCTGGGGTGAGTCTCTGCCGATCTCTGCCGGCGTGACCTGGGTCCCTTGACGGCGTCGTCGCTTGCGCAGTCGATGAGACGCTGCGTAAGTTACTCGTGGCCATCTAGAGCAACCGAGAGACCTGGCTCGACGACATTGCAGCAACCCCCTTCATGGTGCGGGTGCTTCCGCCAGGAACGATGGAGGAATACGTGAGCACATCGCGATCAGTCCGCCGCCGATTCTGACCGGCATGAGGAGGGCGGCTCCTCCGACGCCCCCATGATCTCCCTGCGTGACGTCCACAAGGTCTACCGTCTGCGCAGCGGCAAGGAGGTGCGGGCCCTGGACGGGCTCAGCCTCGACGTCGCCCCCGGCTCCATCCACGGCATCGTCGGCACCTCCGGTGCCGGCAAGTCCACGCTCGTGCGCTGCCTGACCTCCCTGGAGCGCCCCACCAGCGGCCAGGTGAGTGTCGACGGCCAGGACATGACCGCCCTGTCGGCCGGTCAGCTGCGCGAGGCCCGACGCCGCATCGGCATGGTCTTCCAGCACGCCAACCTCCTCGACCAGCGCACCACGGCTCAGAATATCGCCTACCCGCTGGCGCTCGCGGGCGTGCCGGGCGGACAGCGCCGCCCAATCGTGGAGCGCATGCTCGACCTCGTGGGCCTGGCCGACCGCGGCGCCTCCTACCCCTCCCAGCTCTCCGGCGGTCAGAAGCAGCGCGTCGGCATCGCCCGGGCGCTGGCCGACGACCCGGCCGTCCTCCTGTGCGACGAGCCCACCTCCGCCCTGGACCCGGAGACCACCCGCTCCATCCTCGACCTCATCAAGAACGTCCGCGACACCCTGGGCCTGACCGTCATCATCATCACCCACGAGATGAGCGTGGTCCGCCAGGTCTGCGACTCCGTCAGCCTGCTCGAGGCCGGCAGGATCGTCGAGAGCGGCCGCCTGGAGGACATCGTGCTCGACGTCGACTCCCGGCTCTCACGCGGATCGTGCCCTTCCCGAAGGTGCCCGAGGGCCGCCGTCGCCCACGGAGAGCGTCATTGACGTCTCCATTACCGCCCACCCGGGTCAGCCGGCCGCCGTGGCCCTCATGTCCATGGTGGCCGAGCTCGGCGGAGACATCGCCGCCGGCGTCTTCGAGACGATCGGTCAGGCCCAGATCGGGCGCCTGGCCGTCACCGTTCCCGGGTCCGACACCGAACAGGCCGTGAGCACCCTGCGTCAGGCCGGTATTGCTGCGGAGGTCCGCTCATGAACTCGATTCTCCTTCCGCTGACCCACGCCGCCGCCCTGCCGAGCAGCCGAACCTGGTTCGACAACCCGGCCATTCAGAACAAGCTCGGCGACGCCCTCGTTGAGACCCTGGCGATGACCTTCGTCTCCGGGGCCGTGACGGTCATCCTCGGCCTTCTGCTGGGGCTCGCCCTGGTCTCCACCGGCAAGCGGGGCCAGTTCCGCAACCCCGGTCTGTACTGGGTGCTCTCCCAGATCGTCAACATCGGGCGCTCCATGCCCTTCATCATCCTCATGGTGGCCCTCATCCCGATCACGCGGATGCTCGTGGGCACCTCCCTGGGGTGGCAGGCCGCCTGTGTGCCGCTGACGATCGGCGCGATCCCCTTCTACGCGCGCCTGGTGGAGACGGCCATCAACGACGTCGACCACGGCAAGGTCGAGGCCGCCCTCATGATGGGGGCCTCCGGTCGGCAGATCACCTGGGGCGTCCTCGTGCGCGAGGCCCTGCCGATCCTCATCCAGTCGGCCACCGTCACCATCATCACCCTCCTGGGCTACTCCGCCATGGCCGGCGCCGTCGGCGGCGGCGGCGTGGGTGACCTCGCCATCCAGTACGGGTACCAGCGCAACCAGGTGGACGTCATGGTCATCACCGTGGTGGTCATCGTCGTCATCGTCGGCATCATCCAGCTCGTCGGCGACATGCTCAGCCGGCTGGTGAACCACCGCTGAGGCGATCACCAGCCGGGTAAGCGCGCTGAGCCGTCCAGAGCCGGTCGGCTGCGTCGTCGGCCCAGCACTGTCAAGCCTTTCCTCTCTCCCGTCATTGGGGCCGTCCGGCCCCGCGAAAGGAACCACCATGTCCTCCTCCATCTCCCGGCGTACCGTCATCGCCGGCGGCCTGGCCACCGCCGCCGCCCTCACCCTGGTCGCCTGCGGCTCCAAGTCCGGCAAGAACGGCGACGTCCAGGGCATCAAGGTCGACGGCAACACCGCCACGATCACCATCGGCGCCACTCCCAAGCCCCACGTCGAGATCCTCCAGTGGGTTCAGGACAACCTCACCAAGGGCTCCGGCATCAAGCTGGACATCAAGGAGATCAACGACTACCAGACCCCCAACTCCTCGCTTGAGGACGGCTCGCTGGCCGCCAACTTCTACCAGACCCCCAACTTCCTGGCCCAGCAGAACAAGGAGAAGGGCTACGACTTCGTCTCCATCGCCGACGTCCACATCGAGCCCATGGGCATCTACACCTCGAAGGGCTACAAGGACGTCAAGGAGATCAAGGAGGGCGGCACGATCGTCCTCAACAACGACCCGGCCAACACGGCCCGTGGCCTCAAGCTCCTGGCCCAGGCCGGGCTCATCGAGCTGGACAAGGCCGCCGAGCTGCCCAGCGACACCGACGTGACCTCCAACCCGAAGAAGCTCAAGTTCACCACGGTCGACGGCGCCCAGGTCTACAAGTCGATGCCGGACGCCGAGGCCGCGGTCATCAACGGCAACTACGCCATCGATGCCGGGCTCAACCCCAAGAAGGACGCGCTCGTCCTGGAGAAGGGCGGCAAGGACTCCGAGTACCCCAACCAGCTCGTCGTTCGTAAGGACGACAAGGACAACGAGCACCTCAAGAAGCTCGCCAAGCTCCTCAACGACGAAAAGCTGCGTGAGTACATCAACAAGACCTGGCCCGACGGGGCCGTCGTCGCGGCGTTCTGAGGTTGGATACAACCGGGGCCGGTCGTGGTTGGTCGAGAGGCCGACCGCGACCGGCCCTTCTCCTCTCTCGGGCGTCTCAGACGCCTCAGGCGGCGATGGCCGCGCCCAGGAGGATGAGGCGCAGCGCCCGCTCGGTGGCGTCGGTGACGAGCTCGTCGGCCCGGGAGACGGCCTCGGGCAGGTCCATGGGGACCGGGATGATGCCCATGACGGCGTCGATCCCGGCGGCGTGGACGGCCTCGGAGCCGCGGCCGATCGAGCCGGCCAGTGCGATGACCGGCTTGCCTGCCGCCTTGGCCCGGCGCCCCACCTCGGCGGGGATCTTGCCGCGCGGTGTCTGGAAGTCGACGGCGCCCTCGGCGGTGATGACCAGGTCGGCTCGGGCGATCTGGGCGTCGAGGTCGACCCCGCACAGGTCGGCGTCCATGAGGACGTCGAAGCGTGAGCACAGCCTGGCCCCCAGTCCCGCGGCGAGCCCGGCCCCCAGGCCGCCCGAGGCGCCGGTCCCGGGGCCGGTGAGCAGGTCATGGTGGGCCGCCTGGGCGGGGAAGGCCTCGGCGAGGAGTTCGGCCCAGTGGGCCAGGCCGGCCTCGAGCGCCTCCACCTGCTCCGGGCTCGCCCCCTTCTGCGGCCCGAAGACACGGGACATGCCCCGCTCACCGGTGAGGAGGTTGTGCATGTTGCCGGCCACGAGGACCTCGACGTCGCGCAGGCGGGGGTCCATGCCGGAGGTCTCGATCCGCTGGACCTGGGCCAGGTTGGAGCCGATCGGGTCGACCTCATGGCCGTCTGCGTCCAGGAGCCGGGCGCCCAGGGCGACGAGTGCGCCGGCCCCGCCGTCGCAGGTCCCCGAGTCGCCGCAGCCGATGATGATGCGCCGGGCCCCGCCGTCGAGTGCCACCGAGATGAGCTCGCCGACGCCGGTCGTCGTCGTGGCACCGGGGTCGCGCATCCCGGCGGGCACCAGGCGCAGGCCGGCCGCCGCGGCCATCTCCACCAGCCAGGTCCCCTGGGCCGAGCCGCCCAGGCGGGCCAGGTAGGAGTCGACCGGTTCGCCGACGGGGCCGGTGACGCGGGTGGTGACGAGGTCGCCGCCGGTGGCTCGGGCCATCGTGGCCGCCGAGCCCTCACCACCGTCGACCAGGGGCAGCTCGACGACGACGGCGCCGGGCAGGAGACGGCGCACCCCGGCGGCCACGGCCTGGCACACCCCTTCGGGGGACAGACTCTCCTTGAAGCCGGAGGGGGCGACGAGAATGCGGGTGGGAACGGATGTGGTGCATGATCTTCCTCCAGGATTGCAGTGTGCGAGGGGGTTCTCAGGGATAGGGCGGGCGCCGAGGCGCAGTGGCGACCGGCCTCACCAGCTCAGGCCCAGCAGCGGCCACAGCCAGGCGCTGCACGCCATGACCAGGACCACCATGAGGGGCCCGAGGAGCAGCGACAGGCGCCGCAGGTCGTCGGGGGAGAAGGTCTCCATGCCCTCGATGTCGGAGAACATGGCCACGGGTTTGGCCGAGGACGGCAGCGTGTGGCAGAAGCCGGCGGCGGCGGTCGAGGCGAAGGCGGCCGCGGCCGGGTTGACGCCCACCGCCGGGGCCAGGGCCACGACGATCGGGATGAGGACGGCCGAGCGGGCCGAGCGGGACTGGATGACCAGGTGCGAGGCCGTCGAGAGCGCCACAACGACCAGCATGAAGGGCCAGGGCGAGTCGATCCGCAGGGCGTTGAAGGCCGAGGTCGCCACCCACTTCGCGGCGCCGGTGGACACCAGCGCGTCGCCCATGGCGAGAGTGGCCGCCATGAAGACCAGCAGCGACCAGGGCGCCTTGGCCAGGGCCTTGCGCAGCGCCACCGAGCCGTAGCCGGGCAGCGAGGTCACCAGGACCCCCAGGAGGGCCACGATGGCCGGGTCGACGCCGTGCAGGGCCTCGGTGCACCACAGCACCACCACCGTGCCGACGAGCATGGCGGCCCGGTTCTCGGCCTGGGTCAGGGGACCGGTGACCGGGGTCGGGGAGGCCTCCGCGAGGTCGGCGATGTCAACGCGCACCCGACGGCGCATGTCCTCCTTGCGGGTGAACAGCCGCACGATGAGCTCGGTGGACAGGTGGCTGGACAGGGCCGCCAGGGGCAGGCCCAGCGGCAGCCATCCGGCGAAGGAGAACTCCTGCCCTCCGGCCGAGGCCACGATGTGGGAGGTCACCAGGTGGGCGCCTGCTCCCAGGAAGGAGCCGACCGCGGACAGCAGGATGACGGTGGGGAAGATGAGCGACAGGGCGTGAACGAGCCGCTTGCGGGAGGCCGCCAGGGCGTCGTCGTCGCCCGACCCGGTGCGCAGCGCGCCGGCCAGGGCCGTGTAGACCGGCAGCAGCAGAGCCGCCCGCCCCGAGGTGGAGGGGGCCGCGAAGACCGTGGCGACGATCGCCGCGGTCACCAGGTGGACCAGGACGCGGGGGTGGTCCGTGCCGGTCACCAGCCAGGCCGCCAGGCGGCCGGTCAGGCCCGAGGCGCTCACCCCGACGGCGATGACGAAGGCCGCCACCAGCAGCCAGATCGTGTCGTCTCCGAGGCTGGCGAACATCTCGTCCGGACTCAGGGCGCCGGTGAGGACCAGGGCGGTGGCGGCGCCCAGGGAGATGTAGGTGTCGTCCACGCTCGTGAAGGCCCAGGCCCACACCGAGGCGATGAAGATGATCAGGGTGAGTGCGCCGGTGACCGACAGGCTCCCCTCGCCGCCGCCCGCGCGCCAGGCGGCCACCCCGACCGCCGCGCACAGGCTCGCGGCGAGGACGGCGGAGACGATGCGTCGCCACGGCAGGCGCTGGGCCGGGGCCGGCTCGTCGTGCCGAGCCAGGGAGAGCGGCAGGGTCTCGCGCACGGTGGGCGTGTCGGTCTCGAAGGAGCCGGTGGCGGCAGTCGCGGTGGTCATGAGCCGGCCTCCTCTCCCGAGGCGCCGTGTGCGCGTTCATCGTGGGCGACCGCCGGCTCACCGGTGGTCACCTGAGTGCCGTGGCCGCCGAGGTGCGTGAGGAGGGGCGGTGGCCGGGGAGGCGACGACGGCGGGGTCGGGGTCCGAGGAGAGGTTCCAGGAGCTGTCGGCCGGGATGCGCAGGCCGACAGTGGCCCCCTGGCCCGAGGGGCGGAGACGGCGAAGACAGATGCCGTCGTGGGCGTCGGCGATGGCCCGCACGATGGCCAGGCCCAGCCCGCTCCCGCGCGGCTTGCCGTCGGCCTCGCCGTGCGTGAAGCGCTCGAAGAGCCAGTCGACGTCGTCGTCGGCCAGTCCCGGACCCTCATCGGTCACGGAGATCTCCAGCCCGCTGCGGCCGTAGCCATCGGTGCCGGGGGCGATGGTGAGGGTCAGGGGGCCGTCGCCGTGCTGCAGCCCGTTGCGGGCGAGGTGGCCGGTGGCCTGACGCATGCGCTCGACGTCGAGCGTGGCCGTGCCGCGGGCCCTGAGGTCGAACTTCCAGCGGCCCGGGGCCATGGCCTCGACGTCGTCGAGCAGGGTGCGGGCCAGCTCGGTGACCTCGACGTCGGGGGCGGGGTGGGCGAAGTCGCGCCGTTCGGCCTGGGTGAGGGACTGGAGGTCGTCGAGGACCCGTTGCAGCTCGGCGATCTGGGTGCGTTGCTGGAGGACGGTGCGGGTGGCCGGCTGGCTGGCCAGGCGCGCGTCCATGACGGCCAGGGGGCCGGAGATCTCCTGGTGGGCGCGCAGGACGAACTGGGTCTGGCCGTCGAAGGCCTCCTGGAGGCGGTCCAGCATGCCGTTGAACTCCTCGGTCAGGCCGGCGATGTCGTCGCGGCCCTTGACGGGCAGGCGGCGGTTGAGGTCCTGGGTGGAGACGGAGGCGGCCGCGGTGCGCAGGTCGCGCAGGGGCCGCAGGATCTGGCGAGCCACGAGCAGCCCGACGACTCCGGTGAGGACCAGGACCGCCGCGCTGATGCCGACCATGAGCCAGATCGTGGCGTTGAGCTGGTCCACGCGCGAGGCGGTGAAGCTCATGGTGATGACGGACAGGTGCTGGGAGGGATCGTCGGGCTCGAGCTCGACCCGGGCCCAGCGGACCTCCCCGCTGCCGTAGCTGGTGGCGCCCGACGGCGACTGCAGCATCTTCACGAACAGGGGGTCCGTGCTGGTCAGGTCCAGGGTCGGGGCGGAGGCGCCGGAGGCCTGGGTGGCCTTGCCGGTGGCGTGGTTGTAGACGATGACGGCCTCCCGGTCGGTGAGCTGCTGGCCGTCCCGGTAGACCTCCATGAGGCGGGTGGTGGAGGTGAAGGGCTGGGAGGTGCGCGGGTCGACGCCGGTGGAGGCGAGTTCTGCAGCTCCTTGACCTCATGGGTGACGTCGGTGTTGGCGGAGCGCGAGATGTCCGCCATGAGGGTGGAGCGCACCGAGACGATCATGCTGGTCAGCCCCAGGGCGACGACGAACAGCATCGAGGCGACGATGCGCAGCCGTGCGGGCACCGAGGGCCGGAGACCGGGTCTGCGGCCGGCGGGGGAGGAGATGAGGGGACGGTGGTCATCGGTATCAGCTCCCATCGCCGGCGGAAGTCAGATAGACCGGGCTGGGCTGCGCGGGCGGGCCGAGGGACGACGGCCATGAACTCGGCGGCCAGCGCCAGCGCCACCGGGACGAGCATGAGCAGGGCCAGGGCGAGGATGCGGCGTGAGGTGTTCATGCTTCAACTGTCGCGAGCCAGTCCTAGATGGACCACAGGTGAGCGTGAGAGTTCTCTTATGTTGAATAGACTAATAAAGCAAAAATGTTTGTAGGTCCTTGTTAATGGCTGGGGGTGCTGCTCTGGGTCGAGGACGTACTTGTCCCGCGAGGACTGCGTCTTCCCACAGATCACTGGGGTCTGACTGTCGTTGTGTGCGGGAAAGGTACGTCCTCGGTGCGAAGGTACGTCCTCGGTGCGAAGGTACGTCCTCGATGTGTGCGGCCGGCCGTGCAGAATGCCCCCGCCGCGTTGTCATGGGCCTGGCGTTGTCATCATCTGTGGACAGTTCGCGGTCTGCGGGCCCCTGGGCCGGGACAGCCGCCTAGGTTGAACCTCAGGCGCCCGGCGGCGTCCAGTGGTGCCAGCGGATTCACGGGTGAGAGGACGGTGCAGATCCATGGTGGTTCGGGGTAGGGACGGTGTCGACAGGATGGGTGCTACTGCCGGCGTGAGCGCTGTTGGGCCGGCCGTCGAGGCGCGCGATCTGCGCAAGTCCTTCCCGACCCCCGGTGGGGAGCTGATCGAGATCCTGCACGGTATCTCCTGCGCGATGATGCCAAGGCGGATGACGGCACTGGTCGGCCCCAGTGGCTCGGGCAAGTCGACGGCGCTGCTGTGCCTGGCCGGCCTGGAACCGGCGACGTCGGGGCGGGTCTCGCTCATGGGATGCGACCTCGGCGGGATCCCGGCGGCGCGGGTGGCCGAGCTCTACCGCGACCGGGTGGGCTTCGTTTTCCAGGCCTACAACCTCGTGCCCTACCTGACGGTGCGGGAGAACATCACGATCTCCGACACCCTGGCCGGCCGGCGCCCCGATTCGGCGAGGGATGCGGGAAGTCCTGGCCGGGCTGGAGCTCGAGGCGCGCGCCGATGCGGTCGCGACCACGCTCTCGGGCGGTGAGCAGCAACGCGTCGCCCTGGGGCGGGTCCTCTACCGCCGTCCACCGGTCGTCTTCGCCGACGAGCCCACCGGGGCCTTGGACACCCGCTCGGCCGCCTTCGTCCTAGCCGAGCTGCGGCGCCTGGCCGACGACGGGGCCGGTGTCATCCTCGTGACGCACGACTTGGGTGCAGCGGCCCTGGCGGATTCGGTACTCATCATGCGCGATGGCCGCATTATCGACGAGCGCCGGGGTGCCACCTCCGACGAGCTGCTGGTGGCCGTCAGTCAGACGGGAACGGCCGCATGACCCGCTACACACTGCGCGCCCTGGCCGCCCAGTGGCGGTCCTGGTCGGGGACAGTGGCGGTGCTGGCCCTCGCCGCGGGGCTCGTCAACGTCTGCCTAGTGCACCGCATGGCGGTCACCCGGCCCGACGTCGTCGCCGCGGCGCGGGCGGCGGGTGTGGACCCGGCCGAGCTCACGGTTCCGGGTGTCTCGGTCGCCTTCTACACGGCGATGGTGACGGTCCCGGTGGTGGCCGTCGTCGGGCAGTCCTGCGTGCAGGCACTGCGCACGAGCTGGGCCCTGTGGCGGCTGGCCGGCGCCCTGCCCCGGCAGGTGCTCGTCGCCGTCTTCGCCACCGTGGCGGTGCTGGGGCTGGTGGCCTGCGTGCCCCGGGATCCTGCTGGGGTGGTGGCGGCCCAGCCCTTCGCCTCGGTGCTCACCCGCCTGGCGGCCCGCGCGTATGGGGCGGATCGAGGTCGCCCAGACGCCGACGACGCTGCTGCTCACCGTGGTGGTTGTGGTCGCCGTCGCGGTCCTGGGGGCGGTGGGCCCGGCGCGTGCCGCGGTGAGGACGCCTGCCGTGGAGGCGGTTCGCGACATGCGCTCCGGGTGGGCGACGCCGCATGGGCGTGGGGCGGCGGTCGCGGCGGGGACTGTGGGGGCTGTGTGCGCGCGGCCGCTCGTACGCCTTTCTGGCCCCGGCCCGGAAGGAAGGTCGAGGTGGATGGCCGACCGGCGGGGGCGCAGGCGACCTGGCCTCCCTCCTGCTCGCGGTCCTCGTGGTGCTGCTGCTGGCGCCCGTGCTCATCCAGCGCTGCTGCGGATGTGGTCGGCCGCTGGCGCGGCTGGGTGAGCCGTGGCTCATTGCGCGCCGTTCGGCGCTGTGGCGCAGCGCGTCGGCGGCGAGTGCCATCGGCCTGCTGGCCCTGGCGATCTCCTTCACCGCGGCGCTCACGACCAGCCTCGGCACGAGTGAGGCAGTGGTGGAGGCGGCGCACCTGAGCGTGGCGATCAACCAGGTGGACTCGCTGGTGCTGGCGGCGATCCTCGGGGCGATGGCGCTGCTGGGGGCCCGTGGCCGTCGTCGGCATGTCCTCCCGGTCCCGGCAGTGCGAGTTCGCGGTGCTGCGCTGTGCCGGGAGCACGGTGCGCGGCGTGCGCCGGCAGGTGGTCATCGAGGCGGGCCTGTACGTGGGGACGGCGCTGCTGATCTCGATCGTGCCCGCTGGCGGTGACGGCGGTCGGCGAGGCTGTTTTCTACGCCAGGGCCGGGCTGCCGCTGGTGGTGCGCCCCGGCGTCGGCCAGTGCTGCTGGTGGCGCTCCTGTCCTTCCTGGCCCTGGCCGTGGTGCTGCTCGCTCCGATCCGGGGGCTGCCGGACCCCGATCGGCACCGTCCTGGCGAGCCGAGTGAGGGGCAGGCCAGAACGAGGTCGAGCCAGGCCGCTGGTTGCCTGGGGCTCGAGGAGGCTGGCAAGTGACAGCGCTCCCGCCTTGTGCAACTGCCACCAGGCGCTACACTCAAAATCGATCAACTCGAAAACAGTGGACGAACAGCAGTGTAGGAGTGCGCCATGACCGTGACGATTGAGAGCAAGACCTACCTTCCCGAGGAGGATGTCGCCGGGCGCTTCCACCGAACTGGTGACGGAACTTGAGGCGCTCCTCCGGTGCGACGCGACTGACCGTCAATGGTGAGACGATTGACCTCCCCAGCGGTGGCTGAGGCCCTTCTTCAGGTCGTGGATGCGATGCGTCGAGGTCTGGCTGTCACGGTGGCGCCGCAGGACCAGCGTCTGACGACGCAGGAGGCGGCTGACATGCTGGGTATCTCACGGCCGACGCTGGTCAGGATGCTGGAGGCCGGCGAGATCCCGTTTGAGAAGGTCAGACGGCATCGTCGCTTGTTCCTCACTGACGTGCTGGAGTTCCGCGAGCGTCAGCGTCGGGCGGCAAATGAGGCCCTGTCGGACATGGTGGCCGACGCTCAGGCGATGGGCGCCTACGACGACGACCCTGCCGAGGTGCGCCAAGTCCTCAAGGACCTCCGCTCCCAGGACTGACCGATGGCGTTCTGCGCTTGCCGCGACTGCGCGCGCGGCCCGCTGGCTGCGGCGGGGTTCAGATCTCGCGGGCGTAGGGTACGGACGCGACGGAGAGGAGGGACGCCGGTGCCCGGTGCAGAGCGTGGCTCGTCGTCGGCAATGAGGTTGCGGACCACCTGGCGGACGCTGGGGGAGTGGGTGCGCCAGCCGGCGCCCGCGCAGACCGGCCCCGGCATCCTGTCCACGCTGCTCCTCATCCTGTGCGCCACCTACCAGGGCGGCATGATCGGCAGCGCGGTGCTGACCAGTCGCGTCAGCGACGGCGGTCTGGTTGCGGATCGCCCCGACCAGAATCGGTTCACGGTTCTCATCGTGGCGGCCATTGGGTCTACGGCGCTCCTCACTGCGCAGCGCAGGTACCCCGCTGGCGGTCTTTTCCTGACCGAGTGTGCCGTGTACGTGGCGGCCTCGGCGCTGGGGCTCAACAACTTCTTCCTCTTCCCGGTGCTGGTGGCGCTGGGGAGCGCGGTGAGTCGGCTCCCGCTGTGGCGGCACCTCGCGGTGATCGGCGCGGCCTGCCTCATGGCGACGGCCAGCGCGGTCCTGGTAGCCCTCGCCAGGATCCTGATGGAGGAGTGGCTCCAGCCAGGTGGTCGCCGTCCTGCTGACGGCCATCGCGGCAATGCTGGCGCGCAGCGTCGCAGAACTGGCGAGGCGGCGCAAGCCGAGGCCAAAGCCGGGCGGAGCGCTTCCGGGCGCTGGGCCGAGCGCGACCGCGCGCGTGAATCCAGGCCGGTATCGCCGCCGAGCTGCACGACTCCGTGGGGCACGGTCTGACCACGATCATTGCCCTGTCCGAGGGCTGGCCGGCAGCGCCGACCCGGAGGTCGACGAGGCGCTCGGAGGCATCAACGAGGTGGCGCGGGAGTGCCTGGAGCAGACGCGCCGGGCGGTCAGGGCCTTGGCCGACGGCGAGGGTGAGTCAGCGGAGTCACCGGGCCGGGACGGCGCTGGGCGCAGGTCCTGGGATGAGATCAGGAGCGTCGTCGGCGGGTGCGGTCGCTGGGCGTCACGGTCGTCTTCACCGAGACCGGGCAGCGGGCCGACGACGCCGGGCAGGCCGACCTGTGCTTCGCGCTCACCCGGGAGGCGCTCACCAACGCGGTGCGGCACGCGCCCGCGCTGTCGCAGGTGCAGGTGTCCTGGGACCACGGCGAGTCGGCGGTGACGGTGACGGTTCGCAACGACGGCGCCTCGGATGACAGGGGCGGGGAAGACGACGGCTGCCGTGGGGGGTCTGTGGAGGGGACCGGCCTGCTGCGGTTGCGGGACCGGGTCGAGGCTGCGGCAGGTTCGCTGGACTGGGGGCCTGAGTGCGACGGCGGCTGGCTGGTGACGGCGACGGTGCCGAGAACTCGCGGTGAGGGCTGAGGCGTGGGCACGGAATCGGAGGGGTTGAGGCCGACGTCGGTCATGATCGTGGACGACCAGCGCTAGCGCGCGCCTGGGGCTGGCGCTCATGCATCCGTAAGGGCGCCGGACCTGCGCGTGGTGGCGGAGGCCGGTGACGGGCAGGGAGGCGCTGGAGGTCCTGGAGCAGCTGAACCGGTCAACGGGGCTGCCCGACGTCGTGCTCATGGATGTGCGTATGCCGGGCATGGACGGGATCAGCGCGACCCGGGCGATGGCGCGGCGGTTCCCGACGGTGAAGGTCCTGGTGCTGACCACCTACGACGAGGACGACTACGCCTTCGGGGCACTTGAGGTGGGGGCCTCGGGGTTCCTGCTCAAGGATGTGCGTGCCGCGCAGCTGGCTCAGGCGGTGCGGGCGGTGGCGCAGGGCGATGCCGTGCTCACGCCGCGCGTCACCAAGGAGCTCATCGCGCGCGGGGTTCCGCGGGTGCTGTCCGGTGCGCAGCGCGGGCTGCGGGAGAGGTTCGGGGCGCTCACGCCCAGGGAGCTCGACGTGGCCCGGCTCATTGCGGAGGGGATGTCGAACGAGGAGATCGCCGAGCGGCTGGTGCTGCAGCCCGCCTCCGTGCGCCGCAACGTCAGCCGCATCCTGGCCAAGCTCCACCTGCGTGACCGCGTCCAAATCGCCGTCGCCTGGTACAAGAGTGCCGAATGGCCTGAATCGACTACCCGCTCACCTGTGTGGCGACCTGAGGCTCAGCCAGTAAAACAGGTAAGCGTCATGAGCGAGTCCCATTCAGAACGATGAGGATGAACACCGGGCATGAGTTGCTTCTCGTACGCCAGGAGCAACGGTGGCGGTAAGGATGTCAGGGAGGACGCGAACGTGATGGTGAGAACTTCCACTCAGCGCCAAGTACTTCAGGCGTCAGGGAATCATTCGCTACTCGTACTCGAGCCTGGGGTGCAAGGATGATTCCTGGGTCGATGCTACCGAAGCCTTCTGCCGTGACCTGGAGGGACTGATCAGATGTCGAGAATGCTAGATAACCGATACGTCCGGGGCGCGGTGGTGGTGCTCGGCGGGGTCCTGGTCATGTCTTTTGATGCAGCCCTCATCCGCTGTAGACCAGCCGGCCGGGGTGTTGTCGTTGTGGCGCGGTGTGCTGATATGCGCTGCCATGGTGCTGGCGGCGGGGGTCTGCCACGTTGCTGAGGGTAAAAAGCAACGCTGGGACAGCACGAGTGGGCTGCCTGGGGTAACGGGCTGATGTTCGGGATAGCATCAGTGGCGTTCGTGTATTCATCGAGGCACTTCCGCCGCTAACGCTCTTTTATCATGGCGACCATGCCGCGTATGGTCGGCAGTTCTGGAGACGAGTGTTTCTCCGGGCCAGTATCGACCGGCCGACGGTCCTGGCGATCCTGGCGTCGCTGGCCGGTATGACGGTCATCTTCGCTTCACGGCTGTCCAGCGCCGCGGGCACGGAGGGCTTCTGCTGGCCCTGCTGGCTGCCGTGTCGATGAGCGGCGGCTGTGATACCTCTCCAGACGCCGCTCAGCCCCTTCCTCACCACAGCGGTCAGCGGGGCGCTGTGCGCACTCACCGCTGCGCCCTTCTGCACGGGTTCGAGGTTCCTGACGAGTCCTCCTCATGGCTGCCTCTGGTAGCCGAGGCTTCGTGGTCATGCCGGTCGGTCTGGTCTGCTTATCCGTTGGGCCGGCTCCTGCCCGTGCCATGTGGCAATCTTCGTGTTGGCGGAGACAGTGCTGGGCCAGTGTGGGTGTGGCTGTTCTTCAGTAGAATCCCGGGCAGCCTTCGCTCATGGGTGGGTCGGTGGTCATCGGGGCGATCGTCGGCCTCAACATGCACTACATTCGCCGCTCAAGGAGGGGGGAGCGGGTGCAATTTGATAGGCGTGACATGAGAGAGAGTCCGTCAGTTGTCAAGTGCGCTGCGGTCGTTCTCCGCGGAGACAGCGTGCTCGCTTGTCCTGCAAGCGTGGTACGACCGACCTCATTTCTCCTGGAGGCAAACTGGAGAGGGGAGTCGCATATCGCCTGCCTCGGCCGCGAGCTTGATGAGAGAGCTCGAGGGTCTCGTTGGTGTCGGCCACCTGCGGTACCTATGTGATGATGTCTCCATCTTCGACCGGAGCCGGATGATCACCCTATTCGTCTATATGTGCGATATTGTGGACGACCCGGTCCCTCGCTCTGAGATCGAGGCCGTGGAGTGGGTCCCCGTGACCTGCTCGCCAGGTGATGGGTCAACCTTTCAGAGCAGGGTTATTCCTGATATTGCAAGGATGCGTGGCCAATGCTGAGCAGCCCGGTGGGCGTGGTGACAGACCTGGACGGGACCGTCGTCTTCGGCGGAGTCGCCGATCCCCAGCTGTTGCCCTACTCAGGCGGGCTGCGGGACGTGAGAGACATATCGGTCATCGTGGCGACCTCGCGTGCACCCCGGGGAATGGCCGAGGTACTGGGAGACGCTGTGACCTGCCTGGAAGGCTCGGTCTGCCTCAACGGTGCTCTCTTGCGCCTAGGAGACAAGGAGAGGCGCTACCCCATGGGGGCGGATCACGTCCGCGCCGTCGTGGACGCCGCCTTCCGCGCGGGCATGCCCCTCTACGTGGACCAGGGCCACTCTTTCACTGCACTGGCAGGGCATGACCCTGTCGCAGAGCCGCGGTCAGGGGAGGTGTCTGCAACGGTCTCAGATTTCGCTGCGTCTCCAGGAACAACGGCGGAGAAGGAGAGCCATCGAAGGGGCAGCCAAGATTCCGAAACGGAACCGGGCCTCTGGGACGGCCTGGAGCACATGCGGGACTACCCGGATGGCACGTGGTGCACCGACCCGGCGCAGGTACCGACTGAGGACGTACTCAAGGTGACGGTCGTTAGCGGGAGGTACCAGGGCCGTGCGGGGCAGGACATCATCAGGCAGAGGATTGCCGATCCGCTACAGGGAACGGCTGGTCCAGGTACGAGGGCTGCCGGCGTACAGGAGACGGGCGGCCCGGAGCCCGCGGGCACTCTCCAGGACTTGCTGGGTCTGCGCCTTGACGGCGTCGTCGCCTACCCGCACGAGGACGGCGTGGTCGACGTCTGCGCGGCAGGGGTGGACAAGAGCGTCTGCATGAGGCTGCTGACCGGCGAGGAAGAGCCGGCCGCCTTGAGAGGGGCGGATACCACAGAAAGGACAGCCGTCATGGGGCAGGCACCGGGTCTTCGCCACCGGCCTGTCTCCACGTGGGTCGCGGTAGGCAACGACGCCAACGACGTGGAGATGATCCGCGCGGCAGACATCGGTGTCATCGTCGGGGACGGCCTGGAAGAGGTCAGGGCGAGGAGGCGGACGGTCCGCGTCCCCTCGCGCCCCGGCGCGGTGGTGTCCATTCTGGAGCAGCTGCTTGAGCTGCACCACTAACGTCGCCCACCTGTATGTGGAGTGCCTGGCGTTTGTCGGACTTGGGGAGATTCTCTTCCCGTGAGTAGACATGGGTGGAGACCATGCCAGCGGCGAAGTACTCAGAGGAGCTGCTAGACACGGGGCGTGCGTGAAGTGACCTGTGAAGGAACAACGTCGGTGACCGAGGTGCTTGCGAGGTTACGGGCCGCGAAGAAGGTAGGTTCCCTATCACCTTGTGCCGCGTGAGTTTGTCGTTGCGCTGGGCTACCGTGCGGCCCAGTTTGGTGGAGTTGACATCCACGTCGTCGAAGTCGATGGTCCGCTCCGCCGAGTTGCCGGGAGATGTCCTCGTAGTAGCCCTCGAAGCCTTGCGTGCTCGTTTCGTAGGCGGCGCCGAACTGAGCGTCGTAGTCGAGGATCGCCTCATCGAGGAAGGCGCGGTCGTCGGCGGTCAGCTGCGAGGGGTCCACGGCCTCATCGGCCAGCGTCTCACCGTGTGCATCGGTGTTGGGCGCGTAGGAGTAGGCGATGCCGATGCTCAGGCGCTGGTCCGAGCTCAGCCCCTCCTGCTGCCGCTTGAACTCCATGTAGTAGGCGCGCCGCGCCACCCGGATCGATGCCGTCGGGGACCGGATTCCTGCACCCGGCCGCGCGAGACGTCCCCTGCTGGAGCGGTATGCACCCGTCCGGCGTCGTCTCAGGAGGCGGGCTTGAAGCCGGTGACCTTTCCGTCTTCCTTGTGGTAGCCGATGATGAGGTCGGGGCCTGCGACGATGAGCGAGTCCCCGCTCTTCCAGTCGATCCCGCTGAACGTGATCTCCTTGCCGGTCTTGACGTTCATGAGCATCTGTATCTCGTTGGTGTCCCCGCGTTTCCAGGTCGCCAGTTTGACGACGCCGCCGTTCTCAGAGGTCGCTGCGCCAGATGGGCACTCGGGCGCCTCGGAGTCATAGGAGGAGTCGTCGTTGTCTTTGGGCTGAGGAACGGTGATGGAATCGCCTTTCTTTGGGGTGAGCTTGCTGACGCACCCATCACTGTTGTTCGTTGCGGTCAGACTGGCATTGCTGTAGTCCTTGTCCTTGAAGTAGGCGCGGTGCTGCTCGGCGGTGAGGATCTCATTGTCTCCCGTGATAGCCCTCTTGTCCGTCGGCATAATCTCCTGGTGGCTGCTCTGCTTCTTCCCCTCGAAGTCGTAGATCGTCACCTTGTATCGTGTGGTCGATGACGAGTCTGAATCGGAGTCAGACTTCTTCTCCTCTTCAAGGGTTCCCCAGCCGTCCTCGAAATATATCGTGCTGAGGTCGGAGTCGGCCTTGGATCCCCCGCCCAGAATGAGGGTCTCTCCGTTGTCGACATTGATGACAGCATTGTACAGCGTGACGTAGTGCCGGCCATTTCTTACCAGGACGGGCACATTGCGCACATAGGGAAATCCGGAGGATTCTCCTGATCCGTCTATCTCACGTGACCACTTCTGCTTCTTGTTCACGTCCCAGGCGGTGCACTTGTCACCCTCCTTGCAGGAGATGGCGGTGTCGCCTGCGATCGTCGCCGAGCTGTCATCGCCCCACGGAGCCTTAGAGGTGTCCCCGGACTTCAGATCGACGAGGGTGGACTTGTACACAAGCGTATTGTCTCCCCAGGCCTGAAAGCTGGGAGGGAATCCGTACGAGGAGCTCAGTTCGTCGTCGTCGAGGGTGGTATGCCACGCCTCCTTCATCTCGCTGCTCAGTGGGGTGTAGCCGGTCAGTGTGCCGTTCGACCTGTCGAGCGTGAGGAAATGATTGCCGATGACGTATGGTTGTACGCCGCTTGTGACGTCGGCGCTCCATGCCTTAGTCGCTCCATTCTTCCAGGAGTCCGACAAAGTAATGTACTGCGACGTTGCGTAGACGTTGCTCCTCCACAGAAAAAACCACGCGGCCACGCCACCAGCGCCCAGAACGAGGGCGACCGGGAGGGCAACCGTGAGAACCTTGAGGAGGCGGTGCTTCCTCGGAGCCTGCGCCGGCGGCGTACATCGGCGCCCCGTACGCCGGCGCGGCCGCCTGGTTCGGACCGTATGCCTGGCCCGGGTCATAGGCCTGAGCCGGCCCCGGTCCGTATCCCAACGACGCTCCGGTCGGAACTCCGGGCGGCATCGCGGTCTGCTGATCCATGGGCTGGGCCGCGGACTGCATCGAGGGCGCCGAGTAGGGCTGGACCGACGGAGGCAGTGCCACCTGCTGATCCGCCTGAGAAGGATCCTGCGGGGGCGGGCTCTGCTGGGATTGAGCCGCCGTCGTTCCATAACCCTGAGGGGCGGTCCCCTGAGTCGAGGTCCCCTGCGGCGGTGCACCTGCTGCGCTCGGCTGAGTGATGCCGTAGCCCTGAGGAACCTGCCCGTAGCCCGAACCGGCGGGAGCCTGCTGCGGGGGTGGTGTCCCAGCCGTTCCCACAGCCATCGTCGGTGCCATCGGGCCGATCTGTCCCGGGACGGGAGGCTGCGCCGGCTGTGCCTGCTGAGCACCCCGACCGGCCTGCCGCGCCAGCACCTCCTGAACGATGGCGTCCTCGGACCGCTCCAGTATCGCGCGGACCCGGGGCGGGATCGACGGGTTGGCCGCCAGGATCGAGTGCAGGTCGGGGCGGGTCTCGGCGATCCTCTCGAGGTCCTGCGGCGAGGCGAACCTGCTGAGCGCCGTCGTCGCGTCGTAGTCGCCGGAAGAAGGTGAGTGCCCCGTCGTCATGTCTCCCGAGCCTAGCGAAATCTATGGTTCGAGGTCACCGAATAAGATCATCGGCGCTCCGGATACGTCGTTGAAACGAAGCGGTGCGTGACGGGTGCTGGGGTCAGTCGACGATGCCGTAAAGGCGGTCCCCGGCGTCGCCGAGACCGGGTACGATGTAGGCGTGCTCGTTGAGTCGCTCGTCGACTCCGGCGGTCACCACCGTGACGTTCGCGCGCTCGCCGACCGCCTCCTCCAGCGTCTTGATCCCCTCGGGTGCGGCGATGAGGCACAGCGCGGTGACGTCGCGCGCCCCGCGCTCGAGCAGGTAGTCGATGGCGGCCACGAGGGTGTGGCCGGTGGCGAGCATGGGGTCGACGACGAAGCACTGCCGGCCCGAGAGGTCGTCGGGCAGGCGGTTGGCGTAGGTCTCCACCTCCAGGGTGTCCTCGTCGCGCTTCATTCCCAGGAAGCCGACCTCGGCGGTGGGCAGCAGGCGGGTCATGCCCTCGAGGCATCCCCAGGCCCGCGCGCAGGATCGGCACGACGATCGGCCGCGGGTCGGCCAGGCGGCGGCACTGGGCCAGCGCTACAGGGTGCGGATCTCCACCTCCTCGGTGCGCACCTCGCGGGTGGCCTCATAGGCGAGCAGCGTGACGAGCTCGTCCACCAGCTGGCGGAAGACCGCCGACGGCGTCCTCTCGTCTCGCAGCACGGAGAGCTTGTGGTCGATGAGGGGGTGGTCGGCAACGTGGAGGCGCATGTGGACAGCCTATATTCCCGCAGCCGGCCCCGCACCGCCCCGACGCGTCGCCGGCCTCGTCCTCGCTCACGGCGTGACCACGTCGCCCCGGCGGAGCTGGGAGCGTCGCCGGCGTCCGAGTCCCCGCCGAGGTCCCGCTGTATTGGCTGCTTTGTGTCCAAATCGGTGACAAAGGCCCTCGCGTTCTTCACGCCTTCAACAGAACCGCGGAATCATGCGGTTTCATTCCGCCCGTTTCACTCGCCCAACCTCTTTGTCACCGATTTGGACATCGGGCACGCCATTGGGGGTCGTTTCGGCCTCCGGGACCACTGCGCAGCGCGGCCAGGCTCAGGCCCGGGCGTGCAGCCAGGCCAGAACGGCCCGCACGCGCCGGTTCTCCTCGCCCGGCTGCAGGTCCAGCCCTCGGAAGATATTCGCCACGTGCTTGGCCACCGCACCGTCGGAGACCACCAGCCGCTCGGCGATCTGCGCGTTCGACAGCCCCTGCGCCATGAGCTCAGGCACCTCCTGCTCGCGCCGCGTCAGCCGGTCCAGGCCCGTTCCTCCCGGTGTCGCACTCGCGATCCCGCCCGACGGCGTCGACGGCGAGACCGTCCTGGTCGTTGCCGGCGCACGAGGGCACCGGAGGCTCCGCCATCGTTCCCGCCATCTCGCCGGCTCCGGCATCGCCGTCCCCATCGTGTCCGGAACCGGCGGCCCGGGCCGCCTTCATGAGGTGGGAGACCACCTCCGGGTCGATGACCACGCCCGCCACCCACGACGATGTCGAGCGAGTGCAGGAAGTCCGCCACCCGCCCCACGCGCTCCTTGAGCAGGTAGCCCACGGCGCCGCCACTGCTGGCGCTGGGACCCCCCGGCCCGGCCGGGGACGTCGGCGACTCCGTCTCCTCAAGCAGATCCTGCACGTAGGGCCCGGCCACGTGGGCGCTCAGCACCACCACCGGCGCCCGGATGGGCGCGGCGCAGGTCGATCGCCGCGCGCAGGCCGTCGTCCGTGCCGGTCGGCGGCATCCGGCCGTCGGTGACGACGACGTCGGGCAACTCCCCGGCCGCTGCCAGACGCCCGACCTCCTCGCGCAGGGCATCGGCGTCGGCCACCTGCGCCACGACCTTGTGCCCGGCGGTGGTCAGCAGCCCGGCCAGCCCCTCGCGCAGGAGGGCGGCGTCGTCGGCGAGCAGGATCCTCATGGGCACATCCTGCCTCAGCCGGCCGGGTGGTCGCTCCCCGGCTCACCCGTCTGGTCGTCCTCCCGGCCCTCCGCGCCCCACGGTGGCGTCAGCGGCGCGGTGATCGTCAGCCGGGTCCCGGCGCCCCTCGGGGGAGCTGACCTTCAGCCGACCACCGATGGACTCCACCCGCTGCGCCATGCCGCGCAGGCCGGTGGCGTTCTCCTGCTCCGGGTCGGCTCCGCCGCGCCCGTCGTCGGTGACGACGGCGCTCAGCCCGGTGCTCGTGCAGCGCAGCGTGATCGTGGCGCGCTTGGCCTGGGCGTGCTTGGCGGCGTTCGTCAGCGCCTCGGTAGCAGCGAAGTAGACGACCGTCGCTACCGGCTGCGAGATCTGGGCCAGGTCGGCCTTCTCGGCCTCGACGACGACGCTGGTCGGCAGTGGTGCCCGTCCCGCCAGATCCTTCAGGGCCGGCGCCAGCCCGCGCTCGGACAGGACCGCCGGGCGGATGCCGCGCACTGTCTCGCGCAGGTCCTTGAGGGCGGACTCCGCGCGGTCCTGCGCGGAGTCGATCCCCTCCAGCAGCGCGGTCCGGGACGTGGAGGCGGTGTCGTCCTCGGGCAGGGACTCGGCGGCCAGGCGCAGCCCGCCCAGGTTCATGGCGAGGGCGACGAGCTCCTGCTGGGTGCCGTCGTGCAGGTCCCGCTCGATGCGGGTGCGTTCGGCCTCGAAGGCGTCCATGAGGGTGGCTCGGCTGGCCGTGAGGTGGCCGACCTCGGCGGTCAGCTGCTCGAGGCGCTGCCTCTTGCGCTCACCCGAGAGCACCTCCACCAGCAGCAGCCGCAGCCTTCCGAGTCCCCAGAGCACTCCGAGGAGGAGGCTGAGGGCGATCAGCCCGATCGGTATCAGCAGCAGGGCGGCCTGCAGCCCGGTCAGCATCATCTCGCGACCGCCCAGGTAGAACCTGATGGGGTTCCCGGAGGAGGTCATGAAGGGCGCCAAGATGCTGGTGACGGTCATGGCTCCGAGGAATGTAGTGAGGAAGAACGACGTCGTACTCAGCGTCATGCCCCCCAGGCACAGGGGCAGGTCCTGCCGCCAGAACTCCGCGTGGGCGACGCGCGCCAGCAGCCACGGGCTCTTGCGCTCTCCCTTCTTGCGGCCGGACGGGGCGTCGGTTCCCAGCCTGCGTGCAGCGATGCGCTCCAGCGAGGCCCACAGAGGGACCGTCAGGTGGAACACCAGGATGGAGGGGATGAGGAGGATGACCTGTGGTATCCACAGCGCGGCGTGCAGGAACTCCCACCCGATGACGCCGATCCACTGGAGGTTCCGGCCCGGGCGGTGCCCGGTCGGTGAAGAGGCGACCTCCGGGGCTGCTGCGAACGGGACAGTCGGGGAAGAGTCGGCAGCCGACGGCAGGGGGGCGGTCCTGTCCAGCGGGGTCTCCATGGGCGCAGTCGCAGTCAGGTCGGAAGGGGAGCCGAGTGGTGGCGTCGAGGTCATGCCGAGCGACGCTAACGGGCTGACGCGGGGCGCACTCGTGCTGGTGCCCGCTATTGACGCTGTATGGGGGCGACACGGTGGTGCTGGCACCCCCGGGGTGGTGCGCACGCGACCAGGGGCGAGGTAGGGCTAGCCGGACATGAAGACGGGGGCGGGCACCAGTGTCATGGAGGCCCGCGAAGAGTGAACTGGTGGACATGAGCCTCGACCCGTTCCTTCCATGTCATGCAGCCGTTGCCACCGACGCCTTCGGCCCCGTCTCGGGACCGGTCCGCACGCCCACCCGCTTCCAGGCCTTCGCCGGTACCGAGGTGCTCGGGCCGGGAGCCGGCGAGCCGGTACGCCCAGCGCACTCCGACGAGGTGAGCATCCACGAACGACGTCGGGGCTACGTGCACTGGTACGTGGCGGCGGGCGCCGAGGCCGTGGCGCTGGCGCTGCTGATCGTCGTCGTCGGGCAGCGGCTCTCACCGGTTCTCGGGTCCGTCGCGCATGGCGGAACGGCCTGGATGCACGACCTCCTGGTGGAGTCGCGTGAGCTGCTCGCCAGGATGAGCGACGCCGAGGTGCGGACCTGGCTGCCCTCGGTCCTGGCTGCGCTGCTGATCATCGTGGGGCCCTGGCTGAGGAGGCTGGCCGCGCGATGGGGACTGGGCGCCCTGGCGGGGAGCCGGGCAGTATCCGTCCTCACCTGGCTCGTCGTTGCGGTCGCAGGGGCTTGGGGGCTGTCGTGATCCGTCGCCAGGGTCCTCCCGCCGCAGTCAGTGCCGACAATCATCGGCCGCAGGTACCACCGGCCATCGAGGTAGCCGGACTCACCCGAGTCTTCCGCGTCCAGGGCCGCCGCAACGCCGATGTCACCGCGCTCAACGGTGTCGACCTCGCCCTGCCCGTCGGCAGCTTCACCGCTCTGGTCGGCGCCTCCGGCTGCGGCAAGTCCACCCTCCTGCAGTGCATCGCCGGGCTCGACGTCCCCACCGCCGGCACCGTCCAGCTCCTCGGTACCCGGACGAGCTCACTGCGCCCCCGGCCCGCTGCCCGCTTCCGGGCCCGGCACGTCGGCTTCGTCTTCCAGGACGACAACCTCGTCACCTCCCTGTCCGCGCGCGACAATGTCGCCCTGCCCGGTCGCCTGCGCCGCAGCCCCTGAGCCGCAGTGCCGTCGACGACGCCCTCGAGCGTGTGGGTCTGAGCGAGCAGGTTCGCCACCTGCCTCATCAGATGAGCGGTGGTGAGCGTCAGCGCGTCGCCATCGCCCGCGTCTTGGCCTCCCGCCCCGACATCGTTTTCGCCGATGAGCCCACGGCCGCCCTCGACGTCGCCGCCGCCGCGACCGTCCTCGACTGGCTCGCCGAGCTCGCCGCGAGGCCCCGGTGCTGTGCCTGGCGCCGTGCCCACAGCTCCCTGCCCCGAAGCTGGCCACCGTCCTCATGGTGACGCATGACGCCGCAGCCGCCGCCCGAGCCCAGCACGTCCTCGTCATGGACGCCGGCCGCCTCGTCGCCTCTCTTCCCGGGGGTGACCCCGCCGCCGTCTCCGCCGCCGTCCTGTCCGCCCGCGGTGCCGGAGGCCTCCGATGATCCGTCTGCTCCTGTCCGACCTGCGCCACCCGCCGGCTCCTGGGCGTGGACCGCCGTCGTCGCCGTCGTAGCCGCCTCTGCCGTCGCCGGCCAGTTCCGGGTTGCCCATGGCGCCTTCGCCGCTGCGGAGGCCGCTGGAGACCCCACGATGATCGATGGGGCTGAATCCGTCTCAGGCATCATCATCATTGGGGTCGTCGCCGCCGCCATGGCCATTCTGTCCTCCACCAGCAACCTCGCGGTCTCTCAGCGTGAGGCGCGACCACGGGCTGTGGAAGGCCCTGGGCATGAGCCCTCCATGGTTCGCCTGGTCATCCAGGGCCGAGCTCCTCGCCCTCGGGACGCTCGCCTCTCTCGCCGCGGTGCCGTTGAGCTTTGCCCATCAGCCGGTTCATGATGCACCGGCTCATCTCTCGACGAGGGCCGCCCTGCCCGGCGCGGTGCCTCAGTGGAAACCCGCCGACCTTATCTGGACCGCGATCATCAGTGCCGGCACCCTTGTCATAGGCGGTCGGGGCGCCGCCAAACGGGCCTCGCGCACCCCGGAGGCACTGCTCCTGCGCGGGTCGGGCGGGCAGAGAGCACATTGGAGCGCGGGACGAGTCCTCAAAGGCCTTCTGCGGCTGCTCTGGGCCGCTGCCGCCGCGGCAGGGTGGGCCGCCGAGTTCCTCGTCATCCGCAACGGGACGAATGGGGAAGACATCTTCATGGCGGTCTTCAGCGGCGCCCTGAGCGGACTGATCCTCGTGTGCATCCTGTGCAGCTGGCTCAGTCCGGTGCTGGAGCGCCTGCTCTCCGCCCTCGTCCCGAGCCCCGGCGTCGGCTGGCATGTCGCCGGACGCACCTGCGCTCTGGAGTCGCGCCGCTCGGCGGCCACCGTCCTACCCTTCGTGGTGACGATCGGGCTGGTCGCCATCGCCTTCGGTCCGGCCTCGGTCTCCCCCGACGTGAGCGCCGACGCATTCTCCTCCGTGTTCGGGTTGCCCTTCCTCGTGTCCTGGACCGGGGGCGTGGCCGTCATCGCCATGAGCGCGGGCCGACGTCGCCGTGACGCCGCCCTCCTGCGCGCCGCCGGAGCCATGGAGCGCGACGTCCTGGTTATCGAGGTCCTCGAGGGATTTCTCCATGCCGCCGCTGCAACCATCCTCGGCCTGCTCGTCACCGTGGGCACGGCCGTCCTCCTGTCCGAGGCTCTGCACCGGTCCCTGGCCGGCATTCTGGCGGACTTCCCCTGGACGACGCTGGGCCTCGTGTGCGTGGCGACCCTGGCGACCACCTGCCTGGCCGTCGTCGTCTCCGCCCGTGCCGGGGTACTCGCGGGCGAGCAGAGCCTGGGGCAGGTGTTGCGCGCCCGCGACTGAGCTTCGCCGCCGGCCCCGCCGACTGATCCCGCCGACGCGCCGGTTGGGCCGGGCGCGAAAGGGGCTGACGTCGCACCCGCTTGCAGGGGCTAGGTTGCCCGCACCGACCGCTGAAGGAGATTGAAGGAGAACTCATGGCCAACGATTTCGCCCCCACCATCACTCTCAACAACGGCGTCGACATCCCGCAGATCGGCTACGGCGTCTTCCTGACCCCACCGGAGGAGACCGAGCGGGCCGTGCTCGAGGCCTTCGAGGTCGGCTACCGCCACGTCGACACCGCCCAGGCCTATCGCAACGAGGAGGGCGTGGGCGCCGCCGTCGCCGCCTGCGGGCTGCCCCGTGAGGACGTCTTCCTCACCACCAGGTGTGGATCTCCAACGCCGGGGACGAGCGCGCCGCCCGCTCATCGACGGCTCCCCGCGCTCGCCTGGGCACCGACTACATCGACCTGCTGCTCGTCCACCAGCCCTTCGGTGACTACTACGGCACCTACCGCGCCATGGAGAAGGCCCTGGCCGCAGGCAAGGTCCGCGCCATCGGGGTTTCCAACTTCTTCCCTGACCGGTTCGTGGACCTGGCGCAGCACGTCGAGGTGCCTCCGGCCGTCAACCAGATGGAGACCCACGTCTTCAACCAGCAGGCCGACAACCGCGCCTGGTACGCCAAGTACGGCACCGCCCTGGAGTCCTGGGGCCCGCTGGCCCAGGGCCGCAACAACATCTTCACCCACCCGGTGCTCAGCGCCGTCGGAGAGAAGCACGGCAAGACCGCCGCCCAGGTGGCCCTGCGCTACCTCATCCAGCTGGGCATCATCGTCATCCCCAAGACGGTCCACCGCGAGCGCATGGTCACCAACCTCGACGTCACCGACTTCCGGCTCGACGACGCCGACATGCATTCCATTGCCGCGCTCGACGAGGGGCAGGGCGTCGTCGACCACTACGACCCCGCGCTCCAGGAGCGCCTCGCCTCCTTCACGGTCGAGGAGGACTGACCCTCCCGTAGGGGCAGGGGCTTGAGTCAGAGGCGGCGTGCGAACCGGGACTCGGTCTTCTCGGAGGTGCCCACGTACTCCAGCCAGCGCTCGTAGTGGTCGAGCACGTCGTGGGCCACCTGGTCGGAGTTCCAGTCGACGACGTCGTAGCCCTGGCCGCCGCTGTGCGGGCGCACCTCCAGGCGCACGGTGAGGTCGTCGGCCTCGTGGAGGGCGAAGCCGTAGGCGGGCACGGGCGTGACCACCATGCGCACCACGTAGCGGAAGGAGTCGATGGAGCTGGACTGCTCCTCCCCGCTGGCGGTGGTGGCCGGGTGGGAGGAGACGACCAGACTCACCCGGCCCAGGAAGGTGCGTTCGTCGTCGGGGTCCTGCGCCTCGGGGCCCTCGACGAAGACCTCGGCGGAGACGTTCTCCTTGCGCAGCTCGGTGGCCACCGCCTCCAGGGCCGGCACGATGCGCCGCTCCATGGCATTGCCGGCCTCGTCGGGGGACACGGAGTTGAGGGTGTGGACCAGGCGCTCGCGCCAGGGCGTCTGCTCCAGGCCCGCGGCCGAGCCGTTGAAGCCGAGGGCGCGGTTGCGGTCGGCGAGGGACAGGGCCTGGTTGTGGGAGTCCTCGGTGCTCAGGGACCGCCACAGGGTGTACATGATGAGGATGAGCACCCCGGAGAAGGGCAGCGCCATGACGATGGTGGCCTGCTGCAGAATGGGGATGCCTCCGGCCACGAGCATGGCGATGGTGAGGATCCCGGTCAGGGTGGCCCAGAAGATCCGCAGCCAGGGAGCGGCGTCCTGGCGCGCCGAGCGGATGCGGCTGGAGAGGTTGGCCATGACCAGGGCGCCGGAGTCGGCGCTGGTGACGTAGAAGAGGATCCCGATGAACAGGGCCAGTGCGATGAGGATCTTCTGGCCCGGCAGGTGCTCCAGCATCCAGTACAGGCCCTGCTCGGGCTTGTTCAGGGTGATGTCGCGGAACTCGCCGTTGCCGCGAATGACCAGGTCCAGGGCGTGGTTGCCGAAGATGGCCACCCACATGAGGATGTAGCAGAAGGGGCAGCAGGAGGCTGCCGAGCACGAACTGACGGATGGTGCGGCCGCGCGAGATACGGGCTAGGAACATGCCCACGAAGGCGGCCCACGCGATCCACCAGGCCCAGAAGAACAGAGGTCCAGGCGTTGAGCCACTCATCGGGCCGGTTGTAGGCGTAGGTCTCCAGCGTCAGCCTTGGGAAACGGGTGAAGAAGTCGCCGATGGAGCCACTGAGTGCGTCGATGAGGAAGGCGGCGTCACCGGTGATGAGCACCCACAGGGCCAGGCCGATGGCCAGGAGCACGTTGATGGTGGACAGGACGCGCACGCCCCGGTCGACGCCGGAGACGGCCGAGACGAGTGTGCCATGACGACGGCGGGCGGTCAGCCCGATCTGGGTGGGGAAGCCCTGCGGCGGCCCGAACGGATGCTGAGGGGCCACGTTCGGCTGGACGACGCCGACGCGAGGCCGCGATGCCGAAGACGCGCTGACCAGCGCCGCGGCATCGACGATGTCGCCGATGATGCCCTCGAATGTGCCGGCCCAGCAGCGGGCGCAGGGTCGAGGCGCAGTGTGAGCGTGTCACGGCGTCGGTAGGCGAAGCGGGCGCTGGACAGGCCCACCGGTGCGTACAGGCCCCGGCCCGAGATGCCGTAGTGGAACAGGGACAGGACGATCGCGTCGCGGGCGGCCTCGGTGGTTTGGCCCTCCCCGGTGGGTGGGTGCATGTACTGGTCGACCGGCTCGGCGACGGCGAAGAACAGGATCTCGGTACCAATACCGGCCGCGAGAGCATGGCCGTCAGGAGAAGGTGGAGAGTCCGAGCGTCGGTTGTCCGGCTGAGGCGCACCGACCGAAGCGGGAGAAGGCCAGTGCCAGGATGAGAGACGAGGCGCGGCGGTGATGAGGAGGATGTGAAGAGCCAGACCAACGGCTCGTCCAGGTCACGGCCGTGCCGAAGGCGTCGTTGACCACCTGGGGGGCGAAGATCGCGGCCAGGGCGACGATCGTGATGATGGTGGCCGACACGAAGAAGACCATCGGGTTGAGGGGCTGCTTGTCCGGCAGCTTGCCGAGCATCGCCCTGGAGAGGGACCCGATGGGCGTCTTCGGTGGTGAGGTGCTGTCCGCCGGCGGTGTCTGCCGGGGTGAGTCCGCCGAGACCCGTCTGGTGCCAGGGCTGCGCTGGTTTCAGGGGACCGGCTCACCGACCTGCTCCGTTCTTCATGGGGACTCTCTGGGTGCTGGAATAGGGGGCGGGACGCCGGGAGGTCCAACATACGGCAGGGACGGGGCTCAGCCAGGGGTGGGCGCCTCATAGGGAGCCTATAACGGAGACGCGGTCTTCGTTGTGTATTCCCTCCGACGTCGGGAGGGTTCAGGAGACACGGGAGGGCGGTGCCGCTGGCGATGCCGGTGCGCCTCGGTTGCCAGGTCTGCCATCCCTATGGGGCTGTGACGTCTTCACCCTTCTGCGCAGCTGCTGGACGCCGCGATGGCTCGCGCCCTGGAGTTGGCCCGCGCGGCGCGGCGAGGTCAGGGGAGGTGCCGGTGGGGCCGTCGTCCCCTCACTCAGAGGGGACCGTCCTGGCCGAGGCCGCCAATGCCCGCGAGGCCGAGCACGACCCGACGGCGCACGCCGAGATCCGGGCCCTGCGCGCCGCCGGGGCCGCCTGGGGGGACTCCCACCTGGACGGCTGCACCCTCGTGGTCACCCTTGAGCCGTGCACCATGTGCGCCGGCGCCATCGTCCTGGGCCCCGGGTGGCCCGGCTGGTCCTAGGGGGCCTGGGGCCCCGGACCGGCGCCTGCGGCTCGGTGCGCGACGTCGTGCGCGATACCCGCGCCAACCACCGGGTCGAGGTGCGCGCCGGCCTGCGCGCCCAGGAGTCCCAGGCCCTCCTGACCGACTTCTTCTCCGACCGCCGCTGAGGCCCGGCGTCGGCCGTGACTGATACCGCAGGATGCCGCGTTGGGGCGCGGGCCACCATCCGTGTAACCTCATGGGCGAGGTAGCGTGTCCGAGCGGCCGAAGGTGCAGATCTCGGAAAGTCTGTGTGGTTCGTAGCCACCCTGGGTTTCGAATCCAGCGCTACCGCCACCATGCCCGAGGGCCCGCCGAGCAGCGGCAGAGCTGCGCGGCGGGCCCTTGCCGTTCCTCCTCATGCGAAGAGCCGCCTGGTGCAACACCGTGACCGGGTGCAACCTCAGATGCGGCGGGACCTGCGCACCCGTCACGCGCGCTGAAAGCTCTTGGTCCCTCATTTGTCCGACGTCGGGCTCTACCCTTGACCCATGAGTCGCCGCCCCCACAGTCCCCCACGAGGCCCGTCCCTGTCCCGTACCCAGACTCACGCTCCTCCCACCCCCATCCCCACGCCTCCGAGACCGCTCCGCATGCGGCCACCGACCTCTACTCGCTCCTGTGTGACGCCATGGTCTCCGGCGACACCAAGGCGATTGACGCGCTGCTCACCGACGACTGCGTCCTGACCCACATGACCGGCTACCCCCAGCCCAAGATCGAGTGGCTCGGCGATATCGCCACCGGCGCCATGCGCTACCACTCCCACGAGGTGGTCTCCGTCCAGCCGGACACGATCGCCGGCTTCCCGGTGGTGCGCGGCCGCACCCGCACCACGGCCACCCTGTGGGGCGGTCGCGGCACCTGGAACCTCCAGATCGTCGGGTACGTCGTGCCCGACGCCGACCCCGACACCGAGCGCAACCCCACTGGTTTCCGCTTCAGCCACCTGGACGCCTCCCGCCTGGTGAGTCCTCACCGCGCGGGCGGTTCGGGGCCTACCGACGCCGTCCGGTTCCCCGAGTGGCCGGTGTGTTCCACGGGTCCTCGGGCCAGGCGTGCTTGGGGTAGCGGCCGCGCATCTCGGCGCGCACCTGCGGGTAGCCCTGCTCCCAGAAGGGCTAGGTCGTCGATGACCGCCACCGGCCTGCGCGCCGGAGAGGCAGGTGCAGCTGCACCGCCACCCGCCCCTGCACGATCCGCGGTGGTCGCCCAGCCGAAGCACTCCTGGACCCTGTACCGCCAGTACCGGCCGGCTCGCCTGCCCGATCTGGGCGGCGTCGGCGCCGGCGGTGTAATCCACCCGCACCTGCGAGCCGGAGGGGACCTCGATGCGCTCGGGCACCAGCTCGTTCAGGTGGGCGGCCTGCGGCCATGGCAGTAGCGCCCGCAGCGCCTCGGCAACGTCCAGCCGCTCCAGGCTGAAGCGCCGGTTTCCCGGGCCCGGCGATGTCGAGCCGACTAACCCGGCCGACCCGACTGACCCGCCGGCCTGTCCGGCCAGGCTCATGACCGCGGGTGCCAGCCACTCCTCGGCCCGATCCGCCAGGGCTGCATCGCTCACATCTGGCCAGGGCTCGCCCAGGTGCTCGTGCAGCAGGGCCAGCCGGGCGCGCAGGCTCCGGGCCTCCTCGTCCCACGGCAGCACAGTGAGGCCGGCGTCGGTCCCCTGGGCGCGCACCCGTGCAACGACGGCGTCCGCCACCTCCTGCGGTCCTGGCGGTGGCCCCGGTGTGGCGGAGAGCCTGATGGCCCCCAGGCGGCGTACGCGCTCGGTGCGCAGCCGCCCGCCGTCCCACACGGTGCGCTCCTCCTCGGCCAGCCAGGCCCCGGCCAGCTCCAGGGCCGTCTCCTCATCGAGGGGTGCTGCGGCGCGGATCAGGGCGTCGCCCCGCCCGGAGGTGAGATCGACGCCGGCCACCGCCAGCCACTCGGACTCCGCCAGCGCCGAGCCGGCGGTCAGGCGCAGGCCGGTTCCGGCCACGCTCGCGTAGTGCGCCTCCTTGCCCGCCTGGGGCGCCGGTCCCCGACGTCGCGCGATCCACTGCGGCTGCGCCGTCCCTGCCGCCAGGGCCACTGCCGACTCCAGGTCGCCCGACCGGGCGGGCTCACTGGGTCCCGGTCCCGGAGCGTCCCACGCCAGTACCGTCGGACGAAGCGGCGGCGCCCATGGCCTCGGGATCCGCAGCGCGATCGGAGGCGCCGCGCCGACAGGCCTGCTCCAGGCGACGCGCCTCCGTCTTCCACGCACCGGACCTCGGGGCCCACCGCTGCGCACCTGCCGGGCCAGGGCCGTCAGGTCCCCGCCGGGCGCTCGCAGGTCGGCGGTCAGCAGTGCCGTGGCCCGCGCCGCCCGACGCGTCCCCAACACCGGTGCCGTCTCCAGCAGGGCCCGGGCCTCGCGCACGCCCGCCGGCAGCCCGGCCACCGCCCGCCCCAGGGGCGTCACGCCGTCGGTGCCGGCCAGCCCCAGGCGCTCCAGTGCTTCCCGGGCGGCCGTCAGCGCAGCAGCCGGCGGCTCGTCCAGCCAGGCCAGCCCCGCGCCGTCGGGCACGCCCCACACGGCCAGCTCCAGGGCCGCACCGGTGAGGTCCGCCGAGAGAATCTCCGGGGTCGGGGCCAGCGGCGAGCGCGCCCAGTCCGTGGGCGAGCAGCAGCGGTAGACGACGCCGGGCCCCTCGCGCCGGCCCGTCCGGCCCGCTGCACCCGGCCGCCCGCGAAACCCCCACGGTGACCAGGCCGCTCATGGACCGGGCCACGTCCAGGCGCGGCTCGCGCGCCAGGGTGGAGTCCACCACCACCCGGACCCCGGGAACCGTCAGCGAGGACTCGGCGACATTCGTGGACACCACGATGCGTCGTCGCCCCGCCGGGCTCGGGGTCAGGGCCGCGTCCTGCGCGCTCGCGGGCAGGCGGCCGTGCAGGGGAAGGACGTCCACTCCCTCGCGAGCGGCGTCGCGCAGGCGGGCGACGACGTCGTCGACCTCGCGGGCCCCGGGCAGGAATGCCAGAACGTCACCGGAGTGCTCGGCCAGCGCCCGCTCGACGGTGGCGGCGACGTGGGCGAGGAACTCACGCGGCACCCCGCGCGGCCCCAGCCGTCCGGTCCGCCGGCGGCGCCCACACCTCCTCCAGGGGTGGAGGCGTCCGGGCACCTCCACCAGCGGGGAGGCGCCGCCCGACGTGCCGCCCAGAATGCGACGCAGGCGGTCGGCGTCGAGCGTGGCGGACATGGCCACGAGCGTCAGGTCCTCGCGCAGGGCGGTGCGCGCGTCCGCCAGGAGGGCCAGGAGCAGGTCGCCCTCCGGGCGCTCGTGGACCTCATCGAGGATGACGGCGTCGATGCCGGCCAGCTCGGGGTCGCGCTGGAGGCGGCGCAGGAGGAGCCCGGCGGTGACGACCTCGATCCGGGTGGCCGGGCCGGCGCGTCTCTCGCCGCGCACCGCGAAGCCGACGGTGCCACCGACCTCCCCGCCCAGCAGGTCCGACAGGGTGGCGGGCGGCCGCGCGGGCGGCGATGCGCCGCGGCTGGGTGACGACGACGCGACCAGGCCCTCGCCCTGGGCTCTTGCCGTCCGGTGCCCCGGTGGCGGGCCCCGTGGCGGCGCTCTTGGTGAGGACATCGGCCAGGAGCGGTGGCACGAGCGTCGTCTTGCCGGTGCCGGGCGGTGCGGTGAGCACCAGGCAGGCGCCGACGCCGTCGGAACCGGAGGGGCTGGGGGAGAGACGCTCGCGCAGCTCGGACCTAGCCTCGACCACCGGAAGATCCGGAGGAGAGGCGAGCAGGGCCCTGATGGGGTCGGTTGGTCGAGCCATACCGACATTCTCTTCATAGGTTGCGCGGAGCCGCGTCATCTGTGAAGAAAATGCCGGTGAGTGTGGGGCTGGCGTCAACGGCCTGGATGTTTCGAGTGAAGCACGCTTGACACGATGGGTCCTGTCAAGCACACTAGACATGTCAAGCAAACATGACACCCTCTCTCGGGGTGAGTGGCTATTCAAGGGATGATCGCCATGCTCTCCACCGTCTCCGCTCCTTCTGTCCTGGCCGCCGGGTCGTCGACCTCCTCCGCTGTCACCTTCGTTGCCGGGGTGGTCGGTGGCATCGTCGCCGGGATCGTCCTCTATCTGCTCGTCTACCGGTACTCGGCTCGCCATCTGTCTGAGGTCCGCGCCGAGGATGCGCCCGAGCTCGTCAAGAAGCTCGGTGGGCAGATGGCTGCTTTCGTCTGCAGTACCTCCATCGGAATCGTGGTGGGCGTCGTGAATCCGGCGGTCACTCATCTCTCCGCCGGACCACTTCTGCAGGTCGTGCACCTCATGGGCGCCGCCATGGTCGGCGTCTCCGTCGTCGGTATCGCGTGGCTGTCCCCGAGACTGCGTGCCGCCCAGAACGCGGCTGCGGCATGAACTGGGAAGGGGAGGTCACCTATGCATCTCGGTCGTATCACCGTGCTCTGGGCGGTGAGGGGCGTGGATAACGACGTGCGCAGCCTGCGTGAGGCGCGCGGCCTCACCCAGGCCCAGCTCGGAGCCGCCCTGGGCGTCTCCAGGCAAAGTGTCAACTCCATCGAGAAGGGCAGGTACGACCCCTCCCTTCCCCTGGCCATCGCCATCGCCCGCTACTTCGAGACCACCGTTGAGGAAATCTTCCATGTCTGAGTCAGATCCCGCGCCCACCCCTTCCTCCGCTTCAGCGGCAGGCTCGTCCTCCTCCGGTTCGACGCCGAAGGCTCGGAAGGGCCTGAAGGCCGCCAGGCCACGGCAGATCGCCGCCGCAGGCATGACGTCCGGCACCGTCATCGTGGTCCTCCTATGGGTGGCTGCCTTGGCGATCCCGATGCGCAACGGCTTCCTCTACGGTGCCGCCAGCGGGGGAACGGCCGTAATGCTGGCGCTTGTCGCCCTGCTTGTTGCCAAGAGGTTCGGATACGACACCTTCTTCGTCCGGGAGCTCGAGAAGCGGGAGGACGAACGGGACAGGGCCGCCTCGCAACGGGCCTGGGCCCTCGCCGGTGTCGTCGGGTTCTTCGGCAATGTTGTCGTTGGCGCCGTGGGGGCCTTCGGAGGGCCGATGACGCCGGCCCTTGCCGTCGTCCTGTGGCTCCAGCTGATCAGCTTCATCGGAGGGAACATCTACTTCAACCGCACGATGTAGATCGCGTAGACTGCTCCACCACCCTGACCGGAGCCCCGCTCCGGTCATCATCCCCACCTTCCGCCCGCCCCGGCAGCACCCGAGGAGAACCCATGGCCCAGCAGTCCGTCCCGCTAGGAACCTGGGACGAGGACCCCGACGGCGCCTCCATCCTCCTGGCCACGGGGCGCGCCCGTCACGACCTCCTCGTCATCGCCGAACCGGCCTTCCTGCGCGACCTCGACCAGGTCTGGGGCCGTCCATCAGCCCGCGTGCGCCTGTCCTTCCTGCCCGGCGTCCACGCCCCGAGCGCCCCCGGCCAGGAGGACGCCCTGATGTCCTACGAGCGCGGCGGTCTCGGTGTCCTCGTGGCCCGTGGTCGCACCAGCCTGTACGAGGGCGAGTCCGTCCGCAGCACGACGGCGCTGGCTCGGATCGCCAGTGGTGCCCGCCTGCGTGCCGCCCTGCTCGTCACCCGTGCCACCCCGCTGCGCGGTTCCGGTGATGTGGCCGGAGGGGCGGCGCCGGGCCAGGTGCGCGTCGTCTCCGACCATCTCAACCTCTCCGGCGGTCCGCTCTTCCAGGCCACCGGCATGGTCTCGGCGAGCTGGGACGCGAACCTCACCGAGCGTCTGGGGCGCCTGCGGGGGGTCAGTGGCAGCGCCGTCGCCGCGCTCGTTCCCGGCCCCCTGCGCCCGAGCCCGGCCGAGTCCCGCGTCCTGGCCTCCATGGGGGCCGACGTCGCCGTCACCGACTCCGTTGCCGAGGCCATGGCACTGGCCTCCCGAGGCGTGTCCGTCTCCGCCCTGACCTACCTCGACGCCCCGGCCGCCGGCGGGAACCTCGGGACAGGCGCAGCTCTCCTTGCGGCAGGCCTCCGGTGTCGCCCTGGCGGCCGTCGAGGAGGTTCTCAGAAGCCTGCAGGCCGGTAACTGAACGTGATTCTGAGAACGGCGTGAGAAAGGATGCTGACCCGTCTGCCGGCCCCCGCTAAGGTCATCCCGTGAAACCCTTCCTCTTCCTGGCCACCCGCAGCGACGACGAGCCCGCTGACGCGCCGAGTACGAGGGCATTCCTCAGCGCACCGGCCTGAACGAGTCCACGCTCGTCCGACTGCGCCTGGAGTCCCGGCCCCTGCCGCAGATCGACCTGGACGACTGGTCCGGCATCCTCGTGGGTGGCTCTCCCTTCAACGCCTCCACCCCGCCGGAGAAGAAGTCGGACACCCAGAATCGGGTCGAGGGCGAGCTCTCCACGTTGCTCGATCGCGTCGTCGAGGCCGACTTCCCCTTCTTCGGCGCCTGCTATGGCGTCGGCACGCTCGCCTGCCACCAGGGCGCGGTTGTCGACACCACCTACGGCGAGGCCGTCACCGCCCCCGACGTCACCCTCACCGAGGCCGGCCTGGCCGACCCGATCTGCGCAGGTGTCCCGAAGGTCTTCCAGGCCTTCGTCGCCCACAAGGAGGCGGTCACCGAGCTGCCGCCCCACGCCGTCGTCCTGGGGACCGGCCAGGCCTGCCCCGTGCAGATGTTCCGCATCAAGAACAACCTCTACGCCACCCAGTTCCATCCCGAGCTCGACGGCGACTACCTCGCCCACCGGCTCGGCTTCTACTCCGGTCACGGCTACTTCGCCGACGACGAGCTCGCTCGAGCTCCAGGCCCGCGTGCGCCTCGACGACGTCTCCGACTCCTGGAAGCTCCTGGCCAACTTCGTGGCCGTCCACGCTCGCGACTGACGGACGCGCCGTCGGCACTATGTCCCAGTTCGCCCAGCGCGGGAGGAGGTGCGTGCGGTGCGGGCGGGGTGAATGCTGGGGCGCACCCGGGCCGAACCGTCTGATCGGCCCCGAAGGTCCAGGAACTCTTCAGAAAGGGCGTCGCACATGTCCCGCATCGTCATGATCGGAGGCCACGGCAAGGTCGCGCTGCTGGCCGCACCGCTGCTCGTGGAGGCCGGCCACGAGGTCGTCTCCCTCATCCGCAACCCTGATCAGGCCGACGACGTCGTCGCCGTCGGCGCCACCCCACTGGTCCTGTCCGTCGAGGAGGCTGACGTCGCCGAGCTCGCCCGGGCCTTTGCCGGCGCCGACGCGATCGTCTGGTCCGCCGGGGCCGGCGGCAAGGGTGGCCCGGAGCGCACCGACGCCGTCGACCGCGCCGCCGCCATCCGTTCCATGGAGGCCGCGGCCGCAGCCGGGGTCAGGCGCTACGTCATGGTCTCCTTCCTCACCGCCTACGGGGAGGTGTCCGTGGACCACCCGTTGCGCGCCTACGCCATCGCCAAGATCGCGGCCGACCGCCATCTGCAGACCACCGACCTGGACTGGACGATCCTGGGGCCGGGCCTGCTGACCCTGGAGGAGCCCACCGGAGCCATCACCGTGGCCCGCGTTCTCAAGGGCACCCCGTCCTCGAAGGCGCCGACGTCCCGCGGCAACGTGGCTCGTGTCATCGCCGCCGTGCTCGCCGAGCCGGCCAGCATCGGCAAGGTCATCCCCTTCTACGACGGCGACACCCCCGTCGCCCAGGCCGTTGCCGACGTGCCCCAGGAGTACGCCGACCTGTCCTGATCGCCGTCCTCGTGGGGCGGGTATCAGACGGACTCCGGCCCACGCTCGTTTCATGAGCGTGGGCCGGAGTCCCGATAATAGTGCGCAGGCGCGGCGGACTACTTGCCGTCGCTCGCCGGAGCCGGAGTGTGGGGCTGTCGGACATCTCGTCATCCGACATCTTCCCGTCTCGGACATCTTCCCGTCCTCGATCTTGTCGTCGCTCATCTTTCCGTCGGACATCTTGCCGTCACTCATGGTGCCGCTCGGGGTGGAGGTCTGCTCCATCTTGTCCTTGTTGGCATCCGTGGAGCCGCAGGCGGCGGTTCCGGTGGCGAGGGCGGCAACGAGCAGGGCGGCGGATACGATCTTGCGAGTACGCATGGAGAACTCCTTGATGACATGGGCAGGCGACGTGGCCAGGTGGGTAGTGGCGCACCGCAGGGGTGTGCCGTCACCAGGAGTTCGGAGCCGGGCGAGGAGCGGATGGGGCCAGGTGAGTGGCTCCACTCACATATTGGGGAGATGTGTGGAAGTTCTTCCCGTGTGTCGGGGTGGTGTGTGATGTCGCTGCGGCTTGAAGAGAGCCCAGGTTTCACGGAAAGCGGTGGCGTTGGTACTCTCCCAGACGGCGTTATCAAGGGCGGAGTCGGTCGGCTTCTGAATGTCATCGGCACGCTGAACATTATCCTTGAAGGTGTCGTAGAGAGTCTTGAGACCTACGACGTCAGTCTTAATCATGCCGGCCATACCGGTGTCCGCCTTACTGATTGGTTCACCGTACCGCTCCAAAGGTTGCTATTCGTCGATGCCGCAGGGGTGGATTTTCCGTTCGGAGGAGCATCCTCGTGAGGTTCAGTTGGTGATGCAGACCGATGGTTCTGCGGGGATGGCGCAGGTGGCGGCGGTTCACCGGGCGGCAGAGCAGGCCGAGGCCTGGTGTGGCGTCATTGATCGTGCTCAGCGTCCGGCACGTGGATGAGCCTGCCTGTGGCGACCAGTGCGGAGGGCGGCCCTCAATCAATCTGATGTTCTAAGCTGAAGAGCAATGACATTGCTTTTGCTGTGGATGGGGGTGATCTGCGTCTGTTGCCGGTGTCATTGGAGGATAGTGGTAACGCGTTCCTGATGACCGTGCCGCGCCGTTCCGAGTGGTCGACGGCTCTGCACTTCGCCACCAACAGGTTGCTGGGTAATGGGCAGAGGGTTGTGCTGGTGCTGCTCCGCAGGTCACCCTTGGCTGAGTTTGCACAGAACCCGAGTGTGTGTGGGCGTGCTGGGTGTTAGCGGATGCTGAGGCCCGAGTGACCTGGGCGAGGCTGCTTACGGAGGATCTGGAGAACACAGTCATTGTGTCGTTGGCTTTCGATACACTGATCAAACGACACACAAGATCAATCCGACCATTGGGGCTGCATGTCAAGGCCCGCCGTGATCATCCCAGGGTGTGTGGCGACCTGCAGCATCGATGAGATCGGAGGCGTGTATGCCGTGGCGTGGTCGCCACCGCCCGCAAGACGAACCGGAAGCTGGTCCCGGCACCCGCAGCGCCAACGACGGCACCCGCCCTCCGCGCCGACTCCCCCGATCCGTCGGGAGGCCCCGTCCCCAATGGCAGGGTAGTTCTGAGTCACCACCACGGGATGGACATGAACACAAATATCAGGGCATCCGGTAAAAGAGTGAAAACGTCACTATACTCGTTTCCGCGCCTGGAAGCTTTTCAGTCCCACCAGCTGTACCATTCTGTGCCGCTGGCGTAAAAATGGGGTTGTTATTCGGGAGGTCAGCTTGGCTTGGATGATGTCATGCCGGTCAGATTGGAGTGAAACGAAAAAGCACGATTAGAGGGAGTTAGCGGATCTTGTGATCGCTTAATAGCAAAACTGTCACATGACAAGTCAGTGGAACAGGGCAAGGAGAGCCTCAGCGTCATCGCGGAAATGTCACGACGGCGATACTATTGGCCTTGAGGCCAGGGCGGTTGGTGGACCGGCTGGCGGTGCAGTTGCCAGTACGGCCGTGTCCGCGGGCTGAGACATGCTTTGAGCGCCAATCATCGCGACGCCCTTCGGTGATGCCGGGCAGGTCAGGAGATGTAACGGCTGCACCCGCAGCTTCGAGTGCCAGTGATTCCCCGTGGGTGCACGCGGTTGAGAAATGCCGGCGCAAAACAATTTTCTCAGGCCAGGATGACTCTGGTGATGAGCGAGCAGATCTCGATCCTCGAGAACACCGTGGCCATAGCGAGAACTCCGCTGCAGATACCCATCGATCCTTGGAGTCGTCGTCGATGACCAAGGTTACTATAGTATCGACCTTTCGGAAGACCAGTCCTAGTCACTACAAAGAAGTCAGGGAGATGGACCAGGGCTGCAGGATCGGATGCTCCTCATCGGTATGCTGTGGTGACCGTCAAGACGTTGTTGCCGGTCGACCCCAACCTGGGGGGTCTATGGAATATGATAACGGCGGGAGCGGTAAGACAGAGGGCAAGGAAATGGGAGAGCAGCATGCGTAAGGTTAGAAGGAGAGGCGAGAGAATGAGAAGTACGTTGATTCGATTGCCTCGAAGGCTGCGTCAAGATGTCGCCGTTGGTCTGGTAGCAGCCGCAGTCTTCTCGGGCCTTGCAGCCTGCCACGCCGGTGGTACCCGGTCGAGTGCCCACGGTTCGGCATCAACTGCTGGGGCACTAGACGGCAAGGTCCCCAGCAACGTGGAGATCTGCAACCTGCTTCCTGCTGGCGAGTTTGAGGAGCACGCCGGAGCGCAGGTAGAGCGGTTTGAGCTCAGCCACGCCCCTCACGATACTTATCCATCGTTGTTATGCACTACAGACTACGATCGTGCTGTCCAGAGCGATTTCGATTTTCTCTCCGTGCGCTACGGCAAGGCAAGCCACGACGGCTCCAGTTCTTTGGAACAAGAGGTATCACAGAGTTCCGGCAACTCGAAGGTCAGATCTTTTTCCGTCCAAGAGTTGGAGGGTGAAGGAGTGTCCCAATACGAGGACCAGCGCGTACGCGGCCCTTTGGGAGTTTCCGATGGAAGGGCTATGTGCTGCTGTCGATACGGAGTACGGTCAGTCGATTCGGTTGAGGACCCGAGAGAGTTTTCGAGTGTTTGTGGACGTCGCCTGAGGGTCTCTGAACGGCTGCGTCTCCTGTCCAGGGTAGTACGTCATACCCTACGTGAGAAAGTTGTTTTGGTGCATGGCGTTTCGGGCAGGGGAGTTTTCCCGTGAGTCGGAGGGGCTCTTGCGTGCCGGGGATTGTTCACGGTGATTGTGGGGTGCCTCGATGGCTCGTTCCCTGTCCTGTCTGTCTGTCTCCGTCGTGTCGCAAGCGCCCTGGGAGTGGGTTGCTGGCTGGCCTGCTGGGCCTGGCCGCGTCTGGAACAAGGGGCGAAGGTGGTGTGTTCCATTCCTCCGGTGAACAGTGCCAGCGTTGGCAGCAGGTCGACGGCATCGTCGGTGGCCTCGGTGCGTGTCGGCTGGCGCGAGTGCCGCTGCCAGTGCCGATGCGGTGACCGCCGACCCCCTGGTAGACGCGACTCGGCGCAGGCTGCGTGGAACGCGACTCGCTCGCTGGACGCCGACGGCTGAGACGAACTGCAGTCGCGCGATCGGGGACGACCTGTGATGGATACGGGTGTGGGCGACTCAGCATTCCCTAGGACTGCGACGGCTACGGCGACGAAGCCGGCCCGACGACGGCGACGGCGTCGCCGTCGGGGGTGGCAGTGCCTGTCGGCTCCTGATGAGGCGTCGTCAGGGGGTTTGGGGTGGTGGCACTCTGGAGTGCAAGGTCGAGTCCGTGCACGATCTCCTCAGCTGGTCCAGTGGGTGTACCCGGTGGTTCGATCGCCGACGGCGGTACCGCAGCCCAAAGCGTGACGTATTCGGGGTCTACGGTGTCAAAGGACCCCTGCTGCTGACGACGAGCACGGTGGACCTGCCGGTTGCTGAGGTGCAAGCCCCCGGACCACCAGCGGCAAGAAACCACGCCAGACCGAACTGGCCACCCCACAGAATCCATCTGTTGACTTATAGGAAGCAACATTCCTCAAGTCTGAGAAATGGCACGCACCCCATGCGCGATGTGGGTGGAGGCGATCTACCGCGTGGTGGTAACCGACGCAGGGGTTGTTGTGTTGTCGTTAATGACGGCAATGACCTGGCCCATCTGGATGGGGCCCTGGTCGAAAAGCGGCGATTCAAAGCAGCACCGTCACGCCGATGGTGATGAGACCCAGGAAGGATCGACGCCAACGGCGCGGAAAGTCAGTGAGGGGCGGGTCTTCACCAATGACGGTGAAACTGAGTGAGATGACGGAGCGCCGAGAGCCTGAAGGCGAGAGGGTAGATTGTGCAGGTGACGATCATCGTGGGGCGATTCCGCGTTTTAGTGAATGCGGGACTGTCGCGACGGACGGTACCCGGAAATACAGGGCAACTGCAGTAATAATGGCGGTATGATCGTCAGGAGAGCCCCTGGGATGTATGGAGTTCCGGGGTACTCGTTCGAGGGGATGGGACCATCCACAGTCCTACCGTGGCGCCTTGTACGTCATAAATGGCTAATTGAGTACAAGACAGGCTTCTGCAAGACGATGTAGCTATGCTCACGAGGATGAATAGATTGACTGACAGTCCCAGGGTGACCAATAACGCCACGGTGACTGAGCGCGCTGATCCATATAGATGCCGTGAGATGGCTGCGCCGGGACCATCACCAGAAGGCAGAGGATGGGCGTTACTGATAGCTGTTATTGAATATCAGACGTCTAT
>BNJS01003260.1_pt1 | contig 63471 bp, 101 predicted proteins | sample 8540461 | NCBI WGS metagenome assembly BNJS01 (sample SAMD00202454, study PRJDB9452) | human saliva metagenome | isolation source: human saliva | place: Japan
AAATCATGGCGTGCGCGCGCGCGCGCGCGCGCGCAAAACTAAGAATGATTGATACTATCTATGAGTACTTCAAAACAACAGCTTAACTCACAAACATCACGAGTTGTGGATTCTGTTGGATGAAGAGTCAGATGCTTTCTGGAATGAGATTGCTGCATCAAACTTGAAAAGCACCCAGCTGTGCTTCGAAGGAACAGCGAACGCTTGGCAGGTTTTGCTCAAGCAAAAGGAACCATCTTTCTTATGAAAATCAAGACGTTGTCGTTATCTTCAAGAGCAATTCTCACGACAAAATTTCCCACCGGTCAAGCAAGGCCACGGAACAGCCTTTTGGCAAGACATGGTTGGCTCTAGCTGACAAAATATTGGTCTCAATGCAAACACTATAACCCATTAGTAGATGCAATTAGCTGAAAAATATGATACTCCGCCAACTGGAAACTCGTGCCCAAGGCACCATTTGAGCACCAAGGCACCAGCCGCCACAAGAAATCGCAAACAGAAACTGCTTCAAGGTATTTGAACTATCATTATAAAAATCCCATCTTGGAACTAGATGGGATTTTTAGTTTTTTCTTATTGTAATAATTAAAAAGTGGAGAGAAAAATATCTATTTCGAGCATCGTAGTGAACTCGGTAGCTAATCTTGGGGTGGATATAAATAGGAGCTTAAAGGTACTGATAGAACTAGTATTCCTCTATTAAATAGTAGAACTTTCTAATTTTTCCTATTTTTCCTTGTATTAGCTTAGGATTTTATTTATAATGATTATAAAGCTAAGAAAACAAAGTGAAGACAATATAAATGTAATATTGTTAAAATTGATAAGAACTAGTGGTCGACGTTAAATATCTTGTGGTGAGCTGGGCTGGTGGCTTGGACGATGGTATTATTTACCGCAGGAGTAGTAATCGGGGTGGCTTTGTGTGCGATTGACACCGTTTGACTTATCTTTTCTGTCTGGTTTGGCGCCTGTCTTTGCTGGGGCCTTTGCAGGCGGAGTATGTGGCCCATTCGCGGCACAAAAAGATACAGAGGAGGGGCCGCTGGTTATGCCAGAGAGGAGTTTTGAAGAACTGAGATGACGGGTGGTCTCTGCGTCACGACAACAAAATGGTGAGGAGACTTGCTCATGAGGACCAACTGCTCTTCTGGTGAACTGCTGGTTCTAGTGGTGAAAAGTATGGCATCGAGATCGAGGGTGGTTCACCATCCTTGGCATGCGCCATCTCAGCTTTTAGCCCGGTGGTTGTGCGCTTTTCTAGATTACCATTAATCCTGCTCCCCGCTCATATATCCGCATTCAGTCAATGGCCGGACGTGGCTTGCCGGTAAACGGGCTACACCAGCAAGAAAGCGCCACGAAAATGCTATGCTTCGCAACTGTTACTACCTTCAACCGCGGCGGCCGCATATCTGGTCGGATAGATTTGCGATTTAGATAGTAAAAAGTGAAGTCAGTAACGACTACCTTGTTAGTAAAAGTTCCAACGGTAAAATTTTTTCGCAAAAAGCTTTCACAAAAAGTTCTGTTTAGTGGATTGCATTAACAAATAAACGAAACGCAAGGAGTTATTACAGACTGGTAGCTCTGCTGTTATCGTGGCATTTATAGGCTATAATGTTATTCAATCAATAAAATCCAAAAAAAGTTTGATTGAATATAAAGCGACTGTACAGAAGAACTGAAACGTGAGAAGGTCAAGATGGGCATTAGAAAAGTGGCAGAGGGACCACCAGAGTACAGGTGGCTTTTAGCAAAGAACAGGCTGTTTTACTAAAATGACCCCGTATTATAGCACAGAAGTGTTCTAGTGATAGCAAGCTATATCTGAAGTTTGGTAGCCAAGTATAAAATGGTGATTAATAGTTCACAGAATTTGATAAAAATTTATCTAAAAATGATAGATATACATTTAAGTAAACAACTCAAAATTTACCATTTAAAGTTGAAAAGAAACTTCTAAAGTTAAACACTTGGATATTATGAAAAGGTATCAGAAGGATTTGCCTGCAAGGTTTCAGTAACCTTCAGGATTTAAAGGTTATGGTACAGTCTCAGACTCCAAACGAGGAAGACGATGAACATAACTTATTTCCGTTTTAGAAAATCTGAACGCTTAATCCCTAAAAATGGGGATACCGTAACGTTGGACTGTCAATGCCCATCTTATATCAATACTCGAAAGATTCAGGGAAATCGTTACAGCAAGACTGTTGGTTAATCATAGAAGGTTTCCAAAGAGTTAAAGACGGAAGAACTTGCTGATATTTTGAAGAAGAACGAAATTACATTAAGTCTGAACATCAAAAGATCTTATTTAATAACGGTTTTGGAACCATAGGAAGTATGTTATTCGGTGAAGATAAACATCAACTGAAAATCAGTTATTTCAGCAAAGTAGACACACACTGGAATTGGTGGCTCTACTATGTTCGATATAAGTACATGGCTGCAGTTTACTGGTTAGCTGATGAAATCTAGACCTGAAACACATGGATAAAAATTTAGTTGTAAAGCCGCGACTATGAAGTGGCTTAAGGCAGAGCGAACTGACGGTTATAGCATTATTCAGAGAATTAATTAGAAAAGTTGTAGAGACCCAACTTTTTTTGTATAGTAGAGAGAAAAAAACCGATCTATTTTTGAGCTACTCAATTTTGTAAGCAAGCCGACAAGAAAAAAAGAAACTATACTGGTTCTGGTTGTTTGAATGCACAATGACACTATACCAATTTTGAAGGGAGAGTAGTGATGTGTTTGGAACATCACCAACTAATAAGTATGTGGAATTGTCGGAGTTGTTGGAAATCAACGCAACAGATATCTTAATGCAAGGTTTGGAAAATTGAATATCGTATATGACTGGCTGTTGAATCTTTTGCACAGAAAAAATTCTGCTTGGTCAAACTGCCTGCCGTATTGCAGACCTGCGTTCTAAACAACTGAATCGACGTAGCTGGTCTGACTGATTGGTCATAATTGGCCACTCATAAAACCCATGAGAATAATGCTCACCCACACCGCTCGAGACAAGACGTTTTATTCTGGTACACGGAGTGATTGAAACTACCTTGAAATCAAGAAGAATACCTTGCAGGTCACCACTTGGCAAAATCGATACGGAAATCGCTGTCCACTTGATTGGGAAATTGGTAAAGAAGACGGCTTGTCAGTCCTAGAGGCTTTAAAGCCCTTCATATTATCCGTGGATCATGCCTTGCCTTTGCTGATTTGAAGATCTTGAGTCATTGGACAAGGTAAAAAATAACCTCCACTCGTTAGTTACTTTGGGGAAGGCTATAATATGGTTCGCCTAGACAAAGCGTGGCCACATCTGGGAAACAATCAATCGCGGAACCATGACCAGAGTTGGTTATTGCTCGTAAAGACAGTGTAGATACCAGGACTATGACGGCAACCTTCAGGAACGTGAAAGTTAATCGTTGAGTTAGACTTGTCTGATATTGGTAGCGGGACTTACCACTATATGCTCTGGCGAATGATGAGCAACCGACTGCTGCGTAAAATTATCCGTTTTACAGATGAAATGGTACGGCACGGGATCCAGTCGCTTTCGGCAGTCCAAGAAGCGGATCGTACGAGATTTCGCAGTGAGTACTTACCGCGCTGGATTTATTTCGCATGTGTTTGAAGAATTGAAGATACGCCAGTCGAGCTGAATTTCATCTGAATACGCATGCCACTGCCAGCAAGTAGCCACTTCTTTATCTTCATCAGTCAGTCCGGTGAGACAATGATAGCCAGTTGTGGTCCTAGTTAAGCACGAAATGGGATTCCAAGCCTAACAATACAAATGTGCCAGGATCAACCTTGTTCCGTAAGCTTAACCATACCATGCTTCTTCATGAGGTCCTGGAATCGGGTGGTTGCTTCAACCAAGGCCTATACTGCACAAATTGCTACCTTTGCATTCTTAATAAAGTAGAGAGACGCCACGCTTCTGAAAAAAAGTCACAAATTTTGACCTGTCTATGAACTATCCTTGGTAGCCCAGTCTATTGGACGTCCCAACCTCTGAGTTGTCCATTATAGCAAGGTTGACAATCTTTGGGGACAACCTGCAATGCCTTCATATCGCCGTGGTCAAGATACTATAAATAGCAGCCAGCCTGTTAAAGAAATTTTCTATTCAGTGGATTTGCAGTTTCGGTGAATTAAAACATGGTACGATTGCCTTGATTGAAGAAGGAACACCAGTTCTGGCCTCTTATCAGATCCTATCCTCACAACCACACGCGCGGAAATATCCAAGAAGTAGTACTGGAAAGCAATGTACACCTATTGCTGAAGAAAAATGTAGCTAAAGATAAATGATATTGTACTCAGCCGCAGTACACCCATATCTAATACTAATTTCTATGGTTGTTCCAAATCAGCTTGTTGCTTATTATGCAACTTGCATCGTGGTTCGATGTTGATGCTTACGTAACTTGCTAAGTCAGTAATCATTGAATAAGATAATAAACCTAGTTTTGCTAGGTTTTACGGCTTTCCCAAAAATATTCTGTTATGCTATGTTATAAGGAACATTTCATACTACTTATTAGATACATGGGGATCGTGATGAAGAAAAGGGAATGTCATTTCGCGATTGTCGGCTTGGTTTTTGGGAGTTCATTTTGGTGAACCTTCATCGCATTGTACAGAGGCCAAAAGACAGGAAGTTGCTAAGGTGATGCAGATGTACAAAGCACCTATCTCAGGATGAGAAAAGAAGTGAAGAGGAAGAAACAATTGAGTAAACTCTGAAAGAAGCGCCTTAGCTCAAACTGCTTAGTAAAAGCACTCAGGATTGATAATCAGTATGCGCTAGGTGTTCGAGGGAGCGAATATTTGCAACTTTAAAAGAAAGAGGAGCGTTTGAAAACAGGAGGGTGGAATCAGGCATTTTCACAACAGCGCCAAAAGATGAAGATAGTGGAGACTGGAGCGGCTTTTACAGATGAAAGCAAAGATGGCGTTTGCCATTTTGACAGGTATATGATTATAACACCTGTTGTTGATATCAGAGCCCACCATCGCCAAAAAATAATAGCGTTAATTAGGCGAATTCAGCGGAAAAGCAATGAGAACCCCACAAAACTGGCTTCAGAGAATACGGTAACATTCGAAAGCATGAAAATGTTTAGTTTGAAGCAGTTTGGATATGCTATAATAAATTGAACGCAAAAAAGAAAATCATGCTACCATTTGAACAGACGGACTGGTTTTGACAAAAATCAACCGGTGAGCAACAGAAGAGGTTCTCAAGTACAAAACGAGGTATGGGTTTGGTGCTGGTGGAACAAAGTTCAGTAGTCGGTAGCCGATATGTTTGACGTTGTTGAAAAGAGACTCACTCAACGACAGTTCCCCGGTTGAAACTTTGGATAAGGCGATTAACCTTTCTGCTCTGAGCGATTTAGCAGGTCTAGCGTTGATCTTTGTCCGAGGATATTGACCCAAAACGCAACTTATGGTTATATTGACGACTCCAAAGCCTCAGCCAGCCACGCTGATATCGTCGTTCGTCGCCTCAACCATAATTTACTTTACCACTCGATGTTAGTTCGCTTTTTGAGAAGTGGCTGCCCGTGTCAATGCTGGTGGTCGCATCGAAACTTGGTCTATTATAACAACTGAACGGAATTGAGCGATGATTCACGATAACCATCGGCGTTCAATATCCGGAAATGGTCACCACTATAAAGCTGCCATCCGATGGAGCCGGTAGAAAAAGAATTTAACGCCCGTCCTTCCAACAAGGCTATATTTATCGCTGGTCCAAGCTTGAAGTCGTACCGGAATTAGAGGTGAAAGATTGAGCTGAATATGTTCGTTTGGGATATCCGTCGCATGCTCAGGCCGCGATTCGTTTACCAACTTTCCCGGCCGGATGACGGCCTGCGTGGCCGCGGCTCAGCAACATATGCCGGATCGGGTTCGAGAAACGGCGGTTCTTCTCTGATGGTTACTTGCCTGTTCCTGATGTCTGATTATGACAGACACCAGCTGATATCAGCGCCAGTACTCGTGTTAGCCAAAAGAAATTCGCATGAGCGCGCAAGCTGGGGTCTGACCTACCAGGCCTTATTACAGAGTGTAAGATGTCAAGCCATTGAAGATATTTTCTTTACAGCAAAAATTAGAACCAGCAAGGACTGACTATCTTGCCCAAGATTTGTTATGGATACTCTGCTATCAAGAAACCGTGTTTATTCTGCGGCCAATATATCAGCAGAAGGTGATCATTTTTAAGGTACACGGCTTCAGTTCAATCATTATGTTGTCCTAGTCTTGCGCACTGTCGGGACTTATTACAGAGTGAAGTATAATCACAAATTCACAACAAACGCGTTTATTCATCTAGATCGAAATTGGCAACTACAAACCATAACCTCGAAAGACTTTCCTGCTCAAATCTGCCAGAAGAATGGACCTGAAGAACGTTATAGGGAGACAGAATAGAACAGCATATCAACGCGATGGCTCAAACTTTTATTTCATAGGCTTCTCTGCCTTGGGCCTTTTAATGCGTTTTATCTAGATCACCAGACCCCGCATCAGAAAGCCAGAATAGTGCTCAGCAACCACCATAGGTGACATCCATCAGTAAAAGAGGATGTCGAGAGAAGTAATCAGACTACGAAAAAATAATTTGGTTAAGTCTGGCCTATTGGGGAATGGGCATCATTAAGTATTTTGATGTTTGTTTTAGGCTGCTTAATCATAGACCTCTGATTTTAGAGATCAATCAATCGAATGACTATGAGGACGATCTGATAAAGGGAGAAGTTCTTATGGCAGGTGAGATTGAGAAAATCGAATTGGCGATCTACCATCTCACAGGATGTCTTCAGAACCGACCATTTGAATTTCCGCGACAACTTAAAGATCATGACGCAGCGTTACTTTTTAACGCACGATGTGGAAAGTACGCTAGTTTCAATGAATCATCAACAAATTTGCCGTAATTTACGGCGAAGGCCTTTGCAGCAGCGAGCAGATAGATGTCCCGTTTTATTCAGATCAATGGATATAGCAGAGCAGGCGGCATTGGCGACGACAATAACTGACTTGGTTCTGTGCTTTTTAAAAATATGAGTTCAGAAACTTTTTCTTTATACTTTTATCCATGAGAAATAGTTCTCATGAATTATTAACGGCAGAACCAAGCGAAGAGAACAACGGATAGCTCATTAGAACTTCAAACTGATCGACGAAACCAGCCAAACAAAGAAGATTGCCAAGGCTTGTGGGTTAATTATGAGTTCATGTGACAGTCAACCGCGGTACTCGGTCGGCAAGAAGCCTGACCTGCATTGTGGTTATCGAGTATGAACTGATATCGTTGCAGGCTGGTAATCGAACCCGCGACAAACAAGCTAATCTTTTCAGAAGTCAGGACAGATAAAGAGCTAAGTTGATCCATTTAACGACCAGTCAAAGAAACAATTACAAGTGCATATGACTTTTAGAGGATGGATCGTTGTATTTCAAGACGCCTGTAGGTGACTGACCACCACAGGAAAACCCGCGTGCCATTGTTAAGAGAGAGGTTTAAATTATTTAAACGCTTAAGGGCCAAAGAAACCGGTCTGATGCGACAGTCGCCTTATCTGTCTCGACCGTTTATCTAGAGTTGGAAGCGCCGACCCATATGCTCGCAGATTACAAACTCTTTACAGACAGCAGGAACAAAAGCGGGTGACTTGTGGGTGCCGGGCATGTAAAATGCGTTAGGCCTCATCTCTTTGCCAGCTTTTTCCTGGTGGTAGTAGATTCATTTCGCCCGTGTGAAAGTACCGTTTTACAACTCGGTTACGGAAGATATCTTCCATCGGGCACTGGATTATCTCAGATTCAGAGATTAAAAATTCTCCATTCCGAGTCTTTTGACACGGCACAACAACAAAATGATATCACGCAAATTCAGCTTTTGATTAGCATGACTTCAGGGTCGCTGCTCGAGTGACCTGATTGTGGCTATTTGGGCTATGACAAAGATTGTAGGGAAATCAAATTCCTGGTTGATGGCTGTCCTAGTAGCTGTTATTGCGCCAATGTTAGCCATGACAGTTGTAAGATAGTGACTCAGCTCTCCTAAGCAAACCATTGTCTCAGAAACCACACAGATAAACTCAACAGTATTACTTCGAGAAAGTTTGACAGGGATTCGTGTGAAGTCCGAGCTTACAATGCAGAGGATCATCAGGATGAAAAGTCGGCTAGGTGCCAATGATGAAGTGACTAATCTCAATCCTTTATCAATCGATCGACGAAGGGCTTTCACCCGATTATGAGTGAGGAACTCGGCGGTTTGACCCTTGGCCATTTACTGCGATTGGAGCTCACTTGATTGAGGCGCCCACCGCAGGTAGAAACACTTGGCTTGTTTAGAGTGATATGGTGGCTTTGCGTCTGTGCAATGCAGGTGGTCATTGGTTTCTTTTGCGTCATGCCTTGTTTCATCGGCTCCGCGGACCTTTTGGCTTTGCAGGGCGGATTAACTGCATACCAGATCTGTGAGATGAGCATCACAGCGCAGCACGTCAAACCAAGCGATCTCGGATGCTATCAAGGGGCAGGCTGATCTTGAAAGATGTTTCTTTCCCGTTATTCTAAAATCGAAGCAGTCGTTTGAGCGTGCACTTTGATTTCGCACACATCAGAAACAGTGGCCTATCATCGGATCGACCGGATCAGGGAAACTCAAACTCATCAATCTCATCCCTCGCCGTGATGATGCATTCTGAGGGACGTGTGCATGATGTCGACCGTCGAGCTCGATTGCGCTTCTGAGAGCCGGTGCCGTCAGTTATTCGCGTGCGTCTCCTGAAGGCTGTCTTGTTTTCAGGAACCATCGCTCGAATTTGACTTTGATCATAGTGAGTGACACCGCTGGATGAAGAACAAATGTGGGAAGCCTTGAATTAGCTCAAGCCAAAACGTTTGTTCAGAAAGAAGCCGGTCTTCAATCTGAAAGTTGCCCAAGGAAGTAATTTTTCAGGTGGCCAGCGCCATGTCGCTTGCTATTGGCGCGTAGCGTAGCCAGAAGTACTCATTTTGATGATTCCTTCTCGGCCTTGAGACCATAAGACGGATCAATTTTGAGGAAGAGTTGGCAAAACGGACCCAGCAGCGACCAAGCTCATTGTTGCGCAAACGAAATTTCAACGATTATGGATGCTGACCAAATTTTGGTTTTGGACAAGGACAAAGTAGTTGAAGTAGGGACTCACAGGAAACTGCTAGTCAACGGTTTATCAAGAAATTGCCTATCCACAATTATCAAAGAGTGAATTAGAAATGGAAAATAAAAATATCTTTATTTTGACCAGATGAAACCTTATATTAAAGGTTTTCAGCCTTTTGTTGTAGCGGTAATTGGTGCTATAATTTGTGTGATTACGGTGTTTGGTCCCTAGCTGGAAGAGAGAGATTACCAATCTGATTACAGCTGGTTTAGTTGGTCGATGGACTTGAAGGCCATTTCGTTCGCCCTTCTTTTGGCTGTGCTTTACGCTTTTGGTACCACAATTATGCGCAGACCTGCGCTATTTCAGACATGATTCAGTATTTCTCGAAACGTCTACGGACAGCGATTGCAGAGAAATCAAACGCCTACCACTTCGCTATTTTGATGCTATTCGCAAGAGATACCCTCTCTCGGGTAACCAACGATGTAGATACTGTCGGCCAGTCTCTTACGCAGAGCCTGGGTTCTATGAGTTAGCTCCAGTTTGCTTTTAGTAACTGTCCTCTTTATGATGTTCTACACTCAACGTTGTCCTTTCCTTTGTAACTGCTAGGTTCGGTTGTTCTAGATTTGTCTCTTCTGCGGGATTGCGGCTGATCGCAGGGTATTTCCGTGCTCAGCAGGATAATCTTCAGCATTGTCAATGGTTACAGTGGAAGAAATGCATTCTGGACACAATGATTAGTAGCGCTACAATGGTGCAGAAAAACACGCGCGACCCTTTTAATGTTCTTAATCAAAATCTCTATACAAGTATGCTAAGACTCACAGTTTATATCGGGGATCATGATGCCTTTGATGATGTTTATTGGTAACTTCGCTATGTCATGGTAGTGATTGTAGGAGCTACTATGGCTATCAATGACTCAACCACTATGGGAACGATTGTCGCTTTTATAGTTTATGTCCGTACTTTTCCTCAACCACTATCACAAATCGCTCAGGGTGTTACTACCTTCAACTGCTGAAGCGCAGCCCATGGGACGAGTCTTTTGAGTTTTTAGCAGAGAGGATATGGAAGATGATTCCATAAACCGAAAGCCCTGCAGCAGTCAAAGGAGACGTTCATTTTGAAGATGTATCTTTCGGGTACAACCCGATAAGACCATGTCGCGATTTTTCAGCTCAAGCTAATGCTGGTCGCGCAGCGATTGTTGGTCCTACTGGCAGGTAAAAACAACCATTGTCAATCTCTTAAGAAGTTCACGATATTGACCGTGGTCGCATCACCATTGATGGCGTTGACACGAAAGAGATGACACGCTCCGAGTCACGATGCTTTCTCTATGGTTCTACAAGATACATGGCTTTTTGAAGGCACTATTAAAGAAAACCTGATCTATAACCAGAAAGATATTACGGACCAGCAGTTGTTGCAAATTGCTACAGTGATTAGTGTCCACCACTTTTATCATGACCTTACCAGACGGCTGCAGGATACAGTTCTGATGACAGCAGCCTTTTCTGTTATCAAAAGCGAGCCCTGACTATTGCAGAGCCCTGCTCAAGATGCGCCACTTCTTATCTTAGATGAGGCGACTTCACCTGTCGATACATCGGACGGAAGAATTGATTCACGCGATGGACGTTGATGGAGGGTAGTACGTCTCATTTGTCAGTCTATCTACTATTCGCATATGCTGATCTGATCCTGGTCAGGCGCGATGGAAGTATTACGACGAGCAAGGTAACCATGACCAGCTCAGGGCGAAGGAGGTTTCTACGCCGATCTATACAACAGTCAGTTCGTCGAAGAAGGCAAGAATAAGAAATTAGCATTATACTCGTTCCAAAAAGCTTAGATACTAAACAAATCTAAGGTTTTGGGGCGGTATTTGTGCTGATGATTGCAGAATTTAAGTCATTACTAAACTTTTCTGTAAAGTTTTGGTATTGAAAGGTGAAGATTGTTTTAGCTTATCCAATTTTTGATATAATAGAAAAAGTACACTTTTTGGGGTAAAATATGTCAGAACCTTTATTTCACAATCAGTCATGCACGAAAAACTTTGGGGTGGACGCAAACTGAGAGATGAGTCTATGAGATTCTAGTGATAAAGTTGGTGAATACTGGGCAATTTCAGCCCATCCAAAATGGTGTATCCACTGTAAAAATGGCCGTTTTTACGGTCAAAGCTGACCTCTTATACTGAACACAGGGAACTTTTCGGGGATCGTTCTGAGCCGGTCTTTCCTCTTCCGACCAAGATTTTGGATGCAAATGACTGGCTTAGTGTTCAAGTCCACCCAGATGATGCATATGGCTTGAAACACGAAGGTGAACTTGGTAAGACAGAATGTTGGTATATTATCGAAGAGACGAAGGTGCAGAGATTACTCTATGGCCACAATGCCAAGTCAAAAGAAGAGCCCGCGAACAAATCGAATCCAAAAACTGGGATCAGCTCTTGACGAAGCTAAAGGTCAAGGCGGGTGATTTCTTTTATGTACCAAGTGGAACCATGCACGCTATTGGCTCAGGCTATCTTGATTTTAGAAACCCAACAGTCTAGTGACACAACTTACCGTGTGTACGACTTTGACCGCAAGGATGATGCAGGTAATCTCCGTGATTGCACCTAGAAAAATCAATCGATGTTTTAAATATTGGAGAACCCGCTAATAGTCGTCCTGTCAACCTGCAAGTGGATAATCTGTCTCAACTCTGTTGGTTTACAACGATTTCTTTGCTGTCTACAAATAGGAACTGACTGGTCAGGCTGACTTCACAAAGACAGCTGATTATACGCTTAACAGCGTATTAAATGGGCAAGGACAGTTAACAGTAGATGGTCAAGTCTATCCAATTCATAAGGGAGACCATTTTATCCTGCCGAGCGATGTGGCTAGCTGGAAGTTAGAAGGTCACGGGCTGGAATTGATTGTCAGTCATCCATAAATCAAGCTAAGAAGGAGGCGCTCATGTTTTTAAGAATCCTAGGCAGCATTCGCACTAATAATTTTCAAGATGACCATTGTATAGATCCAAAGCTCTCTGGCAGGAACAAGAGGGAGCTGTAGAAAGAGCTTTGCTCAAAGAGAACCAGTATATGCCGTCTATCATGACTACGTTAGCGATTACAAAGGCGACTATAGTCTCTCTTTATGTCGCTTGTCTGACGAGGAAGATTACGACTTTGATACTTCTGAACAAAGCTACAGAGTTTTTGAAGCAGATGGTGATCATATGCTTGGTGCTTGGCAAGAGATTTGGCAGGCAGAAGAAACTGGTGAGCTGAAGCGCCAGCACAGTATTGATTTTGAAAAATACGAGTCGGACCAGTCAGTCTGCTATATTCATATCAACTCAGGTCTTCTAAATGTAGAAAAAGAATTTTTGAAAAATAAAATTTGAAAATGTTCTTGACAAGTTCTGACCGTCCTGTTATACTATTAAAGTACGCAATCGCGGGGATGGCGGAATTGGCAGACGCGCGGACTAAGGATCCTGTGATCGCTTTAGGTCGTGAGGGTTCAAGTCCCCCTCTCCGCATCGGATAAGCTGGCTTTGACCAGCTTTTTGTTTATAAAATAAGTTTCTAGCTCTATCTCTAATAAGCTTAAGCTAAAGGGCATTCTTGATAGAAAGCGTTTTATCTCTATGAAGAAGCTAGTATTTTTCTAAAAAGTGATAAAATAAACAATGTAAGTGGTTTAACCACAAAAATAAGAGGAGGCCTGATACATGGCAATCGTTTCAGCAGAAAAATTTGTCCAAAGCGATCGTGACAATGGTTACGCAGTTGGTGATTTAACACAAACAACTCTAGAATGGACTCCGCTTATTTTGCGTGCAAAGAGAAGCTAAAAAGTCTCAGTTCTCATCCAAACTTCAATGGGTGCTGCAAAATACATGGGTGGTTATAAAGTAGCTCGTCAACATGATCGCTAACCTTGTTGAAGCAATGGGTATCACTGTACCAGTTGCAATTCACTTGGACCATGGTCACTACGAAGATGCTCTTGAGTGTATCGAAGTTGGTTACACTTCCATCATGTTTGATGGTTCACACCTTCCAGCAGAAGAAAACCTAAATTGGCTAAGGAAGTCGTTGAAAAGCACACGCTAAAGGCATCTCAGTAGAAGCTGAGTTGGTACTATTGGTGGTGAAGAAGACGGTATCGTTGGTACAGGTGAATTGGCACCAATCGAAGATGCTAAGGCAATGGTTGCTACTGGTATTGACTTTTGGCAGCAGGTATTGGTAACATCCACGGTCCATACCCAGCAAACTGGGAAGGTCTTGACCTTGACCACTTGAAGAAATTGACAGAAGCTCTTCCAGGATTCCCAATCGTATTGCACGGTGGTTCAGGTATTCCTGACGAACAAATCCAAGCAGCCATCAAACTTGGTGTAGCGAAAGTTAACGTAAATACTGAGTGCCAAATCGCATTTGCAAACGCAACTCGTCAATTTGTACGTGAATACGATGCAAACGAAGCAGAATACGACAAGAAGAAACTCTTCGACCCACGTAAATTCTTGAAACCAGGATTCGAAGCAATCACAGCTTCAGTTGAAGAACGTATTGACGTATTTGGTAGCGAAAGACAAAGTTTAATCTTTGCTTGAAACGTTATTAGAACCAGGACCTACCTATAGGGGAAAGTCTTTTTCTGTTTTGGAAAATAACAGAAGCCCCCTTTTCTCAGTATGAAATGAAGGAGAAAGGACTCTGTTCTTATTTTTGCTAGATAAGGTAAAATCTGAAGGAAAGAGAATTTTAAAAACAAAAATATTCTTTGTCTTATAGCACTCTATTCGTTTTTAGGCAAGATTTGACTTGTCTGAATTAAGTGTTAAAATTAAATTAAGATGCGAGAGTTAGCTAGAAAGGAAATATTCTGAAAACACATTGTAATTTGACTCGTGTGCAAACCAGTGAAAATAGATTTAAGCAATGTGGTTTAAAGCAGTGTTACAAATCTAAGAAAAGTTCGTACCACTTGATAGAGTCAGGTCTGTAGGACTTGATATTTTCTTAACAGACTGATTTCGTATGGATTATAAGGAAATTTGAAATAGTTCTGTAAATAAATATTTCCTGAAGAACCTAAGGATATAAAAATAAGCCTAAGCACTTCCAGTCACTCAAAAATGAAAGCGCATACAGATCAATGTTTTGTTTTAGAAGATTTTTAATATACGGCGATCTTGTTATACTTTACAAATAAGAAAAGAGGTAATGATATGAAACGTTTTAAGAATGTCAGTCCGTATTCCTGGAAGGAATTAGTGAAGGTATTACATCTAATCCTCAACTTGGGAAGCCTGTTTATGAGAATGCTTTGGTTCAACATGAACATTATGTTGAAGCATTAACCAAATGTGGTGAACATCAATGTACTGCCACCAAAACGATGATTTCCCTGATCTCCTGTTTTATGGAAGATACTGCACTTTGTACTGATAAGTGCGCAATTATCTCTAGACCAGGTGCAGAAACTCGAAGAAATGAGTCGCAACTAGAAGATTTTCGTCATTTGTTAGCTAGTTTTATACAAAATGTTCATGAAATTAAAGAGTCAGGTATGGTTGAACCTGAGATATTAGTGATGGTGGGAGATACATTCCTATGCAGGAAAATCTGCCTCAGTACAAATGATGAAGGCTTTTGCTCAGATGAAAGAGATTTTAGAAAGCTATGGTAAACTGGTTGTCAGTACCTTTTTAAAAGAAGTCTTGCATCTTAAAACGGGTGTTAACGATCTGGAAGATAACAACTATTAGTTGCTGGAGAATTTATTGATAATCCTTTATTTGCAACATTTAATAAGATTGTTGTTGACCCAGATGAAGCATATGTGACAAATTGTATCTGCAAATGGAACGGTACTGTCCCAGCTGGTTATCCAAAAAGTTCAGTCGCTATTGAACATCTCAGTCATGATGTTCTGGTAGTTGATACCTCTGAATATTGTAAAAGATTGATGGGGATAAGTTGTCTTTCATTACGATCTCTAATTGGACAATATGTGTGTGATGGTGGGAGGAAGATGAGCTTTTGTCCCACCATGTTCATAAACTACCTATACGAAATGAATATGAGGAGATAGTTATAGTGACTGAAAAAAATGCTGTCCAACAAAATGTCAGTTTACTAGGCTTAGTTGCTCTAACAGTAACGACTGTAATAGGTGCAGGAGTTTTTAATCTACCAAGGGATCTTGGCAAAATCAGTAGCTCCAGGACCTGCTTTGATTGCATTGATTTTTGCAAGTATAGCTTTTGCAGTATTCGTTATTGTTTGAAGTATTTACAAGATCATTACCCTGAGTTAGATGCGGGATTTTCAGTTTTCCAGAATGTTGCTTTGGGAAGTTTATTGGCTTTTTATCTTGCGTAGGCTACTGGCTTTCCATTGTGTAGGAATATTTCATTAGGAGTATTGTCTGTTAGTTCTATAGGATATTTTATACCCATGTTTCGCGGGGGAAATAACATCCCGTCTTTGATTTTATTGTCAACAGTGTTATGGGTGTTTTATTGTATTTGAGCGTCAGGGGCTAGAAATGCTTCTTTAGTTAATCACTGTTATTTGGACCGCTAAGATGATTCCAATTGTGGTATCTCATTGTGGCATTACTACTCAGCATTTAAAGTTGATATATTTAATGCAGGATTGTGGGAAATGCACTTGCTTCTGAAGGACTCCAACATCAATAAACGGTCAGATTGGAACTGCTATGGCTTCAACAATTTGGGTCTATGTTGGTATTGAGGGTGCTCTGATTTACTCCGCGCGTGCTAAAACAAAATCAAATGCATCAAAAGCAATTGTGGTTTCATATATTGTGATTACATTTACTCATATTTTATTAACTCTCTTAGCTTTTAGCGTCCTTTCTCGTTACAAGTCCAGGTATGGAAGTTCCTGCATTAGGAGGTATTCTTTAAGCGGTTGTTGGTAAGTGGGGGCGCAGTTCTATGAACTTTGGTATTGTCTCATCTCGTGCTAGTGCTGGTTTGGTTTGTTGCTTACTTTCAGTAGAAATTTTAGATGTTGCTACTAAACATGAAATCGTTCCTAAATTCTTTGGGGTAGAAATGCTGTTGGACAACCTACAAATTCATTGTTGGTATCAACCATTATTCAACAAAGCATTTTTATCACCATCATCATTACGAATCCATTTATAATGTCATGGCCTTGTTTGCATCCAGTACGATGCTTGTTCCCTATTTTACAGTCAGCTTGACGATGATTAAGCAATCAATCAAATTTGATAATGGTTTTAAATTAAACGCGTTACTTGGATGTGTTTCGACGCTTGCAATGGCCTATTTAATGTACTCTACGGGCTGGAAATATATCATCATTACGGCACTTCTTTTTGCTCCGTGTATAATTGTTTATTATTTTGCTCGTAAAGAACATCAGAAAAATTCTTACAAATATTGAGAAAATCATTGCTGTAGTGATTGTAGCTCTTGCGATTATAAGCTTGATTTTGATTTTCAATGGGACAATTGACTTATCTACCATGTAAAATTAGTAAAGTAATAGATAGAAGGTGAACAAGATGGTTTATCCGAAATTTATTATTGATACGAAAAATTAAAGAGGAATGCGAAAAGAAATGTATTAGATATGTGTAACGAAGTAGGTATTGAGGTGGTTGGAGTAGTAAAAGGGATAAACGGTCCTGATGAGATAATCCAAGTCTTGATAGATGCTGGATTTAAAACCTTTGCCTCTTCTCGATTATCCCAATTAAAGAAGATCAAGAAAATCGATCCCAATATTCGTACATATGGCTTACGTATACCGATGCTTAGTGAAGTTGATGAATTAATCTCTTGCACGGATACTCAGTTTGAACTCTTCTTTAGAGGTGTTGAAAGAGTTAAATCGTTCTGCCGAGCGACAAAATAAAACTCATGATGTCATTATTATGACTGAATGCGGAGATTTACGAGAAGGAATATTTGATGGCGAAGAGTTGCTAAAGACAGCCTACATAGTTGAAAAAGAATTAAACAATTTGCACCTGCTAGGATTGGATCAAATCTAGGTTGTTACGGTTCGATAACGCCTACTCCAGAAAAATGATGGAACTTATTTCAAAGGCTGATAAAGTAAGTGATATCATTGGTCGTAAAATTGAGGTGGTTTCGGGAGGAGCTTCAACAAGTCTACCCTTAGTTGCTAAAGGAACTATGCCGAATGGAATTACTCAACTGAGAATTGGAGATGCCCTGTACATAAGCGATTTAGATGATTGTTTTGATTATAAAGTCTTTTCCGATGAAGATGAAGCTTTTACCTTGCAGGCTGAGATTATTGAATTCAAAGGAAAAACCTAGCTATCCAATCGGTACTATTGCGGTTGATGCCTTTGGAAATAAGAAAGAGTACGAAGATAAGGGACCTCGCCTTCGGGCTTTGATTGCAGTTGGAAGACAGGACTTAGGTGATTGTCTGCACCTGCGTCCGCTGGATAAGAAGATAGAAGTTATCGGTGGAAGTAGTGATCATACAATATTAGATATTACTGAAAGTGAGTGTTCTTACAAACTCGACCTTGTTAGCTTTTCACGTCATGTATGAAAACTTACTGATGCTGAGTCAACTCAGAGTATGTGAAAAAGACTATGTCTAAAGAGATAGAAACTTGGAGGGGAAAAAGTATGCAAAAATTTGAGAATATAATTGCTAGAAACCATGTAAAGCAATGCTTGAAGGGATTAGCACCGGTATGTTTAGTGATGCTAAACCAATATACGAAGAAGCGATTCATCAGCATCAAGAATATGTTGAAGTCATTGAAAGTTTAGGTGTCAAAGCACTGGTTCTTGAGCCTTTAGAAGAGTATCCAGACTCATGTTTTGTTGAGGATCCAGCGGTAGTCTTGAAGGAATGCGCCATTATTACAAATTCACCAGGCAGATCAAGAACAGGAAAAATGTGAAATCGAGCCAGCGATTAAGAAATTTTATAAGGATGAACAAATCTTCCGTATTGAATCCCCTGGAACTATGGGGGAGGTCAGCGCTTGTTGGAAAGCATTTCTATGTTGGTTTATCTGAACGGACGAACAAGGAGGGAGCTCGGCAGTTTGACGAAATAGTTTCTAAATTTGGCTATACTTCTTCAACGGTACCAGTAACAGAGGGATTGCATTTGAAGGATTTTGTTATTTATCTTGAAAATAATAATATGCTTGTCAGTGCAAAAATGAATGAAGTTCCAGAGTTTCAAATCTTCAATCGCTTTGTGGTACCTAGTGATGAACTATACGCTATTAACAGTCTGAATATAAACGGAACTGTTTTAGTTCCAGACGGATATCCAAAAACATTAGAATATGTAAAAAGCTTGGGTTATCCTGTGAGGGTTGTGAATACGGATGAATTTAAGAAAATTGATGGTAGCTTAACTTGTTTGTCATTACGTTTTTAATTGTGACTATGGTATAGAAAACGGCTTATCTTTTTAGGAGAAGCCGTATATATAAGAATTTTAATTAAAAGAAGTGTCCTTACAGATAAAAACTGATAAAGCCGATGTCGCTAGGTAACCCTCATTACCCCTGTCGATACGAGTTTAATGGAATTTTTAAAGCTAAAGATAAAAATATGCAAAAATTTTCTCTTGACAGCTTAGGTTACAAGGGTAAAATATTAACTGGTTAATAAACTGGTTAGTATGTAAATCTGAATCTCCAATAAATGGGAAGTGATTCATCTGGTTTAAAAATAAAAGAGGAAGCATCTTTCTAGTAGGATGATATTTCAAATCAAAAAGATAGAATAGGGAGGATCGTTGGTTTTACGAAATATTTTCTGAGGACATAGTTAACTGGTTAATGATGCATCCTTTCTTTGAAAAGATGATGAGGTTAAAAGTTTTGTTGGGTGAAGGAGAAGTAATGAAGAAAACTACAAAAATATTTGACTAGTCTAGCTCTAATAGTTGCTGGGGATTAAGTGCTCATCAGCTGGGCTATTATCAGGCGAGTCATTCAGCAAAAATCCAATCGAGTCCGCTATATTGATGGTCAGCAGGTAAGGAAAAACAGAAGAACTGACTCTGATGAAGTGAGCAAGAGGGAAGGGATTAATGCCGAGCAGATTGTCATTAAAATCACCGATCAGGGCTATGTAACATCGCATGGTGATCACTATCATTACTATAATGGCAAGGTTCCCTACGATGCCATTATCAGTGAAGAGTTACTAATGAAGGATCCTAATTATCAGCTGAAAAATGAAGATATTGTCAACGAAGTCACAGGTGGCTAGTGTCATTACAGGTGAATGGGAATTACTATGTATACCTCAAGGATGCAACTCGTACCGAAAATATTCGAAGTAAGGATGAAATCAATCGTCAAAAACAGGAACATGGCCATCGTGTGACGAAGGTTAGCAAGGAAGTTGCCTCCGCTAGGTCTCAAGGCCGATACACAACTGATGACGGCTATGTTTTTAATGCTTCGGATATTATTGAGGACACAGGAGATGCCTATATCGTACCGCACGGTGACCATTTCCATTATATCCCAAAGAGCGATTTGTCGCCTAGTGAGTTGGCTGCAGCTCAAGCCTTTCTATCGGGCAAAGGGAAGCAAGTTGGCTCTACAATTAACCGTTCTTACAGCACTGGTGGAGAAAGCAGAAATTGGCTAGGTTCTGAAATTTCTCAAACGAAGAATAACACTCAACCAAGTCAAGCTGAGGATTTAAATAGTCTTCTCCAACAACTTTATAGTTTGCCTCTTAGTCAACGTCATGTCGAGTCAGATGGTTTAATCTTTGATCCGGCTCAGATCACTCGTCGTACCCAAAATGGTGTAGCGGTTCCTCATGGTGATCATTATCACTTTATTCCCTATACTCAGATGTCAGCTTTGGAAGAAAGATTAGCCCGTATGATTCCTCTGCGCAACCAAGGGGCTTTCTCTCAACCGGGACTTACTAACCTCAGGCCAACCCCTGCTCCAAATCCTGTGCCACTTCCAGCTCAACCACTTCCTATTCCAACGCCTAATCTCAGGGGCCAGTTTCTACCCGAGCAAACCAGTAGAAGAGAGGTGATCCAAGAGGCGATTCGGAAGATTGGTAACGGGTATGTCATAGAGTCCAAAGGTGTATTGCGTTATGTCCTGACTAAGGATTTATCAGCCGAAACACGGGAAGCTATCGACCTTAGATTAGCAAAACAGGAAAATGTTAGTATAGTATGTCACCGAAGAAAGAATCTGTGGCTCCGAAAGATCAAGAGTTTTATGATAAGGTATATGGTCTTCTGACTCAGGCCCATCAGCAATTGCTAGAAAATAAGGGACGTTTGTCAGATTTTCAAGCCTTGGATGATTTAGTCAAGCGTTTGAATGATGAAACAAGGGATAAGGTGCAATTAATTGATGACTTATTAGCATTTCTGCGCCTATCAATCATCCAGAACGTCTAGGCAAAGCAAATTCACTGATTGAGTATACTGAAACCGAAGTTCGAGTAGCCCAGCTAGCTGACAAATATACGACATCTGATGGATATATCTTTGATGCACGCGATATTATCAGCGACGAAGGAGATGCTTATGTAACCCCTCATATGGGACACAGTCACTGGATAGGAAAAGATAGTCTTTCAGCTAAAGAAAAAGCGACTGCTCAGACCTATACTAAAGAAAAAGGTCTGCTTCCACCTGCACCAACAGATGATTCCAAAACCAATCCAAGGAGAAAGTGCGGCTGCTATCTACGAACGTGTTCAAGGAGAGAAACGGATACCGCTCGTTCGTCTGCCTTATAATGTTGAGCATACTGTAGCAGTAAAAAATGGTAATCTGATTATCCCTCATAAGGATCACTACCACAATATCAAATTTGCTTGGTTCGATGATAAGACTTACCGAGCTCCTAATGGCTATACATTAGAGGATTTATTTGCAACTATCAAGTATTATGTTGAACATCCAGATGAGCGACCACAGTCTAGCGATGGATGGGGGAATGCAAGTGATCATGTTTTAGGTAAAAAAGATGACAAGGAGGATGCTGCTAGCCCAGAGAAACCTCAAGAAGAAGTTGAAGAGGAAACACCAACTGAGCCAGAAGAACCTCAAGTTGAAACTGCTAAAGTAGAAGCTAAGTTGCAAGAGGCGGAAGACTTACTTGGAAAAACGACGGACCCAAGTTTGAAATCCAATGCGACTGAGACTCTAACGGGATTGCGAAATAATCTTAATTTAGGGACTATGGATAATAATGGCATCATGGCAGAAGCAGAAAAACTTTTAACCTTGTTGAAAACGGTCGCTTCAACACCTGCTACTAATACAGAAACAACACCTTGATTTTTATCTGTTTTAGACATGAATACTCTATTGATAAATAAAGATGAACCAACAATTTGGGGAGTTAATATGAAGAAAAAGAAATGCTTTATTTCTAATGTTGAGTATACTAGCGCTGATGCTGGGGGCGTGTACTCAGAAAGAAGAACAACAAGCTAAAGGTTTGAAGATTGTGACCAGTTTTTATCCGGTTTATGCCATGGTTAAAGAAGTATCTGGTGATTTGAATGATGTTCGCATGATTCAATCGAGTACAGGATCCATTCTTTGAACCATCGGCTAATGATATAGCGGCTCATCTATGATGCGGATGTTTTTGTCTATCATTCACATACCCTAGAGTCATGGGTGGGGGAGCCTAGATCCAAATTTGCAAAAATCTAAGGTGAAAAGTGCTGGAAGCATCCGAAGGAATGACCTGGAACGTGTACCGGGTTTTGGAAGATGGAAGCTGGTAAGGCATCGATGAAAAACTCTCTAGGATCCCTCATACCTGGCTAGATTCTGAAAAAGCTGGTGAAGAAGCGCAGATTATTGCGGATAAGCTGTCTGAGCTCGATAAAGAACATAAGGAAATATATCAAAAAAATGCTAAGAATTTCATTGCTAAAGCTCAAGAATTGACAAAAAAATACCAGCCAATCTTTGAAAAGGCTAGTCAAAAAACCTTTGTTACACAACATACAGCTTTTTCTCTATCTGGCTAAACGATTTGGTTTACAAGAACTTGAATCGCAGGGATTTCTCCGGAACAAGAGCCAAACCAAAAGCAACTAGCAGAAATTCAAGACTTTTGTAAAAACTTATAAAGTTAAAACGATTTTTACCGAAAGCAATGCATCGTCGAAAGTGGCTGAAACGCTTGTCAAGTCAACGGGAGTCAGACTGAAAACTCTCAACTCTTTGTAGCCGATCCCCAAAATGATAAAAACCTACCTAGAGAATCTAGAAGAAAACATGAGTATTCTGGCCAAAGAGTTGAAATAAGAAGGCAAAGCTTAATCTTGCTGAAGACTAGAACTCAGAAACCTACCTGAAAGGGTGGGTTTTTGTGTTACAAAATATGATAATTATTTTTAAATTTCCTATGTTCGTTTGGAAGTAAAAGTGGTAGTATAGTGAGGAGATGAGATCTATTTTTCCTGAGTTAAGTAGGGAAATGGTCTGTATACTGAATGAATGATAGGATATTGAGAAAGGTATGGCAATGATAGAAGTGGAACATCTTCAGAAAAATTTTGTGAAGACAGTCAGGAACCTGGTTTGAAGGGAGCTTTACGCTCCTTTATTCATCCTGAAAAGCAGACCTTTGAAGCGGTCAAAGATTTGACTTTTGAAGTTCCCAAAGGGCAGATTTTAGGTTTTATTGGGGCAAATGGTGCTGGGAAGTCGACAACCATCAAAATGCTGACAGGGATTTTAAAACCGACATCTGGTTTTTGTCGGATTAACGGCAAAGATTCCTCAGGACAATCGTCAAGATTATGTCAAGGATATTGGAGTTGTCTTTGGGCAAAGAACCCAGCTATGGTGGGATTTGGCCCTGCAAGAGACCTACACGGTCTTAAAAGAGATTTACGATGTGCCAGACTCGCTCTTCCATAAGCGCATGGACTTTTTGAATGAAGTCTTGGATTTGAAGGAATTTATCAAGGATCCCGTGCGGACTCTTTCACTGTGGACAACGGATGCGTGCGGACATTGCGGCTTCCTTACTTCATAATCCCAAGGTTCTCTTTTTAGATGAACCAACCATTGGGTTGGACGTTTCGGTCAAGGACAATATTCGTCGGGCTATCACCCAGATTAATCAGGAGGAAGAAACAACTATCTCTCTTGACCACTCATGACCTGAGCGACATTGAGCAACTCTGTGATCGGATTTTTATGATTGACAAGGGGCAGGAGATTTTTGATGGAACGGTTAACCAGCTCAAGGAAACCTTTGGCAAGATGAAGACTCTCTCCTTTGAACTACTACCAGGTCAAAGTCACCTCGTTTCTCACTATGAAGATTTTTCGGATATGACCATTGATAGACAAGGAAACAGTCTCAATATTGAATTCGATAGTTCCCGCTACCAGTCGGCTGATATTATCAAGCAAACCCTGTCTGATTTTTGAAATTCGTGATTTGAAGATGCTAGATACGGATATTGAGGATATTATCCGTCGCTTCTATCGAAAGGAGCTCTAAGATGGTCAAATTGTGGAGACGTTACAAACCCTTTATCAATGCAGGGGTTCAGGAGTTGATTACCTATCGAGTCAACTTTCTTCTTTATCGGATTGGCGATGTTATGGGAGCTTTTGTAGCCTTTTATCTCTGGAAGGCAGTCTTTGATTCCTCGCAAGAGTCTTTGATTCAGGGCTTCAGTATGGCGGATATCACCCTCTACATTATCATGAGTTTTGTGACTAATCTTTTGACTAGGTCGGATTCTTCCTTTATGATTGGTGATGAGGTCATGATGGTTCCATTATCATGCGCTTGTTGCGACCAGTGCATTTTCAAGCATCTTATCTCTTTCACGGAGCTTGGATCCAAGTGGTTGATTTATCTCTGTTGGACTGCCATTTTTAAGTGTTATTGTATTGATGAAAATCTTATCTGGGCAAGGGGTTGTAGAAGTACTGGGATTAACCATCCTTTATCTCTTTAGCTTAACCCTAGCCTACCTGATCAACTTTTTCTTTAATATCTGCTTTGGTTTTTCAGCCTTTGTGTTTAAAAATCTATGGGGTTCCAATTTACTCAAGACTTCCATAGTGGCCTTTATGTCTGGGAGTTTGATTCCCTTGGCATTCTTTCCTAAGGTTGTTTCAGATATTTTATCCTTCTTGCCTTTCTCATCTTTGATCTACACTCCAGTCATGATCATTGTTGGGAAATACGATACCAGTCAGATTCTTCAAGCGCTTTTGCTTCAGTTCTTCTGGCTCATAGTGATGGTGGGCTTGTCTCAGTTGATTTGGAAACGAGTCCAGTCCTTCATCACCATTCAGGGAGGTTAGTATGAAAAAATATCAACGCATGCATCTGATTTTTATCAGACAATATATCAAGCAAATCATGGAATACAAGGTCGATTTTGTGGTTGGTGTTAGGAGTCTTTTTGACCCAAGGTCTGAATCTCTTGTTTCTCAATGTCATCTTTCAACACATCCCATCACTAGAAGGCTGGACCTTTCAAGAGATTGCCTTTATCTATGGTTTTTCCTTGATTCCCAAGGGACTGGACCATCTCTTTTTTGACAATCTCTGGGCACTAGGTCAACGCTTAGTCCGAAAAGGGGAATTTGATAAGTATCTAACTCGTCCTATCAATCCTCTCTTTCATATCCTAGTCGAGACCTTTCAGATTGATGCCTTGGGCGAACTATTGGTCGGTGGAATTTTACTAGCGACAACAGTATCAAGCATTGCTTGGACTCTTCCAAAATTCCTGCTTTTTCTAGTCTGTATCCCCTTTGCGACCTTGATTTATACTTCCTTGAAAATCGCGACAGCCAGTATCGCTTTTTGGACCAAACAGTCAGGCGCCATGATTTACATTTTCTATATGTTTAATGATTTTGCAAGTACCCAATTTCCATTTACAATTCGCTTCTTCGTTGGTTGATTAGCTTTATCATCCCTTTCGCCTTTACGGCCTACTATCCTGCCAGCTATTTCTTGCAGGACAAGGATGGACTCTTTAATATCGGTGGTTTGATTCTGATTTCCCTTGTTTTCTTTTTCATTTCGCTCAAACTCTGGGATAGGGGATTGGATGCCTACGAAAGTGCGGGTTCGTAAGATGGAAAATATGTTTAGTCCTAAAGCTTAAAACATGAAAGGATTTAAAGATGGTAGCGATTGAAGAAGTGAAGGAAGAAAAACAAAAGATGATAGCAGTCAGTGAAGTTTTAAAGGATCTACCAGAATGGTTTGGAATACCTGAAAGTACACAAGCTTACATTGAAGGAGCTAGGGATTTACAAGTTTGGGTTGCTTATCAGGAGAGTAAATTGGCTGGCTTTGTAAGCTTATCTTATTCTAGTGAAGATTGTGCAGAGATTGACTGCTTAGCTGTTAAGAAATTCTATCATAGAGCGGGAATTGGTAGTCAACTTCTAGAAGTTTTAGAAAAATCTGCTCGTCAAAAAGCATCCTATCTGCAAGTAAAAACGGTAGCACCAGGTTATTATCCCTACCTATGACAGAACTAACGCTTTTTATCAGGCTCAGGGCTTTAAAAAGTTAGAAATTTTTCCTGAACTTTGGGATAAAAGCAACCCTTGTTTGATTTGGGTTAAGAAATTGTGAAATTCTAACTTGACAAAAACTCAAGATGCTAAAATAAAGGGGAAAAGACGCCGATTTAGCTCAGTTGGTAGAGCAACGCACTCGTAACGCGTAGGTCACAGGTTCGATCCCTGCAATCGAGCAGAGAAAACCAGCAACTTTTTTCATGGGTTGCTGGTTTTGTTTATCTAATTCTTATAAAGAAGTAAGAAAAGTTAGACCGCCTAATATCACTCCCTGCCGCATTGGGAATGATAAGGATCCAGTCTTTTTAGGTTCTTTTGGTCCAACCATAGATTACCCAAATTAAACAAGAAACTGTCAGTGAATAGTGGTTGGAATGGTTGAGCTTTTTCTCCTTGCAAGTTAGCGATACTATGGAATATATGCAATAAAGACAAGAATCCCAATAAAAGCTCCAATAGATCCGACAAAGCGATTAATTTTTTTGTTTAGACATATAGTACCTCCTGAGGTACTATTATATCAGAAGGAAAAAAAGTTTTCAAATTTGTTTGATCATAAAATAAGACAGATATTCAATATGTGTAAGTCGTGCTTTTTATACTAAACGAATCTATTGGAGAGTCTAGGATGAGAAATCAAATTTGCTTAACATTTTTTGAGAAGGGTAAGCTACCACTTAGTTATCAAAAATAACCACTTACTGAAAATGCCTTGTTTCTTTTTTGAAAATTGTTATAATGAAGTCAGAAGCAAGGAAAGGAGTGGCTATGAAGATTAGGATTGAGCTTGATACAGATATGGCAGAAACTGAAGTCGTTATCCGAACGGCTCAATATGGTGAAGAGGTGGCTCGGATTCAAGCAGCTCTTGAACAAGCCAACCGTCAACCGATAGCTTTCTATAAGGATACAAGTGAATATTTTGTCGATTTGAAGAATATTTTATTTTTTGAAACGGATGCTACCAAAATTTATGCTCATAGCAGGGATGATGCTTATGAAGTCAAATTGAAGCTATACGAATTAGAAGAGAGACTTCCGGCATATTTCTGTCGCATTTCAAAGTCTACTATTGCCAATGCCAAGGCTATTTACGCTTTGGATAAATCATTTTCGGGAACCAGTACTATCCAATTTTATGACACACATAAACAAGTGCACGTTTCCCGACACTACTATCAAATTTTAAAAGAAAAGTTAAAACGAAACGAGGTAACAAATATGAAGAAAAACATTTTTGGACTGGTCTTCCTTGGTCTTAGTACTTTGGTTTTATTCCAAGGACAGTTTGGATTCTCTTTATCGGAATCAACATCTGGACCTTACTAGTATAGCAGGATTTTTCCTACTTCTCAATTGAGAACTTTATGAAGCGAAATATAATTGCAGGTTTTTATCTTTTGCTTATATTGCCCTAGTGATTGCCAATAACCACTATCATTTCCTGCAAATCTCCAGTGGTACTTTTATTTGCTGCTAGTGCCTTAGCTTGTATTGGGCTGAGTTTGATTTTTAAGCCTAAGAACATCTGGTCGTCAGGACGTTATTGGAAAGACAGAGGTCTATCTACTAAAGAAGGCGAAATAGCATTTGGAACTGGGACTCGCTATATTCACTCTGATAATTTCACCCTATGATAAGGTAGAATGCGCTTTTGGTAGTGCATCTATATATTTTGATAACGCGACTATTCTAGGGAGTCAGCTACTTTTGAAGTTGATTTATCTTTTGGCAGCGTGACCCTTTATATTCCAAGTAACTGGCGGGTGGAAATTGAAGTAGATAATGCATTTTCTTCTGTTTCCAATCCCCGTAATGTCAATGAAAAAGACAAGGTGCTCTACCTCAGAGGGAGGTAGCCTTTGGTTCCTTGAAGATTGTTTATATTTAGAAAAGGGATTATTTTTATAAAGTTTAGGGAAATCCACTTGCCAAATGAAAAGTTTTTTGATAGTATAGTAAGGTATGTGGTGCTAGCACATCCGTTATATTAGATCTAATAGGAGGAAACACGAAAATGGCTAAAGTATGTTATTTTACTGGTCGTAAGACTGTATCAGGAAACAACTGCTCTCACGCGATGAACCAAAACCAAACGTGCTGTGAAACCAAACCTTCAAAAAGTTACTGTCTTAATCGACGGTAAACCTAAAAAAGTTTGGGCTTCTGCTCGTGCTCTCAAATCAGGTAAAGTTGAACGCGTTTAATTAATAAGGTAAAGGAGCCTATAAGGCTCTTTTTCTTTGGGATTGTGAGGGAAGATGGTCTTGCTGGGTTTTGTTTGAGGATTAGTGGAATTTCCTAGACAATCCTGCCCTTCTCTTTTACAGCCTGTCTAAAATATGGTAAAATAAACTATAAAAAACTTTTCGAGGTATATGTCATGACTGTAAAAATCAATACAAAAAGATGGCCAAATCGAGCTGACTGATGATGATGTCATTGCGACGATTGTTGGTGGAGCAACAACTGAGATTTTTTTGGCGTAGTAGGTATGGCTAGCAAAAATGCAATTAAGGACAACTTCCAAGCTCTTCTAGGAAAAGAAAATTATTCAAAAGGGGTTGTTGTCAAAACCACAGAAGAAGGAAGATATTGCGGTTGATGTATTTTGCAGTGCTTAGTTACGGAATTAAAATCAGTGAAGTTTCCAAAAACATTCAAGAACGTGTAAAGTTTAGCTTAGAAAAATCAACTAGGCATAACAGCGCAAACGGTAAATGTTTATATTCAAAATATCAAGGTCGTAGGAGAATAATCGTGTCAAATATTACAACCAGTTTATTTCAAGAAATGGTGCAGGCAGCATCAACTCGTCTGAATAAACAAGCCGAATATGTGAATTCTTTAAATGTCTTTCCTGTGCCAGATGGAGACACAGGAACCAATATGGGGATGACCATGGAAAATGGTGCCAAGGAGGTTTCTAGCAAGTCGGCTTCTACAGTGGGTGAAGTGGCTAGTATTTTTGCCAAGGGCTCTTGATGGGTGCGCGTGGAAACTCTGGCGTTATCACTTCTCAGCTCTTCCGTGGTTTTTCACAAAGTGTTAAGGAAAAGCTAGAATTAGATGGACATGATTTGGCGCATGCTTTTCAGGCAGGTGTTGAAGTAGCGTATAAGGCTGTCATGAAGCCAGTTGAAGGAACGATTTTGACAGTTTCGTGGTGCGAGCAATCGGAGCCAAGAAAAAAGCAGAAGAATCAGATGATGCTGTTGAGGTTATGAAGGCAGCGCTTGAAGGTGCTAAAACTGCTTTGGCTAAAACACCAGATATGTTACCAGTTTTAAAAGAAGTTGGTGTCGTGGATTCAGGTGGTCAAGGTTTGGTCTTCATTTATGAAGGTTTCTTGTCTGCGTTGACTGGTGAGTACATTGCCTCTGAGGACTTCCAAGCAACCCCTGCTACTATGAGTGAAATGATCAATGCTGAACACCATAAGTCTGTAGCAGGTCACGTAGCGACAGAAGACATTAAGTTTGGCTATTGTACAGAAATTATGGTTGCTTTGAAGCAAGGCCCAACTTATGTGAAAGACTTTGACTATGATGAATTTCGCAACTACCTAAACGAGCTTGGAGACTCTTTGTTGGTCGTTAATGACGATGAAATTGTAAAAGTCCATGTCCATACTGAAGATCCAGGTCTTGTCATGCAAGAGGGGCTTAAGTATGGTAGCCTTGTCAAGGTGAAAGTGGATAATATGCGGAACCAGCATGAAGCGCAAGTTGAAAAAGAAGAAAATGCAGTAAAACCAGCTCAAGAAAAAGAATATGCTATCATTGCCGTCGTGGCGGGAGATGGACTAGCAGAAATCTTTAAAGCGCAGGGTGTTGACTACATTATCTCTGGCGGTCAAACGATGAACCCGTCAACAGAGGATTTTATCAAGGCTGTTGAGCAGGTTAATGCTCGCAATATCATTATCTTGCCAAATAATAAGAATATCTTCATGGCTGCCCAGTCAGCAGCAGAAGTCTTGGAGCAACCAGCGGCTGTCATCGAAACGCGAACGATTCCACAAGGATTGACAAGCTTACTTGCCTTTGACGAAAGTAAATCAATTGAAGAAAACCATGATCGGATGACAGCTTCTCTGTCAGATGTTGTTAGTGGTAGCGTGACGACTGCTGTCCGAGATACAACGATTGATGGACTTGAGATTCATGAAAATGACAATCTAGGAATGGTTGATGGCAAAATTGTCGTATCTAATCCAGATATGTTTGCGACCTTGACTCAAACCTTTGATAAGATGCTAGATGAAGACAGTGAAATTGTTACAATCTACATTGGTGAAGATGAGATGAAGACTTGGCCAACAACCTGGCTCAAGACTTGATGGAGAAATATGAAGATTTAGAAGTTGAAACTCACCAAGGAAGTCAGCCTGTTTATCCATATCTCTTTAGTGTGGAATAATTTGTTTTTACTAATTTATACATAAAAAAAGAAGATCGGAAAATTTCCGGTCTTTTTATGTCATTACATTTGTCATATCAGCTGGTGACAAAATCAACTAGTAGGAAAAATTTCTTTGCCTTATAATATAGTTAACAAAATGATAAAAGGTTGCTGTAAGAATTCAAACAGCATTTTGGCCTTTGTTCTTCTTTTCGCCTTTGGAAAAATAAAGGAAAGATGCACATAGGGGTTATCAAATCAAAGGAGGAGCAAAATGGAACTGATTGAAGTAAAGAAGCTTTCAAAAAGCATTCTGCAGCAAGGAGATTTTAAAGAATATTTCGTTTGAAATTTACCAAGGTGACTGTGTGGCCTTTGATTGGTCCCAACGGAGCAGGGAAAACGACCCTCATGGACTGTTTGTTGGGCGATAAGTTTCTGACAGCAGGTCAGGCAAGGATTCAGGACTAAAGCCTACTGACAATCATCTCAAGCAGTCGGTAGCGATTTTACCACAAGAAAATACAGTGGTGGAGGATTTGAAGGTCAAGGAACTTTTTGGCTTTCTCAAGCAATTTATCCAAATAGTTTATCCAATCAAGAAATTGATGACTTGTCGCAATTTACAGACAAGCAAAAAGAATCAGTTGGCCAGCAAGCTATCTGGTGGACAAAAACGTCTCTTCTCTTTGTCTTAAGCCTGATTGGCCGTCCTAAGATTCTCTTCTTGGACGAACCGACTTCAGCTATGGACACCTCCACTCGTCAGCATTTCTGGAAATTGTTGATCAGCTCAAGCAGAGGGAGTGACCATCGTTTACTCCCTCTCACTATATTGAAAGAAGTTGAGCATACGGCAGATCGGATTTTGGTGCTACACAAGGGTGAGCTGATTCGGGATACGACGCCTTATGCCATGCGCGGTGAGGAGCAGGAAAAAAACACTTTACCTTGCCGCTGACTTATCAGTCTGTGCTGGAAAAGCTGGATAATGTGACTGATTTAGAAATCAAGCAAAAGGCTTTATCTTTTGCGACTAGAGATGCTGGACAGGTCTGGCAGGTTCTTCAGGAACACGGCTGTACAATCGAAGAGATTGAAGTACGTAACCGTACCCTCTTGGATAGTATCTTTGAAACGACACAAGAATAGGAGAGTAATCATGAAAAATATGGCAAGTCTTATGAAGATTGAGTTGATTTTAATGAAGCGGCAGGCGGCTTATTATCTCTTGTCCATTGGTCTGCCCAGCGTCTTTTACCTGATTTTTCTCAGGAATGATGTCTGGAAGTGATACGCCTGATCTTGTGCTTCAAGGCTACCTCTTCTCAATGACTGTTTTTAGTATCATGTCTAGTGCCTTCTTTAGCATTCCAAGCACTTTGCAGTCTGATAAAAATAATAACTGGCAAAAAATGATTCAGCACTCACCGATTTCTATGGTAAAATACTATATATCAAAGCTTTGCAGTACTTTGTTGACTTTTATGCTTTCCATTATCGTAGTCTTCTCGATTGGGCATTTTGTTCGTGGGGTTAATCTGCCAATGGTGGACTGGCTTCTATTGCCTTGATACTTCTGGTAGGAAGTGTGGTCTTTATTGCCATGGGGGTCTTGGTCAGCCTCTTGCCAAGTGCTCAGCTCATGTCTGTAGTGGGCAATATCGTCTATATGGCACTGGCTGTTCTGGGCGGTCTATGGTTTCCTCTGACTATGTTTCCAAAATGGCTCCAATCAATCGGTAAGCTGACGCCAAGTTATCAACTGATGCAGGTCGTGTCTTCTTATCTAGAACACCATCAGTTTAATGGCAAGGCCGCTTTGATTGTTCTGATTTATACGGTTTTAGTCAGTATTCTTGTGCTGCAACTCAAAAAGCGAATTGAGGTAAAATAAAACTATGTGGGAAAAACTTAAACAAGTCCACTATATGTTTCATATTGCGCTGGTCTTTATCATCTTTCCAGTGGCAGGAGTGATTAGCGGGGAATACCCGCTTTTCGTCTTGCTCTGGACAGCTATTTTTGTTGTGGCTTACTATGCGGTCTTGTTAAGTAACCGTCGCCTTATCCAGTTTCTTTCTTGGTGGTTCTGGTAGCTTACATATATTATGGTTCAGTCTGGTTAAATGGAGGGTTTGTTTGGTACGTCTTTTATTTATCAAATATGCTCATTTATGAGCTGGATGATATTTCTTTTAAATCCTGGCGTTTTTTGACCTTTGTCGCCTTGCAGCCTGCTATTTTGCTGACTAATTACTTGTTGGGTCATGTTGGTCCAGCGGAGTTGCTTTTCTTTGTTGTCACTTTTCTCTTTTCAGATGGTTTGACCTTTTGGTCTCCATCGAATTCAAACTACAGAGCGAATCAAGGAAGAAAAAGACCAAACAAAATGCCCAGCTGAATCTCTTTCTAGCAGAAAATGAGCGCAATCGGATTGGTCGAGATTTACATGATAGTCTAGGGCATACCTTTGCCATGCTCAGTGTTAAGGCGGAGCTGGCTCAGCAGTTTTTGCAGATGGAAGCCTATGACAAGGCAAAGAAAAGAACTGCAGGAAGTGCAAGAGATTAGTAAGAAGTCCATGGCTGATGTTCGGCGAATTATTAACGATCTAAAGAATCGGACTCTGGACGAGGAACTAGTGACCATTAGAGCCATGCTGGAGATGAGTGGTGTCCAGGTCGAGATAGATAACCAGCTCAATGTTGCTAGTGTCCCACCAAGTCAGCAGTCAACAATCAGTATGATTTTGCTAGAGGCGACGACTAATATCATCAAGCATGCCAAGGCTAAAAAGAGCAATTTTTCTTTGGTAAAGAATGAGGAAAAACTTGTTTTTAGACATTCAGGATGATGGTTGTGGCTTTCAAAAAGCTAACTGGTCAGGAGTTGCATAGTATTCGGAGAGCGACTGTCTGCCTTGTCAGGAAGGCTTGAGATTCTTAGCAGCCAAGATCCAACGTGGATTCGGATTGAGTTGCCATACGGAGGGAAGGAAGCATGAAACTTTTGTTAGCAGAAGATCAAAGTATGCTGAGAGATGCCTTAGCTCAGCTCTTTGGCAACATGCCCAGATGTCGAAGAAGTCTATCAGTGCCGAGATGGGCAGAAGGCTATTGACTGTCTTAGCTCAGAAACTGTTGATGTGGCTATTTTGGACGTGGAAATGCCCCACCAAACCGGCCTAGACGTTCTCGAATGGGTCAAGGCCAATCGACCCAACATCAAGGTCATCATCGTCACAACCTTCAAGCGACCGGGCTACTTTGAGCGAGCTGTTAAGGCGGATGTAGATGCTTATGTGCTCAAAGAGCGCAGCATTGCGGATTTAATGAAGACCATCCACACTGTTCTAGATGGTCAAAAGGAATATTCGCCGGAATTGATGGAGGTTCTGATGACCAGTAGGAACCCTCTCTCTCAGCAGGAGAGGCTAGTCCTACAAGCTGCAGCGGATGGCCTGTCCAATAAAGAAATTGCAGAAAAGCTCTTCCTGTCAAATGGAACGGTTCGTAACTATATGTCGGCTATTTTTGACCAAGCTAGATGCTGAAAAATCGAACAGAAGCCGTCCGAATCGGGCAAGAGAAAGGCTGGTTCTAATTAGTTTTTCTTGTAAGCTAGTAAATAGATAGTTTGAACTAAAAATCCATAAGCTAGACATCTTTTTAAACTTGCCCTAGTCTAGAAGTAGATAGCTATGACTTTAGTTTAACCTGCAGATTTTTATTTCTAGTCTGCAGGTTATTTAATAATTGATAAAAAGGAGTGAGTTATAGTTTAAAAAGTTTTCATATGATGCATATATAAAGATATTAAAAATATTTGTAAACTTTTTCAGTTTTTTTACGATTTTTCTTTTGCTCGTTTTCAGCTTGTGCTATAATACACTTTATAAAAATATGATTCAAGGTTAAAAGATAAGGGTAAAAATATCTAAGTCTTTTTAATGCCTTGTTTTTCAAAAGGAGAAACTTTATGGGAATCATTATTTTATTGATTTTTGCTTTTTCTTGGCTGTTTTATTATTGCTAAGTTCGATTTATGAAGTTAGACAACAATCTGTTGCGATTATTGAGCGTTTTGGTCGCTACCAACGAACAAGTTCGAGTGGTATGAACTTTCGTTTACCATTTGGAATTGATAAAATTGTCGCCCGTGTTCAATTACGCTTATTACAAAGTGAAATCATAGTTGAAACAAAAGACGCAAGATAACGCATTTGTTACGATGAATGTTGCAAACTCAGTATCGAGTGAATGAAAATAATGTTACAGATGCATATTACAAATTGATGCGTCCTGAAGCACAAATTAAGTCATATATTGAAGATGCACTCCGCTCTTCTGTGCCTAAATTAACCCTTGATGAACTCTTTGAAAAAGAAAGATGAAATCGCGCTAGAGGTTCAAAAAGCAGGTTGCTGAAGAAATGTCAACTTATGGTTATATCATTGTTAAGACTTTGATCACAAAAAGTAGAGCCAGATGCAGAAGTTAAGCAATCGATGAATGAGATTAATGCCGCCCTAGCGGAAACGTGTTGTCGCTCAAGAGTTGGCTGAAGCAGATAAAATTAAAATCGTTACAGCGAAGAGAAGCAGAGGCTGAAAAGGATCGTCTTCACGGGGTTGGTATTGCTGAGCAACGGAAGGCGATTGTAGATGGATTAGCAGATTCTATTAAAGAATTGAAGGGAGCTAATGTGGAGTTGACAGAAGAACAGATTATGTCTATTTTTGTTGACCAACCAATACTTGGATACATTGAATAATTTTTGCAGACAAACAGGGAAATAATACAATTTTTCTTCCAGCAAATCCGGATGGTGTAGAGAATATTCGAACACAAATCTTATCGGCTTTTAAAAAGCTAAATAATATTTATCAGAATATTCTGAAATATTTAATTTCAACGTTCTTTCTTGTTCTTATTGACAAACTAAATAAAAAAACATTTAAAATTAGATATCGATAATAATAAGATAGGAGAAGGAAATGACGAAGACAAATTTTTGAAAAAGTAGAAGCTGTAGTTAAGTGGGTTCGTGACAAAAAAATTGACAGGCTACCGAATCAGTAAAGAGACTACAGCGCGCGAAATGTCAATAATTGCGCTAGCTCAAGGGCGTGCTCAAGTAAAAATATTTCATTTGAAACAGCACTTAGTTTGATTGACTTTCTACGAAAAGAATCACGATAAATATGAAGATTGATAAGGAGGAGGTTTTTACCGACCTCCTTATTTTTATAGACAAAAACAAACAAATAAAAACAAAAATGAACAAATAGAATGTTTATAAATCTGTTCAGATGTCGATTATATGTTTGGAATATCAAAAACAACTTTATTTAGTATATGGACCAATGTTTTGAAAGTGGTGTGCTTAAAGTATGGTGGCTCAAATCAAAAATGAATAAAAACACAGAACCGCGACCTTGAAAAAGCGATTCTGTGTTTTTTGTGAGTTATACTAGTTATCATATTTTAGATAACGTTGAAGGAATTCTTGTGTCCTTTTCTTCTTTTGGGTGACTGAATATATCTTCTGGTTTTCCTTCTTCTGCGATGACGCCCTTGTCCATAAAGATCACTCTATGCGAGACATCGCGTGCAAATTCCATTTCATGGGTAACGACAATCATAGTAAGGCCTTCCTCGGCCAGTTCTTTCATGATTTTTAATACTTCCCCAACCATTTCGGGATCCAAAGCAGATGTTGGCTCGTCAAAGAGGATGGCATCTGATTCACTAGAGAGGGCGCGTGCGATAGCAACCCGTTGTTTTTGTCCGCCAGACAGTTTGCTCGGTTTGGCTTGCCAATACTGTTCGCCCATGCCTACTTTTTCAAGATTATCTTTTGCAATTTGCTCTGCTTCGGAAGGATCTCTTTTTAAGGACGGTTGTCTGAGCCACAATCGTATTCTCTAAAAACGTTTAGATTTTTCAAAGAGATTAAAAGGATTGGAAGACCATTCCTAGTTTTTTTCTCGATAGTGGGTTAAATTGTAGTCTGGCTCTAAGACGTTTTGGCCTCGATAGAGAATTTCTCCAGCACTTGGGATTTCAAGGAGGTTAATGGAACGTAGGAAAGTTGATTTTCCGCTACCTGAGCTTCCAATGATGGAGATAACTTCTCCTTTGTGGATAGTCAGTGAGATGTCTTTTAAGACTTGATTTTTCACCATAAGATTTTTGAGGTGCTTGATTTCTAAAAATGGTTTTCAGTCATGGTTTCAATTCTCCAGTCTGCATTTGATTGGCTCCGGTGGTGTAGCTATCAGTATCAAAACGATGCTCAACGTAACGAAGGATTCAGGGTTACTGTAAATGTCAGAACAAAGTATATAACGGCGATGATGGTGAAGGTTTGGAAGTACTTGTAGGTTTGAGTCGCTATGGTATTTCCAGAGAAGTAAAGCTCTACCACGGAAATAACATTCAGTACTGAGGTATCTTTTATATTGATGACAAACTCATTCCCTGTAGCTGGGAGAATGTTGCGAATGACTTCGGCAAGACGATTTTTCGCATGGTTTGTCCGTGGGTCATGCCAAGTGCAGTAGTCGCTGAATTGGCCTTTATCAACAGCGAAAATTCCTCCGCGTACGATCTCACTCATATATGCTCCAGTATTAATGGAAACAATAAAAATAGCAGCAATTGTTCTGTCAATTGAAATACCGAACGCTTGGGCAGAACCGTAGTAGATGACCATGGATTGAACAATCATCGGTGTACCACGGAAGATTTCAATGTAGACATTTAGGAACCAGCCAAATAGTTTTTGTAAAATAGCGAGAGCTTTTGTTTTTGATGTTGGAGCTGCAATGAAAAACTCCAATGAGAAGTCCAATCAATAAACCTGTGATGGTTCCTGTGATAGAGATGAGTAAAGTTAGGCCTGCGCCCTCGAAGAAATTAGACTAATTTTTCTTGCCAAATTTTTGTGACTTCTTTTTAAAAATTTTGTTTTTTTCTTTGGCAGGTGTTTTTTTCTACTGGCTGTTTCGATCATCTCATCCATTAACTTCACTTGGTCTTGAGAGCTAATTTTAGAGATTGCTTCATTAACTTTTGCCATACGCTTATCATCTTTTTGCATTCCGATTGCGATAGAAGCATCTTCTTTTCCAACCTCGAAGCCTTTTTTAAATTGAATCATCTTGAAGGCTGAATTGGCTGCCTCTGCTGTTAAAGCTTCTGGACGTTCTGAGATGTAGCCGTCTCATCACTCCCAGACTCGAGGGCTTGGCGCATTTGAGCAAAATCCCTCCCATGGCGGTTTCCTGTTTGGCTCCTTTTAGTTGCGAAATCAGATTGTAGAGGTAGACTCCTTGTTGGGAGGTGATTTTTGCTCCTTTAAAATCATCTAGTGTTTTGGCTTGGGCATATGCTCCATTTTTTTGTACAAGAACAACTGGTTCGCTGGTATAATAACTGTCAGAGAAGGCGATTTCTTTTCTTTCTCTCTTCGGTTGGGCTCATACCTGCAATAATCATATCGATTTTTTCCAGAGGTCAAAGCAGGAATTAATCCATTCCATGCTGTTTTAACAATAAGGGCTTTTTCCCAAGTTCCTTTGCGATTAGCAATTTGAACATCATAGCCATTGGCATATTGGTTGGTGCCATCTATTTTGACAGCCCCGTTTGAATCATCGTCTTGGGTCCAGTTGAAGGGGGCGTAAGTCGCCTCCATCCCAATTGTAAATAGTCGTCTCGTTTGAACGATTTGGCTAGCGCCAAAAGTTAGCAGAATTAAAGATAATATACAAAAATATCTTTTTCATGGAGTCTCCTATCTATCATGTTAAAAAAATTAGTTCTTTTTATTGTACAAGAAAATGGTTGTCATTTCAATCTTGGAAAGTTCCGCTTTGAAAAATGATATAATGAATGCATGGTGAAAATGATTGCATAAAGATTGATTATAGGGAAAAGCTGTTCTTTTTGTTTAAAAGTCGCTGTCACCGTTTTGATGTTTTTCAATCTAAAAGTGTTACTACTTTTCTGAGTAGAGCTTGTAGGATACTGGCTGAAGTAAAAGAGAATGAGATAATGGAGGAAAAAGATGAAAAGAAGGTTAGTATGTATTATATCCGTCTTATTTTTGGTAAGTCTGATGATGCCTTTTCAAGCTTGGGCAAAAGAAATTGACAGTCGAATTGAACAATATACCGGGAGATTGGAAATCCGTCCAGACAATACAGCAACCTTCGTTGAAGAAGTGACTTTCGTTTTATGAGGATCCATACAATGGTCAATAGATTACATTGGGTCGGGCTGGAAAGATGCCCCTCGAATTTTCAAATAGAATCCAACCCGTCAGTGGAAATTGAGACTAATGGGACCAAGGAACTGCAAAAGTGTTGAGGAAGTACTGATTGAGGATGGGAAGAAACTAAAAATATATAACTCTGGAAATAGTGGAGATCGTGTTAAGATACGAATTACTTGGCAATTGAAAAATCTTCTTTTTCTCTATCCAGATGTAGCTGAACTAAATTGGATTCCTATTTCTGATTGGGAAGTCGGGATGGATCATGTCTCTTTTGTCGTGACTGCTCCGCCTGACACTAGTGCTCGATTGGTTGCCCATACAGGATTTTTTTCCAAAAGATCCAGAAGTAAAGAAAAATTGCAAATGATTTTCGAGGTCACATTTGATTCCTTGGGTTCTGGTCGGCACTTCGAGTTGCATGGTATTTGGAGTCGCTCCTTGTTTGATCCAAGCTTGAAAAATGATAGTGCTGTAGCAAATCAGAGAGCGGTTTTTGAAAAACAGGAGCAGGATATTGTCCGAAAAACGGTCTTTTATCAGAATCTAGTTTACAAGGTACTTCCGGTGGTTTTCTTAGTTATTTTTGTGATTTCTATATACTATTTGATTCAGTATTTTAAGGTGACTCGTCAAAAAACAAGGTTCTCTGATCGAGCTCGACTTTATGAAGTTCCACAAGATCTTCCGCCCATGCTAGTAGCTCTAAATATTTATGATGTAGATATCGAAAAGGTAGGGCCTGTACAAGGCAAAAAGGGGCGCCTGCTATTTTCTAACTTAATTCAGGCAACCTTACTTGATCTGGTAGATAGAGGAAATCTCAAATATGTGACGGAGGGCCAATCTCGTCGCTTAGAGATTGTTCATTATGAAGGGATGGCAGGTTTTGAGTTGACTTTTGTAGAGATGGTATTCGGTGACAAGAGCTCCGTTGAACCAGATACGATGTTTTCTACCTATCAGATTGACAAAAAAATTCTCAAAGGAGTTAAGAATAAGGACGAGGAGGCTGAAGTTCGTAAGGAAGGGAGCGATAAGAGGTATCGTTTTATCAAAGATTTACGTAAATTATCAAATGAAATAAAAGAAGAGGAACAAAGACTGGGCTTGCATCCGCATTTTCGTGGTCTAAACAAGGAAGAAGAAAAAATAAGGAATCGTGGTTGCTTGTTCTATCTCTTTGCTTTTTCTGCTATTAATGTTTTTCTTTAATTGGATTTGGTTTGCTGTTCGGGGAATTCTTTTGGCATTATTCTTTGGGATTCTTGCTAGTCCCTGATTATTGGAATTCCTTTTGAATGCCTTAGTGAACAACGTAGCAAAAATCTTCTGAATGAAGATTTCATAGATGAAGTGGTGGAGTGGCGAAGTTTTGCCAATATGCTTCATGATATTGCTAAGTTTGATAAGACAGAAGTTGAGGGAGTGATTCTTTGAATCGTCTGTTAGTCTACGCCACCCTTTTTGGTTATGCAAAACGAGTCAGCAAGGCGATGAAAGTCCAAAATATTCATCTGGAGAATGAAGAACTAGAAAGATTTGTTTTGACGAATCAAAGTCTTCATTTTGCGGGTGGTGTTGACTCGCTAAATTCCTATGTTCAAACCGCCAGTTCAGCAAGTACTTTCTCCATATCAAGTGGAAGTGATTCAGGCGGTTTTGATGGTGAGGCTTCTCTGGTGGAGGAGGCGGAGGGGCGGAGGCTCCTTCTAGTTCCTCATTTCCGCTTCGGTTTTTTTATTTGAAATTTTTTTCGTGATGTTTTTATAATTTTTTAAAGAATAAAAGAATAATAGTAAGTTTAGGGAGAGAAAATGTTTCTCATTGAGATTATAAAGTCTGTTATATTTGGGTTTGTTGAAGGTATTACTGAATGGTTGCCGATTTCTAGTACCGGTCATTTGATTCTGATGCAGGAGTTCGTTCGATATCAAAAGCAAGATGTGCTTTTTATGGAGATGTTTAATGTTGTCATTCAATTGGGAGCTATCTTAGCAGTAGTCTTTATTTATTTTCGACAAGTTAAATCTGTTTAAGCCTGGTAAAACACCTCGTCAAGTTCAAAAAACCTGGCAACTTTGGGCGAAGGTGGTGGTTGCATCCCTGCCTGCAGTCGTAATCGGTATTCCTCTTGATAACTGGTTTGAAAAGAATTTCCATAATTTTTGTCTCTGTGGCTTTTTATGTTAATTATCTATGGAGTAGCCTTTATTCTCATAGAGCTACGCAATCAAGAAGTAGAGCCGACTGTGACGAATTTGGAAAGATTACCGTACAAAACAGCCCTCTATATCGGTTTCTTCCAAGTGTTGTCTCTTTTTCCGGGACTAGCTGTTCTGGAGCGACCATTGTTGGTGGTCTTTTGAATGGTACTAGTCGTTCTGTCGTAACAGAGTTCACTTTTTTTCTTGGGAATTCCTGTCATGTTTGGAGCCAGTGGTATTAAGATTCTTAAGTTCATCCTAAAAGGAAATGGGTTGAACTTGGGCCAATTGACGCTTCTGGTGATAGCTATGGGAGTTGCTTTTGGGGTCAGTATGTATGTCATCCGTTTCTTGACTGACTATGTAAAGAAACACGATTTCACTATTTTCGGGAAATATCGAATTGGTCTAGGGACCTTGTTGTTGGTCTACTGGGTCTTCAAACCTTATTTGCCAAATAAAGATGAAAGAGTTGGAATGTCCAGCTCTTTTTCTTTTTGGAATAATAGTTGAGATGAACTTTAACCTTTGAAAAACACGGGGGAATTTAGTATAATAGAAAGACTAGTATGTGCGAGGTAAAACAATGGAAGTGAAGCAAATCAGTGAATCAACAATTAAGATTACGATTAAATTAGAAGATTTAGAAGAACACGGTATGGAGATGGCAGATTTTCTAGTTCCTCAGGAAAAAACGGAGGAATTTTTCTATACCATTTTGGATGAATTGGAAATGCCGGAAAGCTTTCTAGATAGTGGTATGCTGAGTTTTAGAGTGACTCCGAAACCAGACAAGCTGGATGTTTTTGTCACCAAGTCTAAGGTGGATAAGAATCTGAGCTTTGAAGACTTGGCGGACCTGCCAGATATGGAAGAATTGTCTCAAATGACCCCGGATGAATTCTTGAAGACTCTTGAAAAGAATATCTTTGAAAAAAGCCGTGAAGATATAGATGCTGTTCAGGCTCTGGAAAAAGTTGAAGCTGAAGAAGTATCCGAGTCAGAGGATGGTCAAGAAATGGATCGCTATATTTACTACATTTTGCGTTTTTCTGACTTGAAGAGTTTGGTTGCTTTTACGAAAACAGTTCACTATCCAGTGGATACATCGGAATTATACAAGATGGAGCAGCATTATTATTTAACCATTTTAGTAGATATTGAAGGTAGACCTAGTCATTATCCAGCATGGCTCTTTGGCGCTATGAGAGAGCATGCGGAAGATACAGATACTACAAGAGCCCTTCTTCAAGAGCATGGCCACTTATTGATTGTGACGGATGCAGTACAGCATCTTCAAAAGGTAAATTGCTAATGGTTACATTTCCTTTAAAATTTATCATGGTCTTGTTGGGAACTTTTTATCGGAGTTCTCCTGACTCCTTTTAGTTCGCCTCTTGGCCTTTAAAATTGATGCTGTTGATTATCCAAATGCTCGTCGTATTAATAAAAAACCCATGCCTAGTGCTGGAGGTTTAGCAGTTGTTATAGCATTTTCTATCGCAAGCTTGTTTATGATGCCGGCTATTGTGCAGGTAACTTTGCATGGTGAAACTTACTTTGATTATATCTGGCCTGTTGTATTGGGGGAGGAGTTGTCGCCCTAACTGGCTTGATAGATGATGTCAAAGAATTGTCCCCTTTGCCTAAGTTGCTTGGGATTGTTAGTGTCACGCTTTTAATATGGATATTAACAGATTTTCGCTAAACGACTTTAAAATTCCATTTGGTGGTCCCCATCTCTTTTTCCCTCCGTGGTTATCTTTTATACTAACGATTATTTGGATTGTCTCAATCACAAATGCTGTGAATCTCATGGATGGTTTGGATGGTTTGGTTAGCGGAGTTTCGATTATTTCTCTCTAACAATGGGGATTGTATCGTACTTTTTCTGCCTGATCACAATCTATTCCTAACCTTGACGATCTTTTGTAGTAGTTGCTTCAATTGCTGGCTTCTTCCCTTATAACTATCATCCGGCTATAATATATGGTGGTGATACGGGCGCACTTTTTCATCGGTTTTATGATTTCTGTCTTGTCTTTGCAAGGATTGAAAAATGCTACAGCAGTTGCTGTGGTGACGCCGATGATTATTTTTAGGGTACCAATTGCTGATACCTTTTTGGCAATTGTTCGTCGGACTTTATCAGGTCAAAAATTTTTATCAACCGGACCGTAATCATTTGCACCATCGCCTGCTTTTGGGATTGACACATCGGGGAACGGTTTTGGTGATTTACGGATTTCGCTCATTTTTGCCACCATTTCTCTTCTCCTTAATATTTCTAGCCGAATTGGTGGTGTTCTGCTGATGATTGGCTTGCTATTTGGTGTTGAACTTTTAGCAGAGTTGATTGAAATTTTAGGTCCAAATCGTACACCACTTCTAAATGTTCTTCGCTTTATCGGAAACTCCACTTATCGTGAAGAAGTGCGTCAGCGTTGGAAAAATAAAGATCATAAATAAGAACAATTTAATCAAAATAAAAAGCCTTTTTGGGCTTTTTGCTATACTAATGAGTGGAATACGATAAAGAAAGGAAAGGACGCAATGTCTGTATTAGAAATTAAAGATCTTCATGTTGAAATTGAAGGAAAAGAAATTCTCAAGGGGGTTAACCTTACCTTGAAAACAGGAGAAGTGGCTGCGATCATGGGACCAAATGGTACAGGAAAATCCACTCTTTCTGTCGCTATTATGGGTAATCCCAATATGAAGTCACCCAAGGAGAAATCCTCTTTGACGGAGTTAACATTTTAGAATTGGAAGTAGACGAGCGTGCTCGTATGGGACTCTTCCTGGCGATGCAGTACCCTAGTGAAATTCCTGGTATTACGAATGCAGAGTTTCTCCGTGCGGCCATGAATGCTGGCAAAAGAAGACGAAGAAAAATCTCTGTTCGCGACTTCATCACGAAGCTGGATGAAAAGATGGAATTGCTTAACATGAAAGAAGAAATGGCTGAGCGCTACCTTAATGAAGGTTTCTCCGGCGGTGAAAAGAAGCGTAACGAAATCCTGCAGTTGCTCATGCTAGAGCCGACTTTTGCACTCTTGGATGAGATTGACTCAGGTCTGGATATTGATGCGCTTAAGGTTGTGTCTAAAGGGGTTAATGCTATGCGTGGTGAAGGTTTTGAGCGATGATTATCACCCATTACCAACGCTTGCTCAACTATATCACTCCGGATAAGGTTCACGTTATGATGGAAGGCAAGGTCGTTCTTTCCGGTGGTCCGGAATTAGCAGTCCGCTTGGAAAAAGAAGGTTATGCTAAGTTGGCTGAAGAATTGGGCTTCAATTACAAGGAAGAAGCTTAGTCAAACATTCTTTTGACTTTGATAAAAGATAGGAGAATGACATGACTAAAGAATTAATTCAAGAATTTTCACAGTTGCACGCTGAGCCGGAATGGTTGGCTAGTCTCCGTCAGAAGGCTTTTTTGAGAAGATGGACCAATTGGCTTTGCCAGTCATCGAGCGGGTTAAATTCCATCGTTGGAATCTGGGCGACGGCCGTATTGGCGACAGCGAACCTTTGAGCAGCGTGCCAGATTTCACTGCTCTCGGAGATAATCTCAAGTTTATTCAAATGGGGACTCAAACAGTCCTGGAGCAATTGCCAGCTGATTTAGCTGCGCAAGGCGTGATTTTTACTGATTTTCACACAGCTTTGGAAGAAATTCCAGAGCTGGTAGAGAAGCATTTTATGTCTGCTGTCAAGTATGACGAGGATAAATTGGCTGCTTACCATACGGCTTATTTCAACAGCTGCGCAGTTCTTTATGTACCTGACAATGTTGAGATTGACCAGCCGATTGAAGGAATTTTTTATCAGGATAGCGAAAGCGATGTTCCTTTTAACAAGCATATTTTGATTATCGCAGGCAAGCATTCTAAGGTTAACTACTTGGAACGCTTGGAAACTTATGGTGAAGGAGCTGTTCCAGTAACAGCTAATATCACTGTCGAAGTTATTGCCCAGACTGGAGCTCAGATTAAGTTTTCCGCTATTGACCGCTTGGGCCAAAACGTCACAGCCTATATCAGCCGCCGTGGTAAGCTGGACAACGACGCTATGATTGACTGGGCTATCGGTGTTATGAACGAAGGCAATGTCGTGGCTGACTTTGATAGCGACCTCTATGGCAAGGGTAGCCATGCGGATATGAAAGTGGTGGCTCTCTCCAGCGGCAAGCAGGTTCAGGGATTGATACCCGCGTAACTAACTATGGTCGCAACTCTATCGGAAATATCCTGCAGCATGGGGTTATCCTGGAAAAAGGGACCTTGACCTTCAATGGTATCGGTCATATTATCAAAGGGGCTAAGGGAGCAGATGCCCAGCAGGAAAGCCGGGTTCTCATGCTGTCTGATCAAGCGCGCTCAGATGCTAATCCCATCCTCTTGATTGATGAGAATGATGTGACAGCTGGTCACGCGGCTTCTATCGGTCAGGTGGATCCAGAAGATATGTACTACCTCATGAGTCGGGGTCTTGATAAGGCGACAGCAGAGCGCTTGGTCGTGCGTGGCTTCTTGGGCTCAGTGATTGTGGAAATCCCTGTTAAAGAAGTTCGTGATGAAATGATTGAAAATATCGATATTATTCTCGCAAAAAGATAAAAAGCTGGGCCTTGTCCCGTATAAGTAGATAGGAGTCTTCATGTCTGGATTTAATGCAGAAGCAATCAAGCAAGATTTTCCCATTTTGGACCAAATTGTCAATGATGAGCCTTTGGTTTATTTGGACAATGCGACGACAACCCAGAAACCCAAGCAGGTGCTGGCAACTATCGAAGACTATTATCTTAGAGACAATGCCAACGTCCACCGCGGTGTGCATACGCTGGCCGAGCGGGCGACAGCAGCCTATGAAGCAGCCAGAGAAAGAGTGCGTTCTTTTATCAATGCAGCTTCTAGCAGAGAAGTCCTCTTTACACGAGGAACCACAACGGGACTCAACTGGGTGGCTCAGTTTGCGGCTGAAAAGCTGCAGCCTGGTGATGAAGTGATCATTTCTATCATGGAGCACCATTCAATGTCATTCCTTGGCAGGAAGCTTGTAGGAAGACTGGAGCCAAGTTGGTTTATGTCTATCTCAAAGATGGTTCTCTGGATATGGAGGATTTCCGTGCCAAGCTCAATGAGCGGACCAAGTTTGTCTCTCTGGCTCATGCTTCTAATGTCCTCGGTGTCATCAATCCCATCAAGGAGATTGCCCAACTAGTTCATCAGCAAGGAGCACTTTTGGTGGTGGATGGGGCTCAATCCATTCCGCACATGAAGATTGATGTACAGGATTTGGATGTAGACTTCTTTGCCTTTTTCGGGGCATAAGATGGCAGGCCCGACTGGTATCGGGGTTCTCTATGGCAAGGAAGAACTGCTAGAGCAGATGTCGCCAGTTGAGTTCGGCGGCGAAATGATTGATTTCGTCTATGAGCAGGAAGCGACATGGAAGGAACTACCTTGGAAGTTTGAGGCCGGTACTCCAAATATGGCAGGAGCAATTGGTCTTGCAGCTGACCATTGATTATTTGGAAGACTTGGGCATGGATGCCATTGCTCAGCATGAGCAGGACCTGATTGCCTACGTATTTCCTAAGCCGCAGGCTGTGGAAGGCTTTGACCATTTATGGTTCTCAGGATTTGGCCCAGCGTTCGGGCGTGATTGCCTTTAACCTGGATGGTCTCCATCCGCATGATGTCGCGACAGCTCTGGACTACGAAGGAGTGGCTGTTCGGGCGGGTCACCATTGTGCTCAGCCCCTGCTCACCTATCTGCAGGTGCCAGCGACTGTGAGGGCTAGCTTTTTATATCTATAATACTTATGCGGATTGTGACAAGCTGGTAGATGCTTTAGAAAAGACAAAGGAGTTTTTTTCAATGGCGCTTTCTAAGTTAGACAGTCTTTACAAGGCGGTTGTGACCGACCACTCGGCTCACCCTCATCATCATGGGAAACTGGAAGATGTGGAGCAAGTAGTTCTCAATAACCCGACCTGTGGCGATGTTATCAGCCTGTCTGTGAAGTTTAATGCTGAAAATCAGATTGAAGATATTGCCTTTGTTAATTCTGGCTGTACCATCTCAACGGCTTCGGCCAGCATGATGACGGATGCGGTTCTGGGCAAGACAAAAGAGCAGGCGCTGGAATTAGCAGAAGTTTTCTCGCAGATGGTTCAGGGCCAGGAAGACAGTCGCCAGAAAGACTTGGGAGATGGCGCCTTTTTAGCAGGCGTTGCCAAATTCCCGCAGCGGATTAAGTGTGCGACCTTGGGTTGGAATGCCCTCAAGCGAGCAATTGAAGAAGATAAAAAGTAAGAATGTGAAAGGAAATTATGTCAGAAGAAAGAGTAGAACCAAAACCGATTGATCTCGGTGAATACAAGTTTGGTTTCCATGACGATATTGAACCTGTTCTCTCGACAGGGAAAGGGCTGAATGAAGCGGTTATTCGTGAGCTCTCTGCAGCCAAGGGTGAACCAGAGTGGATGTTGGATTTCCGCCTCAAATCCTACGAGGTTTTCAAGAAGATGCCGATGCAAACTTGGGGGCCGGATTTGTCAGAAATTAATTTTTGATGACTTGATTTATTACCAAAAGGCCTCTGATAAGCCAGCTAGAAGCTGGGATGAAGTTCCTGAGAAAATCAAGGAAACCTTTGAGCGGATTGGGATTCCAGAAGCAGAGAGAGCCTACCTGGCTGGTGCGGCAGCCCAGTATGAGTCTGAAGTGGTCTACCACAATATGAAGGAAGAGTTCCAAAAGTTAGGAATTGTCTTTACAGATACCGACTCAGCTCTTAAGGAATACCCAGAGCTTTTCAAGCAGTATTTTGCTAAGCTAGTCCCTCCGACAGATAATAAGCTAGCAGCTCTCAACTCTGCTGTCTGGTCTGGTGGTACCTTTATCTATGTTCCAAAAGGTGTCAAGGTAGACATCCCTCTTCAAACCTACTTCCGAATTAACAATGAAAATTCCGGTCAGTTTGAGCGGACCTTGATTATCGTTGATGAAGGAGCAAGTGTCCACTACGTAGAAGGATGTACAGCTCCGACTTATTCCAGCAATAGCTTGCATGCAGCGATTGTTGAAATTTTTGCCCTCGATGGTGCCTATATGCGCTACACTACTATTCAAAATTGGTCTGACAATGTCTACAACCTCGTGACCAAGCGGGCGCGGGCCATGAAAGATGCAACGGTTGAGTGGATTGACGGTAACCTCGGTGCGAAAACGACCATGAAATATCCATCTGTTTATCTTGATGGGCCTGGTGCGCGTGGAACAATGTTGTCTATTGCTTTTGCTAATGCAGGACAACATCAAGATACTGGGGCTAAGATGATCCACAATGCACCTCATACAAGCTCCTCTATTGTTTCCAAATCAATTGCTAAAGGCGGGGGTAAAAGTGGATTACCGCGGGCAGGTAACCTTTGCTAAAAATTCCAAGAAATCTGTCAGCCATATCGAGTGTGATACGATTATCATGGATGACCTTTCGGCATCAGACACCATTCCATTTAATGAAATTCACAATTCTCAAGTTGCTCTGGAGCATGAGGCCAAGGTTTCCAAGATTTCTGAGGAGCAACTCTACTATCTTATGAGTCGTGGTCTGTCTGAATCTGAAGCAACTGAAATGATTGTCATGGGCTTTGTGGAGCCTTTTCACCAAAGAACTTCCTATGGAATATGCTGTTGAGCTGAACCGCTTGATCAGCTATGAAATGGAAGGATCAGTTGGTTAAAAGTGCAGGGATAGAGCTGACTGTTTAAAAATTTAGCTTTTCTTCTCTTGTTTTCGGCTGTACTTTTCCGATAAAAACAGTGAATCAATTCGATTCACTGTTTTTTTATAATTTCTTATTTACAAATTCAACGAAGTCATGCCACCAGATCTTGAGGAAGAAACCTGGAGAAACCTCCTTTTCGGTTTCCATTGTAATGCTTTGGTTCCTGTTTTAGATAGCCTTTTCCGATTAGATCAGGATCCTTATAGCTTAAGGTTCCGATAGGAGTATGTCTCGCTAGAGGAGCTTTGAAAGATTCTTTGTCTTTTTTAAAGGTCACTTTTCGGTTCTAAGTCGCTACCGATTCGTTGAATTATCTTCAAATCGATGTAGCAATAGCTTTGATCTGGTCATAGTTTCCGTTAACGATGGGGATGGTGCTGTTTTTCGTATGGTTGTCCTTGTTCTGCCAAAGTGGTCACAACGAAGTTATTGGCTATATAATCCATAATACTAGCTGCAGCTAGAAATCGAGCTCGGACATCTTCTTCAGCGTGATCAACATTTAGTACAATAGTAATGAGGCGCATATCTCTTTCTTTAGTGGACGCAACAAAGGATTGGCCACCTTGGTCAGAAGCTCCTGTTTTTAGTCCATCTACACCCTTACGGTAAGAAGGCATATCTTTTAGCATATAATTTGAACTAGATATTTCCAGTCCGTTAAATAAAAAGCTTGTTTTTTCAGTAATGTTTAATACTTGTGGATAGTCCTTAATCAAGTGATGTGATATGAGAGCTAGATCGTAGGCGCTAAGCTGATTCTCTTCATCCTTTTTTGAATTAGGGTAAATATTGTCTCCAAGATAAGAGTTGTTTAATCCTGTAGAATTGACAATTTTGGCATCAGAAATTCCCCATTCTTTTAATTTGGCTTTCATGAGGTCGACAAACTTTTTCGCTACCAGCGACTTTCTCAGCCAGGGAGATTGTGGCGCTGTTGGCGTTTGCGATCAGAGAAGCTTTCTAGAAGTTCTTCTACAGTGTAGATTCCCTTGTCTAAAGGAAGGTTACTGATATCATAATTGGTTGTAAGATTTAAAGCGTATTCGAAATTTCCACCTGGCTATCCATGGTGAATTTTTCTGCCTGTATAGCATCGTATACCAAATAGGCTGTTAAAAGTTTGGTTAGGCTTCCGATTGGAACAGGGGTGGTAGCTTCTTTTTCGTATAATATCTTTCCTGTGTTGGCATCGAAAGCGATAGCATTTTTGCTGAAACATCAAATTCATCAGCCAGGACGGGTGAGCAGATGCTACAAAGGAAAACAAGTAAATAATAGTACAATAAATTTTTCATATCTCTTCCTCGGATTAGGGTTATCCCTATTGTACCATAAAAAAAGCTAAGGTATTCTACTATCTCTTTGTTGAATCTTTACAGATGAATAAATATTCGAGTTAAAAACATGAACGTTAATCGGTTTAGTAAGTGTAATCATTTATTTTTAAATAAAAATACCGAATAAAAAGCCTATCCTTGCTGATTTTTTAAGGTTTTAAAAATCAAATACTTAAAAATTTTTTAAAAACACTTGTATTTATGAAAAATAGAGTATAATAATACAAATACCATTTAAAAGGAGATGTATCTATGAAATCAGTGAAGAAATTAGCTGTAATGGGAATCACCCTTGTTTCTGTTTTTTGCTTTAGTAGCTTGTGGAAAATTCCTCTAAATCAGGTACTGCGACTACTTATTCCTATGTCTATCAGACAGACCCAGACACTTTTAGATTATGCAAATACCAACCGCTCAACAACGTCTGATGTGATTGCTAACCTAGTGGATGGCTTGTTAGAGAATGATAAATACGGGAATCTTGTGCCTTCCTTAGCGGAAGACTGGACAGTGTCTAAAGACGGTTTGACCTATACTTATAAACTCCGTAAAGGCGCTAAATGGTATACTTCTGATGGAGAAGAATATGCTGAAGTGAAAGCTCAGGACTTTGTGACTGGTTTTGAAACACGCCGCAGACAATAAATCAGATGCTCTTCCAATTGTTCAAAGCTCTATTAAAAGGTTTAGATGCTTATGTGAAAGGTGAAAGCAAAGATTTTTCAACTGTTGGAGTAAAGGCGGTCGATGATTATACGGTTCAGTATACCCTCAATCAACCTGAAAGTTACTGGAATTCAAAAACAACGATGGAATACTCTTCCCAATCAATGAAGAGTTCTTAAAATCTTTCAGGAAAGATTTTTGGCACAGTGAAAACCGTCAGGAATCTTATACAATGGTCCTTACTTGCTGAAATCTTTTACCTCAAAATCATCCATTGAATATAAGAAAAATGACAACTATTGGGATAAAGGACAATGTAAAAATCACTGATGTTAAGTTGACTTATTATGATGGTTCTGACCAAGAATCACTTGTTCGTAACTTTACAGATGGTACCTACACTCAGGCTCGTCTCTACCCCAAATAGTTCAAGTTATGCATCTGTGCAAAAAAATACAAGGATAATATTATTTATTCACCACAAGATGCAACCTCATTCTTCTATGCTTTCAACTATGATCGCAAAGCATACAATTTTACTACTAAAACTACGGATGCTCAAAAACATCTACAACAGCAGCTCTTCTTAATAAAGACTTCCGTCAGGCTATCAACTTTGCCTTTTAATCGGACTGCTTATGGAGCGCAACAAAATGGTCAAGATGGAGCAACTAGTTCGCTTAGAAATAGCCTAGTTCCACCTACATTTGTTCAAATTGGTGAAAAAGAGCTTTTGGAGATGTAGTTACAAAAGATTTGGCTAGTTATGGTGACGAGTGGAAAGATGTCAAATTAGATGATGCTCAAGATGGCATTTTCAACGCTGAGAAAGCCAAGGCTGAATTTGCTAAAGCCAAAGAAGTTCTCCAAGCGCAAGGTGTCGAATTCCCTATTCACCTAGATCTGCCTGTGGATCAAAACCAATAACCTTTTGGTTCAACAAGCTAATTCATTTAAGCAGTCAGTTGAAGAATCTCTTGGAAAAGAGAATGTCATCATTGATGTCCAACTAATGTTCTACTGAAAACAAAAACAATGTAACCTACTTTTGCTGAAACTGCTGCCCAAAAAGATTATGACATTAGTATAGCTGGTTGGGGCCAGACTTCCAAGATCCATCAACTTATCTAAACATCTTTTGATCCAGATAAAGGTGATATGTTGCAAAACATCGGCTTAGAACCAGGTAAAAGTGCTGAATTGGCAGAAAAGCTTGAGCCTGAATGAATTTAAGAAATTAAATGAAGTGACTGACGCTGAGAAACAAGACACAGTGGCTCGTTATACAAAATATGCGGCAGCTCAAGCTTGGTTGTCAGATAGTTCATTAGTGATTCCGATTCAGTCTAACGGTGGTAATCCAATCGTTATGAAGGCAGTTCCGTTCACAAAACCATACTCTTTAGTTGGAATTAAAGGTGATACTTATGTCTTTTAAGTACAGAGAAGTACAAAGGGACATCGTGACAGCTAAAGAATATAAAGTCGCTGAGAAGAAAATGGAATGAGGAAAAAGAAAAAAATCAAATGCTAAAGCTCAAGAAGAATTAGCAGATCATGTGAAATAGTTTTAAAAACTCTATATCTTCATGATATAGAGTTTTTTTGAATCCTATGTTACATTTCCTGACATAGAAATCAAAAATAGCTGTTTTTACTAGAAACAATTTATTTTTAGAAAAAAATAAAGTATAATAGAAAAAATAGATAAAAATTAGATAGTGACATCCAGGAGAAAAAGCTCCCTCAAGGAGACCTGGTTATCCTTGCTTTGAAAGGAGTATTTCATGAAAAGAGAAAAAAAGGTCTTGCTCTAATCGGTCTAGTAGCCTTATCTTCAATGGTTTTTAGTGACTATGGATCATCGACATCCAAATCTCAAACTTATTCTTATGTATATAGTAACGATCCGGATTCGTTAGATTATGTGATTGCTAATCGTGCTACCACTTCAGATGTGACGGGCAATCTCATTGATGGGTTGCTCGAAAACGATAAATATGGGAATTTGATCCCTTCACTAGCTGAGAACTGGACAGTGTCTAAGGACGGTCTCACTTATACCTACAAGCTTCGTAAAAATGCCAAATGGTATACCTCTGATGGTGAAGAATATGCTGAAGTAAAGGCTCAAGATTTTTGTGACAGGACTCAAATATGCAGCTGATAAGAAATCAGAAGCGCTCTATCTGATTCAAAATTCCGTTAAAGGCTTGGATGCTTATGTGAAAGGTGAGAGTAAGGATTTTGCAACGGTGGGAGTGAAGGCTCTAGATGATTATACTGTTCAATATACCTTAAACCAACCAGAAAGTTATTGGAATTCGAAGACGACTAATGGTATTTTGTTCCCTGTTAATGCTGAATTCTTAGCTTCTCAGGGAAGTGGTTTTGGTTCTGCTAAACCATCTAGTATTTTATACAATGGACCCTACATTTTGAAGTCATTAACAGCAAAAATCTTCTATTGAATACAAGAAAAATGAGAACTACTGGGATAAAGATAATGTATTTATTGAAGATGTGAAATTGTCTTATTATGATGGTTCTGACCAAGAATCTTTGATTCGTAATTTTACTGATGGTGCTTACACGCTTGCTCGTGTTTTCCCAAGTAGTTCTAATTACGCTTCTGTTAAGAAACAGTATGCTGACAATATCACCTACTCTCAGCAAGGAGGGACTTCTTCTTTTATGTGTTCAATGTAAACCGCCAATCTTATAATCATACGTCTAAGACGGATGATAAGCAAAAATCTGACACTAAAGCTGCTATTATGAATAAGGATTTTCGTCAGGCAGTAGGTTTTGCCTTTGATAGAACAGCCTATGCTGCTCAAACCAATGGTGAGGATGGGGCTTCTATGGTTTTACGTAATCTAGCAGTTCCTCCTACTTTTGTTCAAATAAAAGACCGCAATTTTGGTGATGTTGTAGAAGAAAAATTGACAACCTATGGTCAAGAATGGTCTGGAGTTAATCTAGATGATGCTCAAGATGGACTTTTTAATGCTGACAAGGCCAAGGCTGAATTTGCTAAAGCTAAAGAAACATTACAAGCTCAAGGAGTAACTTTCCCAATTCATTTAGATATGCCTGTAAGTCAGTCGGACAAAGCGGGTATTCAACAAAGCAAGTTCATTCAAACAATCTGTTGAGTCGGCTCTTGGTAAGGACAATGTGGTCGTTGATCTCCAACAAATGTCCTGATGACGACTTTAATAATACGGGTTATTTTGCTAATACGGTCGCTCAAAAGGACTATGATATTTCAACAAGCGATTTGGACTCGGATTATCAAGATCCCTCTACCTACCTAGATGTCTTTTGATCCGACTAATGGTGGTTTGTTGCAGGCGATCGGAATTGAGCCGGGGCAAAATCAAGATATTGTATCCCAACTTGGTTTGAATGAATATAAAGCACTTAATGATGCTCGCTAACAAGGAAATATCTGATACGAGTGTCCGCTATGAAAAATATGCGGTTTCACAAGCTTGGTTGACAGATAGTGGTCTCACACTTCCGAGCATCTCAAATGGAGCTAATCCTTTTGGTTCAAAAATCAGTTCCCTTTACCCTGTGCCTATTCTTGGATTGAAGTAAAGGTACTGCCAACAATTATAAATTCATGAAGTTGCAAGAAGATGTTCTGACTTCTAAGGATTACAAAAAGCTTTTAAATGAGTGGATGAAAGAAAAAGAATCATCTAATGAAAAAGCTCAGAGTGAATTGGCAAAATCATGTAGAATAGTCATGAGGAAACGAAGAAATCAGGTAAGTGCTTTGTTTTCTTCGTTTTTATTTTGAAAAGATAAAAAGTGTTTGAGTAGCTATCTTCCTTTGTTTGACTTGTGTTTTCAACACGATAATAGCTCAGTCGTAAAATATGAGTATGGTTTATAACAGGATATAAAAATAATTATAACAAGATAGTGTGTTATTTCTATAAAAGGGTTTTCATTTCTATCTAAGAAGTGTTATAATCGTAAATGAATTTAACATTATAACTATAGCTAGGAGAAGCTTATGAAGAAACGCAATGTTTTGGCTTTGGCGGGTATTACCTTGCTTGCTGCAGGTGTATTGGCTGCTTGCTCTGGATCTAAAAATGGTTCTAAGTCTGCATCAAGTGATGCAAATTCCACTTTTAATTATGTTTATCAGACAGATCCTGAAACTTTGGACTATACTTTGTCTGGAAAAACCTCGACACATGAAATCACATCAAACGTTATTGATGGTTTGTTAGAAAATGACCAATACGGAAATCTTGTTCCATCAATTGCGGAAGATTGGACTGTGTCTAAAGATGGTCTGACTTATACCTACAAGTTGCGTAAGGGTGTTAAATGGTATACTTCTGATGGTGATGAATATGCTGATGTGACAGCTCAAGACTTTGTAACAGGGTTGAAACACGCAGTAGATAAAAAATCAGAAGCTCTGTATATTGTAGAAAATTCTATTAAAAGGCTTGATCTTCTTATATAAAAGGTGATACCAAAAGACTTTTCTGAAGTTGGAATCAAAGCGGTTGATGATACTACTTTGCAGTTTACATTGGAGCATCCAGAAAGTTACTGGAATTCTAAATTAACAATGGGTGTCTTATTCCCAGTTAATGAAGAATTCTTGAAATCACAAGGAGATAAGTTTGGTCAAGCGACTGATCCAACAAGTATTCTCTACAATGGTCCGTTCATCCTTAAAGGGATTACTTCAAGTCATCAATCGAATTTGCAAAAACGAGAATTATTGGGACAAAGATAATGTTCATGTGGATAAAGTTAAATTAACTTTCTATGATGGTCAAGATCAAGAATCCTTTAGTTCGTGGCTTCAAAGATGGTTCATATAGTAAAGCGCGTGTTTACCCACGTAGTTCTAACTATGCTTCTGTTGAAAAAGAATACAAAGACAATATTATCTTCTCTCCGCAAGGATCTTCTTCTTTTGTAGTCTTTACTAACATTGATCGTCAAAGCTATAACCACACTTCAAAAACTACAGATTCTCAAAAATCTTCTACTAAGAAAAGCAATCTTAAATAAAGATTTCCGCCAATCCTTGAACTTTTGCTTTTGATCGTAAGGTCTATTCTGATCAAATCAATGGTGAAGAAGGAGCACTTAAGTCGGTTCGTAACCTTTATGTTCCGCCGACATTTGTTCAAGTTGGAGATAAGAGCTTCGGGGATATAGTAAAAGAAGATGTTGTCAAATATGGTGATGAATGGAAGGATGTTGACTTCTCTGATGCTACCAATGGACTTTACAATCCAGAAAAAGCTAGAGCTGAATTTGCCAAAGCTAAGGCTGCACTTCAAGCAGAAGGTGTAGAATTCCCAATTCATTTGGATATTCCTACAATTCAAACAAATAACTTGGGTGTCAAACGCGTTCAGTCAATGAAACAGTCAATTGAAGAAACATTAGGTACTGAAAATGTAGTAGTGGATATTCAAATGTTGTCTCAGGAAGATGTTCATAATATCACTTACTATGCGCCAAATGCTGCTGCCTTGGATTGGGATATTACAGACCAACTTGGTTGGACACCTGACTTCCAAGACCCGTCATCATATTTGGAAATCTTACACCCTGAAACAGGAGACAATACAAAGAGTTTCCTTGGCTTTGAAGCAGGAAAAGGCAATGCAGCTGCTAAACAAATTGGTATGGATGAGTTTGGAAAACTTCTCGATGAAGCTGCAGCTGAGAAATCAGACGTAAATAAACGTTATGAAAAATACGCACATGCTCAAGCTTGGTTAACAGATAGTTCGATTATGCTTCCAAGTAGCTCTAACGGTGGCGGAGCTGGTGTGACGAGGGTTGTACCATTTACAGCTGCCTATGGTTGGACAGGTAACAAATCAGATGGGGCCTTCCTCTATAAATACATCAAACTTCAAGAAAAACCTGTAACGAAGAAAGAGTATGAAGAAGCTGAGAAGAAATGGATTAAAGAAAAAGAAGAATCTAATAAAAACTCAAGAAGAACTTGAGAAACACGTGAAATGATTTCTGATAAAAAGCCTTTCCTAGTTCTAGGAAAGGCTTTTTACAAGTTGTAGTTATATGAATTTTTACTTGTAATTTAAAGTTATAAAGTGTATAATATTACCCTGTTGTGCATCTCGAAGTGAATATTTAATCATATTCTATGATCGTTATGTGTTTAATAAGCATAGTTTTAATTGAGGTCAATATCACAAAATATTCTGACAATTCTGGTTTACATTTAAATTATTATGTGATATAATCTTAGACAAAACTAAATTTGAAATTGAAATGGAGAATATAGATGAAGAAAAGGTAAAAATCCTTGCACTTGCGGGAGTTGCTCTCTTAGCTACTGGCGTTCTTCGCAGCAGTGCTCAAATTCTACATCAAACTCATCAAGCTCTGGCGCAGATCAAGCTTTTTAACTATATCTACGAAGTTGATCCAGAAAAACTTGAATTATTTGATCTCTAGTAAAGCAGCAACAACTGACCTTACAGCTAACTTGATTGATGGTCTTTTGGAAAATGACAACTATGGAAACTTGGTTCCATCGATGGCTGAAGATTGGACAGTGTCTAAGGATGGCTTGACCTATACTTATAAACTTCGTAAGGATGCTAAATGGTATACTTCTGATGGTGAAGAATATGCTGATGTCAAAGCCCAAGACTTTGTGGCAGGGCTAAAGTACGCTGCTGACAACAAGTCTGAAACTCTTTATCTTGTTCAAAGTTCTATCAAGGGCTTGGATGACTACGTTAATGGTAAAACAAAGGATTTCTCATCAGTTGGTGTTAAAGCAGTTGATGACCACACAGTTCAATATACTTTGAATGAGCCAGAAAGTTTCTGGAACTCTAAGACAACAATGGGTATCCTTTATCCAGTCAATGAAGAGTTCTTGAAGTCTAAAGGTGACAAGTTTGCTCAATCTGCTGACCCAACTAGTCTTCTATACAACGGGCCATTCCTACTTAAATCTATCACATCTAAATCATCTATTGAATTTGCTAAAAATCCAAATTATTGGGATAAAGATAATGTCCATGTGAGCGATGTTAAATTGACATACTTTGACGGGCAAGATCAAGGTAAACCAGCTGAGCAATTTGCTAAAGGTGCTCTCAGTAGTGACTAGACTAGCTCCTACAAGTGCTACCTTCTCCAAAAGTAGAAAAAGAATTTAAAAGATAATATCGTTTATACACCACAAGATTCTACAAGCTATTTAGTTGGGGTGAACATTGATCGTCAAACGTACAATCACACGGCTAAGTCAAGTGATGCACAAAAAGCATCAACAAAGAAAGCTTTGATGAACAAAGATTTCCGTCAAGCCTTGAGCTTTGCATTCGACAGAACGGCTTATGCTTCACAAGTTAATGGTAAAGAAGGGGCTACAAAAATGCTCCGCAATCTCTACATTCCACCTACTTTTGTTCAGGTAGATGGTAAGAGCTTCGGCGATCTTGTGAAAGAAAAAGTGGCTAGCTATGGAGATGAGTGGAAAGATGTAAACTTCGACGATGCTCAAGATGGCCTTTTACAATAAAAGAAAAAAGCAAAGGCTGAATTTGCGAAAGCTAAAAAGCTCTCCAAGAAGAAGGTGCAGAATTCCCTATTCATTTGGATATGCCAGTAGACCAAACTGCTAGTGCTAAAGTTCAGCGCGTTCAATCTTTGAAACAATCAATTGAGAGCTCGCTTGGGACAGACAATGTGGTTGTTGACATTCATCAAATGAAGACTGATGATGTTTTGAACATCACATATTATGCTGCTTCAGCGCTGAAGAAGACTGGGATATTTCTGATAATGTTGGTTGGTCTCCTGACTATCAAGATCCATCAACTTATCTTGAAATTATCAAGCCTGGCGGTGAAAACACCAAAACATTCTTAGGCTTTGATGGTAAAGAAAAATGCAAATTTGCAGACCAAGTTGGTTTGAAGGAGTATGCTAAGCTAGTTGATGAAGCTGCCGCTGAAAAGACAGATGTAAATAAACGCTATGAAAAATATGCAGCTGCTCAAGCATGGCTAACAGATAGCGCCTTGTTGATCCCAACAACAAGTAGGACTGGACGTCCAGTTTTAACTAAGATTGTACCATTTACAGCTCCTTTTTGCTTGGTCTGGTGCTAAAGGTCGTGACATGGCAAGTTACAAATATCTGAAATTACAAGATAAAGCTGTCACAGCCAAGGAATATCAGAAAGCTAAAGAAAAATGGGACAAAGAACGTGTTGAATCTACTCAAAAAGCACAAGAAGAGTTAGAAAAACACGTGAAATAACCAATCATTAGAACTTTCTCTAAAAGGAGAGAAAGTTCTTTTGGGATTTTAAAGGAAACGATAAATGAAGAAATATATATTTATACGTATCTTACGCTCCCTGGTGTCGATTTTTTCTTAGTAACGGCTTTGACCTATACCATTATTTATACAATGGTGCCAAGAAAATTGATTTTTAAACAGGACCCTAACTATAACAAGATAGCAACCACAAAAGATAAAAAGCTAATTACGAGAACACCATTTATGAACGTATGGGCTATGTGGATTACTACGATACAAAAGAGTTACAGGAAAAAGCGAGCAAGGAAGATAGTTCTGTAACAGTCGAAGGAACTACAGCGAACATCTATGAAGCTTTTTATCAAAAATTAGGTAAAGGATGGAAACTATACCAGTTTGAAGAAAGCAAGCAGTTTTACGCAGTCCGTGAAGTTCCAGTCCTTGAACGTGTTCTAAGTTTCTATGGTAATTTGATTCAAATTGACCATACTGGCTTTGTAAAGGATGAAACTAATCCAAACCTTAAACGCTATATTCGTATTGAGAACGATCCCTCTATCGGTTGGTCCGTTGTTGGCTCAGGGACTAAGCATAAATATTTGCTTTATTTTAATGGTCAATTTCCATTTATTCACCAAAATTTTGTAACCTTGAATCTTGGAAATTCTTATCCAACCTATGCGAACATTCCTGTGTTACAGGTTATTTCGCAAGGTCAAGGACAAACTAAATCAGCTGAAGTTCAATTTCCTACAGGAAAGAAAAACTTCGTCTGTAAATATCTATTCACGTACCCTATAAATCACCAAGTAAGGCTGATTCGCGTGATGTTGCCAACTATGGTAAGGATGACCCTTATACAGCTACAGAAAGTAACTATCAATATCCTTCTATGCTTGTGAGTTCGGCTATTATTGGTTTGATTGGTATTGCTATCTCATATATGATTGCAGTTCCTTTAGGGTCTTATATGGCTCGCTTCAAAAACACTTGGATTGACAGTTCTTTGACAGGTCTATTGACCTTCCTTTTGGCCTTGCCTACAATTGCCTTGGTTTACATTATTCGTCTGGGTGGATCATCGGTTGGTCTTCCAGACTCCTTCCCAGTTCTTGGAGCAGGAGATTGGCGTTCTTATGTACTGCCAGCAGTTATTTTAGGGCTTTTGGGGCACCAAGTACAGCTATCTGGATTCGTCGCTATATGATTGACTTGCAATCACAAGATTTTGTACGTTTTGCCCGTGCTAAGGGATTGTCTGAAAAAGAAATTTCAAACAAACACATTTTCAAAAATGCCATGGTTCCTTTGGTGTCAGGAATTCCAGGAGCCGTTATTGGGGTCATTCAAGGTGCAACCTTGACTGAGACAGTCTTTGCCTTCCCAGGAATGGGTAAGATGTTGATTGACTCTGTTAAAGCTTCTAACAACTCAATGGTTGTAGGCCTAGTCTTTTATTTTTACAGGGCTTTTCAGTCTTTGCTTTGCTTTTTGGGTGATGTCTTGATGACGATACTTGACCCACGTATTAAATTAACAACAAAAGGAGGTAAATAATGGCATCTATTGATAAAAATAAATTTCAATTTGTCAAACGCGATGATTTTGCCTCTGAAACGATTGATGCTCCTGCTTATTCATATTGGAGATCAGTTATTCGTCAGTTTCTTAAAAAGAAATCGACCATTATCATGTTAGCTGTTTTGCTGACAATTATTCTAATGAGCTTTATTTATCCAATGCTATCTGACTTTGACTATAATGATGTAAGTAAAGTCAATGACTTTAGTGCTCGTTATATCGCACCAAATGGAGAATTTTGGTTTGGTACAGACAGTAATGGTAAATCACTCTTTGATGGAGTTTGGTTCGGTGCTCGAAAATTCTATTTTGATTTCCGTTATTGCGACAGCCATCAACTTGATCATTGGTATTGTTGTAGGTGGTATTTGGGGGATTTCAAAATCGGTTGACCGTGTAATGATGGAAGTCTACAACATCATTTCGAATATTCCACAGTTGCTGATCGTTATCGTCTTGACTTATTCCATCGGAGCTGGATTCTGGAATTTGATTTTTGCGATGACGATTACTTCTGGATTGGGATTGCTTACTTGATTCGTGTACAAATTATGCGCTATCGTGATTTTAGAGTATAATCTTGCCAGTCGTACCTTGGGAACTTCTACCTTTAAAATTGTAGCTCGAAATATTATGCCTCAATTAGTGTCAGTCATCATGACAACGAGTTCTCAAATGCTACCAAGCTTTATCTCGTACGAAGCCTTCCTTTCTTTCTTTGGTTTGGGGCTTCCTGTAACTGTTCCAAGTTTGGGACGTTTTGATTTCTGATTATTCGCAAAACGTTACAACAAATGCCTACCTTTTCTGGATCCCATTAACAACCCTGATTTTGGTATCTCTATCGCTTTTCATTGTAGGACAAAACTTAGCGGATGCAAGTGACCCACGTACACATAGATAGGAGTAAATATGACAAAAAATAAAAATGTAATATTGACTGCTCGCGATATTGTCGTGGAATTTGACGTTCGTGATAAAAGTCCTAACAGCTATTCGTGGCGTTTCCCTTGAGTTTGGTTGAAGGTGAAGTTTTAGCCTTGGTAGGTGAATCAGGATCAGGGAAGTCTGTTTTGACAAAGACATTCACAGGTATGTTAGAAGAGAACGGTCGGGTTGCGCAGGGAATGATTGATTATCGTGGCCAAGATTTGACGACTTTAAAAACAAACAAAAGATTGGGAACCGATTCGTGGGAGCTAAAATTGCTACAATTTTCCAAGATCCAATGACTAGTTTGGATCCGATTAATACAATTGGTAGCCAAATTACAGAAGTTATCATCAAACACCAAGGAAAAAGATGCTAAAGAAGCTAAGGAAATGGCAATTGATTATATGAAAAAGTTGGTATCCCTGATGCCGAACGCCGTTTTGAGGAATATCCTTTCCAATACTCTGGTGGGATGCGTCAACGGATTGTTATTGCTATTGCACTTGCTTGTCGTCCAGACATTCTTATCTGTGACGAACCCACAACTGCTTTGGATGTGACTATTCAAGCGCAAATTATTGATCTTTTGAAATCTTTGCAAAATGAATACCGCTTTACAACAATATTCATCACGCATGACTTAGGTGTGGTTGCTAGCATTGCTGATAAGGTTGCTGTTATGTATGCAGGTGAAATTGTTGAGTACGGAACAGTTGAAGAAATTTTCTATGATCCTCGACATCCATATACATGGAGTTTGCTATCTAGCTTACCTCAGCTTGCGAATGATCATGGAGAACTCTTCTCAATCCCAGGGACGCCGCCATCTCTGTATACAGAGGTGAAGGGTGATGCCTTTGCCCTTCGTTCTGATTATGCCATGCAAATTGATTTCGAAGAAAAAGCGCCTCAGTTCCAAGTAAGTGAAACACATTGGGCTAAGACTTGGTTGCTTCATGAAAGATGCTCCAAGGTTCAAAAACCTGAAATCATCGAAAAATTTACATGATAAAATTCGCTTGAATATGGGCTTTGCTCATTTAGAAGGCTAGGAGGAAGGAAATGTCTGAAAAATTAGTAGAAGTTAAAGATTTGGAGATTTCCTTTGGTGAAGGAAGAAGAAGTTTGTTGCGGTTAAAAATGCAAATTTCTTCATTAATAAAAGGAGAGACGTTTTCACTTGTAGGGTGAGTCAGGATCTGGGAAGACAACAATCGGTCGGGCCATCATTGGTTTGAATGATACAAGTAAAGGTGAAATCTTCTTTGAAGGAAAGAAAAATTAATGGGAAGAAGTCAAGTAAGGAATCAGCTGAGATTATCCGTAAGATTCAGATGATTTTTCAAGATCCAGTCGCAAGCTTAAATGAACGTGCGACTGTTGATTACATCATTTCGGAAGGTTTGTACAATTACCATCTTTTTGAAAATGAAGAAGACCGTGTGCAAAAAGGTTAAAACATTATCCATGAAGTAGGTTTGCTGGCTGAACACCCTAACCCGTTATCCACATGAGTTTTTCTGGCGGACAGCGCCAACGTATTGGGATAGCACGAGCCCTAGTTATGCGACCCAGATTTTTGTTATCGCAGATGAACCAATTTCAGCTTTAGACGTATCCGTTCGGGCGCAAGTGCTAAAACCTTTTGAAGAAATTCCAAAAAGAGTTAGGGTTGACTTATTTGTTTATTGCCCATGATTTATCGGTGGTTCGTTTTTATCTCGAGATCGTATTGCGGTTATCTACAAGGGAGTGATTGTTGAAGTGGCTGAAACAGAAGAGCTTTTTAACAATCCTATTCACCCCTACACCCAATCGTTACTATCGGCAGTTCGATCCCCTGATCCCTATTCTAGAACGGAAGAAAGTTCTCAAAGTTTATGATCCTGATCAACATGACTATTCAGTCGAAAAACCAGAGATGGTAGAAATAAAACCAGGGCACTTTGTTTGGGCCAACAAACCAGAAATAGAAAAATATAAAAAGAATTATAAAATTTTTATGAGACAAATTGTGAGAGACAATTTGTCTTTTCATGTCGGTAATTTTAATTAAATGGAAGAATCAAAAACCTATATATACATAATAGAATCAAAAAGCTCCCTGATAACC
>BNJS01003234.1_pt1 | contig 63467 bp, 114 predicted proteins | sample 8540461 | NCBI WGS metagenome assembly BNJS01 (sample SAMD00202454, study PRJDB9452) | human saliva metagenome | isolation source: human saliva | place: Japan
GGATTTTTGTCAATCTTAATCTTCTTGTAAATTGACCGCACTTTTATTTAGACTTGTTATTCAAACTTATAGTTATATTCACTAGAAAAATAATTTTTTATTTTTATAAAGCCAATTTAATCAAATTTACATTTCTTTTACAAAATTGTCTTAGTTGCCCACTTCCATATGATTAAAAATAAACTATAATACTCTAAATATATAGATAATAGAAAATTATTTTTCAATATTCTATATTTAATCATATTAATATTAAACCACTGAACTATACGTAATAAATATGAATATTCTAACAATCTAATAATGAGGAAATTATGAGAAACTTTAGAATTAATGCGATGACAGTATTACTTTTTAGGATTAAATGTAGCTGTAGTAAATGCTACTGATGGAAATATTTTGAATATCACGACAACGAGATCCTGATAATGCAAACAAAATAATAGAAGCAACTCAATGTTAAAGGCCCTGGCCATACTGCAAATTGGTCAGCAAAACCAAATCTATTCAGTTCCTGAGTCAGAAGAAATGAGAAGGCACTACAGTGAAGAAAAAGTAAAGGGTCTAGTTCAGCTATTGGTAACCAAAATGTAGTAAAAAGGTTTTGACGCTAGTGCGATCGGTAACAAAAATGATGTTTATGGATCACAATCACAAAGTTTTCGAGTTATGGGAACAAAGTTTATTCAAATAGTTCTATGGCATTCGGTGCTGGTAACATGAGTTGAGTGCCCCAACCCGAACAAGGCTCCGATAGCAACAATAAAAATACCAGCGAAAGATATTGTTACAGATAAGAATACACAATCAGGAGTTGCGTTTGGTATCAACAATACTGTCTTAGGTGATGAAAACTTGGCTCTAGGTCAATACAATCATGTAAATGGGTTGCAAATTCTATGGCTGTCGGTAGTGACGCTGTCTCAAATGGTTTTGCTTTGCAATTGCACTTGGTACAGCATCTCAAGCAGGACCTGCCAAAAAGAAGATAACTCTAAAAATCTCAAGCCCAATTGCAATTGGTTATTCCGCTCACGCCACAGCAACTGAGACCATTGCAATTGGTTCCGAAGCTAAAGCTAGTGCTGACGATGCTATTGCTATTGGTTCATCAGCAATATCTACAGGTAAAAAGCCTAGCTATCTAAAGACGCTTATGCAAAGATGATAATTCTGTTGCTTTGGAGCAGGCACCATTACTCTGTGAGCGACACAAGAAAATGAGGCAACTGTTAACGGTATCACGTATAGTGGTTTTGCTGGTCACGATCATATCCGTTGTTTCTGTTGGTTCAGAAAAAGTGAAACATATACGGTACCAGATAACATAAACGGACTTGATCGTAAAATCACAGTTACGCCACATACGCGCCAAATTATTAATGTTGGTGCAGGTAAGATTTCAGCCACTTCTACCGATGCAATCAACGGTTCTCAACTTTATATGATTGCCAGAACAAGTAGGCAAAAACAAAAACTTATTGACAATATTAGTACTCTCTCTTCAGGTGCTAAACTAGAAAGCAGGCGATAACATTGATGTAGAAACTCACGATGATGCTAACCAAGTAAAAACCTATAAAGTTAGTACCAAAAAGACATCAAAGCAAATTCTTATACCATTAATAATTCCAGTATCAAAATTGATCAAAATGGAATTAATGCAGGTAACAAAAAGTGATCAACGTTGCAAATGGTGAAAATGATAACGATGCAGTGAATGTTTCACAATTAAAATGAAAGTGAAAAATGATGATAGTTAGCCATACTAAAATATTGATACCAACACACAAAAACATCACTAACAATACTAAAAGCAATTAATACTTTAAATAAGAAAGTTAATGACTTTGACAGTAAATCTCGCGCAGGTATTGCAGGCGTTGCAGCGATTGCATCAGCTCCATCTGCACGTAAAGACGGTAGAAGCATGGTATCAACTGGGGTTGCTCACCACCGCGGTGAAAGCGCGATTGCAATCAAAGCGTCTCGCAACTCTGATAATGGACATTGGTCATCAAACGTAAATGGTGCAACAGATACTCGTGGTCAGTGGACTGTAGGGGCTGGTGTGGGTTATGAATGGTAATCTGATTTAAATCTCAAAATAATAAAGAGCCACAAATTTGTGGCTCTTTTTCTCTTCTTAAAATAATTAAAAAATTTAACCGCACTTATTATAATATAAGCCACGCAAACGAATGCGCGAACAAAAATAATCATCATAATAATTTTATATTAAACATTCTTAGTTAATTCTTGTGAAGAGATATTTATTTTAAGTCAGAATAATTTGAACATTAATCGACTGCTTTTAATAAATTTCTTTCATCAACAAAAATTTAATGATTCATTATATACTTATTGTGTAATAAAAATGCTCTATTAGAGCTAAACGTTATAAACTTAAATAAATAACAAAGCACTTTACCAATAATCATTTCTAACTCAGAAAGCACTCAATTACAATAGCCAGCAGTAAAAACCAAATCTTAGATAGAGGTAAATTCAAAGGAAAATCGGAAAGATTGTACAGTTTTTGCGGTTCTTAAAAATCTTCTCTTGAATTGACCGCACTTTTTACTATTTTTTCACGTATAATATGCGTCTTTCATGAGATAACTTAAGATAATAAAATGAGCGATTTACCCCAGTTAGCCCAACAAGAAAAACAAACCTATAATTTCAATAAATTACAGAAACGTCTTCGCCGTAACGTGAGGCAACGCTATTGCAGATTTTTGGTATGATCGAAAAATGGCGATAAAGTCATAGTGTGTTTATCCGGAGGCAAAGACAGTTATACGCTTCTCGATATTTTTGTTGAATTTACAACAAAGCGCGCCAATTAAATTTGATATTGTGGCAGTAAACCTTGATCAAAAACAACCTGGTTTTCCCTGAGCACGTATTGCCTGAATATTTGGAAAGTATTGGCGTCGATTATAAAAATTGTACAAGAAAATACTTTACGGAATTGTAGAAATTCCTGAGGAAAAACAACGTGTTCCCTCTGCTCTCGCCTACGCCGTAAAATTTTATACTGTACCGCGACAGAACTTGGTGCAACCAAAATCGCTTTAGGACACCACCGCGACGATATGTTAGCGACACTATTTTTAAATATGTTTTATGGCGGCAAAATGAAATCCATGCCACCTAAATTAATTTCTGACGATGGCAAAACAAATTGTGATTCGTCCGCTTGCTTATTGTAAAGAAAAAGATATTGAAAAATATGCCATCGCGAAAGAATTTCCGATTATTCCTTGTAATCTATGTGGCTCACAACCAAATCTTCAACGCTAAGTGGTAAAAGAAATGCTAAATACTTGGGATCGCCAATATCCGGGACGCTTTAGAAACCATGTTTAGCGCAATGCAAAACATTACATTGTCACATATGTGTGATCCGAAAGTATTTGATTTCAAAGGAATCAAGCATGGGCAAATAATTGATGGCATTGAAGGCGATACCGCATTTGATGAAGAACGAATCACGCCAATGCAATTTGAGGACGAAGATCAAACCGATTTTTCAAACAACGAAATGATTAACTTTAAAGAAGTGAATTAATATGTTGAATATCAATGGAATTGAAGTTGAAACTGACAAAGACGGTTACTTGCTCCATAGCCAACAATGGAACGAAGATGTCGCTCAAGCTATTGCACAGTTAGAAAATATTGAATTAACAGATGCCCATTGGGAAGTGATTTACTTTGTGCGAGACTTTTATCAAGAATATAACACCTCCCCTGCCATTCGTATGTTGGTAAAAGCCATGGCTGAAAAGCTTGGTGCGGATAAAGGTAACAGCCGTTATTTGCAACGCTTATTTCCTGAAGGCCCAGCAAAAACAAGCCACCAAATTAGCGGGCTTACCGAAACCTGCAAAATGCCTATAAAAGTGCGGTCAATTTTTGAAAGTTTTAAACGCTTAGTCTTTTATATTAAGCGTTTTTCTTTTGGTTGAATTTACAATTCAAGAACAATAAGAAAAGAAAATATTTTATAAGTACTATAACGCAATCGTAGATCACGTAAAAACTTATAAAATTGTTGATGTTATTAAATAATTCAATATAAAAAGGGCAAAAATGCCCTTTTTATGTTATTATAATTACCAAGCGTAACCTCACGCCGATAGTAGTAATTACATCACTGTAGTGGTTGCTGCACCAGATAATTTAAATTTCAAATTACCTTTGTCATTAAGTTTAGTATAACCTACTGCAATAGCATTTTGATTTTAAAGTTACTTGCTGCAACAGACACCATAGATTTACCGTTAACATGGATTTCAGGTAATCCAGCAATTGCAGCTGCACCAGCGATACCACTTCTCGCTTCAGTTCTGTTGTGAGAAATTTGTTTTCTCTACATTACCAACCGACCTTCTAACTTGAAACTTTTATTAGCAATGAGAACCAACACGGTATTTGACTTCACAAATAATGAATACAATTGAGAACCATTTCACTGCATCTGTAGATGCTTCAGAAATTTCACCTGGAGCAACGTGCTTAATTTGACGTTCTTTGTCTTTAGCACCAACACTTACTACACCGTTTTCTTCAGACGGAGTACCAGCAAATGTATGAGTTTCGCCATTTAATTCCTGTGATTTAGCAGAAAGCAGTAGCAGTAGTAGAACCGTCTGATTTATTACCTAAAAGTAACAGAATTTTTTAATGCTGTTCTAATCTCGTTACCTAATGCTACAGAATTTTTCACCATAAGATAAAGTTTCGCGACCGATAGCGATAGCTCCACGCATTTTCTCTTCTTGTTTAATCACTTCTTTAGAAAGTGTATTTAATTGAGTTAAAACTGTTTTAATTTCATCTGGGAAGTCTTCAAAACGAGCTACCAAATTATCTGTTGAAAGCATTCCTAAATTATACTTATCTGGACCATAACCTAGAGACTTAATTTTACTATTTGCTCTTCGTTTTAAGTTATGTTTAGCTGCTAATGAGAATGAAAGAGCCTTCTACTTTTTGCCATTTTCATCAACACCTGAATATAATTTATTTAATTCAATTAACTCTTTAGATGATTTATCAATACCAGCCGCAACACCGAAACCAATCGCTAATGAATAATTAGAATAAGCTAAAGTATTGCTACCTAAAAGCTGTTGCTCCAGCAGCATAAGCTGACGCTTCAGGAACCAACAGATGTTGATTTGCGACCGATACCCCAACTATTTGAGGCCCTAATGCTGCACTATCTGTATCTACAGCATTAGCACGGTAACCAACCGCTGTACTTCTATAACCGATATCTGTTAGGGCCTCAAGCTAAATGACGAGTATTATCATTTGCTGTCAACACCTACAGCCACTTTGACCATTTTTGTTTACAAAAGAACGTGGACCAACAGCTAGAATTAGAAAATGCACCTTGGGTATTTTCATCATCACTGCTGCTAGCACCAGCAACAGATACCGTACCTTTACCTTCAGCTACAGTTTTATTACCTGAATTATTGATAACAAAGCAAATCTGCTTTTTCAACAATTCTGCAAAAGGATTACCTGCTGCAGGTGCTGAAGGCGTATTTGAAGGTTGAGAAGCCTCCAGGTGTTGAAGGCGTATTTGAAGGTTGAGATGTCTCGTTTGCTTTATCAATTGCAGCAATAATCTCTTTTAGTTTTTCTTTTGTAAGAAGTGAGATCAACTTTCTACGGCCAGAGAGAGAGAATTTAACTGCTCCTCCATTAACGCATCACCTTCGTCAAGTAAATTATTAATATTATCTGGCTTCTTATTGCTGTCACACATAATCACTCAATTTTTGCGCTAATTTAGCTGCATCAGCATCAACAGTGCTCAATAATTGAACCATGGTATTTGGTTGAGGATTACTCTCAGCGAAAGAAGATGAAGACAATCCTAAAAGATAAAGCAATACTAGCACAGCAGCTTTAAAAGTATTCTTTAACTTTCCGTGCCCCTTAGCAAGCTCAGAGCTACAGTAGATTGTTTTGTTGTTTATTTACAACGGTTTTAAAAATTTTATTCATAGTTACCTCTATGGTTTAATAAGAGGCTGACATTGTGTAGTATTTAAGGTTATAAAACAAGTCTTTTTGAAGTAATTCCTAAATTTTCTTGTGTAAAAACTATAAAATCAGTATAATTTTAAACCCTAACTAACAAGGAAAAATGTTATGAAAATTAGTGCAAGAAACCAATTAAAAGGTAAAGTTGTTTCAATCGAAAAAGGGTTCAGTAAATGCGATCGTTCACATTGATATCGGTGGCGGTAACGTGCTTTCTTCTACCGTGTCTTAGCGAGTTAAAGAATTAAACTTAGAAGTTGGTAAAGAAGCATGCGCAATCATCAAAAGCAACTTCTGTAATGGTTGGCGTGGAATAATTTCTTCCATAAAAACAGAATTGAATATAACCGCACTTTTTAAAAGTGCGGTATCTTTGATTTCAGCATTAAACTACTCTGTTATAAAGTAAAGATAAAAATAACGGTGATCGCTAAACGCTCACCGTTAAATTGAGTCACTGTTTAAACAGTAAATTATATTGGTTATTTTCGAAAAGTATTACTCTTCATTCAATAACTTTAATTCACGGCTTTCTTACTTGATTTTTCAAGATTTCCGCAAATTCTTCCACAGTAAATGTACTAAATCAGCACCTTTACGGGTACGTACTGCCACTTTGCCTTCTGCGATTTCTTTATCACCACAAACAAGCATATAAGGCACACGGCGTAAAGTATGTTCACGAATTTTAGAAAGCCCACTTTTTCGTTACGTAAATCAGTTTTTCACGCGTAAACCTACATCAGAAAGCTGTTTTCGCGACTTTCTGTACATAGTCAGCTTGGCTATCAGTGATATTCATTACAACTGCTTGGGTTGGCGCTAACCATGCAGGAAGAAACCTGCATATTCTTCAGTAATGATACCAATAAAGCGCTCAATAGAACCTAAAAATTGCACGGTGAATCATGACAGGGGTTTTTACGGCTATTGTCTTCTGCCACATAAGTCGCATCTAAACGACCTGGTAACGCGAAGTCTAATTGCACGGTACCACACTGCCATTCACGGCCAATGCTATCACGTAATGCAAATTCAATTTTTCGGACCATAGAATGCACCTTCACCTTCTTGAATTTCATATTCAAGACCGTTATGCGCCAATGCTGCTGCAAGACCTGCTTCCGCACGATCCCACATTTCATCTGAACCGATACGATTTTCAGGGCGAGTAGAAAGTTTTACTGCGATATTAGTGAAACCAAAGGTGCTATAAATGTCATACACCATTTTGATACAGCTAGTTACTTCGCTCTCAATTTGATCTTCAGTACAGAAAATATGTGCATCATCTTGAGTAAAAGCCACGAACACGCATTAAACCGTGTAAAGAACCTGATGGTTCATTACGATGGCAAGAACCAAATTCCGCCATACGGATTGGTAAATCACGGTAAGATTTTAAACCTGATTTAAAAATTTGAACGTGTCCCTGGACAGTTCATCGGTTTAATTGCATATTCACGGTTTTCAGATTGAGTGGTGAACATTAAATCTGCATAATTTTTGCCAGTGACCTGTTTTTTCCCACAATACGCGATCCATCATAAACGGACCTTTTACTTCTTGATAATCGTATTGTTTTAATTTAGTACGCACGAACGTTTCAAGTTCACGGAAAAATTGTCCAACCATCATTGTGCCCAGAACACCATACCTGGCGCTTCTTCTTCGCATATGATATAAATCTAATGCTTTACCAATTTTGCGGTGATCACGTTTTTGCCGCTTCTTCTAAGCGTGTTAAGTATTCAGCAAGTTGTTTTTTTATCCGCCCAAGCCGTACCATAGATACGTTGTAACATTTTGTTTTGCTGTCACCACGCCAGTACGCACCAGCAACTTTTTGTAATTTGAAATGCTGACAGAAACGCATATTTGGCACGTGTGGACCACGGCACATATCAATATATTCTAAATGATGATATAACGCAGGCGTTGCAGTACGTTCAATGTTTTCATCTAAAATTGCCATTTTGTATGGCTCGCCGCGTTTTTCAAAGGTATCACGAGCTTCTTGCCAAAGTGACACGTTTTTCACGACGTCATAATTGGTTTTTGCCAATTCCAACATACGTTTTTCGATTGCATCTAAATCTTCTTGCGTTAAAGAGCGGTCTAAATCAATGTCATAGTAGAAACCGTTTTCAATAGTTGGACCGATTGCCATTTTTACATCTGGGAATAATTGTTTAATGGCATGACCAAACAAGTGTGCACATGAGTGGCGAATAATTTCTAAACCATCTTCATCTTTAGCGGTAATGATTTCAAGCGTTGCATCTTGCTCGATAACATCGCATGCATCGACGCTCACCATTTACACGGCCTGCGATAGTGGCTTTAGCAAGACCCGCACCAATATCTTGTGCGACTTCAAGAACAGAAACAGGATGATCGAATTGACGTTGGGAACCGTCAGGTAAAGTAATAATTGGCATTGTTTTTCCTTATACAGTGGTCACCCATACGAAAGGTGACGTGTTCGTTTAAAATTCTATAAAAATTAACCGCACTTTTGCCCTACTTGGCTTCATTCCTACCATTGAACGAGCGAAATTAGGCAAAAATGCGTGGCGAATTCTATCACTTTCTTAAGGTATTGTTAAATAAATGCACATATTTTACAGAAAGGAAATAATGTTTTTCTGGCTAGGGGCTTTATATCCTAAAAATAAAGGCTAGAATAACCGCACTTTTTAAATACCCAGTTAAGGAATAAAAATGAGCAACGTATTAGTATTAAAATCTAGCATTTCAGGAAATAACGCCCAGACCAATCGATTAGCCGATTATGTTATCGAAAAATTACAAGGTAATAACATTATCGTACGCGATCTAGTCCCAACAACCACTTCCATATTTTGATGCTACTGCAGCAACGGCTGTACGTGGTGAACCTAAAAATAATGAAGAAAAACAACTTCTTGCACTTTCCGATGAATTAGTCGCCGAATTAAAAAATGCAGAGACTTTAGTTATTGGCGCACCAATGTATAATCTTGGCATCCCAACACAATTAAAAACTTATTTTTGATTTTATCGCTCGTCCCACGTGTCACTTTCCAATATACGGCAAATGGGCCCTGAAGGGTTATTAAAAAGGTAAAAAGCGATTGTGTTATGTGCATTTGGTGGATTGTATGATGAAGAAAATCTAGTGACACAATATATGAAATCAGTTTTAGGTTTTATCGGTATCACAGATGTGCAATTTGTTTATGCACAAGGCATTGGATTCGGACCAGAAGCAATTAGAAAAAGCCCAAGCGTCCGCAAAAATAAAAATTAATGAAATTGTAGCAGCCCTTTAATCCTCAGATAACCTACAAAACACAAGAAGATTTATTACAAAAAGTGCGGTGATTTTACCGCACTTTTTCTCTTATTTTTCCGTTCAACCCATTTTTCCATTGGTGAAATCAACAATCCATTTCGTCCTTTTTCCATCTTTTTCAGAAGTCACATATTGTTTCTTCTCTTTACGACTAAAACGAACAATCGCTTCATTCCCTTCTGGGTCTTTTTGTGGTGCATCGGCTAAATAAGCTAATTTTTCAGGTAAACGCTCGCGATATTGCACTAGTTCAGCGATTTTTAACTGGGCGTGTTTCGCGTGATTTCGGGAAGTTATGTGCTGACATAAATACACCACTCGCACCGTCACGCAATACAAAATATGCATCAGATTTTTCGCATTTTAACTCAGGGAAATGTATAGGCTCTTCTTTTCGGTGGGTGCGACTTCGCCATTTTTCAAAAATTTTGCGCGTGTTATCACAATTTGTACATCCCATATACTTGCCAAAACGACCAAGTTTTTAAATGCATATCCGCACCGCATTTATCACACTCAACAACAGGGCCATCATAACCTTTAATTTTGAATGAGCCTTCCTCAATCAAATATCCATCACAATTTGGATTATTACCGCAAATATGGATTTTTACGATGTGCATCGATTACATAGCTGTCCATTGCCGTTCCACATTTTGTACAACGTTTACGATCCATTAATGCTTTGGTTTCTGAAGATTCATCTAAAAACATTCAGTAATTCTGCTTCAGGAATTAAATTAATCGTTGTTTTGCACCGCTCTTTTGGCGGTAATGCATAACCTGTACATCCTAAAAATACCCCCTGTACTTGCCGTACGAATGGCCATTTTTCTGACCACAGGTTGGGCATTTAATATCTGTTTCCACAAGGCTATTTGGGCGCATACCGCCTTCAAGTTCATCCAATTCAGCTTTAGAAAGCTGGCTAGAAAAAAATCCTTGAAGAATTGATTCAATTCAGTTTTTCCAATTCACCGAACCAGAGGCAATTTTATCTAAAGTATCTTCCATATTCGCGGTGAAATCGTAATTCATTAATTCACCAAAAGACTCATTGAGGCGATCAGTCACAATTTCGCCCATCTTTTCTGCATAGAAACGACGATTTTTCAGTACGAACATAGCCACGTTCTTGGATGGTGGAAATAATTGCCGCATAAGTGGAAGGTCGCCAATACCACGTTTTTTCCAACTCTTTTACTAAAGCCGCTTCAGTAAAACGAGCAGGTGGTTTAGTAAAAGTGTTGAGTGAGCTGCACTTCTTTTTTAAAGCAAGTTTTTTCTGAAACAGCAACTAAAGGCAATTCTTGATCTTCAGGATTTTTGCCTATCTGTGGCAATACTTTTGTCCAACCATCAAAACGTAAAATTCGGCCTTTTGCTTTCAAGGTATAATCGCCAGCTGACACAGTCAATGTACTGCTATCATATTGTGCAGGCGGCATTTGACATGCTAAGAATTGACGCCAAATTAAATCATAAAGACGTACCGCATCTTTTTCCATTCCTCTAAGGATTCAGGCAATGCTCGAATATCTGATGGGACGAATAGCCCTCATGCGCCTCTTGCGCATTTTTCTTTACTAGAATAGAAATTTGGTTTTTCTGGTAAATATTGTGCACCAAAATGATTTTCAATATAGCTACGCGCCATATTTCAGCGCATCTTGACTCAAATTGGTTGAATCCGTACGCATATAAGTAATGTAACCCGCTTCATATAAACGTTGGGCTAACATCATTGTTTTTCTTAACGCCAAATCCCAAGCGAGTACTTGCAGTTTGTTGAAGCGTTGATGTAATAAATGGCGCTCGAGGGACGAGAACTTGTTGGCTTAGTTTCAAATCTGTGACAACGTAATCTGAAACATTCAGAAAATCTACCGCACTTTGCGCTTCTTTTTGATTTTTGGATCAAATTTCTTGCCTTTATAATCCGTGACATCCAAACGTATAGCTTTGTTTATTTTGATTATTCGTAAGGACAGCAACTTCCCAATATTCTTCAGGCTGGAACGCTTTTAATTTCACGCTCGCGTTCTACTAATAATTTAACCGCAACCGATTGAACTCGACCAGCAGAAAGCCCACGCGCGACTTTTTTCCAAAGTAATGGTGACACCATAAAGCCCACTACTCTATCTAAAAAGCGACGAGTTTGTTGTGCATTAACACGATCCATATTTAATTGTTCAGGCTTTTCAAAAGCCTGTTTAATGGCATTTTTAGTGATTTCGTTAAACACTACACGGCTAAAGCGCTCATCATCGCCCACCAATCACCTCGCGTAAATGCCATGCAATCGCTTCTCCTTCTCTATCAAGTCGGTTGCGAGATAAATATGATCTGCTTTTTTAGCAAGCGATTTTAATTCGGAAACCACTTTTTCTTTACCAGGCAAAATCTGATAATTTGCTTTCCAATCGTGATAAGGATCAATCCCCATACGTTTAACTAAGGCGTTACGTTCCTTCTCTGCCTTAATTTTTGCTTTTTCTTCGGCATCCATACCTTTGGTTGAAATTGGTTTAGCTTTTTCACCTGTACTAGAACCAACCGTCGGCAAATCACGAATATGTCCAACACTAGATTTCACCACATATTGGCTACCTAAATATTTATTGATGGTCTTTGCTTTTTGCCGGCGACTCCACAATCACCAAGATTTACTCATTTGATTACCTAATATCACTAGAATTTTGTAAAATTGGGGGTATAGTGCAAAGTTATGTAGGCAAAATCAAGCATTTTTTCAAAAAGGTCTATAAATGGATAAACTCAACGCGATTTCTATTTTTCTGCAAAGTCATTGAAACCCAAAGTTTTTACATTGGCAGCAAAGCAACAAAAATATTTCTGTGGCGATGGCAAGCAAATTAGTTTCACAGCTAGAAGAACATTTAAAAACACGATTGTTACAACGTACCACCAGAAAAAAATTATGCCTACTGAAGCGGGGAATGATGTATTACCAACGCTGCCAAGGAATTTTTAGCTTTGATTTAGATGAAGCTGATTCTAGCATCACCCACCTCACCAGCTCATTACAAGGAAATTTACTTATTTCTGTTCCTCGTGATTTTTGGTTTACTTTTTATCAGTACCGAATTTACCGACTGTTTATTGCCGAAACATCCTAATCTACATGTTGAAATTGAGTTTAATGATAAAAATTGACCTTGTGGCAGAAGGCTATGATCTTGCATTACGTATCGGCCATATGGCGGACAGTTCTCTTGTATCACGCAAAAAATCAGCACACACATACGCTACACTTTGTGGCCTCACCAAAGCTATCTTGAGGCGAATGGCATCCCACAAACACCTGATGATTTAGAACATCACAATGGCTTACTTTTATAAAAATGTAATGAATCAAGTAAATTGGGTTGGCTCACGCATAAATCAAACACAGCGCTTTCAAAAATCCAATCAAAGGTTGTGAGCAATAGTGGTTTAGCCTTATTAGAAATGGCAAAAAGCAGGACTAGGCATTGTGAATTTACCGAGATTTATTATTGGTCAATCTCTCGAAAAAGGTGAACTGATTGAAATATTACCAGAATATAAACAACAAAAATTAGAAATTCATGTGGTCTATCCGAAACAGAAGACATTTACCAATAAAAAGTGCGGGCATTTATTGAATTTTTATCTGGCTTGGGCTTGTGTTCCAGAAATTTTTGGAAAAATCCTAAAGATAGTCACTAACACGCCATAAAAATACCGCACTTAGGCAACCCTGAGTGCAGTTATTTTTATGCGTTTTTATAATGCTTTTAAGATGTCTTCAACACGATCTTTTGCATCACCAAAAGAGCATTTGCGTATTCTCTTTGAAGAATAATGGGTTTTGTACGCCAGCGTAACCCACTGCCATTGAACGTTTGAACACAATCACATTTGTGCTTTCCATACTTCCAACACAGGCATTCCCGCGATTGGGCTATTTGGATCTTCCATCGCAGCTGGGTTTACCGTATCGTTCGCACCGATAACCAATACCACATCGGTATCAGCGAAATCGTCATTGATTTCATCCATTTCAAGTACGACATCGTAAGGCACTTTTCGCTTCCAGCTAAAAGCACGTTCATGTGGCCTGGTAAACGTCCTGCAACAGGGATGAATACCAAAACGAACGTTCACACCACGTTCACGCAATTTTGCCGTAATATCAGCGACTGGATATTGTGCTTGTGCCACAGCCATACCATATCCCCGGCGTGATAATCACAGAACTTGCATTTTTCAACAATTCAGCCACTTCTTCTGCTGTAGTTTCACGGTGTTCGCCTTGTTCTTCGCTTGAAGAAACTTGAACATCGTTACCAAAACCACCTCGCAATTACGCTCACAAATGAACGGTTCATTGCTTTTACACATGATGTAAGAAAGAATTGCACCAGAAGAACCAACAAGGCGCCCTGTTACGATGAGCAAGTCATTATTCAACATAAAACCTGCTGCCGCCGCTGCCCAGCCCTGAATATGAGTTAAGCATTGATACCACAACTGGCATATCTGCTCCACCGATTGATGCCACTAAGTGCCATCCAAATGCAAGCGCAATCGCTGTCATTAATAACACAGGGAAAATGCTTTCTGGATTATTCAAGAATGCAACCATCAATAATGCAGATACCACAAGTGCGGCTAAATTTAATTTATGACGATGTGGCAACATTAATGCTTTTGAATTAATTTTTTTCCGCTTAATTTACCAAATGCAACAACAGAACCAGTGAAAGTTACTGCACCGATAAAAGATACCTAAAAATACTTCAACATTATGAATATTTCGTTAATACCGCTTGCTCTGCTACAAATGCGGCTGTGCTGCTGCATCTAATCCTTCTGGCATTAACGCCTCATGGTGTAAACCATAGCTATTAAAACCTACAAGTACAGCCGCTAAACCGACGAAAACTGTGAAGAATCGCCACAAGTTCTGGCATTTCAGTCATTTTCTACTTTTTAATGCACGTTGAACACCGATTGCACCACCGATGATCATTGCAATAATGATCCAAAATGTTCCTTCAGAATGAGGTCCAAAAATTGTTGCGATAAGGGCAATTGTCATACCAACAATACCGAACCAACAACCCGCTTTAGCAGTTTCATGTTTAGAAAGTCCTGCTAAGCTCATAATGAAAAAGTAATGCTGCTAAAATATACGCAGCCTGTACTAAACCTTCAGACATTGTGCGCTCCTTAACCTTTTTCTAAACATTGCTAACATACGTTGTGTGACACGGAAACCACCAAAAATATTGATGCTTGCCACCAAAATCGCCACAAAAGCTAACGCATCGATAAATAGATTGCCTGTTGGCTGACGAATTTGTAATAACGCGCCCTAATAATAATGCCTGAAATTGCATTTCGTTACTGCCATTAATGGCTGTGATGAGTGCATGACTAACATTCCAAACCACGTAATAACCCACCACACAAGCTAAAAACAAATACGGTGAAATGTGATAAAAATGCAGCGGGCGCAACAGAAGCTAACCAAAGGAATAACACGCCAACACCTGCCATCACACCGTATTTCACACGAGGATCTGTTGGTTTAGATTCTTTTTTCTCTGCTACTGGTGCAGCTTTGGTTTCTTGTTTTGGTTGTGCAGACACTTGAATTTGTGCTGGTGGAATTTCTTCCCCATCACGAACAACGGTTACACCACGAAGAACCACATCTTCAAAATCAATATTGATATTGCCATCTTTCTCTTTTGCACAAAAGTTTTAATAAATTGACTAAGTTTGTGCCATAAAGTTGAGAAGATTGCGTTGGTAAACGGCTTGGAAAATCCGTATAACCAATCACTTTCACTTGGTTTTCAGTTGTAACAACTTTCCCTGCTTGCGTATATTCACAGTTACCGCCAGTTGCAGCCGCTAAATCCACAATCACCGAACCTGGTTTCATTGAATCCACCATTTCTTTGGTGATTAAACGAGGCGCTGGTTTACCCGGAATAGCTGCCGTAGTAATAATAATATCGACTTCTTTAGCTTGTTCTGCGTAAAAGCTCCATCGCACGACAGTTAAATTCTTCCGACATCACTTTCGCATAACCATCACCACTGCCGCCTTCTTCTTTAAAATCAATTTCTAGAAGCTTGCACCCATACTTTGAACTTGCTCTTTCACTTCAGGACGAGGTCAAAAAGCACGAACAATCGCCCCAAGGCTATTTGCTCGCACCAATTGCTGCTAAATCCAGCCACACCAGCACCAATCACCAACACTTTTTGCTGGTGGAACTTTTACCTGCTGCAGTAATTTGTCCCGGTAAAGAAGCTACCGAATTCATGCGCAGCTTCAATGACAGCACGATAACCAGAAATATTCGCCATAGAAGAAAGCGCATCCAATGCTTGCGCACGAGAAATACGAGGCACCGCATCCATTGCTAACACATTAATTTTCTTCGCGGTGAGTTTTTCATTAACTCAGGATTTTGCATACGCCAAATAAAGCTCCAAGCGTTGCGCCTTCCTTCATTTGAGCGATTTCTTCATCTGTCGGTGCATTTACTTTGAAGATAATATCCGATTGCCAAATTTCAGCCGACGTACCGATCTTCGCGCCGCCTCTAAAAATGCTTGATCTTCAAAACTAGCTTTAAAAACCTGCATCGTGTTCCACGATCACGTCAAAGCAATTTCAATATTTGCTGAACCGTTTTCGGCGTTGCCGCCACACGGCTCTCATTCTCAAGCAGCTCTCTAGGTACACCAATTAACATACTGTTTCCCTCTGATTGATGATTGGGTTGATGAGATTAATGAACAAACCTTCGCCTATTCATCGTTAAAATGACAAAAAGTCAAACGGATACAACTGTATCATTGATTGAATGAAAATAGGTAACGTTTTAAGTGGTTTTTACAAAGATATTGTGATAGGGATCACGAGAAAAATCCCACATAAAAACACTCTCAAAAATTTACCGCACTCCAGCGGAATAGTTACTAACACTTCTTCATTAAAACGACTCTAATTTACCACTTTGACTTAGTGTAAGCTCCTGTTGTGATATCTGTTTTAATCACCCAGACAATTTCTTCTTGTACCGTTTTGCCTGTACGTTTTAGTGCTCTGCTTCATCTTTAATAGTGATATTTTTGTGTGCAGCAAGGCAAGTCAACGGTCATCGCCGCTTTAGGGTGTGTTACTCGCTCGTGATATTTCATGGAAAAAGCATTGGAGTGGAGAGCGCGCTTACTCTAAGTAGATGTGAAATTATAAGGTTTACCTAAAATAAGCATCATTGAAAATAAAAAGTGCGGTCAATTTTTGAGAAGTTCTAAAAACTCTTTGAAAATTGACCGCACTTTCAAACATTAAATTCTACGAATACTTTTTTTCATTAATTCATAAATTGGTTTTAATTGAGGCTCATTAGCTGTAGGTTTATAACTTTCAAGAATGGTTTCATCCTCATTTACTAAGTAATGCACATTTGCCCCTTTTTGAAGCATAAGCTCTAAAACATCCAATCTCTCTGGGATATATCCAATCATAGATAAAGGGATTAAACCATCTTGGTTCGGTAAATTAGGATTTGCTCCTGCTTTGAGCAACGCTATCGCCGCCTCAGCATTTTTACTTCGTAATGCATAATGCAAAGGAGTCATTCCGTACATATCTTGCGCATTAATCTCCACTCCATGTTTTATATAAAAACTCCCACAACCGACAATGGAGCCGCAAAAAATTAAATTACACTGGTGTAGCCAATTCCATTTGTCTGCCGATACATAGTGAATATCTAACTTTTTACTTATAAAGAAAATATCCTCCAGCATTGCGATATTTCCTTCTCTATCTGATATCGCAACAAGCATCTTAGGGTCATCTTTATATTCTTCATATAAATTTGTCATATTAGTTTCCTCTTTTGTGTAAAAACAATTTCATATCCTCTTTAATTTTTTTGAATATCACCATTTCCCGGCATCTCATTTCTATGACTCCGATTTTCAGACATATTTTTCTAACCCTAAATTTATTAGGTCTTGCATTTACATAATCATTAAATTGTTTTTGACTCGATTTAATTCTTTAGCTGCAAAGAGATAATCGTCTATGCTCCCAACCATATGCATGTCCTATATCGATTGGTCCTTTGATTATCGCATTTGAGTAATCTTATCTCGGTAATCACCATTAGGTAGAGCTTCGTATTGTTCAAAGATTTTCTTCATGGTATCAGAACGAAGATAGGAACGATTATAAAATTGATCTACAGGTTTATCTGTCGATAAATAACGTCCTGTTTGCTCATCAATTCGTTGAGATAGTCTATTAAAATGAGGATCTGTTGCTGCATGTTATGATTTCACTGTTTCAAAACGATTTAAGTCTTTTTGATCACAGTAATTTCTTTTCCATCCTGATTTTTAAACTTATAAGCATGATATCCATCAATATCTTTTACTCGCTTTAGCTCCATCAGGTAAAAGCATGCCAACAATCATTATGCACCCACACACCCATCAACATCAGAATTTGCTCCTTGATAAAGTAAGTATGGTCAGTCTCAACTGCGGTTATATGCGCTAACTTCGGCCTTGACTACACCTTCACCGTTTGCCAGTGATTATTTTCGGACACAACTTATAGCGGCTTTCCAGATTTTTGTGCATCTACCCATTGGGCGTTTTGGATTTCTCCGTTGTATGATGCCTCAGAACTCGGTACTAGCTCACCTTGAGTTACCTGGGTAAAGAATGGATGAATTTTGTTTGAAACAATAGTTTTGATGTTTGCCTTGTTCATCAATACTTCCACATATACCGTAAAAATCATATGGGTTGTTGTAGTGCGCTTGTACACGCTGATGGGTCATTTGTCCTGTCAGTTCGTTTTTCGCATAAACCTTATCTCGACTTTAATAGACTCTATCGGCTTATAACCTTGCTCCGTTTTCACTTCCATGTCACCACGGAAAGAACAGGTTTTGGAGTATTCTCGCAACATTAATATCAGAATGGGCCACATCAATCGTGCCATTTTTAATTTTGGCAATAGACTTAGCTATCCCCAATCCCACCACTTAGCACCCGTCCTCCAGTTGAAACACCTTTCATTTTACCTTAGCGGTAACCCTCATTTCACCTGCAAGTTTTGGATTCTCTTGAAGGGCAAGTGCATAAGCCCTCATCCCAATCTTTCAACAAGACCACAACATATTATGGGTTTCTTCTGGGTTTAGGAGAGCTTCCCATAAAAGACACTACGGTATCATCTAAATTAACAACCGCATCTGCTGTTTCTTTAACACTATCAATTTGACCCTGAGCTCTTGCAAGCTCTAGGCTAACGATGGCGCGCGTCTCCTGACGCATGCCGGCTATCCGTTTTGTTTTAATTCAAATTTTCACTATATGAGTAATTTCAGTTTGTCTATTCTTAGATAGATGCAAAGCACGCGTCAGGGAGACGCTCGTTATCTAGCGGTGAATCTTGCCTTTAGAAAAGTGCGGTCAATATTCCAAGAGATTTTAAAAACTTACAGATTGACCGCGCTCTCTTCCTCTGTTAATTACTGCCAAGCTTAGCATCGGGCTGCACTATGTTTTTCGCCATTGGATACATATTGGACTATCCCCACATTGTCTTCACAGATCGGTAGCCCCACCTTCTAAATACCAACCTCTCTCTAAACAAAAGATTGACCTCCGGATTATCACTTTCTCCTACCACATCAATCCATACAGCAATCCGACATGTCTTTTTCTCTTCTGTCAAGATATTTATTAATTCCTTTGAGGATCTGAGGTTGGAAATAAAATCTTAGAATTATGCAAACGCCAATGATCATGTGGTGAAGTGGTTGAAACCATCCACTACAGCTTGTAAGCAATAAGATTGAGGGTTATTAGAATAAAAATCTTATTTTTCATTTTATTTCTCCTTCTTTATTTAATTCAAAAATAGTTCTTTCATTTCCATTTAAGATCTCCTCAGTTCGATATCATGTAACGCATTGTTGTTGCCCCTAGTCCATGGCAATTATGTACGGAAGAAACATTATTGCTAACCCTACGATGGCGCGCGTCTTCTGACGCGTGTCCATCTATTAATTTCGTTTGATTAAGATTTTTACTATTTTTCATGAATAACTTCAGTAGATATAAGCTCGCGTCAGGAGACGCGCTATTCATGGCAACGAATCTTGCCTTTAGAAAAGTGCGGTCAATATTCAAGAGATTTTTAAAATTCACTGAAAATTGACCGCACTCTGACGCACCTTGTTAATTACTGCAAGGCTTAGCATCAGGTTTGCTGCTCGCCATTGGATACATATTGGTCTATTCACATTGTTCTTTCTTCACAAATTGGTCCTCCTTTCAGATACCACCTTACTTTCCAAGCAAAGGTTTACTTCTTCGTTATCACTTTCACCACTGACAAAAATCCATGCAATCCTTCATATCTTTTTCTTCTAGCAGAGATATTTAGTTAAAACATCGGGATCTGAGTTCGGAAATAATGCTTTCTCGTTATGTAGCTGCCACGATCATGTGGTGGTGGAGGTTTGAAATCTCCAAAAAGAGCAAGCATTGATTGTTACATAGACCAAATATAAAAATAGAATCTTCCTATCATTCTCCTTTTTGATTTATTTAAATTAAAAATGGTTTTTGCTCATTTCATCTTTTAGCTCTTTTCTCTGTTCGATATCCATCAATAACGGCATTGTCTTTGCCCTAGTCCATGGCAATTAAGTGACTATGATGAACGTTCATTACTAAATATATCTGCTATTCCTGTAACGAGCTTTTATTCAGATTATTTTCGATGTCGTTGCAGGATTTCCCCAATAAAATTGGCATACTACCTACTGGGTCACTAGCACGATTCTCAATCGAATTGAAAAGCCATCCGAATCGTTCTTTCTTTACCTGTTTGCAATTGACTTTAAAAATAGCCATCCGCTCTTGTTACATCTGCTGCAGGACCAACCATTTTAATTGTCGTACCTGAAAGTAGCTAGCTCGGTTATCTTCTGTATTTAACCCCACGATGGCGCTCGTTTTTCTAACACGTGCCCAAAAGCTATCCGTTTCAGTTGATTCCAGGTCCTTACTATTTTCATTAACAACTTTATTCGGTTCGTCTATTTTGGTTAGATTCAAGCACGCGTGAAGACGCGCGCGCTATCTAGGGAGTGGTTTTCAATATCTGAATAGGTAAGGCTGCGGTACTAAACTGGTTTTTGCCTCATCCTCCGCCTTTTGGGGTCGAGGTGATGAGGACCGCCGTTTAAGCCCGTGTGTTTATTGACGTTGATGTGCATACCCTTCATCCCATAGATGTCGGCTTGCTCATTGACGCTTGCATGGTCGGCGTTGACTTTGGATTTGTTGAGCTTTCTCACTGAGGCGCCATGTCCACCGTCAACTCCCACTCCCACGTTCATTTCTGTTTACCTGTAGTGGCAGTGTCTTGCAAGCTTTCGATGTTGAGGGTTTTGGGCATTGACTTCTACCACGTTTGCCTTTGTTTTGGTTGATAAGTTATATTCATCATTCATTACATAATCCTTTATCTGAAGTTAAATTCTTTCTGCCACATCTTCTACTCATATATAACCTTTTCCATGCATTTTAGCATCCCAATGTTGTAAACGGGGATCAGCCTTTGGTAAAATGATCCATTGCCCAAGCACTCCTCATACTTAAATCCCTTTCCTAATCAGCAGCTTACCAAATCATCCATTCTTTTTCACGGAATCCGTATGCCCAAAGCTATAAGGTTTTGAAATTCAGCAACATAACTATATGGCTTTACCAAAACAAATTGTTGTCATTCCATAATAACAATCGTCTTTTACTGAATAACATCCTGTTGTGATGGATATAAAATTAGGGATAAATATAACTTTTTCATTATCTTACCCCCAAACACAACAAATTCATAATTTCTATAGATAAAGTGTACAATAAAAGAAGATCTCATTAATTATGCATATTTTTCTACTTTGCTATTGTTCTTTGTTTTCATTTTCACAATAATACATGACATGTACATTTTCCTTTCATATTTCATACATATTTCCTCCATTAGCCTCTTTGTACATTTGATTAAGATTATGCAAGCCTCATCTTCTGAAGAATATAAAAGGCAAGATTGAATAAAAATAGTCATAAAGAATATAACTAAAATTTTCATTACTTCCATCCCATAGCAGATTCATGATCTCAATAGGTAATGCATGTGGTAAGGTTGTTGGAGTAGTTCCACAACAACAGATTCTGAATAACAGTCAATCCAAAAATTGTTGCTCAATTAAATTTCCTAGTTCTATTCATTACGACAGACCTTTATCTGTTGTTGAATTTTTCCTTCCACAAGAATCAATCGTAATATATCCTTTTATTTTTCATACAAGCTCTGAATTTAGCTGATAATTTTTCTAATAATTCTTTTATTTAATGGTTCCAATGCTTTTGCCAAGCACTATGTAATGTCATCTCCTAGCTTTTACGCCACAAGAAACTAAATCGTCCCATCGTTGTTTAGGATCGGTATATCCCAAACTATAAGATTTTTGAAATTTAGCAACTGGGGAATATGATTCACCAAAACATTGAGTAGAAGTTAGCCATATATACAATCATCTTTAGATGAATAAATAAAACAGCTACTTAATACCCAAAGCAAGGAAAAATATAATTAAATATCTCATTATATTACCTCCAGCCAAAAAGAAGATTCATTACTTCTATAGGTGAAAGTTTTTCGGTAACGTTGTTGGTGTGGTTCCAACAACAGCAGCTTCTGAATAACGGTCAATCCAAAATTGTTGTTTTTCAGTTAAACTTCGTCTCCCATTTCCTTCTATCGTAGAAAAATAATTGCCCTCCAACTAAATCTATGTTGCCCAGCATAAGTTTCAGTAAAGCTTATCTAAGAACGAACCAGGTTTGTATTCCAGTCCAAACATAGTTCCTTTTAATCGCTTGGAAGCCACCAGTTGCACTAAAATAATTTACCAGACTCATTTTTATCATCAATAAAGAGCTAACTTTTAAATATTTATTGTTTTCTTTATCTCCTATATAAACAATATTTCCTTTTTCATTTCGAACTAAATTTCCTACTATCCGTTTTTACAACGCTGATTAGTTCTCACCGCAAATTAATCCCCACAATTCATCCGCACACCACCGAGCTTTAATAGCCATCAAACGTGCCCAGCTATGTCCCACATTGCTATGCAAAGTTTTCACCGTCATTGACGATCTTCCACCACGTGCAGCGGAGGCAAAGAGTTTTCAAGGATCTTTCGCCGTCGCGTTTCCGTGTCAATAATGGAAATTAGCATGTGCGGACATCACTTCTTTTATGACCCGCAGGCAACCAACTTACCTGTTGCTAAGTCTGAAACTGAGTGCGATTATGCTCTGTAATGCATAAATATCTTTAATTGAGCGCATTAACAGTTTGCTGCTTTGCTTACTTTTGCCTTATCTTCCACTTCTTGCATTGTGAAAATCTGCTGTGATAGCTTGACGTAATTCCTTGCGTTTGGGCTCTTTGGATAATGGTCTCATCACCTTACCTTTTAATCTCTTGTGCATTATCAATTAAAATCTTTTGTGACCCTGAACACCTGAGAGGTTAATTTCTTTTAGTACTGTCCTCTTTATTAAATTGACTTTTCCAACCCACCGGAAATGTTGTGCTGCCAGTTCTCGGTGGTAATATGCTGTTTTAATTGTCTCAAGGACTTCCTCCGGCTCGTTTTGGCTCTGTTTTCAAAACTGCGCTTTTTCATCCTGCGTATCCTAACAACACGAGCGGTATTAATTCCCGATTTGGAGTTCACCCATTGACTTGATTTTATCAGTACCATGCCAGCAGACATATTGCCATCCAAAGAAATCCCAACCTGCAGCGTGTTGTCATGGTGTGTCTTTACCCGCACGTATGGCTTCCTGGCGGTCCAACACCTCACTCGATCGTTTCTATAAACTGGGATTGGCCATCATCATCCATCATGCCTGTTTTCCACCTTTGTGGAGTCGAACATTCTCTCCAAATGGTGTTTCAAGAGTTAGCCGATTACATCGCCACTTACACCAAACTGCTGCCACTATAATTTGAGTGATTTTTCAATATCTGAATACGAGGTAATACTGCCAGTACTAAATGGCTTTCGCCATCTGCATTTCCGCCTTTATGTGTAGAGGCAGGTAATCACGCATATCTGCTGAGATCATCAGTATAGCTTAGTAACATTATTATCACCAGCCTTCATCACCAGCATAAATTCCCAGCCTGAAACTCAGGTGATGCTTGCGTCTGATCAGCGTGATTTTGACGCTCATGTGAAACTACGCCTCCAACGGATGCGCCATAGGTCCCACCTATCACACTACCGGTCACGTTCCATTTTGTTTGCCTTTTGTACGTGGCGGTGTCTTGCTAGCTTTCGATGTTGAGGTTTTGGGCGTTGACTTCTACATCGTTTGCCTTTTACTTGGCTGCTACCAATAATATTGAGCATCACCTACCAGCTTTGAATCACGGTTTTGCTTTTGACTATCTCACCTACATAGCTAGCAACATAAGTAGTTTCATCTACCATTGCCATAGCCTTTCCCGTAATTATTTCTAGCTCTAGAGTAGCTGCACGCCACTGTACCATTACTCACTTAATGGCTACTCCTGCATTAAAACCACTCGATTTATTCTGTGCTACGTTCTTGGTGGTTTTGTGCAGGCTTTTTAATATTGACGGTGTCTTACCGGTAAATCAATGTTGTGCCTGTCAGTTTTGACTGAGATATCCGAACCTCAATATTAATATTAGAATTCCTTTCCAGCACCCGTTGCCACAATGTGTCACTTTGCCACCCGCACTAACTTGAGATTTGGCTGCGTTTTCCTTCAGTATGAGTGCAATACGATTCGCTCTTTTTAAGCTGTAATAAAACTTACAATGTTGTCTACTCAAATTTTGCTTAAAAACGACTGGCAGAAACTATATTTGGAGATCATTGTGCAAAGTGCGGTCAGTTTTGAGAGGTTTAAAAACTCTTTGAAATTGACCGCACTTTTATATTTTTGAGGAAAATATCTTACCGATAAATACTCGTACAATACGTCAGGGCTTGTCTTACGGCTTTCCCTAATTCTTCATCTGAAATATTCTTATCATATTTAAATTCTAATGGTGAATTGTCAGGAAGTGAAATTCCTGTACTTCCATCTAAAGAATCTTGATGAAGAGGCGAAATAGTTATATAAACTCATCCTGTTCTAAAGATAAAAAGACATATCCTTATAGATAGATTTTTTTATTTTTGTATCCATAGCGTTTTTCATCTCATCTTCGAGATTTTTGTAATCCTTTCATTTTTCAGAATTAAAGATAGCCTGAAACTCTTCGAGACGAAATTTCTTTACTTTCATTAAGCTTTTTCTTTAATTAACCTTCCTAATCTAAATCAGTAATATCAACTTCATTAAAAATAAAATCTTGATCTGGATTTGTCATTGAAATCATTCCAGTAATGAGAGATGTTACTAATAAGAAATCACAATTAACTTCAATAAATATACTTTTAGATCTTATTCATATCAATTTTACCTTATTAACAATAATATTAGTTCCCTTTTCTGATCTAGCATATTCGATAGATTTATCAATGGCTTTCATCTGCTCTTTTGATGTTTTTAGCTTGAATTGCCAAATATAATTCTCTAGCTTTAATATTCTGATGAACGTAAACAAATAAACCTTTCTTATCTTGTTTAAAATTAACCATATCATCAACATACTTATTCAATGTATAATAATTTTTGATGGATTTTGTAAATTTTTGAAACCAACTGTATCCATTGTTTTTGAACTTATTGCATGCACCATCAGGAAGAAGATGATCAAAAGGTTTTAAAAATTAGGTTTGATATCATTTAAGTTTATTGAGCCATCCGGAAGCTTCGATTGAACATAAGCTTTTCCCATGGTTTCACTTTGATTTGAAATCCCTTTTCCCCATTGAATACCTATTTGACTGTGGGTATGCCTTTTTCTTGATAAGCTTTAATTTTCCTGATTTAGCTATACTCTGTAATCTTAGAGATCCCTTCAGCCATCGTCAATCCTGCACCACTTAGAACCACGCTCCAGTTGAAACACCTTTCATTTTTACCTTGGCGGTAACCTTGCATTTCACCCGCGAGTTTTGATTCTCTTGAAGGGCGAGCGCATAAGCCCCATCCCACTCTTTTCAACGAGACCACAACATTATTATAGGTTTTCCTGGATTTGAGATTGCTTCCCATAAAGACACTACGGTATCATCTAAAATTGGCAATCGCATCCGCTGTTTCTTTAACACTATCAATTTGCCCTTGAGCTTCTGCAAGCTCTGAGACCTTCTTGATATTCTTTAGCTTTATCTTCATCTCCATTGAATAAAAACCTTGGCATACATTTCAATCGTTTTTGCTTACGCTCATCACTAGGATGAACGTCATCTGCCATGCTGTTGTCTCTCTGAGTCTTTCGCCGTTTTAGCTGCAATAATCGACTCCATCAGAGCTATCTGATAAACTTCTACCACCGGCAATACCTGCTGCTACCTGACTTAGGAGACGATGCGCACGTTTTCTTTCTTCGCTGGAGCTTTCGGGTGATTTATCATGAAGCGTCGAGGCGAGGAAATGAGCCGCAGCCTCTCCACCCGCTGCACACTGCCGCGCCCGCAGCAACATTACGATCGCCCGCATAAGTCTCTCTCACCGGTCCCCAAAAGTGCATGAGAGCCGTCAAAATTGAGCGCTGTATTCACATTGCCTGCATCTGTTGTCGCTTTCTTAATTTGATTATTCACCGCGATGCAGCGATAATCCTGACCACCACTTCGCTGCCGGAAGTCCGCGGCAGCGATGCTGATAACATTTAATGCCGAATCAATGATAAGACGTTGACTTCCGCTGTTTCATTCTTTGGCTTTGCGACTCGCTGTCTCAGTATCTCTTGCTTGTTTTACTAAAGTGCAGGTTCGTCTTTCGTTGTTGTTTTCTGCTCTATGGCTTTTCTGCTTCTTCTATGCACTATATTGCGGCTCCACGACGCTTCGCTTTTCGCTTCTTCGCCACACCTATTAGCAAAGCGAAACTTTCCTAGCTTCCACGACATAGACTCTGTCCAACTTTCTCTGTCACCTCGTTGGAAATCAAGTTCTTTTTGAACATCATCTTTATTAAAACCGATTCTCTAATCTATGCCGCTTTGACTCTGGTGCACTCTGTAGTGACATTCGGTTTTACTCGCGGCAATTTCTTCTTGCACGCAGATCATGCCTGTACGTTTCGAATCTGCTCGGCTTCCATCTTTAATAATGGATATTTTGTGTATTAGTACTCACCTTTTGTTGTGCTAGATTGACTCATCGGAATCTTTACCGCAGCCCACATGCCATAGGAGATGGAGAGATTCCTTGCCTTCAGCCAATTTCTTGGTGTTCTCGTGTCCATCTACTCCTTTAGAATTAACAGTTGTGTTGCCATTTTATCGGTATGTAGCTAGACTACCTATCTTTATCCGTGGCTTGTTTTGTACTGAGCTGCACCATTCTCTCCAAATGGTGTTTCAAAAATTAGCCGATACACTACCACTCACCAAAACACTGCCACTATAATTTGAGTGATTTTCAATATCTGAATGGTAATGCTGCCAGTGCTAAAATGGTTTTTACCATCTGCTTCTGCCTTTTTGGGTAGAGGTAATCAATGCACCTTTAAGATCGGTATTCTTATTAACATTGATATCATAACCTTCTTATCTCAGCATAAATTCCTGCCTATTCATTCATACTCGCATGATCAGCTATTGATTTTTCGATTTATTGAAACTCCACCTGCAACGTAGCGCCATAGCCCCACTGTCACACTACCACTTGCATTCATCTGTTTACCATGATAGCTAGATTTATCTTGCAAACTCTCGATATTGAGGGTTTTCGCATCCAATTCAACACGTTTACCCTTCACTTGACTGCCTGCAAGTGACATCACCACCTGCATTAATCACGGTTTTTACCTTCAGTATGGGTACGTGATCCGCTCTTTTTAAGCTATTAATAAAACTTATAATGTTGCATCAAATTTTTGTGCACACTACAAAGCCTATATTTAAAACACAAAAAGTGCGGTCAATTTTGAGAGGTTTTAAAACTCTTTGAAAATTGGACGCACTTTATATCTTATGTTCAATTACAATTAACTACTAAGTTGTATAAGTGTACCCTTTTGAGACATATCTTAGATTAAAGATCAGCTAAAAGTAGTAAGATTGACTTGGTATGAGAATTTCTAAAGTATATTCCATAAGCAAGCTCGCCCCTATCGCAATATGATTTAAATAGAATCAATATCTCATATCTTCGACCTCAAATACATCATTCTCATTAATATGGAAAATAATAACTTGAATTTATTGATGATACAAAGTCATAAAACATCTCTACTATCCAAATTGGAATCTTTTTCATAATAAGAAGAAATACTTAACAAATTACGTTCTATTTCTAAATATTCTTTACAGTCAAACTTTCCATCTTCTAGAGATAATATAAAATGATTTACTGTAAAAATGAATAGTCCATATACTAATCTCCAATTCTATTTAAATCTGCATCATATGTTCCCATTCTAGTTTTCTACCTAGATTCTTAACGGAGTCAGCCATTTTCCAGACACCTCCATTATGAGAACCGCTCTTTGCTTCGGACCATTACCAACATCGACTGTAATATATCTCCCTTTACTATCTTTATAAATCGCTTCTCCTTTTAAATTAAAGTTTGTTTTTCAAATCCTAATTTTTAGCTGCTTCAGTAGCCTCTGGAGTTAGTAATAAACATAGGCCTTTTAGCTGACAAAAAGTCCATTTCTATTTGGATGAGGATTAAAGATTTAACTCCTCTGGAACACTTTCGTTGGAGAATAAACCTTAGGATCGTAATAACGTCCATCTTTACCTTTATAAGCTCGTTACCCTGTTTCACCTGTATTATCTTTAAAGGTATATAAGTGTCTTCCATCGGGTGTTGTTTTACCGGTATTAACTGCATCTGCTAGTAAGCTATTCCAACAGTCATTATGCACCCACACCCCATCAAGGTCAGAATTCGCTCCTTTGATAAAGTAAGTGTGGTCAGTCTCAACTGTCAAAGCTTATATGCACTTAACTTCTCAGCCTTGATCGCTAACACCTTTCACTGTCTGCCAGTGATTATTTTCTGACAACAGTTTATAACCCGCTTTCAGATTTTGTGCATCTACCCACTGAGCGTTTTGGATTTCTCCGTTGTAATAATGCCCCTCAGAACTCGGCACTAGCTCACCTTGATTTACCTGGGTAAAGAATGGATGAATTTTATTTGAAACAATGGTTTGATGTTTGCCTTGTTCATCAATCACTTCTACATATACTGTAAAGTCATACGGGTTGTTGTGGTGCGCTTGTACGCGCTGGATAGGTCATTTGTCCTGTCGGTTCATTTTTCGCATAAACCTTATCTCCGACTTTAATAGATGCTATCGGCTTATAACCTTGCTCTGTTTTCACTTCCATGTCACCACGGAAAGAACAGGTTTTAGATTTTATCTTCGCAACATTAATACCAGAATGAGCTACATCAATCTTTCCATTTTTAATTTAGCAATGGACTTTAGCCATCCCAATCCCGCACCACTTAGAACCACTCCACCAGTTGAAACACCTTTCATTTTACCTTGGCGGCAACCTTGCATTTCTCCTGCGAGTTTTGGATTCTCTTGAAGGGCAAGCGCATAAGCCTCATCCCAATCTTTCAGCGAGACTCACAACATTATTATAGGTCTTCCTGGGTTTGAAATTGCTTCCCCATAAAGACACTACGGTATCATCTAAATTAACAACTGCATCCGCTGTTTCTTTAACGCTATCAATTTGCCCTCTAGCCTGCTAGCTCTAGAACCTTCTTGATATTCTTTTTAGCTTTATCCTCATCTCCATTGAATAAAACCTCGCATACATTTCAATGTTTTTGCTTACGCTCATCACTAGGATGAACGTCACCAGCCATGCTGTTATTCTCCACAGAGTCTTTCGCCGTCTTAGCTCGCAATAATCGCCCATCAGAGCTATCTGATAAACTACCACCAGCAATACCTGCTGCCACCTGACTTAAAGACGTACCGTACGTTTTTCTTCTGCTCGAGCTTTTCAGGTGATTTATCATAAAGTGTCGAGGCGAGGAAAATGAGCTGCCAGCTCTCCACCTGCTGCACCTGCCGCGCCTGCAGCAACATTACGATTGCCCGCATAAGCCTCTACCGCTCCCCAAAGTGCATGAGCTGTCAAATTGAGAGCCGTATTCATTGCCTTTTTGCATCTGTTGTCGCTTTCTTAATTTGATTATTCACCGCAGTGATAATCCTGAAGCCACCACTTCCGCTGCCGGTCTGCCGGCTAAAGCGGTGCTGATAACATTTAATGCCGAATCAATGATAAGACGTTGACTTCCGCCCGTTTCCCATTCTTTGGCTTTGCGACTCGCTGTCTCAAAATTATCTCGTGCTTGTTTTACTAAAAGTGCGGTTCGTTTGCGTGTTGTTTTCGGCCTTGGCATCTGCTTCTTCTAACGCGCACTGTGGGCTTCACGACGCTTCAGCTTTCGCTTCTTCGCCAAATTTATTAGCAAGCAAACTTCCTGCTTCCACGACATTCTGTCCAAATTTCTCTGTCACCCTCACGTTGGAAATCGTTCTTTTTGAACATCATCTTTTATTAAAACGATTCTAATTTGCCACTTTGACTTGGTGCACTCTCGTAGTGATATCGGTTTTATCGCAGCAATTTCTTCTTGCACCGTTTTGCCTGTACGTTTTAATTGCTCTGCTTCATCTTTAATAATGATATTTTGTGTATATACCACTTTTTGTTGTGCTAGATTGACTATCGGAATCTTTTACCATACCCATGCCATAGGAGAATTGGAGAGATTCCTTGCCTTCAGCACAATTTCTTGCGTGTTCTCTTGTCCATCTACTCCTTTAGAATTAATAGTTGTGTTGCCATTTTTATCGGTATAAAGCAGATTACCAGTCTTTATCCGTGGGCCGGTGTATCTTTGAGCTGCACCTATTTTTACCAAATGGTGTTTCAAAGTTAGCTCGATACACTACCACTCACACCAAAAACTGCTGCCACTATAATTTGAGTGATTTTCAATATGCAGATACGTAATGCTACCAGTGCTAAAAATGGTTTTTGCCATCTGCTTCCGCCTTTTTGTGTAGAGGTAATCAATGCACCTTTAAGATCGGTATGCTTTATTAACATTAATATCATAGCCTTCATCACCAGCATAAATTCCAGCTTGTTCATTAATGCTGGCGTGGTCGGCATTGATTTTCGATTTATTGAAACTACCTCCAACGGATGCGCCATATCCCACCGTCACACTACCAGTCACGTTCATTTGTTTGCCTTTGTACGTGGCGGTGTCTTGTAAGCTTTTCGATGTTGAGGTTTTGGGCATTGACTTCACACGTTTGCCTTTTACTGGCTGCCAATACTATTGGCATCACCACCTGCATGAATCACGGTTTTGCTCTTGACTATCACCCACATGGCTGCAAATATAAGTGGTTTCATCTACCATTGCCATAGCCTTTCCGTAATTACCGCCTAAAGTAGCCCCAGCAACCGCACTGCATTACTCACTTTAATGGCTACCCTGCATTAAAACCACTCGATTTATTCTGTGCTACGTTCTTGGTGGTTTTGTTCTGTGGCTTTAATATTGACTTGGTTATCTCGCAATCAATGTTGTCGCCTTGTCTTGCCTGAGATATCCGAACCTTTAATAATAATGTCAGAATTCTTTCTAGCACCCGTTGCCACAATATTCACCTTGCCACCCGCATTAACTTGAGATTTGGCTGCGGTTTTTCCTTCAGTATGCGTGCAGAGACTCATTTTTGTTGGCCATAGTGATTTGAACACCGATCAAGGAGTCGACATCCCCTTCACCATTCATAAAAATCTTTGACATCCGTCTACAGCTTTAGTTCCAGATTGATAGGTACGATAAACATCAAAACCAGCATTAGCTGCCGCCATCGCATTTACACGATCATGCTTACCTCACCTACTTGTCGAGTTGATTGCACCACGCCTTGTGCTGCTTGCTAGCAGAAATAACAGGAGAGGTAATCAGTCACGTTAAACCTTTTGCTCAAATTTTTGTTTGGTATTGGTTTCATATTTGTCATCTGCAGCTTTAATATCAGCTGCCAGAATATTTACATCACCTTTAATGGCACTCACTATACTTGCTGTCTGAGTATATGCATTCTCTGCAAAACCATTGTGGTATTGTTATTAAGACTCAACTTCGGCTGCCGCATGGCATAAAAAGGCGAGTTTGATCATTTTCAAGGTTTGTTTTTGCTTGCCGATCGTAAAACCAATCCTCCACCCAATAAAACCTGATTTTCTGAGTCATTGAAAAATCTTCTGAATACACCAGTTTTCAGCTTCTTTTATATCAATATTTTTCCTGCAACTGTCAAATCCACTTTCGCTACTACATTCGAACCTCTGACAGTCACATTGCTATCAGATTGTATACGAATTTTATTCGCATCCAGGGTCGAACCTTGAGCAAGATCATAATCATGCTCATGTTTACTATCTTGTTACTTTTACTTAAGCCTCTATCTATAGTTTTTCACACCACTGCTTAGCAGTTCTTTATTACGACCTTCTTTAATTTCAATATCCCTGAACAATCAGTACGTTACCGTCAGCGTAAATCATTGCCAACAATACCACCTTCTCACCACCAATATACTTACATCTCACAACATTCAGCTGATTTCCTACCTGCATGTCTTGTTCTCAACGATATATAGTTGTCACCAGAACCATAATGCCTTTATTATGGTATCTAACACGCTCTAGCTCTAAATTTTACTCTTTCGCATTAAATCACTGCATCACCAGCAATATTGGCTTTCGCGCCTTTACAGTAATATCTTCATCAGCATAAATTTGTACCCTCCCTCTTTATTGGTGAGATTAATCTCTGCTACTTTACCAATTGTTTTGGTGGAATTTACCATCATCTTGGGTCTAGAAACGCTTCCTCAATTTGAACTTTTCGCTTGAGCAAGATCGTCATCTTTTCCTTCAATCACACCACCAATATTTTTGTAAGGTATTTTCTGCTACTAAGAGCACTGCATCACCCTGGACACGTCCTTTGTCATTCGTGATGTTATTCGCATTAATGCTAACGCCTTTTGTTCCCTAAAATAGTGCCGCTATTCTCAACTTGTTGAATACCATTAATAACAACCTTATTCGCCGAAATAATCGCCCCTTCACCATTCACTTTAACATTGCGTGGTGCTAAATAAACTTTTGGTGCCAATACTGAAACCTTCTGACCATTTGGTAAAACGGTTTCCTGTTTCTCAAACCACACCAAATCAGAGGTCAGCTCTTTCATCTGAGCTTCAGTTAAAGCAACTCCGGGTACTAACTGCCATTTTTTCGCATAAAGTACCCCATTATCCATCAAGCTCTTATATTGATCGTAATCGTTATCATGGCCATCTAAGAAGCGTTTACCCGTTAATTGGTTAATCTGCTCATTGATTAAACGTTGTTCGTGAAATATCCATCCCCTGCGTTTTAGCATGTTTTGTGGATCATTTTTCAATGCATTAAACATACATAATCGCTACTTAACCAAGTGCGTTTATCTGCAAACTGTGGATCGCTCGACCACATAACGACTTTGTGATCTTGGGTTAATTTTATATAAGCTCGCATTAGGTAAACGGACTGCATATTCACTGCGCCTACTGCCTCTCGCCTCATTACGCGCCCACTAGTAGATTGAGAGCTCGCCTCTTTCACTGCAGATAAATCACCAATGTTATTTTCACCACATTGAAATTAAAATACTGGTAGCATGCTCACGATGGTAATTATCTTTCCATTCCGTTTTATGACCATAACGTGGTTTAACTGTTTTTTATCTTTATAAGAACGTAATTCACCATACTTCCTGTCATCTACTCGATGAATTTCCCCAATCTTATCTTCATTGATAAGCTTGGTCGCACCTGCAATTAAATCTTTATGGTTTTGGATTAGCAGATACAGCACTGTCCCCTCAAATAAAGGGTTTTACCCACTAATAATTTGCTATATTGGTTTTTAAATCATCGCCAGAGGGAAAGATTGCCACCAATTAAGATTTTTACCTGGTCTTGACTATCGATACGGCTAGTTTTGTGGTACGTGTATATTCCCATTTATGCCAATCATCTTGATTAAGGCGAGGCGTCCATCATTAAAAATTAAACCAGGCATTACGGCTTTTTCGATTCCAAATCAATTTCGCCCACACCTTTAGGTCCAGTGCTGATAGCGATACTATCCTTATGTAGAGCATATTCAGTAAAGCCTTCATAAGAAGTGTCTACACCAAGAGTCAGATGTAAATCTGTATTCAACATTTCGTGTGACTCCATCACCTAACGCTCAATCGTCGCACTACCATTAAAAGACTTCACCTGGCTTTGCACTCTACCGCTCTACCTTGTTCATCAAGCTGACCGCCAATCCGAATCTCTAAACTTAAAACCAAACTACGATTCAAGTTTTTCATCTTCTCCACACCTAAATCCAGGCGTTCACGTGCAGCAATAGTGGCAGAAGAGTCGCCTTCTTTATCGTTAGTCAGATTTTTACTAGCAATGGACAAATGATTACCGTGAGAGTCGTCCAGTACCAAGGTTGTTGAGAACTCTGCATCAATACGGTTTTTAACCCCATCAATTAAACCGCAGTTTGATTAATTGGCTCGTCACAATATGGGTAACTTAGAGCGATTTCGCCACTCATCCGATTATCAATTTCTGCCGCTTTAACCGTCACACCTTGTCCTGTGCGTAACTGGGTTTTATTGGTAAACTTACCGTCAGTAGAGAATTGTAAATGGCCATCTACTTGGAACGCTTTATTTAAAGTAAAGCTATCTTTCAGCGCAATATCCGCATCACCAGTAGAACTAATTTGACCTCATTCTCTACAGTCCGCAGTTATGGAGAGTTTTTCTCCAGCATGTATACGCCCTTCATTGTTATCAATGCTTGCGGTGTTTTATCACCCTTAATGTGAAGCTCACCATCAGATAAAAATTTCACCTTGGTGGTTAACTAATTTATCTTTCGAGAAATATCCGCTAGAAGGTAATACTCGCCTTGCGATTCGTTACATTATCAGCTTGTAACTCGTAATCAGCCGTTGCTTTTTATTCCCGCTCATTTTTACCATTCTGATTTAGTACCACTGTTATCTAAGCTTTTTCGCTTTAATCTGCTACTTTTTCAGAAGCAACAATTAAAGAGCCTTTTATCCGATTGTTTGCGATTATCCACGTTAGTTCGTATTAATCTGAACCTGTTTACCCTGCAATGACACCCTGTTTGTTATCAATGTTTTGACCATTAAGTTGTGTCTGAGCTTTAGCATAAACGGTGCCACGGTTCTCAATATTCTTTTTCGCATTGAGTTGAGCATTTTTCGCTCCCCCAATAAAACCTTCATTCACAATCTTACCTTGACTATCGATTTTTCACCTCACCCGCCGATGCACCGATGTGCCCCTGCATTACGTACACCAAGGCCTTGACATTATCCACTAAATGGATTTTCTCCGCATACATCCCGCCCAATTGGCTCACATCTACACTGTAAGTGTTGTGTTTGGTCACTTTGGGCTATCTGAAGTGCGGTCAGTTTTGTCTGTGTTTTTATCACCGACGTAAACCACTGAATCATTGGTGCGGTCAACGTTATTTTTACCTGTGGTAACTTTAATGCCTTTCTTCGACCAAACCCCACCTTTGATTTCGGCTTATCGGCGATAATATCGTGTAATCAGATTGTTATTATCCATCCCTTTGGGCCAACAGTCACCTTACCGCCTTTTACGCGATAGTCTTTTAACTCACCATTTTCTACTTCTGCTTTACCCAGTTGTCAGCGTGGTGCGTCCAGCATTAATCACACCGCAGCCATCACACTGAATACCGCTTGGGTTAGCAATCACCACATCCGCTTTTTACCCGCCACCTCTACATAACCTTTTTAAACGGCTTGGGTTCGCTGAATTTACCTCGTTAAGAATGACTTTTGCTTCACCTCGAGCAAGATTTGGGTTACCTTGCACCCAGCCCGCCATTTGAGTTTGTACCGCTTTACGGGCATTGTTTAATACTGCGCCTTTCTTTCTGCTCATCAAATTGTGAATATTGGTTACGTGATACGCCACACCTGCGCTTGGTGTTTGAATATTCACTTGCGGTAAACCATTCGCTGTTTGAAGTACGATGGGTTGTTGATTACCTGGTGCAGATTTATCTGCACGAATTGCCATATCTTCTGCATAAACAGAAGGCGGTAAGAAGACAAAAAGCCCAATGCCAGCATAAGGCTGAAATGAATGGATTAAGGGGAAAGTGCGGTTGAAAATAGCTCCTGTTTTTCTTGTTCTGAGCTCATATTTTTCACTTTGCGCTTTTACCTTGAGATTTTGCCAGCTCAGAGACCACCACAAGCTGATTTTAATACACGGCTAAAAATCACTTTATAGTGACGTTTATTCATTTTTAATTTCCTTTAAGTTTTAAATTCTGTTTGGTTTTAATCAATTTATTCATCTAAAAGCGTGAGCATTAAAAACGGTAGCTCACATTAAATCCAGTTGTCATAGGACTGGTTCTAAATCCTTCTGGCTTTTAATTGGAACACCCACAAAATAATCATAGTTAATGCCCCATAGTTTACCGCGAAGCCCGATTGCGCCACCCATTAAGCTATCACCAATTTGAAGCTCTTCTTGGCTGGAATGCACTTTTACCTCGGTCAATCCCTAAATAAAGCTCATGTCCCTTATTGGCGATATTCCAACCTAGCTCATTTCGCCATAACCAACCTTTTTCACCGAAAGCGATAGCTCGCCATCAAATCCGCGCTATCGGTATAACGACCCCCAATACTAAATTTATCTTGTTGTGTTAAAGGTGTGCCGTTCCATTGCCCATTCCAGCTGGTGTTAAAGCGGAAAGGTTGATTGCCGATAGTGAAAGGATAGGTAAAATCAACGCCTGCAGTAAAAATCTCGCATGCGGGAAGTACCTTCACCAAACGCCTCTTCCGGTGCAGGGTAAGTTTATTCCCACTGTACCACGTTTATAGTTCGCAAACAGTTGCAACACTGCTTTCACCAATGTATTGAGTGTGATTAAGTCCCACTTCCCCAACCAGCTGTTCGACGACGTTGTACTTCAATTTCGGTGTCGTTGATGTAGTTATAGGGATCGTCCATAACGCAGCATTCACATAGGTTTTTATAAAGACTTCCACGCGATAATAAACGACTTAAAGTTCGCTTTCATTTGCTGGCTTTCACCTGAATAGGTATAAGACTCAAATGCACCTGCCACCGTTTGGTGATAAGAATATTTTTGAACCCGAAAGCGTTGAGAGATAGTTCTTCAAGGAATAGAATAATAGAGACTAATATTTTACTGCCATAATCGCCTTCCGCATCATCGCTATCACGTTTAAAGCTGCGCGTACCACTGATATAGAAACATATCATTAAGTGTTAGTACGTTATCCCAGAAAACGTAGCTAGAGCCTTGTAAACGCCCTGTTGCTTTTGAACCTGAATCATCTAAGCCCAAGGTCAAAATGAAAAGGTAGCTTTGCTTATAAGCAATCACCACGTCGGTTTCACCTGACCGCATCCGTTGGCACTAGCTCCATATTCGCATCAGCACTCGGTACACGTTTTAAGTTTTTCTAAACCTTGTTCAATATTGCGAATATTTAATATATCCCCTTGCGCCATTGGCATGGCAAACCATAAGGTACCACGGGTGGCAAACGGAATCGCACTTTGGTCTTGTAATTGAATACGGCCTACTTTACCTGGAATCACGGTGAGTACGAGCATGCCTGAACGCAAATCCTGCGGCTCGACCACCACGCGTGGTGACATGTCTCAAATCAATTAAACGATTTTTGAATACGACGAGTAATACATTAATCCCCTCAGAACCTATACAAGCAGGCAGCGCAAAATCACGCCCAGCATAAACAGACTTTCATGCCCAAGAGAATCGGCTTGGTTGGATTAATTTAAGGAAGAGGCTGATGAATTTCTTCTTCAGCTTGATAATCAGTCAGCACCAATTGATTGATAGGAAAACATTGCGCTTCATTCTGCGGAAAAGCCTAGAGGCTTCTTTTTCACCCTCCAAGCGCACATTCGCGGATTGCGTTTGCTGCGCTAAAAATAGCGGCATCTTGTTCGGCTTATGTTGCCTCTGTTGTTTGGCATCGATTTGTTTTTCTAAATTGGTATTTGGTGAGCTTTGGCGCTGAAAAACCAAAGGTGAAATAAATACTAAACTAGAAAGAAAGTGTGAGGATTTTTCATTGTTACCTAAAGATAAAGTGATTAATAAATTATGGTTGATAAGATATCAAAATCTATTTAAAAAGACCATAAAGTTTACATCAGTAATTTCTATTATTTTCATTAGTTTAAATATAGAAAAATCTGCATCAAACTCGGGCTTGATGCAGATAATTTATTTATTAGCTATTAATATAAAATTAATCACCCTAATTGAACAGGCTCCAACTTTCCAAATTCTCTCTGCGTACTCTTTAATAGTACGGTCAGATGAGAAGAAGCCCATATTCACAATATTTTTGAATGGTGCTTTCAATCCATTGATCTCGTTGTTTGTATTTTTCATCTACGGCTTTTTTGAGTTTCTATATAACTACGGAAATCAGCGAAAAGCTTGATAATAATCGTGGTATTGCAAAGCCTTGTAATAGTTGATGATAACGTTGAGGATCTTCTGGTGAGAATTTACCCTCAATAATTTGATCCACGACTGTGCGTAATTGAGCATCGTTTTGATAGTATTCAAATGATCGGTACCCTTCACGACGAAGTTGCACAACTTGTTCCACAGTAGTTACCGAAAATAAAGATGTTATCTTCACCCACGTTTTCCAAGATCTCCACGTTCGCACCATCAAGTGTACCGAGTGTCAATGCACCATTTAAGGCAAATTTCATATTACTGGTGCCAGAAGCCTCTGTGCCTGCGAGTGAAATTTGCTCTGAAATATCCGCTGCTGGAATAATTAACTGGAGCAAGGCTTACACTGTAATTTGGAATAAATACAACTTTTAAACGGCCTTTCAAACGCTCATCATTATTGATGACATTAGCAACATCATTAATTAAATGGATCGTTTGTTTCGCAGCATAATAAGCTGAAGCTGCTTTACCAGCTAAAATAAATACACGCGGTTGCCAATCTTTTTCAGGATGAGCAAGCATTTCATTGTAGCGAGCAATAATATGCAATACGTTCAACATTTGACGTTTATATTCGTGAATACGTTTGACTTGAACATCAAATAACGCATGTGGATCAAGTTCAACACCTAATTCAGATTTCACATATTCCGCCAATTTCACTTTGTTCGCAAATTTAATATCCGCAATCGCTTCTTTAAATGCTTTTTCTTGCGTAAATGGTTTAAGTTTTTCGATTTGACTTAAATCACAACGCCATTCTGAACCAATGTATTTATCGAATAAGTCTGCCAATTGAGGATTCGCAACGGCTAACCAACGACGAGGGGTAATACCGTTCGTTACATTGGTAAAGCGTTCTGGGGAAAAATACGAGCAAAATCTGCAAAGGTTGAAGTCACCATTAAATCAGAATGAATTTCTGCACACCGTTAATTTTGTGTGAACCCACAACAGATAGCCATCCCATACGCACTTTACGTTGATAACCTTCTTCAATCAATGAAACTCGACGAATAAAAATCGTTATCCGTGGTGACGTAAGAACGAGACATACTCTAAGAAATGATCATTAATTTCAAAAATCATCTGTAAAATGACGTGGCAAGATTTTTCGCTATCATTTCCACTGGCCAAGTTTCTAATGCTTCTGACATTAAAGTATGGCAGGTGTAAGAGAAATGTTACGCGTCATCTCCCAAGCTTTTTCCATTCAAAACCTTCATCATCTACTAAAATTCGCATTAACTCAGGAATTGCTAACGCTGGGTGGGTATCGTTTAAGTGGATCGCCACTTTATCTGCCAAGTTTTCAAGGCTATCGTGGGTGCGTTTGTGACGGCGTAAAAATATCTTGAAGTGATGCAGAGACTAAGAAATACTCTTGACGTAAACGCAATTCGCGACCATTCCAAGTAGAATCATCTGGATAAAGCACGCGTGATAAGTTTTTATTTGCGGAGTGCTCTTCTAATGCTGCTAGGTGTTCACCGCGGTTAAAGTCTGCAAGATTAAATACTTCACCTGCATGAGCAGACCATAAACGTAATGTTGCTGCAGAATTGTTTTGATAACCCGGAATCATTTGGTCGTAAGCAAGTGCAGTCACTTTTTCGGTATCTTGCCAAATACATTTTTGCCTTCGAAATGAATGTTTCCGCCAAATTCTACGGTAAAACGTTTAGATGGACGAATAAACTCCCAAAGGTGCACCTTTTTCAAGCCACGCATCTGGGACGCTCGACTTGCTGACCATTTTTCGATTTTTGTGGAACATACCATATTCATAACGAATACCGTAACCCATACCAGGTAAACCAAGGGTCGCAATAGAATCCATAAAAGCAAGCAGCTAAACGACCTAAACCTCCATTACCCTAAGCCCGGATCAACTTCTTTTCTAAAACTTCTTCTAAATCGACATTTAATTCTGATAAGGCTTCTTGTGCTAATCCATAAATACCTTCTGCAATCATGGCATTAGAAAGGGTACGTCCAATTAAAAATTCCATTGAAAGGTAGTAAACACGGCGAGAATCTTCTGCTCGAGTTTGGCGAGCAGTGGTAATCCATCCTTCTGTCACTAAATCTCGAACAGCATGCAAAGTCGCATTTAACCAGTCCCGTTGGCTTGCTTCACGCGGTGATCGACCAATTAAAAATAAGCTTATAAACAATTGATTTTTGATTGCCTCAACAGTCATTTGTGGGCGATTGTATAGGAATGGAGAATCAAAATTATCCATTATCATAAGTAAAACCTCGGTTTGAATGTTAAAAAAATTATCTATAATAAAAAGAGATGTTGATTTAAAAAATTCACGCACATTTCAAAAATCAATCGAAAATAGACCGCTCTTTGTATCCGAGAACCTTTATACCTCTAATAAATTCGTTCGAATTTATGCTTATTTTGTCGAAAAACAAGCATAATCACAGAGCTTGCAACAATAATCTACAAACAGACTGTTGCTACTTAACGTTTATAAATAAAACTACAAACGTTCATAAAGTGCACGATATTGTTCTGCTGCTTTACGCCAGCTGAAATCTTGTACCATCGCATTCGCTCGCAATGCTGACCAGACTCTCGGTTTTTGCCAAATATAAAACGCTTGTTGGATGCTTCTGCGTAAATCTTCAGCGGTAGCTTGCTCAAACACAAAACCAGTTGCCGTACGATCTTTAATATTTTTCCGGTGTGCTATCCACCACCGTATCGGCTAAACCACCCGTTTTACGAACAAGAGGAAGTGTGCCATATTGCAAACCATAAAGCTGTGTTAAGCCACAAGGCTCAAAAACGACTTTGGCACTAAAATCACATCACCACCTGCCACTAATAAATGTGACAGTGTTTCATCGTAACCACTCTTTGACTGCAACATTTTTGTGGATAACGTTCAGCAAGATCACGAATACCTTGTTCAAAGTGCGGTGCGCCAGAACCTAAAATCATCAGCTGGCCGCCTTGTTTTACAATTTCATCCGCACTTTCAATCAATAAATCCACGCCTTTTTGCTCGGTTAAGCGGGTTACCATCACAAATGCCAATGCATTTTCATCTTGCGGTAAATTAAAAATAAGCTTTGCAGTTCAGCTTTATTCTGTTTTTACCCGCCATATATTTCAATTTGTAACGATGCTGAATATATTGATCGGCATTTGGATGCCAAATATTTTCATCAACACCATTAAGAATCCCCACTAAACGCCCTTGAGATTTTAAACCAGAAAGTAAACCTTCTAAGCCATAGGCAAATTCAGGTGTTGTAATCTCTTTGGCATACGTCGGGCTCACGGCTGTGCTTTGCATCGGAGTAAAATAAGCCAGCTTTTTAAATAGGAAATCTGTCCAAATAACTCTAAACCATCAACATTAAACATGCCTGCAGGGCAAGCCAATTTCAAATAAATGCTGATAATGGAATTGCCCTTGATATGCTAAATTATGGATTGTAAATACCGATTTTGCTGGGCGGCCTTTTATTAAATAAGTAAGCGGCACATAAACCCTGCATGCCAATCATGAGCATGAACCACATCTGCACGCCACCAGCTATCTAAAACCAGTGGATAATTCAGCACCAACCCACCAAGTAAGGCAAAACGTTTATAGTTATCACCATAATCATTATAGTAACAATCGTGATATGGATTCCCTCACGCGCATATAAATGTGGCGCATCGATTAAATAAACACCCACGCCGTTATATTCGCCGTAGCGCAACACAACATGTCCCCGCAAAATTATCAAATTCAGCCACAACTTATGTATTAGAAATACCTGCAGAAATCGCTGGATACGCAGGCAATAAAATGCGTGCATCAAGCCCTATTTGATTTTGGGCTTGTGGCAGCGCCTAAAACATCAGCTAAACCGCCTGTTTTAAGGAGCGGATAAAATTCAGAGCAAACGTGTAAAAACTTTCATTTAATTTTTTTATTTTTCCCTATAAAACATAAATAATGCTCGATCAAATCCCCTATTCAGAAAGAGGGATTATAAAGTACAGTCAAAATTTACCGCACTTTTTCATTATTAATCTAAATGCTCTTCAGATACGACTTCTTCCCCTTCTAATTTTTCAGCATTTTTCGGGGTAACTAGAATCACTTTACCTGTTGAACTGATACGGAAACGTTTTTATCTTCTTCCATATTCACACCAATTTCCATGCCATCTGGAATGATACATTCACGGTCGAGAATACAGTTTTTCAATATACAATTCTTACCGATTTTAACTTGTGGCAATACCACGCAATGATCCACTTTTGAGAAAGCATCAATTTTAACGCGATCAAATAGCACGGAATTACTGATAGAGGCATCAGTAATCACGCAAACCGCCGCCAATTAAAGAATTATCTACAGGATGAACGTTTGAATTTTTGTAGAAGAATTTTGACGGGTAAGCTTGAATTGGATTACCGCGAATTGGCCAACTTTGGTCATAAATATCAAGCTGTGGATTTTCAGATACTAAATCAATATTAGATTGCCAGAAGCTATCTAATGTCACATCACGCCAATAAATTTCACCTTCAGTATTACGTCCCATGCAAGAACGGCTGAAAGGATGCGCATAAAGGGTTTCTTCTGCTAAACATTTTGGTAATACATCTTTACCAAAATCGTGGCTAGTTTGTGGTGTATTGACCTCTCTCTCCAACATTTTTGTAAAAGATAATCCGCATCAAACACATAAATCCCCATTGATGCGAGTGATACATCAGGTTTACCTACCATTGCTGGCGGATCTTTTGGTTTTTCAACAAAGGCTTTGACTTTTAAATTTTCGTTTACCGCCATGACACCAAATTCATGTGCTTCAGAGCGTGGTACTTCAATACAGCCCACCGTACATTTTGCACCACTGTTCACATGGTCCATCAACATGACGCTATAGTCTTGTTTATAAATATGGTCACCTGCCAAAATCAAAACATATTTAGGGCGATAGTGATCACGAATAATCGCCATATTTTGATAAACAGCATCCGCCGTACCACGATACCAAGTTGAATCATCAATTTGTTGACGAGCAGGAAGCATATCAACAAACTCCCCTTTTTCTTGTGGTAAGAAAGACCAACCAGTTTGCAAATGACGAAGTAAAGAGTGTGCAGCGTATTGAGTCACTACCCCAATTCGGTTCAAACCAGAGTTAATACAATTAGAAAGTGCAAGTCAATAATACGACGGTTACCACCAAAATAAAGAGACGGGTTTTTGCACGTTTATCCGTAAGTTCGTGCAAGCGTGAACCACGTCCACCCGCAAGAATAAGCACCAAAGTATTTTTAACTAAATCATATTTGTTAAGGTCGCCAGCTTTCATAAGGATCTCCATAGTCTTATAGTTATTCGTCACTCAGCATACAAAAGCCCATTGAGCTAAGCTCCGCTTGTTGTGCATCGAGGGTTAAATTATGTGTGCCGATTTGAGGTGTCCATTTTCCATCGGGTAAGTGAAAATACCTGTCCTTCGGCTTTGGCATTAATCAATAAAGACAATGCTTATCTAAAACTACTTGTAATGCTTTTGGTTTTGTTGATTTTGCCAATCGTCAACTAGTCATCTGGTTACCGTGAATGTTAAGCCATTGCACATTGTCACCTGACCACCATTGATTCCGATTTAAACTACCAATTTGCTTACGCACTGCAATCGTTTGCTTGATAAGTTCAAATAATTCCTTGTTAAAATTTCCCATTTAAGCCAAGTAATCTCGTTATCTTGGCAATAGGGCATTATTGTTACCATATTGAGTGTTGCCGAACTCATCGCCCGCCAAAAGCATAGGCGTGCCATTCGCCAGCAATAAACTCATTAATAATCCACTTTGTGCAAAAGTGCGGTTATTTTCCACCGCACTTTTTGCGGTTCAGAAAGGGATTCAGTAGAACCTTCTACCCCATGGTTATAACTGTAATTTTCATTGCGACCATCACGATTTTTCTTCGCCATTCGCTTCGTTATGTTTTTGGTTATAACTCACCAAATCTTGCATGACGAACCCATCATGGGCGGTAATAAAATTAAGCGTTGTGTGTGGCAAAGCGATCATTTTTTCTTAAATAAATCGCTAGAGCCTGCAAAAGCGTTCTGCAAATGCGCCGATTTCACCACTTTTTCCATAACCAAAAACGACAAAGATCATCACGAAAAACGATCATTCCATTCCGCAAAATAATTTGGGAAATTCCCGACTTGATAACCGTAGTGTCCAATATCCCACGGCTCTGCAATCAATTTAATATTTTGTAAACTTGGCTCATTTTTATGTCAGTAAAAAGCTGAGCTTGTGCATTAAAATCTGGTGTATCACGCCCGAGCACGGAGGCTAAATCAAATCGAAAACCATCAACATGACAGTGTTCAGCCCAATAACGTAAACAATCTACGACCCATTTTCGCCCAACATCAGAGGATAAATTGAGCATATTGCCGCAGCCTGTCCAATTGATATAACGCCCTGATCGTTGCGCCAATAGTAAGTTTGATCATCAATGCCACGCTGGCAGAATGTTGGGTAAGTTTGCTCTGATTCTGCGGAATGGTTAAATACCACGTCTAAAATAACTTCAATACCCGCTTTGTGAAACGCCTTCACCATCGATTTAAATTCAGCTAATGGATTATTTGTTGCCGCATATTTAGGTTCCACCGCAAACATGGCTAAGGGATTGTATCCCCAATAATTTTGTAAACCTCGGCTTGTAAGTGCGGTTCATTTATATGGAAATTTACAGGCAGCAATTCCACTGCTGTCACGCCTAATTCTTTTTAAATAAGCTAAATTAATAGGATGACTTAAGCCCGCATAGGTGCCCCCGTAATTCAGCGGGAATCTTGTCGTTAAGTTGACTAAAACCTTTAACGTGCAATTCATACACAATGGTTTCAGCCCAAGGCGTATTGGGTGCTGTTTCATTTTTCCCAATCAAAAATCTTCTGAAATAATCACCGCTCTTGGCGCAATATGAGCATTATCGCGATGATCATTCATTAAAGAAACCAAGAACGACTTTCTTCGGTAGTTAAATCAGGGTTTACCATTCACCGCTTTCGCATAAGGATCGAGCATTAATTTTATTTTGGATTGGCATATTCACCGTGAATGCGGAATCCATATTCTGTCCCAACTCAACGCCTGCTACAGCTAAATGCCATACATTATTTGTGCAAACCATAGGAAAGCGCGTTTCCTTATCGCCATCAAACAGGCAAAGTTCAACACCACTCGCTGCAGCAGAGAACAGTGCAAAAATTAGTCACCTTCACGCCATTCTCGGTAAATATTGAATAGCCCATTGGCACTGGTTTGCCATTGTTATAAATCGTAAACATATCTTTACAAATTGTATTTCAAATAAACTGTCGCCAATGGTGGAATAGAAATCGAAATAGAATTTTTCTCGTCCATGGCTTTTCAATTTCTTCACTTGTTACATAGCCAAAATTGCCCACGTTTGAGCCTTGATAATACATAGAATCAGTATTCAGAATTTCTTCATAAGTGCCTGCAACATTTACCCCAATACGGTAATTATGGCGAGGCACAGGTGTGAAGTTACTGATGACAATAATGCGCTCACCATTTGAGCTGCGACGCTCAAAAGCAAATACAGAATTTGCCGCATCATCAACGACAAGCCAATCAAAGCCTTCAGGTGAATAATCCAGTTCAAAGAGCGGTGAGTTTTCTCGGTAAATATGATTCAAGTCTTTTACTAATTTCAATACGCCTTTATGCCAGCCACCACCGATATTTTCATCAAGCAAGAACCAGTCCAAGCTTTCTTCGTAATTCCACTCACGACCTTGAGCAAATTCATTACCCATAAAAGAGCAATTTTTACCTGGGTGCCCCCACATATAGCCGTAGTAAGCACGTAAGTTCGCAAATTTTTGCCATGCGTCTCCCGGCATTTTATCGAGGAGCGAATATTTGCCATGCACCACTTCATCATGGGAAAGCGGTAGCACAAAATTTTCACTGTATTGATACATCATCCCAAAGGTCATTTTATTGTGATGATATTGGCGGTAAATTGGGTCAAGCTGCATATAGGCGAGCGTATCGTTCATCCAGCCCATATTCCATTTAAAATTAAATCCCAATCCCACCGTTTTTCACTCAGGTGGGTCACACCAGCAAAAGGTAGATTCCTCCGCAATAGAAATCGCCCCGCCATTTCGCTGTGAATTTTTCCAGTTGGTATGTTTTAAAAATTCAATGGCTTCTAAGTTTTTCGCGTCCACCATATTGATTTGGAATCCACTCCCCTTCCGCACGGCTGTAATCGCGGTAAATCATGGAAGCCACGGCATCCACTCGAATACCATCTACACCAAAGCGTTCAAGCCAATACAGGGCATTACTGGATAAGAAATTTTTGACCTCATTACGTCCATAGTTATAAATTAAGGTATTCCAGTCTTGATGATAGCCTTCGCGAGGATCTTCATGCTCATACAAAAGCTGTACCATCAAACGCGACTAAACCATGCGTATCACTCGGGAAGTGACCAGGTACCCAATCTAAAATCACATTAATTCCTGCTTCATGTGCGACGTTTTACTAAACGACGGAATGCCTCAGGTGAACCAAAAGCGACTGGTTGGCGAATAGTCCAAGTGGTTGATAGCCCCAAGAACCATCAAATGGAAATTGAGAAAGCGGTAAAAATTCTATATGGGTGAAGCCCATATCTTTTTACATAAGGAATGAGTTCATCAGCAATTTGATCGTAATCTAGCCAAAAATTGTTTTCTAAATTACGACGCCAAGATCTCAAATGTCACTTCATAAATGGAAATCGGTTGATTCGCTTTGATTTGCTTGACGACGTTGTTCAGTCATTTCGACAATATTTGGTAATGCACTGACTTGCGATGCTGTATCAGGGCGAAGTTGTGAACCAAAAGGCAAAGGATCGGCTTTCAAACGAAGATTGCCATGGCAATCAATTAATTCAAACTTATAAAGCTGTCCTAAACTGGCTTTTTGGTAAAAGAGCTCCCAAAACACCACTTTTTAGATGAAAACGCATAGGGATGACGGCGACCATCCCAATAATTGAAATCACCCACAATAGAAACTCGTCTTGCATTAGGTGCCCATAAGCGGAAATTCACCCGCTCACACCATCACATTCCATAAAATGCGCACCAAGCACTTCATATGGGCGAAGCATAGAACCTTCAGAAAGTAGCCATTGTTCTAAATCATCAATCATAGGATGAAAACGATAAGGATCTTCGACTATTTGCGATTCATTGCCCCACCTGTAATTGATAAGCAAAAATGACGACAATTTGGAATAACACCCACAAAAAGCCACGCTCATCGACACAATCCAGTTCCGTTATTTCGTTACCACTTTCACGCTCAATCACTACCACTCGATTGGCATCTGGCAACAACGTACAGATTTCAATTCCTTGCTCAGTTTCGTGCACCTACCAAGCGTAGCAAAAAGGATCACCATTGTTCGCATCAAAAACCATCAATAATTGCTTTGTGTTACTGCGGTTGTCATATTTACTCCTTATACATTTCGCCCTTGGTTAATTTGCACAAAGAACGTTTTTTAAAAGCTTCATTGCTAAAAATAAACTCTAACGGTTGGGCAAGTTTCTTGCACCAGTTTGGGTATTCATTTGAGGTGCCTGGCAAATTAAAAACTGATTTCTTGGCTAAGTAAATTTTCTAATTGCACACCAATCAATCGGCTATTACTTTCCGCTAAATAATGATGAATCATTCGGTTTTAAATGATCGCATCGCCATAGAAAGCGCATCGCCTTCATAATGCGGCGGTAAATAATTATCACGATGCAAACTATTTAATAAGGCTTGTTTATCCATGACGCGTTGATCATATTTTTTGCTTGAGCACTTCCTCATTCAGAATACCGAGTTGATTAAATAATTCTAAATCACGGCAATGCCAAAAACTTTGTAACGAGGGAACATCATGCTGCCAATAGTGGCATAAGCATTTTCGAGGATAATCAGATATGAGGAAAATTCACCATTTCGTTGGGCAAAATACAATACAAAATAAGAGAAAATTTGAAACTCGTTTAATTTCCACCGCACTTCATCAGGTACGGTGCCGAGATCTTCACCAATAATCAAACATTCAGTAGGTACACTTTCAATGGCAAGAATCGCCATTAATTCATCGAAAAGGATAATGTAGCATAGCACCGTCAGTCGCAGTTTTTCCTTCTGGAATCCACCACAAACGGAATAAGCCCATAACATGATCGATGCGTAGCATACCGAAATATTGCATGTTGGCACGTAGCATATCGATAAATGGTGCAAAGCCATGTGCTTTTAGCACCGTTGGATTATAAGGTGGCAAATTCCAATTTTGCCCGACAGGACCTAACGGATCAGGTGGCGCGCCAATAGAGGCATTTACACAATATAAATCAGGATCGCTCCATACATCAGCACTGCCACGAGAACTATTCACCGCTAAATCGCCATAAATACCCAACTTCATACCAGACTGTTTACAAAGATTTTGTAATGCGGAAAGTTGTTCTTCTGTAAGCCATTGCAACCAAGCAAAAAATTGGATTTGCTCATGAGTGTGTTTTTAATAGGGCTTTTCTTTTACCACACTTAAATGCTGCCATTCCTTACGCCAGCCAAGCCAACCTATGGTATTTTTCTTCTGCTTGATGATCGGCGTGTTCTTGTAACCTAATACATTAAATAGCCCCTGTAACAACAAAGGTTCACCTTTGTTTTTAAATAATCGGCAAAGATTTTTCGACGTCGCAATTTCAGCGGATTGACTACGTTGAAAGAAATCAAACAGGACTCAAGTGAGGTTAATTTTAAAGCCAATATTGAAGAATAATCGACCTTGTCACTTTCACGTAAAGCAGCAATTTTTGCTTGAATATCCTCACGCTTAAACCAATTTTGCACAGAACAGCAACGCTTAAAACTCTGGTAACTCTGTAATCGCTAAATATAAAAATTCAACCAACGACGAGAGGATGAACTATAAGGACTGGGCCCATGTTGGCACGGCAGGATATGGCAAATGTAATGGATTAATATCCCACATAATCTGCGCCTTGTTTTTGCACTTTGTTCGATCAAATAAGCTAAATCACCAAAATCGCCAATGCCCCAGTTTTGTTCTGAGCGTAAACTGTAAAGTTGCATTCACGCCCCATTTTACATTTTTATTTTTAATACGGGTGGTTGAAACGCTGTTTTAGGAGAAACAAGTAAACGAACGCGGTAATGTTCCAGTATCGGAAAAATAGATAATTGATAATAGCCAAAAGGAAGTGGAGGCAAAGAAAGTGCGGATAAATTTGAAAGTGTTTTTCTAACAGAATGACATTAGATTCATCAACCAACTGATAACGATATTCAGCAGTAGGCGACAAAATCTAGACGATGGAGTCGATAATCAATCGGTTCATTTTCAAATGCAGCCAGTACATCGTCAAACTGTCCTTTCGCTTTTGGCGGAGGCTGCAAAAGGTCTACAAAAAGTTGAAACAATCTTTTTCATCTGCGAAAATAAGATGTCCATCAATATCATAATGAGAAAGCGCGATACCGCATTTTTCTGCTTTTTGTTTGAGAGAATCGAGATTTGCATAGACACCACATGACAACTGTATAACTCTTGTTAGGGATTATAACCAAGCTGAAAGTGATGACAACGGCTTTATTTAAAAGTGTGATCTTCGTCAATAATAAATTCAAACCAATCAATCACATCGCGTTCATGTACACCATTTTTGATTAAAACATCAGCATTTTTCAAAGGAATCCGCATGGCCAGAAATGAGTGGATGCCATTCAGGAGCGTTTTCCTTCATAAAGCAAACGATAGGCACAAGTGTCAGGCAACCAATGAAAATCAGGTAAATTCTTTTTAGTGAGTTTGGTGCAGTCGGTTTCAATTTTAAAACGCTCTGAATAATTACCACTTTTCCTGTTTCCACATCTAAAAGGTTGCAAGCAATTCGGGTGTAATAAAGTTTTTGGCGTTTACCTCTGCCCTTGAATATATTTGCGATAACAGCATTTGCCGCAGCCATCACATAAGGGCTTCCATTCAGATTCGGTCATTTCAAGCAGGGATTTTGTTTGCCAAAAATTAGGTTCAAGTTGCATACTGGATTGCATAGTTGATACAAATAAAAAGTGCGGTCAAAATCGCATTTATTTTGACCGCACTTGGTTGATTAAAAATTAGAAGCCTTCTTTTCAAAGCTTACCGTTAAATTAAACACCAAATGTTCAGGACGGCTATCTTTACTATCTGCACAAAAATAACCTTCACGTTCAAATTGATAACCTTTCTCTGCTTCTGCAGCAGCCAGCTTTGTTCAACAAAAACCATGTTTTACCACGAGAGAATGTGGATTTAACACGCTTTCAATATCATCTTCAGCACCTGGATTTGGCACGGTAAATAAGCGATCATACAAACGGAATTCAGCTGGATGATTATGTGCAGCAGAAACCCAGTGAATGACCCCTTTCACTTTACGACCATCTGCTGGATTTTTACCTAAAAGTTTCAGGATCATAGGTACAGAAAATCGTGGTGATTTCACCATTTGCATCTTTTTCGACACGTTCCGCTTTAATCACATAAGCGTTACGTAAACGCACTTCTTTACCTAATACTAAACGTTTATATTGCTTTGTTTCGCTTCTTCACGGAAGTCTGCGCGATCAATATAAAGCTCTTTCGTAAACGGTAATTGACGCTCACCCTAATTCTGGACGATTTGGATGATTTGGCGCCGTTAAGGTTTCTTCACCTTCAAAGTTTTTCAATCACTACGCGAACAGGATCAATCACCGCCATTGCGCGTGGTGCGTTTTTCATTTAAATCTTCACGAATGCATGCTTCAGGGTGCAGAATACTCTACAACGTTATCTTGTTTAGTTACACCGATACGTGACGGCAGAATTCACGTAATGCAGCTGGTGTATAACCGCGACGACGTAAACCTGAAATTGTTGGCATACGCGGATCGTTCCAACCATCCACAATACGTCATTCACTAATTTTAATAATTTACGTTTAGACGTTAACGTACCTTCTAAATTTAAACGTGAAAATTCATATTGATGCGGTAATGGACGTTCATACTAATATTTTTCCAACACCCAGTCATATAAACGACGGTTGTCTTGGAACTCTAATGTACATAGAGATGTGTAATACGCTCAATCGCATCAGAGATACAGTGAGTGAAAATCGTACATTGGGTCAAATGCACCATTTGTCACCAGTTTGGTGATGGCTGGCAAATTTTATACGATAAAGCACAGGGATCACGCATGACCATAAATGGTGAAGCCATGTCGATTTTCGCACGAAGACTTAATGTACCTTCCAGCAAACTCACCGTTTTTCATTCTTTCGAATAACGCGAGATTTTTCTTCTACGCTACGATCACGATATGGGCTGTTTTTACCGGCTCGGTTAATGTACCGCGATATTCACGCATTTCATCTGGAGAAAGTTCATCCACATACGCTAAACCTTTCTCGATTAACTCAATCGCATAGCCATAAAGTGCATCGAAGTAATCAGATGCATAACGTGTTCTCCCTCCCATTTTAAAGCCTAACCATTCCACATCGGCTTTAATGGAATCCACATATTCCACATCTTCTTTTCACTGGGTTGGTATCGTCAAAACGTAAAGTTACATAAACCGTTATACTCTTTTGCTAAGCCAAAGTTTAAAGCAAATCGATTTTGCGTGACCGATATGCAAATAGCCGTTCGGCCTCAGGTGGAAAAACGAGTATGAACGCTTTTGTGTTTACCCGAAGCTAAATCTTCATCAATAATTTGAGTAATGAAATTGTGTGTGCGGGTATTTTTCCGCATTTTCTAGAGTGTGTTCTGTATTGCTCATAAATTTCTCAATAAATTGAAAAATAATTTCTCCCATTCTATACGAAAAAGTCTGATGTTGTGAATTTGATCCCAAAACTAACCGCACTTTCATTAAATTAAGACTGAATTTTTGAGGATTTTTAGGTCTAATTTGAAGATTTTTCGTGCAAACTGAAAAGTTTACCTTTAGAATACACTTCCACTGAACAAACGTTCATTTTTTTATTTAGGATGACAAAGTCTTTATGAAAAAACGCTTTTTTATTTTACTCGGATTACTCGTCGCTGCCGGTGCAGCTTATTATTTTTTCTCGAGCAATAGCAAACAAGAAACGACTTATCTGACTGAATCAGTTACCCGTGGCAATGTTGAAAAAACAGTTGTCGCTTCTGGTTCAGTTGAAAGCGTGAATGAAGTCGATGTCGGCGCCCAAGCTTCGGGTAAAATCACCAAACTCTATGTCAAATTAGGGCAAGAAATCAAAAAAGGTGAAATGATCGCTGATATTGATTCCACAACCCAAATTAATACCTTAAATACCAAAAAGGCGGCATTGGTGAGCTATCAAGCACAATTAAAAGCGAAGAAAACCGCTTATGATGTTGCCCTTTCAAGCTATAACCGCTTATCAAAACTTTATACGCAAAAAGCGACCTCTTTGGATAGTGTAAATACCGCAAAAAGCACACTTGATAATGCGAAAGCTGAAATGGAAGCCATTGAAGCCAATATCAAGCAAGCTGAAATTGAAGTGAATACTGCAGAAAACCAATGTAGGGTTACACCAAAATCACCGCTCCAATGGACGGTACCGTTATTTCTGTGCCTGTTTCCAGAAGGTCAAACCGTTAATGCCAACCAAACGACGCCAACAATTGTGACCATTGCTGATTTAAGTAAAAATGAAAAATTAAACCTCGAGATTTCGGAAGGCGACATTACCAAAAGTTAAAAGCAGGCCAAGAAGTCAGCTTTACTATTTTATCGGATAGCCAAACGGTGTATCACTCGGTCATTGACTCAGTTGATCCAGCCAATACTACGACAAGTGATAGTTCTTCAACCTCATCTTCGACGAGTTCAAGTGGCAGCTCAACGACCAGTGCGATCTACTATTACGCCAATGTTTTGATCGATAACCCTGATCGTACTTTACGCATCGGAATGACGACAGAAAACAACATCAAAATTGCCAACGCGAAAGATGTGTTATTGGTTTCCAATATGGCTATTCAAAAACGTGATGGCAAAAGCTTTGAATGTATTGAATGACAAAAAATCAACCTGAACCGCGTGAAGTTGAAATCAGCGTTCAAAATGATTTCAAAACTGAAATCAAATCGGGTTTAAATGAAGGTGAAAAAGTCATTGTGTCGCAAGTCGCGAATGGCGAACAAGTTGGCTCTATGCCTCGTGGTCCAAGAATGTTCTAAAAGTGCGGTAGAAAATTAATGAATATTATTGAAATTAAGGATCTCAACCGTTACTTCGGTGAAGGCGAAAATCGCGTTCATATTTTTAAAAGAATGTCTCTTTAAATATTGAAAAGGCGATTTTGTGGCGATTATTGGGCAATCGGGTTCCGGTAAATCGACCCTTGATGAATCATCATCGGATGCTTTGGATACTGCCACCTGTGGTTCTTACAAAATCAATGGTCAAAAGAAACCATTGAATTAAGCAAAGATCAGCTGTCAGATTTACGTAGCCAAAAATTCGGCTTTATTTTCCAACGCTATAACTTATTGTCGAGCTTGACCGCAGCAGAAAACGTCGCCTTGCCTGCAATTTATGCGGGGATATCGCAAGAAAAACGTCTTTCTCGTGCAAAACAACTTTTAGAAAAATTGGTTTAGGCGATAAATGGCAAAATAAACCAAGCCAGCTTTCTGGTGGTCAGCAACAACGTGTGAGTATTGCGCGTAGCATTGATGAATGGCGGTGAAATTATTTTAGCCGATGAACCCACAGCGCATTGGATTCTCAAAGCGGTCAAATGTGATGGAAATTCTGCGTCAATTACACGCAGAAGGCCACACTATTATTATGGTAACCCACGACCGAGAAATTGCCGCCAGTGCGAATCGCGTGATTGAAATTAAAGACGGCGAAATCATTGGCGATACGCAAAAAGAAGCGGTGAAAAGTGCGGTCGAAAATCCAACTAAATCTAAACCGCACTTTGGGTTTCAGCAAAGATCAATTTGTTGAAGCCTTTCGTATGTCGGTGAGTGCGATTATTGCCCACAAAAATGCGTTCTCTTTTAACCATGCTCGGGATTATTATCGGGATTACTTCTGTGGTTTCCGTCGTGGCATTGGGAAATGGTTCGCAACAAAAATCTTGGAAAATATTAAAGGCATTGGCACAAGTACCATGACCATCTTTTAATGGTACCGGCTTTTGGTGATCGTCGTGCTGAACAAAGTGCAAAAATCTTACGATTAACGATGCCACTGCCTTAAACCAACAAAAGCTATGTGCAAAAGCGTCACGCCAAATAGCTCATCAAAGTGGCACATTAATTTATGGTAACCAGACTTTCTCCTCGACCAGTTTAAAAAGGTGTAGGCGAACAATATTTTTGATGTAGATGGATTAAAACTAAAATCCGGTAATTTATTTTCTGCTCAAGATGTTGCTTATAACAATCAAGTAGCCTTAATCGATGAAAGTGCGAAAAAGTCGATTTTCCCTGATGAAAATCCCATCGGCAAAATTGTGATGTTTAATAAACGTCCATTACGTATTATTGGCGTGGTATCTGATAAACAAATGGGCCGGAGCAAGCAGTTCACTTAATCTCTATGCCCCTTACACCACCGTGATGAATCGTATTTCGGGCAGCAAAAAAATTGGTTCGATTACCGTAAAAGTAGATGATTCCGTGAATACGACTGTCGCTGAAAAAGGAATTACTGAATTGCTCACTATGCGTCATGGTAAAAAAGATTTCTTCATCATGAATAGCGATACCATTAAACAAACTATTGAAAGCACAACCGGCACGATGAAATTGCTCATTTCCTCTATCGCCTTTATTTCATTGATCGTTGGTGGGATTGGGGTGATGAATATTATGTTGGTTTCCGTAACAGAACGAACTAAAGAGATTGGTGTGCGCATGGCGATTGGCGCGAGACAATTTAATATTCTGCAACAATTTTAATTGAAGCCGTGCTGATTTGTTTAATTGGCGGCGTGACGGGTATTCTGCTTTCGGGCTTTAATCGGTCTGTCTTTAACTGTATTTATGACTGACTTTACGATGGCATTCTCAACTGGCTCAATTGTTGCAGCATGATCTTCTAACTCTTGATTGGTGTGATCTTCGGTTATATGCCGGCAAAACGCGCAGCACAATTGAAATCCATTACAGCCCTTGCTCGAGAATAAAAGAAATTTTTGTAAAACACAAAAAGTGCGGTTAAAATCATCCGCACTTTCCACTCATTTTCGTAATAAGGAAAACTCAATGTTTAAAATGAAAAATATGACGCTTGCTTTGTTGATGTCTGGTGCATTAGTGGGATGTGCCAATATTGGCGATTCTTATCAAGCTAGCCTTGAAGATTACAAGCAATATGAAGAAATTACCAAGCAATATAATGTAAAAGAAAATTGGTGGTCATTGTATAACGATGTGCAATTAAATCGCGTCGTAGAACAAGCTTTAATAAACAACAAAGATTTAGCTAAAGCTGCCGTGGCAGTAAACCGTGCGCTTTATAGTGCAAATTTAGTGGGCGCAAATTTAGTGCCTGCATTTAATGGTTCAACTTCATCTGCGGCACAACGTCGAGTTGACACAAGTGCAAACTCTGCCATTTCACACAAAGGTTCTTTAAATGTGAGCTATACATTGGATCTTTGGCAACGTTTAGCCAATGCGGCTGATGCTGCGGAATGGTCACACAAAGCAACCGCTGAAGACATGGAATCTGCTCGTTTATCATTAATCAATTCTGTGGTAACAACTTATTATCAAATTGCTTATTTAAATGATGCAATTAGCACAACCAACGAAACGATCAAATATTACACTGACATTGGTAATATTATGCAAACGCGTTTAGCACAAGGTGTGGCTGATGCGGTCAGCGTGATCAAGCGCAACAAGCCAGTATTAACGGCGCGTAATAACAAATTAAATTTTTGAAACCCAACGCAAAAACGGCAGAACAAACCTTACGCAATCTGTTTAACTTAAAAACCAAACGATGCGTTAAATATCACTTTCCCACATATTATGCAATGTAGAAAACAGCAGGGGTGAACTTTGAAATGTTCCTGTATCTGTGATTGCAAATCGTCCTGATGTAAAAAGCAGCACAATTCCGTTTAAGTAGTGCATTCAAAAATGCCAAAAGCAACTCAAAAAGTTGGTTCCCTGAGGTTAATTGTAGGGTGGAAGCTCTATCTTCAACAGCAAGTACTGTTGGTACGGCGTTACACAATCCTGTGGCTGCTGGCACAGTAGGAATTAGCTCTACCATTCTTAAATTGGAACACCGTAAAAATGGAACGTTAAAATTTCTGAAGCTGACTATGAAACGGCACGTTTAAATTACGAACAACGTATTACCACGGCTCTCAATAATGTGGATACCAACTATTTCGCATTTTACCCAAGCGCAAAAGCACATTAAGTAATTTACAGCAAACCCATAGTTACAATCAGCGTATCACGCAATATTATCGAAATCGCTATAATGCGGGCGTGTCCGAGTGCGCGAATGGTTAGTTGCAGCCAATACTGAAAAATCATCACAACTTGCAATTTTGAATGCAAAATATCAAGTGTTGCAAAAGTGAAAATGCGGTATATAGCTCAATGGCGGATATTACTCTCGTTAATAAAACCAAACATAGGGCGTTTTTAAGCGCCCTTTTTAATGTTACATTCTCACTTAAGATTATAAACCTTACCAATAAATATTCCTAAAAATGAAAAACAACTTACTTTTTATTTTATTCGTCACGGCCGCACTGTTTGGAACGAACAAGGATTAATGCAAGGCAGTGGAGATTCTCGATTAACAGAAGAAGGCATTCAAAGTGCAGTAAAAACTGGGCAAGCTTTACAAAATGTCGATTTTATTGCAGCCTATTCTAGCTGTTTACAACGTACCATTGACACAGCCAATTATATTATTGACGATCGAGACATTCCTTATTCCAACATCGTGGATTAAATGAACATTATTTTTGGTAGTTGGGAAGGAACAAATGTGGAACTGATCCGACCCTTTGCCCGAATTCCAACAAATGATTAATGATCCAGCTAACTATAAAGCTGAATCGAATGGTGGAGAAACCTATGAAGATCTAGCCAAACGAGCTATCGCAGCAGTACAAGACATCATTAAAGTTCATCAAGAAGGGAATATTTTAGTGGTATCGCATGGGCATACCTTGCGTCTATTAATTGCTTTACTCAATGGCGCAACCTGGCAAAAATCACCGAGCCAAAGACAAGTCAGTATCTTTATTAAATACTGCTATTAGCATCATGCATTATGACAGTGAAAAAGGCATGGCCTTGAAAAACTAAATGACACAACGCATTTACAATAGATAAAAAGCCCCTAAATCATTAGGGGCATCAAAAGGAATTTATGAATAAAATCTCTAAAGTTTAGCTTTATCAAAGGAATCTCGATAAAACAAAGGTCATTATATTGACTAATCTAAAAGAATAGCAAGAGAAATCTTTACAAATCTTTACACTTCTTTACAGATCTTTACATTTCAACATTTCGATAATTACTTGAACCGTCTTTTCCATTCCCTGTAAAGAAACCAATTCGTGTTTACTATGGAAAATTATAGCCACCAGTAAAAATATTTGGGCATGCTAAACCTTTAGAGCTAAAAATGCCCCATCTGTACCACCTCGAATTGGCTTATGACTTGGTTTAACCCCTACAGCTTTCATTGCTCGATCCAGCAGTTCAATTGATTGAGGAACATTTTTACCACATCATACATATTTTGGTAGCTATCTTGAATTTCTAACTCAATAGGCTTTTTCAAACCTTTTTCTAGCATTAAATTTTTCCACCTGATTTTAATAAAAGCTTTTTCTTTGTGCGAAATTCTGCTCATCAAAATCACGAATCAAATAAGTGAGCTCTACTTGCTCAATATCGCCAGAAAAATCTTCTAAATGATAAAAAGCCCGCTTTCCCATCCGTTTTCTCTGGTACTTCATCAACAGGAAAAACTTGCTGGAAATTCACAAGCTAAAGTCAGTGCATTCACCATTTTTCCTTTGCGTAACCAGGATGAATACTCGGCCGAAAAACCGCACTTTTTGCCGTTGCCGCATTAAAGTTTTCGTATTCTAATTGCTCCTACTTCTCCCCCATCAATGGTATATGCCCAATCACAGGAAAACTTTTCCATTGGGAACAATGGATTCCCAAGCCAATTTCTTCATCAGGCGTAAAAAGCAACGCGAATATTGCAATGAGGAATATTCTCTTTTTGAAGAATAGAAAGTGCGGTCACTAATTTCTGCAATTCCCGCTTTTATTATCTGCCCCCAAGCAAAGTGGTTCCATCGGCAACAATCAGAGTCTGTCCGACCAATTTTTGCATAAAAGAATAATAAACAGGACTAATAAACTCCTCGCCAATACCTAGTGCAATATCTCCGCCACGATATTTGTCTCTATCACTTCTGGGCGTACATTTTTACCACTACATTGCGGAGATGTATCAAGATGCGCAATTAAACCAATGGTTTTCGTTAAGCTAGGATCATTAGCTGGTAAAAATGCTGTCAAAACCGCGTATTTACTTACTTCAACATTCTCTAAAACCAAGCTGGATGAGTTCTTTTGCAACTGCATGGCTAACTTCATTTGCCCGACTGAGCTGGGGAATGCTTAGCATGAGGTTTTGATTGAGTGTCAAAAAGACACATAGTAAAAATCGTTCTAAAAGCTCTGTTTTATCTATTTTGAGAAATCATATTCTAGCTCCTTTTAAAAATATCTTTTTAGTTTAACGAGAAAATAGAAAACATCTTGATATATAACAATATTTATAAAATTAACTGAAGTAAAATTCATCGAAAGTGCGGTTAAATTTCTCGTTATATGAACGGCAGTTTTACGTTCTGGCATTAAGTCCTTTTAATTATTAACAATTCACTATATTATAGACGTCTATTTTATATGTCGCCCCTGCAGTCTTGCAGGTTTTATTTCTACTCAGTACCAAATCATTGGTGAAATTGAGGAGAAAACCAAAGCTAGTGGAAAATCAGCTTCAAAACTAAGCCTATTATTGAGCTTCGTTCAATCAAAAATCCTATGGTTCTAACACCATTATTAACGATTTCAATCTTACAATTAATAACGGTGAATTTGTCACTATTCTTGCCCTTCAGGATGTGGTAAGACCACAGTTTTACGCTTACTTGCGAGGCTTAGAAGAATGTGGATTCAGGTAGCATTATTTTAGATGGTGAAGATATCACCAATGTGCCAGCGGAAAAACGTCATATTAATGCGGTATTCCAAAGCTATGCGCTATTTCCACATATGACAATTTTTGAGAACGTAGCTTTTTGGTTTGCGTATGCAAAAAGTACCAAACGACGAAAGTAAACCGCGTGTTTTAGAAGCCTTGCGTATGGTACAGCTAGAAGAAATGGCAGATCGTAAAAGCCAGCAACTTTCTGGCGGACAACAACAACGTATTGCCATCGCTCGCGCCGTATAAATAAACCAAAAGTGTTGTTACTTGATGAGTCTTTATCTGCATTGGATTACAAATTGCGTAAACAAATGCAAAATGAACTCAAAATGTTACAACGTCAGCTTAGCATTACCTTTATTTTCGTTACCCACGATCAAGAAGAAGCTATTACAATGTCTGATCGCATCGTGTTGTTGCGTAAAGGTAAAATCGCACAAGATGGTTCTCCACGTGAAAATCTATGAAGATCCAGCGAACTTATTCGTTGCTCGTTTTCATTGGTGAAATTAACGTATTTGAAGCGACTGTGATTGAACGTAAGTCTGAACAAGTTGTACTCACGAATGTTGAAGGTCGCGTTTGTGATATTTACACAGACATGCCTGTTGACAAAGATCAAAAACTTCAAGTACTCCTTCGCCCTGAAGATATTGTGATTGAAAATTAGATGAAAATGAACATTCTAAAGCGATTATCAGCCACATTGTTGACCGCACTTATAAAAGGAATGACATTAGAATCAACGGTAGAATTTGATCATAATGGCATGCGTGTATCTTGTAAGTGAATTCTTTTAACGAAGACGATCACATATGGATCAGCGTAGGTCAACGCGTAGGCATCACATGGCATGAAGGCTGGGAGGTTGTTCTCAACGATGAAGATAATCAATAATAAATTCCAGAAAATTACTGTTGCGATTATCTTCAGTTGGCTTATCTTCTTTGTGTTGATTCCAAACTTATTGGTATTCGCCGTAAGTTTTCTGACTAGAGACGGTAGCGACTTTACGCTTTTCCCAATCACCATTGAAAACTATACAAACTTGTTTAATCCGCTTTATGCACAAGTTGTGTGGAATTCATTGTATATGTCGGGCATAGCTACCATTATTTGCTTATGTAGTTGGCTATCCATTTTGCTTTCAGTGATGAGCAAAATTAATCCTAAATATCGACCTGCTCTTATTGTTCCTTGTGGTTTTACCATTCTGGACAAACTCGTTGATCCGTATTTATGGAATGAAAGTGTTTCTCGGTGTGAAAGGTGTGCTTAATACCATGTTGATGGACATGGGAATCTTGAGTGAACCAATTCGCATTTTAAATACAGAAGTGCGGTAATCATTGGCTTAGTTTATTTACTATTGCCATTTTATGATTTTACCGCTCTACTCTGCGATTGAAAATTAGATCGTCGCTTATTAGAGGCTGCAAGAGATTTAGGCGCAAATGCATTTTCAACGTTTCTTCCGTGTCATTTTACCATTAACCATGCGAGCATTATCGCAGGTGTTTATTAGTATTATTACCGGCAATGGGTATGTTCTACGTTGCAGACTTGGCGGAGCAAAAGTATTGCTTGTTGGTAACGTAATTAGAGCGAATTCTTAATTTCTCGTAACTGGCCATTTGGTTCTGCAATCAGTATTGGTTTTAACTGTTCTAATGGCATTGTTGATTTTCGTGTACCACCGCGCGAACAAACTATTGAATAAGAAAGTGGAGTTAGAATAATGAGTCGTTTTACCACGTAATGCATTTATGTTTGTGGTATACGCTTATTTGTATATCCCAATTATTATTTTGGTTGCAATTCCTTTAACGAGATCGTTATGGTTTTAAATTGGAAGGGTTTTGAGCTGGAACTGGTACGAGCGTTTATTTAATAACGACACCTTAATACAAGCGGCGATTCATTCGGTAACTATTGCATTTTTGCGGCTACTCTAGCTACTATTGTGGGGGATTAACGCAATCGCACTTTACCGCTATAGATTCCGTGGTAAACAAGCGGAAGCGGTATATTATTTATCGTTATGATGTCACCAGATATTGTAATGGCAGTATCTTTACTTGCATTATTTATGGTTGTCGGTATTTCATTAGGGTTTCTGGTCTTTATTACTGGCTCATGTGACCTTCTGTTTACCGTATGTGACCGTAACTACTCTTTCTCGCTTAAATGGCTCGATTCTAGAATGTTGAAGCGGCGAAAGACTTGAAGTGCAAGCGAAGTGACCATTTTACGTAAAATTATCCTTCCTTTAGCATTACCTGCAGTTGTATCTGGTTGGTTGTTGCTCACTATTTTCATTAGATGATGTTGTGGTTTCATCATTCGTCAGTGGTGTAGTTATGAAAATCTTACCATTGAGAATATTCTCCCTAGTGAAAACCGGTGTAACACTAAATTGTCTTTAGCAACAATGTGATCGTGCTTTCTGACTCTTTGTCGTTTTAAGCCAGCTAATTACGAAAAATAACCATTAATAAACAAAGGTTTCACAAACCTTTGAATTTATAATAGAATACGCCTTGACGCACAATCAAAAGCGTGTACCTGTCTCATTCGGCAGGTGGTGCGACTCTTACGGAGAACAAAACAAAATGAAAAATTCGCAGGTTTAATTACTCGCAGGCTTAGTAGCTGCAACTTTTAACTGCTTGTAATGATTAAAGATAGCAAAGCTAGGCTGCAAAATCTCGGCTACTGCCAATGACACCGTGTGCCTCACACATGGACTGAATATGTACCAGATGGTTCTTTTAGAGTGGTTTACTAAAGAAACTGGCATCAAAGTTATCGTTTCAAGCCTAGAATCAAACGAAACAATGTATGCAAAACTCAAAACTCACAGGTGCTGCTACAGGTGGCTATGATGTGATTGCACCCATCTAACTACTTTGTTTCTAAGATGGCTTTGAGAAGGCATGTTAATGGAGCTAGGATCACAGCAAATTGCCTGTTATTAAGAAAGTAGATCCTGATTGGCTCAATAAACCTTATGATAAAGGTAACAAATTCTCTTCCACAATTATTAGGGTGCACTAGTGTATTGCATTCAATACCAACACTTATAAAGGCGCTCAATTCACTTCTTGGTCTGACTGTGGAAACCTGAATTTGCAAACAAAAGTTCAGTTATTAGACGATGCACGCAGTATTCAACATCGCTTTACTGAAAATTGGTCAAGATCCAAATACTCAAGATCAGCCATTATCAAACAAGCCTATGAAAAATTATTGAAATTACGTCCAAACGTACTTTCTTTTAATTCCGATAACCCTGCAAACTCTTTCATCTCAGGTGAAGTTGAAGTAGGTCAATTATGGAATGGTTCGGTACGTATTGTCATAAAAAGAAAAGCACCTTTAGACATGGTATCTCGAAAGAAAGGGCCTGTACATGGGTTGATACTCTAGCAATTCCTAAAACCACTAAAAGCCAGATGGTGCACATAAACTTATTAACTATATGTTGGGCGCTAAAAGCGGCAGAAAAATTAACCTTAGCAATTGGCTATCAACAGCTAACTGCAGCATTACCAAAAGGATCACTGAAAGATCCAGCGATTTATCCACCAGCTGATGTATTATAGCCACTGGCAAGATGATGTTGGCGATGCAATTCAATTCTATGAACAATATTATCAAGAATTAAAAGC
>BNJS01002160.1_pt1 | contig 63433 bp, 61 predicted proteins | sample 8540461 | NCBI WGS metagenome assembly BNJS01 (sample SAMD00202454, study PRJDB9452) | human saliva metagenome | isolation source: human saliva | place: Japan
ACACTCACTTGTCAAGAGGGAAATTTGAAAAATTTTAAAAAGGGAATGAAAACAATTAGATAAATATTTTGTTGTTAATGTGACTTTTGAAATATTTTTCTTAGTAATATAAACTTAGTTTAAAAGTCACCTGAGTACAATAGTTAATATATATCATAGAAATGTGATATAATATTTATAAAGTCAGAATAATAAAATATCAACAATAAAGTCAGGAGGAATTTATTATGATAGATGGATTAAATAAAATTTGGAATAAATTTCTTAATTTTTTAGAAGATAAAGAGATGTATAAATCATAATGAAGGAGCTTTAATCTCTGGGGTATGCAGTGGTTTAAGTAAAAAGATTTGGAATAAGTGCTAGTTTCTTACGAGTACTATTCTTATTAGCGAGTATTTTTCTCATTCGGTAGCCCAATATTGATATATATATTGTTATCGATAATAATGCCGGTAAAAACCGACGAAAGAAAACTACAGAAATTCAAGCTACATCGACGGACGTGCTAGGGAAAAATAATATAAAAAGTTCTAATTGATCAAGTGTCAATTAGAACTTTTTGTTTTATTTCACTGCATTAATAAATCTAGCTGCAATTTCTTTTGGACGAGTGATAGCTCCGCCAACTACTACGCTGAATGCCCCTGCGTCATAAGCTGCTTTTGCTTGATCAGGGTAGTGGATACGACCTTCTGCGATTATAGGTACAGAAATAGTTTCAGATAGCTTTTTGATAAGACCTAGGTCTACTTCGTTCGGTCTATCTTTTGTATTTTCTGTATAACCACTTAATGTAGTTCCGACAAAATCAAGACCGATGTTAGCCGCATTTACACCTTCTTCGAATGTAGCAATATCTGCCATTAAAAGAATGTCAGGGTACTTAGCTTTGATTTCTGCGATAAAATCATTGATTGTTGTACCATCAAAACGAGGGCGTAAAGTACAGTCTAAGGCGATTATTTCACAACCTGTTTCTACAAGAGCATCTACCTCTTTCATAGTTGCTGTGATAAATTGTGACATACCTTCATAACTTTGTTTGATAATTCCGATAACAGGTAGGTCAACTGTTTCTTTGATTTGAACTATATCAGTAACTCCTTGTGCACGAATACCAACAGCTCCAGCTTCTTTAGCAGCTAGCGCCATAAGTTTCATGACTCCACCTTCTTCAACGTAAAGTGGTTCTCCAGGTAATGCTTGGCAAGAAACGATAATTCCGCCTTTAATTTGGTTTAAGATTTCTTCTTTTTTGTTCATAGTTAGCTCCAATCCAACGCTTAATCTTTAATTGTTAAGCTGTAGTATTTGTAATTTATAAAGATTTTTACATATTCGAAAATTTTTCCATCAGCAAAGTAAGTGTACCTATCAAATTCAAAACAAGGTTCACCGTCTTTTGCGATAAAGTTGGCAATTTCTTCAGGGTATCAACTATAACTTTCATATTTTTAGATTTTTTCTTGGTGAATATCTATACGATATTTTTCTAATCATAGTAGCAAGTTCTTTGAAACTGTCCATATCATCGATATTAACATCAGGGTAAATATTTAATCGGAATATAGTTAGTTTGGTGAGCCCAAGCAACATTACCGATATATTTTATACGAGCTACTTTTAGAAGTTTTTGATTTTTTAGTTTTAATTTTGAGCAAAGCTCTTTATCTTGAATAATTTCAGCTTCCACAACTTCAGAGTGTTCAGATACTGATTCTTTGAAGTGTTTATGGAAGTTGTTATTTTCTGTAACAAAAACTTTTTATTAACTAAAGTTTTATTAACGAAACTTCCTTTACCTTGAATTCTAAAAATGTACCCTGCTGATTCTAGTTCGTTTAGTACGCGAACAGCAGTAGTACTACTAACATTATATATTTCTTTTATCTCTTTTTCTGTATAGAGTTGTTCACCTTCTTTAAAAATACCAGTTTGTATTTTTTAAAGATGATATCATTTATAATCTTTTCGTACTTTTTCAAGTTGATCCCTCCTTGACTTAATTATTATTTGTTTATCAAAATTTAATGTGTTAATTTAAATTTATATTATCACTTATGCAGGACTTTGTAAAGAAAAACTTTTAAAAATATTAGAAAAATTTAAACAGTTTGCAAAAATAGTGGATTGACACTGAGAAAAAGCTTTGAAGTTCTGTTAAAAATAGGGAGTGATTCGACAAAATCGTGGTTTCGAAGAAATCGATTTGTCACATCACTCCCGAAAGGTTTAATGAATATCAATAAAACCACTGCGTCTATATGTTCTCATATAAACATTTTCAATTTAGGACTTTTTGAATTAAAGTCAATGTTTAGAGCTTTTTCAGGATAATATTAAATAGTTGTTTTAGTTTTGTTTTGTCACTGTATACTGTTCCGTCCATATAGAGATTATATATGTATCATCTGCTCCAATATTAATTATTGCTTCGTAGTTTTTCATCATAGCTAGGACACGAATTACTTCTCTTTGAGTACGACCATTACCTTCTCTAAATGGATGGAAGTAATTAAGGTTATCTAAAAATATTAGCTAGTTCACTAGAAACTTCTTCTCTGTTATGAGCATTTCTGTGATAATTTGAAATTAGGTGATTAATATAGTTCTCAGCTGTAGGAAATGATTGGATAGGGATGAATGGTTTATTGTTTTTGGAAATGTTAACCTTTCTACATTGACCAGCCCACCAATATATATCTGAAAATAAAAACTATGTATTTTATAAATGTCATCTATAGAATTAACTAGAATAGGTTGAAGATACAATTCTAATATTTTGCTAGCCACAAGAGAGTACTCTTTATTTTTAATTCTTCTAATGAGTTTAAATTAAATTTGTTTATAAGGATATTAGTGTCTGGATAGGTATAGATATTATCATAATCTATATAGCTATATTCTTCGTATTTATTTCTACTCATGTTTTTGAAATAGAAATAAGCTTTATTCTTTAATTCGATAACATCGTTGGATGTTGGTGTCCATCCTTCAATGATATTTTGTACTAAGAGCATACCAGACATTTTTGAAATCTTTAATATTATCGAATTTAATCCCCATGATAGTTAGTTCATTTTCGTTTTAGGTCTAAATTCACAACAATACCTCCTTAACAATGTTCTCACTTTTATTATATATTATAAGATGTTGGAATACAATAAAAAACCAAGCCCCTCTTTACTTTATAGGTAAAGAGGGGGTAGTTCTTAATATCTTATTTTTCTACAAATGGGCTAATAGCTCCGTATAGAGCTGCATCATTTCCTAACTCAGCTGCTAGGAATTTAGTTTGGTTGTTTTCGATTGGGTGAAGTTCGCGTACTTTAGCTTCAAGTTTGTTTAATAGGTAATCACCTTGAGCTGAAACAGCCCCACCGATTACTATGTACTTAGGATCTAGGATACATAGTAGGTTAACAATACCACGAGCAAGTTCGAATAACCATTCGTCTAGTACTTTTAATGCAGTTGTGTCTTCACGTTTACAAAGATCGAAGAATTCGATAACGCTAAGTCCTTCGTACATTTCATCTTTAATTTTTCTATCTAGAGCGATAGTAGAAGCACGTTGTTCGTAAGTAGTTTTAGTATCGAAATCGTAAAGAGATTGTCCGATTTCACCTACACCGAAGTTAGATCCGAAAGGAAGACTAGTTAGGTAGTAAGCCCCACCGATTCCAGTTCCTAAGGCCATACAGAATACTTCATCTAAACCTTTTGCTCCACCAAGCCATTGTTCACCAAGTAAGGCACAGTTAACATCGTTATCTGCGTATACTGGAATACCTAGTCTATCTCCAAAATCACGTTTGAAGTTAGTTCCAAGATAGTTCTTAATAGTTGGAGCTGAACGGATAACTTCCATGTTAACATTGTCGATAACACCTGCAGCTGAAATACCAGCAGCAGTGAAGTTATAAGATTCACGGATTTTACTTGCGATTCTATACATTTCATCAGTAATTTTTACAGTTACATTGTCAGGTGTTTTACAAGTTTCGTAATGTACGATTTTGTGATTTTCATCAAATACAGCAAATTTTATACTTGTTCCACCAATATCAATACCTAATAACATAATATACCTACTTTCTTAATAAAGACATAATTATCTTTAATGTTAATGATTTTTAATTTCTATACAACGATATATTACCATAAAATTAATATTTTTGAAAACTGTTTCTTGTAAAATAATAAAAGGTATATGCTGTATAAAAAGAGTGACTGGTGTATAATAAACTAGAAGTTAGAATTGTTTAAGGAGAATAAAATGGATAAGATAGTATTTTTAGAGCCTGTATTTTGTGAAAGAATATGGGGTGGACGTAATTTAGAGAAGTTTGATTTTTCTATTCCACAAGGAAATATTGGAGAAGCCTGGGTTATTGCCGCTCATGATAACGGTAGTTCAAAAATAACAAACGGTGAGTTAGCAGGTTTAACATTAAAAGAAGCTTATGAGAAACAACCTACTTTATTCACTGAGAAAAAGTACGATAAGTTTCCTTTATTAATTAAAATCTTAGATGCTAGCGATAACCTATCCGTTCAAGTGCATCCTGAAGATGATTATGCGCGCGAAAATGAGAATGGTGAACTTGGTAAAACTGAATGTTGGTATGTGCTGGATGCAAAAGCAGGTGCTAAGTTAGTATATGGACATACTGCGAAAACAAAAGAAGAGTTCACTGATAAAATAAATCATGAACAATGGCAAGAATTATTTATAGAAGAAGAAGTAAAAGCGGGAGATTTCTTCTATATTCCAGCGGGAACTCTTCATGCGATTGGAGAGGGAATATTAATATATGAAGTGCAACAAAATTCTGATACGACATATCGAGTATATGATTATGATCGTGTTGATAAAGATGGTAATAAACGTGAACTTCATATAGAGAAAACAAAAGATGTGACAAAAGTTCCATTTGAAAAAGTTACTACAAGCCCTAAAACGGAAAAATTAGAAGGGGCTACAGTAACACACTTAGCAGATGAGAAGTATTTCTCTGTGTTTAAGGTCGAAGTGGAGGGAGAAGTTTCCCTAGAAAAAACTCGAACAGGAAATCTATTTACTGTCCTTAATGGAAGTGGAAATGTAGAAATAGAAGGTAACATTTATGATGTGAAAAAGGAGATAGTTTTATCTTAACAACTGATTGTAGTAACTATACATTAAAAAGGAAATATGTTCTTAGTAGGAAGTTATGATAGATAAAACTAAAAATGAGATTATCCTGGTAAGGAAGATTATTTTAAAATTACAGTATAATATTAAATTTATCGTTGAATTAGTATCTGATTGTTAAATAAAAAATTCAAAGATGTTTTTATATAGTGAATAGAAGCGACTTTTTAAAATCAATTTTGATGAAAGAGTCGCTTTTTATTTTTAAAAAGGGAGGTTTAATGTATTAAATAGAGACAAGAGGACTAGACAATATATTTACATATACTGTATAATGTCAACTAGAGCAATTATTATTATATAGTGTAAACATAATAACGATAGCAATGGTTAAAAGGTTTTCAAAAAAAATAAATTTTCAAGATTTTTCTATTGACAAACTAAAGAAAAACGTTTTACAATATAAGTGTATTAAAATTTAATGTGTTAAATAAATGCACAATATTAAAAACAAATAACGGAGGTTATTATAATGAAAAGATTTAAAAGGACTTTATTCAGCTTTACTTATTCCATTTTGACGAAAATGGTGAGGTTAAAGAAGAGGGTTAAGACAGGTTATTGAGCACAACATTAACGTAAGTAAAATTGATGGTTTATACGTTAATGGAAGTAGTGGGGAGAACTTCTTATTAAACACTGCTCAAAAGAAACAAATTTTTTTAAATTTGTAAAAGAAGTAGTTGGGGATAGAGTTAAACTTATCGCTCAAGTTGGATCTTTAGATTTAAATGAAGCGGTAGAATTAGCTAAATATGCTACAGAATTAGGATACGACTCACTATCAGCAGTTACTCCATTCTACTACCCATTATCATTTAATGAAATTAAACACTACTACAAAACAATCATCGATGCTACAGATAACAGCATGATTCTTTACTACATTCCATTCTTAACAGGGAGTTAAAATTAGTTTAGATCAATTTCGCTGAATTACTAGAAGATGAAAAAAAGTTATCGGTGTTAAATACACTGCTGCAGACTTCTATCAATTAGAAAGATTCAGAAAACGATTCCCTAACAAACTAATTTGGTCTGGATTCGATGAAATGTTAGTTCAAGCTGCTATTACAGGAGTAGACGGAGCTATCGGTTCTACATACAATGTTAAACGGACAAAAGAAGCCAAGAAATCTTCAGACTTGCTAAAAGAAGGTAAAGTTGCTGAAGCTTACGAACTTCAACATGAAGCGAATGATGTAATCGAAAAGTATTAGAATTAGGATTATATCAAACTCTTAAAGAAATCTTAAAAAGTTAAAGGTATCGATGCAGGATACTGTAAACAACCTATGAAAGTATTTGATCCAGCTAAATTACCTGAAGTAGAAAAATTAGTTAAAGATTACAATCTATAATTTTTAAAAAATACGGAATAAATTAGGGGGAAGGAAAGAGGAGAAGATCTCCTCCTTCCCAATTATTAGAAAAAAATATTATTAAGAAAAACAGGAGGGGAGTACCATGGATAAAATAGGATTTGGTACACTTAATAGTATAGTTTTAGCAGTTTATCTTATAGCTATGCTAGCAATAGGGGTGTATTTCACTAAAAAAGCAGGTGAAAGCACGGATGAATTCTTTAAAGCCGGAGGGAACATTCCATCTTGGGCAGTAGGATTCTCAATTTATGCAACAACATTATCGGCAATTACGTTTATGGCGACGCCAGAAAAAGCATTTAACGGAGACTGGACATACGCAGCAGGAAACTTCTCGATTATCGCGATTATTCCGATATTAATTCACTACTATGTTCCATTCTTTAGAAAATTAAATGTAACGACAGCATATGAATATTTAGAAGAACGTTTTAATCCTAGTGTACGTGTAGTAGGAAGTGTGTTATTCTCACTATTCCATATTGGACGTGTAGCTATCGTTATTTACTTACCAACAGTTGCTATTACATCAGTATCGACGCTTAACCCATTCTTGGTATGTGCGGTTATCGGATTACTTTGTGTAGTTTACTCATTTTTAGGAGGGGTAGAAGGAGTTATCTGGACAGACGTTATCCAAGGTATCATTTTACTTGGAGGAGCTGTTTTAGTAATTATCTTAGGAACATACCACGTAGGTGGATTTGGACAAATTACTCAAGATGCTTTAGCAAATGGTAAAATTGTAACAGCTGAGAAATTTAGTTGGTCATTAACAGCATCAACTATTCCAATTATCTTCATTGGATCAGTATTTAACAGTTTACAACAATACACAGCTTCTCAAGACGTAGTTCAACGTTATAGCACTACTGAATCTGTAAAAGAAACTAACAAATCAATCTGGACTAATGGATTATTAGCATTCATCTCTATTCCAATCTTCTACGGAATGGGAACAGTTTTATACAGCTTCTACAAAGGTAGCCACGCTGTAACAAAATTACCAGACTTCATGAACGCTGAAGTAGTAGGTAAAGCAGCTAATACAACAGCTTTAGTACCTTACTTCATCTTAACAGCATTACCTGCAGGGGTTGCGGGATTAGTTATTGCAGCTATCTTAGCAGCGGCTCAATCAACAATCGCATCAAGCTTAAACTCAATTTCAGCTTGTATCACAGTTGATATTAAACAACGTTTCTTTGGATTAAGTAAAGATGCTAAACAAGACGTTCTATTAGCTCGTATTATCATCATCGTAGCTGGTGTATTAGGAACAATCGCAGCATTATACTTCGTAAACTCTAACCAAAAAGAAACTTGGGATTTATTCCTTAAATATATCGGACTTCTAGGGGTGCCTTTAGCTGGTACATTCGCACTTGGTATCTTCACTAAACGTGCAAACGGAGCTGGAGCATTATTAGGATTAGTAGTAGCAGGGCTTGTATGTTGGTACATCCAGGACTTCACAACTTATGCTAAACAAAGTCCATTCATCTTCTCAGGATTCTCATTCTTAAGTGCATTAGTATTCGGTTATATCTGTAGTTTCTTCTTCAAATCTACTAAAAATATCACTGGACTTACTATTCACACAAAAGATCAAGAGTACGTAAAAGAAGCAAAAATAATAATAAAGTCAGATCTCAAAAAAATATAACGAACTTACAAAAAGCAGTCCTCAACCTAGTGTTGAGGATTGTTTTTGTCATGAAATCAGTAAATTGTAAGTGTAATGACTCAACAACCCCTAAATCGCAATTTTTTTGAGTCGCTGTCATAATTAAGATATAATTAAAGTGAAATATGTATTCTGAGGTGTTGGAAAGATGGATTTAGTAAAAAGAAAGAGAACTAAATTATAAGATTAATATTGTTAGAGATGAGTTGGAATTTCAATTATTAACAGTTGAATTTGAGCTGTAGATTATTCAAAAATTCATGCGAGATTGTCGTTAAAAAGTTAATAATAAAGGATTTATACTAGAATTTCCAGATTATGAAGAAGTACCTAGGGGATTTTTTAGGGCTTATGAATTATTATGCACTAGGATATAGTGGTGCAACATTGCATATTAGAGGAGACAGAGGTAGAAGTGAGAATAGACAACCGGCTTCAATTTATTTTCCTTTTCTAAACAGTAATAGCGATGAAGAGTCATATTATAATTATGCCTATCAAGATGGTATAGATCTTGTGAATATTCTAAAAGAGAATTTCCGAATTTAGAGGTGAACGTTGTTGCTAAAGGTCAAGGGGCAGCAATAGGAATCGTGGTTTCAGCTGTAGGTGAATCGGTGGATAGGTTATTTATCTCAAATGTGCAAAACTTCGATTTTAAATATATTTTTGATAATAATCTTGATGTTGGTGTGTACGATGGAATAAGAGAATATGCATCGTAACTATCCTGAAAGAGAAGACTATTTATTGACGAGATTAAAAGAAATAGATGTCTTAAAATATGCGGAGAGAGTTGATACGAAAGTGTATTTTTGGATATTCAAAGCTAGATGAAAAGAATATTATTCTTAATAAAAAGTTAGAAAGTGAGTTTAAACGAAAAAGAAGTTACGGTCTTCGAATGCGAAGAGAGAATCTTCATGTGAAGTTATTGGAAAAGTGGTTAAAAAACAGTATGGAGCCTAATGTTGATAAATAATCTTAGCAATTAGAAAAAGATCCGAATCTAATAGTTATATAAATTTATAGGAGGCATGAAGTCTTCACCTATAAGGGGCTGATAAAAAGGTCCTAAAATGTAACAAAGTTCAGATGAGAACTCATAGACGCAGTGGTTTATTGATATCTAAATTCGCTTTATAAAAGCTTTTTAGATATCTAATAAACTGTGCGGGGGTGACTCGACAAAATCGATTTCTCTGAAATCACGATTTTTGAGTCACTCCCGGATGATTTATTATTTAAGTTTTTCTATTTCTTTAGTTAGTGATTCTTCTGTTACAGCACCAGCAATTCTATTTCCGATTGTACCATCGCTGTTGATGAAAAATGTGTCGGAAATGAACGAATTGCGTAGTTTATGATGAAGCGGTCGTTAACATCGAAAAGAACAGGATAAGTAACTCCAAGTTCTTTTGCTTTATTAAGGATTACATCTTTACCTTTGTCTTGAGGACTTTGGTTTTTGAACTCTTTATCATTAGGAGAAGTCATTGATAGAAAGACGATATCTTTATTATCTTTTAATTTTTTTGATATGTTTTTCTAATTCTGGAATTTCTCTCATACATGGCCCGCACCAGCTAGCCCACATATTGATGTAAACTTTTTTCCCTTTAAAGTCACTTAGTTTTTACTGTTTTTCCATCTTTATCCATAGCTGTAAAGTCAAAAGCTTGGATAGCTTTGTTCTCGCTAGTTGAAGATGTTGTAGTTTGTTTGTTAGTTTCTTCTTTTTTTTCAGAAGTGCTAGAACATGCACTTAAAATTAGAGCACTACTAAGAAGTGTTGCGCTAAGTATTGTTAGTTTTTTCATATTATTTTCCTCCAAGTCAAATCACAAGTTTAAGAAAAATACCTAGTTAATGAGATAAATGATCCACTCAGAATTAGTATACCGATTAAGATAAGGATAATACCTGAGATAACTTGTGTGTATTTTTAGTATGTTTGTATGTTTTTTTGAATAGTTCTAATAATTTTGAAGCAAAAGAATGCAACAAGGATAAACGGTAAGATAAATCCTAAGCAGTATGCAAGAATTAGAAAGAACGCTCATTATTCCAGTATGACTAGATGCATACAGGAAAACACTAGCTAAGATTGGTCCGATACATGGTGTCCAAGAAAAGCTAAAAGTGAATCCCATTAAAAAAAGCAAGAATCGGAGTAGTTTTATTTCCTTTTCTCTTAACTTTGTTTTTTTATTGAAAATTCTTGTTTTAAAAATCCTATCTTAAATACTCTAGTTGAAGTAATCCCATAAAAGATGATTAAAGACACCACTGATGATTTGCAATGTTTTAATGTTTTCATTTAAGAAAAATACTGATGAAAACTTGTTGCAAAAGCTAGGATGAAAAATGTTGAACAAATACCTAATACGAATGATAGTGTATTTGTAATAGTATTACGTTTATTGAAGACTAGTTCTCCGTGTTCATTCATTTCTTTTTCCTGCAAGAATACCGATATAGATAGGTAATATAGGTATTACGCAAGGAGAAAGGAATGATAGAAAGCCCCTCTAAGAAGACAAGAATCATCTTTAAGGCAGAGCTAGCTGTATTAAAATCTGTCATAAAACCCCCTTGAAAATAAAATTTAAAAATTACAGGTTTACTATATAATAAAAAAACGCTTTAAAATGCAATTTAATTGCTTATAGAACAGTGTTAATGTTACGAATCTTACGTAATGTAACAGAGAGTTATCGTTATTATTACAAAACTGTTACAAAGCTTGAAAAAGGTTTCGTGAGCACATATAATGGTAGTATGTCAAGATTATATAACGAAGTTCAACAGAAGTTGAATGAGAGTTGATGGCATTTATAGTTTAGAAAAAAATAGTTTATAGAAATTAAAAATATAGAAATTTAAAACAGTATTTATTATAGATAAAAGAGTCGCTTGACTCAAACCTAATTTTAAGGAGATTGAATAGATGACTAAATTACAAAAATTAGTAGCCGCAACGGCAATCGTATCAACAGTAGGAGTAGGATTAGCGCAAATCGCAGACGCTGATACATATACAGTAAAGAAAGGTGATACTCTTTGGGATATCGCAATCAACAACGGAACAACTGTTGACCAACTTATGCAAGATAACAACTTAACAAGTTCATTAATCTTCCCTGGAGATAAATTAACTTATAACACAACAGTAGCGCAAGTAGCTCAAGCTAAAGAACAAGGATACTACACAGTAGTATTAGGAGATACTTTAGGAAAAATTGCTAACAGATTCGGTGTTACAGTAGACGAACTTGTTAAACTAAACAAGATTTCAGATCCTAACTTAATCTACGTTGGGACAGTATTAAAAGTTGATGGAAATGTGGCAAAAACTGCAGAAGTAACAGTTCCAAAAGCAACTGTAGTGGAAAACACTCCAGAAAAAACTGTAGCTAAAGTTGACCCTGTTCAAACAGTTGCACCAAAACCAGCTGCAACAGTAGCTCCAGCAGCAGCACCAACAGCTCCTGCGGCAGCGCCAAAAGCAGCGGCTACACCAGCTGCAAACTCCAGCTCCAGCAAAAGCTGTAGAAACTAAAAAAGAAGAAGCACCAAAAGCTGAAGTTAAGAAAGAAGCTCCAGTAGCAACTCCAGCTGTAGCTAAAGCGGCAGAAAAACCAGCTGCAACTCCAGCAGTTGCAACAGCAGCACCAACAGTAACAGCTAAAACTCAAGCTCCAGCAGCTGCAGCAACAACTCAAGCGGCATCTTCAAACAAAGGAGCAGCAATCTACCAAGCAGCATTAGCTCAATTAGGAACTTTCCAAGATTGTACAATGTTAGTAACAAATGCTCTTAAAGCAGTTGGAATCAACTTCCACGACTGGCCAGCAGGATACATGAGCTTAGGAACAGTAGTTCCAGCATCTCAAGCTCAACCTGGAGATTTAGTTTACTATGCAAACGGTGGAATGGGAGCAGCTCACATCGGAGTTTACGCAGGTAATGGACAAGCTATCCACGGTGGATGGAATGGAAACCAAACTGTAATTAACACTGCAAACTTAGGTAGTGGACCAGTTTACATCCGTGTTAAATAATTAAAGAATAAATAAGGTAAGAAGCGATTGGAATATCCAATCGCTTCTTTTTTTATGTTGTTTATTAACTTCGATGTTGGAAAATATCCATACTACAATATTAAAACTTATTGCTTAAAAGATCCCCATGTACTTGTTCTTTCGCTTCCATTATGTGTGCCAGTAGCGACATAATGACGCTCACCAGAGTATGAGATATAGCTAATCCAGACGAAACCTTCTTTAATTACATAGCTATCATAGTAGATGCGCTCTCCTTTGTAATAAGTGTTGGTAACTTTTCCGAGTTTGCTTGGTTTATTTCTAACATTTATAGAAGGAACTTCCACGGTGAAATGACCAGTTTCGGGAATTCTAGTCCATTCTTCAGTTGAATCGTAGTTAGGTCTAATAAATCCTGCGAGATAAGTATCATCACGACTCATAATACGTGCGATACCACCACGTTCAGGTGTGCCATCAACATTTTGTTCTACAGAGGTAATTGTTCCTTCATTTACCTCGATCACTATACCGACATGACCGAATTTGTCCCAATCGCCCCAATGCCAAATTGCTATGTCTCCTGGAGCTATTTCAGTATCCCCTTTGAAATAACGTCTCCAACCTGGAGGGATTGGGTTAGTTAGGTAATCGATGGCATTACCATAAATTTGGAAATCGGCGAAATTTTTCACGTAAGCCATAGTTAGATCTACACACTGTGCTCCGTACATTCCATCCATATCAATCCATTTATAAACATTATCCTTTGCCCAGTTTATCATTGTTTGTTGACTTGTCATAATATTTACTCCCTTATATTATACTATTCTTTGATATTAATATTTAACTTTTGTTTCTATAATGCGTGTAAGTTCGTTTTAAACTTTTTACCTATATTCTGTAGAGTATTGTCCAGTTTAAGGAGAAAAAACCGCTACAAAAATAGGGAAACCTACAGTATTGATAAAATTTAGTATATCCATAAAAAGGTGCGGATTGAACCGCACCTCCTCCCTTCTATTATTGAAGTTCGCTTACTTCACGAGTAGTGTAAGTAGCTTTTTTTGAACCCTGTAAGAGTGTGTTTGTCGTTGTTAAAGTACTTTTTGTATCAACAATTTTTCGCGACAGCTTCTACAGTAGCCTTACTTAAATCATCTTTTGGAAATGATAAAGTGATGTGATAAGTTTTTTTATTATCAGTTGTAAAGTAAATGTTTAATTTTTTTCCATAATTATATTCCCTCCTAAAATTATAGTGATTCTTTTTGTGCTTGTGACAATGTCTTCAATGTTTTTAGCGATAAGTTTTTTTAACTCTTCGCCAACTTCTTTTAAAAGCAGTGTCTTCAGCAGTAGGAGCAACTTCGAAGTTATAACTTTTAACTACTCGTTTTTTTCTCCCTTAGGTTCGTTATAGTTTAGATGCAAAAACTTTTTTTAAAATTTTCATAATAAAAATCTCCCTTGTTTTATATTTATATTTTGTCTTTAGGCCTCTGACACTAAACATATCGAAAGTGCATAGGTGATATTTCTCAACTAAAAAATAGATTATAGTGGGTTTATTTAAGTTAAATTTTATTTTTATAAATTATAATTAAAAAGAAAGTAGTGGAAATATGCAAGAAATAGTATTATAATATATTAGAAACAAAGGAGGGAATACAATGAAAGATAATAGATTATTGAAAGTATTATGGGGAATTGTATTAGCTATTTTCTTATGTAGTGCTCTATTTATAGGTATAAGTTATTTTACAGGTGGAGATAATTCTACTAAGAAAAAGATAACGAAACTACTTCGTCATCATCAAGTGATAAAGATAAGAGCAAGGACAAAGATAAAAGAAAAAGACAGCTCTAAGTCTAAATCAAAAGAGAAAAAGCGATGAGGAAAAATATAGAGAGAATAACGATTCTAATAGTAAGGATAATTCATCTTCTTCAAACTCATCTAATAAATCTGAAAGTAATAAATCAAGTAATACTAACAAAACTGTAAGTAATACACAAAATAACGCTAATAACAATAACAGTAATAGTAATAACAATAACAATAGTAATAATGCAGCAAATAACTCTAATAAAGAAGAGAAAAAGAAGTAACAGAAGCGAATGGTGGAGCAGTAGCACCAGGAACATTCAGTAATTCAGAAGATGCTCATAACTATGCTAATGAAGAAATCAATAGATTAGCAAAAGAAAATAAGAAAAAAATTATAGTTATACATTGAGGTAGAAACGATAAAGGTGAAGTCGTTGTAAAAATTACAGAAGGATAATAAGAAAACTCATAGAACTCTAAAAGGAGGGCTATGAGTTTTTTTCTTTATAGTGTAGTATAGAAAATGTGAGAAGTAAAAGTGAGATGAAATATCTGTAAATCTTAGCAAAATATTATAAGAAGTGGTATAATAAAGAGTAAGTATGAAAAAGGATATGAAAGTATGAAAAACAACAAGTTCATTAAAATTTTAATATATAGTGTTTGTTCGCTTGTTTTAGCAGGTATTATTTTTTTAGCAATAAGTTATTTTTGGTAAAGAAGAGCCTGTACAGAAAAAAATGATACTTCACAAAATTCTAAAAAAAACAAGAACAGGTAGATAAACCAAAAGATAAAGAAGATGTTAAAGAAAATAAGGTTGAAGAGGTAAAAGATCAAACTGTAAAAACAGCAAGAGGGACAAAAAAACCGAGAATAAAAAAATACAGTTTCAGTAGAGAATAAAAGTTACACAAAAATGAGAACAAAAATATAAGTACGACAAATGGGAATGCAGTCGTAAAAATACCAAAAACAACAAGATTATAATGGGAAAAAAACTATCTAGCTCAGAAGGAGTTGGAACTACTGGAAAAGTGTTTTGAATCCCAAAAAGAAGCCTTAGATTTTCAGGGAAAAAAAGAAGTGAAGAGACTGACTGATGAGGACAAAAAAATCAAGACAGTTTTTCTATTAGTAAGGTCACTGCAGAAGACGGAAGTTTAGTAGGTTGGACAGTAGATATTTTCGAAGATAATAATGAAGAAAAAGTAGTTTCCAACCCGAAAACGAATGAAGAAAACAAAGAATAGTAAAGTAAAAGGGCGAGTGGATTGCTTAGTATGTTAGAGTATTAAGTAAAAACCTCGCTACTTTTATATTTACACAAAAACAGCAAATAAGAGGGTGAGAAAATGAGAATAGGAATAGTTGCTGAATTTAATCCGCTGCATAGTGGACATAGATATCTAATAGAATGCGCAAGAAAATTGGCTGATGAGAATAATGGTGAAGTTATTTGTGTGATGAGTGAATTTTTTACACAAAGAGGTGAAGTAGCGATAGTGGATGGCTATATACGTGCTAAAGAGGCAGTGAGAAGCGGTTGCGATATGGTTATTGTTCTGCCTTATCTTGGTAGTGTTGCATATGGTGATGACTTTGCTAGAAAAAGTATTGAAATATTAGCTGGGGCTGGAATAACGCATTTAATTTTTGGAACTGAAAATGATGATGTCAGTGTTTTTGAAGGGATTTACACAAAACAACAAAAAACAAGTGAAGAAGAGTATAAGAAATTATTAAAAACAGGTCTTAATCATGCTAAGATCAATAGTGTGTTATATGGTTTGGAAAGTAATAATCCAAATTTCAGTTTAGCGTATAGTTACTATAAAGCGATTAGAGAAGCGGATTTAGATATTAAAATGGTTCCTGTAAAAAGAGAAGGTCAAGGTTTGAACGGTTCGGATATTTCAGGAGAGGTTCATTTAAGCGCAACTGCCATAAGGAATAATATAAACGATGAGAAGATAGAAAAATACCTTTCGAAAGAAATGGTTACCGATCTGAGAAAAGAGACGATAGCATCTGAGGCTGCGTTGTTCCCGTATTTAAAATATAAAATTTTATCTTTAGGTAAAGCAGGAATAGAACAGATTTATGATGTTAGTGAAGGATTAGAAAATAGAATTTATGAAGCGACGCTTAAAGCGAAAAGTTACAGCAATTTAGTCGAATTAATAGCAACTAAAAGGTATAGTAATAAGAAAATTCAGAGGGCGCTACTTCATATTCTAACAAATACTACAAAAGAAGATTATAAGAAGAATTTTTCTACCAATGATTTTAGAGTGTTAGCTGTGAAAAAGCATAAAGCAGCTATTATAAGAGAAATTAATAGAGATGGCAAAATAAGTCTTCATCCACTGCTAAATAGTAAAAATAGTATGAAGTTTGAACAAGATATTAAGGTAGCTAGAATATATGGATTGCTATTTAGTGACAAAGATATTTTTTAGAGAAAAATATACAAAGTGATAGATTAATAGTTAAACAGAGAATTATTAAATATGAGTCTCTGTTTTTGTTTTTTTATATAAAGGGATAGTATGACTCGCTAATCTATAAATAAAAAGAAGGTTAAGTAGTTAATTGATAGAGGTTTATTTAGTGTTTTAATAATATTATTATAATATTATTTGATTATTTTATGATATTATAATGTAATGAATTATATTAAAACTATAATAAAGAAATATTTTTTTCCAATTATATTATTTATATAAAACTTGATAGTAAAAGATATAAGAAGTCGAAAAAGGTTAAATTATAAAAGAAAAACGATTTCTTTATAGTTGTTAAAAAGTTATTTAAAATATATTTTTTTACCATTTTTTAAAAAGTGCACTGGATAACCAATAAAAAGTACTAAGAATAAAGAGAATTTTTAAAAGAATAACGAAGAATATATTTTATAATTTAATATATATTATACTATTAGGCGTGTTTATGATTTGAAAAACAGTGAAAATTGGTAAGATATAGGGTATGAAAATAATGATTATAAAAATGGGATAGTAATGCATGTTTGCCTATGTTTTATTATCCTTTAATGGAGAAAAATATTAGTTAAGTTGAAAGTGATGAAATTTTTAAGGAGGGATGCATCGGTGATAGGAAAAATAATAAATATTTAAAAGAAAAACAAAAAGAAGGAACAAAAGTAGAAACTTACTCGATTAAGAAATTTAAGGTAGGTGCTGCATCAGTAGTGATAGGTGCAAGTATCTTTTTTGGTGCCGGAGCAGTAGCGCAAGCTAGTGAGGATGTGTCAAATAACACAACAACAGATAACTCAAAAGATGAAGGGTGCGACATTAGGTGGTGCAGTTTCAGAAAAAGTAGTAGCTAAACCAGTTGTTAAAAGAAGCTACAAAAGAGGAAGTAGCAGCAGGTGTAGCAGCAAAAATTAGGAGTAAAGGATGCTGCAAGAGAAACTGAACAAGAGGCAGCAAAAGAGCCGGTAAAAACATTAGATAAAACACAACTATCAAGCTTTATTAGTGAGATCGAAGGGAAAATTTCAAATGGGGCTTATGCGAACAAAACAGAAGAGAGTGTAGCTAATTTAGCAGCTGATTTAAATACAGCAAAAGCAACTTTAGCTAGTGCGACAACACAAGAAGAGCTAACTAAAGCATATCAAAAATTAGTGATTTCTGTTAACTCAAAATTAAGAAACAAACCAGTTGAGAAAAAGAAACTCCCAGTAGTTGAGTCTACAACTTCAAAAAGAAACTGTAGATAATAAAAGCTGAAAATACGGAGAAAAAGTTGAGACTAATTCAGATAAAAATACGGAGAACAGAGTTGAAACTAAGTCAATTGAAAATACAGGAGCAAAGGATCCTCGTACTGGAAAAGAAATAGCGAAAAACACTGCATTCCGTGCAGCTGTAAATCAAGATCCAAAGGTAGATTTTACATTCTCAATTCCATCAGAGAAGAAAATATACATATATAACGAAGAGAATTTTTCATTAGAGATTCCTGTGTACTCTGAAACAGGAAAGATTCGTTTTGCAACGATAAAACAAGGGTCTAGAAATAAATTTGATAATGTTCCCGGTACGACTAATCAGCTAGATATACAGTTTGGATTTACTGCTACAGTAATAAACCGTGATGAAACAGTAGGAGTAACATCAGATGCGAGTCAAGCAAATCCTGCAAAAATCGTCATTACTGGTCGCCCAAATGATGTACTGAAAAAACACAGAGATTATACAAAACAAGAGACTCAAACACTTAATATAGGGACTCGTTATGTGCAGGTAGTTGATGATCAAGGTAGAGAAAATCTTAAAAAAGCTACGGATATAACGGATCCAGGGTTTTTCTACTTAGTATTAAAAGCTCAATCTAAGAAATATGCATTAAGATCTCAACCTACAGATGAAAAGATTTCTGTAAGTAGTTTAACAAATCCAACAGCAGAGGATTTAAAGAAAATCAAAGATAGTATTCAATTAGAATACTCGACAACAAATGAAGACGTTCGTTTAGCGGATAAAAGGGGGACTTTGGTAGAACATCCTGAGGATGTTATCCAATCGGTTAATATCGTAGGGAATAACATTGTTGTTACATTTACAGATGGCTCTACGAAGACAAAACCTGTAGGAGAAATTGTACAAAAAAATGTTCCTCCGACTGTTAGTCTGCCATATTCGAACGAAGCAAATAGAAATATATATATTTATTCTGGAGAAGAGACAGATTTAACATTCACTGCAACAGATGAATCTAAGATAAAAGATTTAAAACTTCGTGGACCTGGTGATATTAATTATAATAATGCAACTAGCTATGGTTTAGCAGTAGGAAATGTTGTTGATAGTGCAGTTACTAGTGGGGAAGGTTCTGTTTCTGAAGATAAGAAAACTGCTACAATTAAAATGACAGGAACAACTAACCTTACAGCTGGTAAAAAATGGACGAGTGTAATCGTTGCTAAAGACGATAATAACGGAGAAAGTGCACCTTTCAACGGAAGAATTAATGCCACTACTAATCCTACAGAACGTCAAAAAATAGCAGGGTATGTTGAATTTGTAGTGAAGAACCAAACATCGAAATACGATATTAAAGCACCTGAAGGTAAGGTGAGTGTAGTAGATCCTACGAATGTAACTGCAGAAGAATTTGAAAAAATTAAAGAAAAAGTAAAAATCGAATACTCTCAAACTAACGACGATGCAATTTTACTAGCAAGAGAGGACAAACTGTAGATAATCAAGCAACAAGAATTTCTACGATTACAAAAGATGCTAATGGAAATCTTGTTGTAACTTATAAAGATGGCTCAACTGATACAAAACCTTTATCAGAATTCACAAGTTTAAATAAACAACCTGCAATTGATGCCGTTAACAAAGCTGCTCAAGATAAAATTGCGGAAATTAATTCAAATACAAATGCAACTGCAGAAGAAAAAGCAGCTGCAATCGAAAAAGTTAATGCCGATAAGATGAAAGCTTTAACAGCAATTAATGATAACTCGGTAACGACAAAAACAGCATTAGATAATGCTAAAACATCAGGAACAACTGCAATTAGTAATGATAATCCTGTAGCAACGAAGAAAGATACAGCAAAAGCAGCAATCGATACAGCTTTAAGAGAGAAAGAAGCTGTGATTGATGCGAATAATGCCTTAACAACAGAAGAGAAGAATGCAGCAAAAGCAGATGCACAGGCAAAAGCGACTGCAGCGAAAACAGCTATCGATAATGCAACAACAAACGCAGCTGTAGACTCAGCTAAAACATCAGGAACAACAAGTGTAAGTTCAGTAACACCAACAGCGGCGACAAAACCAGCGGCTAAGAACGCAATAGACGAGGCGCTTAAAGCTAAAGAAGCACAACTTGATGCTCGTGCAGATCTAACAGATGAAGAGAAAAAAGCGGCGAAAGCTGATGCTCAAGCAAGAGCAACTGCAGCAAAAGCAGCAATCGACAATGCAACAACAAATGCAACTGTAGATAATGCTAAAACATCAGGAGTTGCTGATGTGGAAAGTGTTAACCCACAAGCAAGTCAGAAAAAGACTGATGCAAAAAATGCGGTTGATGAAGCATTAAAAGCAAAAGAAGCGGTGATCGATGCGAACAATGATTTAACAGCTGAAGAGAAAGCAAAAGCTAAGGAAGATGCAAAAGCAAAAGCAGATGCAGCGAAACAAGCGATTGACAGAGCGACAACAAATGATGCAGTAACTCAAGCTAAGACTGATGGAACAACGAGTGTAAACTCAGTGAACCCAACAGCACAAGCCAAACCAGCGGCCAAGAAAGCAATAGACGACGCACTAAAAGCTAAGAATGACGCAATCGACGCAAACAACGACTTAACAGATGAAGAGAAAACTACAGCGAAAGCAGACGCGAAAGCGAAAGCAGATGCAGCTAAGAAAGCAATCGACAAAGCGACAACAAATGACGCAGTAACTCAAGCTAAGACAGATGGAACAACGAGTGTAAACTCAGTGAACCCAACAGCAGAAGCCAAACCAGCGGCTAAGAAAGCAATAGACGACGCACTAAAAAGCTAAGAATGACGCAATCGACGCAGAACAACGACTTAACAGCTGAAGAGAAAGCAAAAGCCAAGGAAGATGCAAAAGCAAAAGCCGATGCAGCGAAAACAGCAATCGATAATGCGACAACAAATGACGCAGTAACTCAAGCTAAGACAGACGGAGCAACGAGTGTAAACTCAGTGAACCCAACAGCACAAGCCAAACCAGCGGCTAAGAAAGCAATAGACGACGCACTAAAAGCTAAGAACGACGCGATCGACGCAAACAACGACTTAACAGATGAAGAGAAAACTACAGCGAAAGCAGACGCGAAAGCGAAAGCAGATGCAGCTAAGAAAGCAATCGACAAAGCGACAACAAATGATGCAGTAACTCAAGCTAAGACAGATGGAACAACAAGTGTAGATTCAGTAAATCCGACAGCGGCGGCAAAACCAGCGGCGAAGAAAGCAATAGATGATGCACTAAAAGCTAAGAACGACGCGATCGACGCAAACAACGACTTAACAGATGAAGAGAAAAGCTGCAAAGCGAAAGCAGACGCTAAAAAGCGAAAGCAGATGCAGCTAAGAAAGCAATCGACAAAGCGACAACAAATGATGCAGTAACTCAAGCTAAGACAGATGGAACAACAAGTGTAGACTCAGTAAATCCGACAGCGGCGGCAAAACCAGCAGCGAAGAAAGCAATAGATGATGCACTTAAAGAAAAAGAAGCAGCGATCGACGCGAATAATGACTTAACAGATGAAGAAAAAACTGCAGCGAAAGCAGATGCTAAAGCAAAAGCAGATGCAGCAAAACAAGCAATCGACAACGCGACAACAAACGCAGGTGTGGAACAAGCTAAAACAAACGGAACAACAGAAGTAAACAATGTAAATCCAACCCGCAGAAGCTAAGCCAGCGGCGAAGAAAGCAATCGACGATGCACTTAAAAGCTAAGAATGATGCAATCGATGCGAACAAAGACTTAACAAATGAGGAGAAAAACTGCAGCGAAAGCAGATGCGAAAAGCGAAAAGCAGATGCAGCAAAACAAGCAATCGACAACGCAACAACAAATGCAGGGTGTAGAACAAGCTAAAAACGATGGAGCAACAGAAGTAAACAATATAAATCCAACCGCACAGTAGCAAAACCAGCAGCGAAGAAAGCAATAGATGATGCACTTAAAGAAAAAGAAGCAGCGATCGACGCGAATAATGACTTAACAGATGAAGAAAAAACTGCAGCGAAAGCAGATGCGAAAGCAAAAGCAGACACAGCAAAACAAGCGATCGATAATGCGACAACAAATTCGAGGTGTAGAACAAGCTAAAGACTGATGGAGCAACGAGTGTAAACTCAGTAAACCCAACAGCACAAGCTAAGCCAGCCGCTAAGAAAAGCAATCGACGACGCACTAAAAGCTAAGAACGACGCGATTGATGCGAACAATGACTTAACAGCTGAAGAAAAAACAGCGGCGAAAGCTGACGCAAAAGCAAAAGCAGACGCAGCGAAACAAGCAATCGACAACGCGACAGCAAACGCAGGTGTAGAACAAGCTAAAGCTAATGGAACAACAGAAGTAAATAATGTAAATCCAACGCCAGTAGCAAAACCAGCGGCGAAGAAAGCAATAGATAATGCACTAAAAGCTAAAAATGACGCAATCGATGCGAATAATGACTTAACAGATGAAGAAAAAACTGCAGCAAAAGCTGATGCGAAAGCAAAAGCCGATGCAGCGAAAACAAGCGATCGACAACGCGACAACAAACGCGGGTGCAGAACAAGCTAAGACAAACGGAACAACAGAAGTAAACAATGTAAATCCAACACCAGTAGCCAAACCAGCAGCGAAGAAAAGTAATAGATGATGCACTAAAAGCTAAGAACGACGCAATCGATGCGAATAATGACTTAACAGATGAAGAAAAAAACTGCAGCAAAAGCTGATGCGAAAAGCAAAAAGCCGATGCAGCGAAAAACAGCGATCGACAACGCGACAACAAACGCGGGTGTAGATCAAGCTAAGACTAACGGAACAACAGAAGTAAACAATGTAAATCCGACGCCAGAAGCGAAGCCAGCGGCTAAGAAAGCAATAGATGATGCACTAAAAGCTAAAAATGACGCAATCGATGCGAACAATGATTTAACAGATGAAGAAAAAACTGCAGCAAAAGCTGATGCAAAAGCAAAAGCAGATGCAGCAAAACAAGCGATCGATAACGCGACAACAAACGCAGGTGTAGAACAAGCTAAGACTAACGGAACAACAGAAGTAAACAATGTAAATCCAACGCCAGTAGCGAAACCAGCGGCTAAGAAAGCAATAGATGATGCACTAAAAGCTAAAAATGACGCAATCGATGCGAACAATGATTTAACAGATGAAGAAAAAACTGCAGCAAAAGCTGATGCAAAGCAAAGCCGATGCAGCGAAAACAGCGATCGACAACGCGACAACAAACGCGGGTGTAGATCAAGCTAAGACTAACGGAACAACAGAAGTAAACAATGTAAATCCGACGCCAGAAGCGAAGCCAGTTGCAAAAAAAGCAATAGACGACGCACTTAAGGCAAAAGAAGCAGAAATTGATTCTCGAGATGATTTGACATCTGAGGAAAAGCTAGTTGCTAAAGAAGAAGCTAAGGCAAAAGCAGACGCAGCAAAACAAGCAGTTGATAAAGCTACAACAAATGCTGATGTTGAAAATGCAAAAACTACTGGAGTAGCAGATGTAAAATCATTGAATCCAGTAGCAGTTAAGAAACCAGAGGCGTAAAAAGTAGTAGATGAAGCTCTTAAAGCAAAAGAAGCAGAGATTGATGCGAACAATGACTTAACAGCAGAAGAAAAGCTAGCAGCTAAGGAAGAAGTTAAAGCGAAAGCCGATACAGCTAAGCAAGCAATCGATGAAGCTGATACAGATATTAAGGTTGACGAAAATAGTATTTCAGGTTTAAGTGATGTTAATTCATTTAGTCCAGAACCAGTTAAGAAACCAGAGGCTAAAAAAGCAATTGATGCAGCTCTAGAGAGAAAAATAGAAGAAATCGATGCTCGAGATGATTTAACAACTGAAGAGAAATCTGTAGCAAAAGCTGAAGCAGAAAACAAAGCTAATCAAGCAAAAGAAGCAATAGATGCAGCAGATACTGATATTAAAGTCGATGAAAATAGCGTTTCAAGTTTAAGTGATGTAAATTCGTTTAGTCCAGAAGCAGCTAAGAAACCAGCAGCTAAACAGGAAATAGATACTGCATTAAAAGCAAAAGAAGATGCAATCGATGCGAATGATGACTTAACAGCAGAAGAAAAAGCCAAAGCCAAAGCAGAAGCAAAGGCAAAAGCAGATGCGGCGAAAGAAGCAATCGATAATGCAACAACAAATGCAGAAGTGGAACAAGCTAAGACTGCAGGGACAGAAAAAGTAGATTCAGTGAATCCAGTAGCAGTTAAAAAACCAGAAGCTAAGAAAGCGATAGATGACGCTCTTAAAGCTAAGAATGACGAGATCGACGCACGTACAGACTTAACAGCTGAAGAGAAAACTGCGGCTAAGGCGGATGCTAAGAAAAAAGCCGATGCAGCGAAACAAGCAATCGACAACTCGACAACAAATGCAGAAGTTGAGCAAGCTAAGACAAACGGAACAACAGAAGTAAACAATGTGAATCCAACAGCTGTTAAGAAACCAGAAGCTAAGAAAGTGATAGACGAAGCTCTTAAGGCTAAGAACAATGAGATCGACGCTCGCACAGACTTAACAGATGAAGAGAAAACTGCAGCTAAGGTAGAAGCTAAGAAAAAAGCCGATGCAGCGAAACAAGCAATCGACAACTCGACAACAAACGCAGGTGTGGAACAAGCTAAGACAAACGGGACAACAGAAGTAAACAATGTAAATCCAACACCAGAAGCAAAAACCAGCAGCGAAGAAAGCGATCGACGATGCACTAAAAGCTAAGAATGACGCAATCGATGCAAACAACGACTTAACAGCTGAGGAAAAAGCAAAAGCCAAGGAAGACGCGAAAGCAAAAGCCGATGCAGCGAAACAAGCAATCGACAACGCGACAACAAACGCAGGTGTAGAACAAGCTAAAGCTAACGGAACAACAGAAGTAAATAATGTAAATCCAACAGCTGTAGCAAAACCAGCAGCGAAGAAAGCAATAGACGAAGTGTTTAAAAGCTAAAAGAAATGACGCAATCGACGCAAACAATGACTTAACTGATGAAGAAAAAACTGCGGCTAAGGTGGATGCTAAGAAAAAAGCCGATGCAGCAAAACAAGCAATCGATAACGCTACGACAAATGATACAGTAGAAAATGCTAAAAACGATGGAATAACAGAAGTAAATAATGTAAATCCAACCCCAGTAGCGAAGCCAGCAGCGAAGAAGGCAATAGACGACGCACTTAAAGCTAAGAACGATGCGATTGACGCAAACAACGACTTAACAGATGAAGAAAAAACTGAAGCAAAAGCTGATGCAAAAGCAAAAGCAGATGCAGCGAAAACAGCAATTGACAACGCGACAACAAATGCAGGTGTAGAACAAGCTAAAACTAATGGAACAACAGAAGTAAACAACGTAAATCCAACGCCAGTAGCTAAGCCAGCGGCTAAAAAAGCAATAGACGATGCTCTTAAAGCTAAGAATGATGAGATTGACGCACGCACTGATTTAACAGACGAAGAGAAAACTGTAGCGAAAGCTAACGCGAAAACAAAGGCTGATGCAGCGAAAGAAGCGATTGACAATGCGACAACAAACGCAGGTGTAGAACGAGCTAAGACTAACGGAGCAACAGAGGTAAACAATGTAAATCCAGAAGCAGTAGCGAAGACAGAAGCTAAGAAAGTAATAGACGATGCTCTTAAAGCTAAGAATGACGAAATCGATGCAAACAATGACTTAACAGCTGAAGAAAAAACTGCAGCTAAGACAGATGCTAAGAAAAAAGCCGATGCAGCGAAAACAGTAATCGATAATGCAACAACAAACGCAGAAGTTGAGCAAGCTAAGACAAACGGAATAACAGAAGTAAACAATGTAAATCCAGAAGCAGTAGCGAAGACGGAAGCTAAGAAAGCGATAGATGAAGCTCTTAAAGCTAAGAATGACGAGATTGATGCTCGTACAGACTTAACGGTGGAAGAAAAAGTAAAAGCTAAGGAAGAAGCAAAAACGAAAGCAGATGCAGCAAAACAAGCAATCGATAAAGCGACAACAAATGCAGAAGTTGAGCAAGCTAAGACTACTGGAATAACAGAAGTAAACAATGTAAATCCAGAAGCAGTAGCTAAAACAGAAGCTAAGAGAGTGATAGATGAAGCTCTTAAAGATAAGAATGATGAAAGATCGACGCACGAGACCTGACAGTGGAAGAGAAAAGCAGTAGCTAAGGGAAGATGCAAAAAGCCAAAAGCAGATGCAGCGAAAGAGCAATCGATAAAGCAACAACAAATGCAGAAGTAGACCAAGCTGAGACTAATGGGAACAACAGAGTAAAAGCTGTCAGATCCACAACCGATAGCTAAAAACAGAAGCTAAAAAAGCAATAGATGAAGCTCTTAAAGCTAAGAATGACGAGATCGACACTCGTACAGACTTAACAGCTGAAGAGAAAACTGCAGCAAAAGCTGATGCAAAGCAAAAAGCAGATGAAGCAAAGCAAAGCAATCGATAAAAAAGCGACGACAAACGCGGAAGTTGAGCAAGCTAAGACTCATCGGAACAACAGAAGTAAAAGCTGTAGATCCACAACCAGCAGGGAAAACAGAAGCTAAGAAGGCAATCGACGATGCTCTTAAAAGCTAAGAACGATGAAAATCGACGCACGTACGGACTTAACAGCTGAAGAAAACTGCAGCAAAGCTGACGCAAAAGCGAAAGCAGATGCAGCGAAAAGACAAATCGATAAAGCGACGACAAACGCGGAAGTAGAACAAGCTAAGACAAACTGGAACAACAAGTGACTTCGGTAGATCCAGAAGCGCTAGCGAAGATGGAAGCTAAGAAAGCGATAGATGAGGCTCTTAAAGCTAAGAACGATGAGATTGACGCACGTACAGACTTAACGGATGAAGAAAAAGCAAAAGCTAAGGAAGAAGCAAAAACGAAAGCAGATGCAGCGAAACAAGCAATTGATAACGTGACAACAAACGCAGAAGTAGAAAAAGCTAAGATAAACGGAACAACAGAAGTAACTTCGGTAAATCCAGAAGCAGTAGCTAAAACGAAAGCTAAGAAAGCAATAGATGAAGCTCTTAAAGCTAAAAACGACGAGATTGATGCTCGTACAGACTTAACAGACGAAGAGAAAAAAACAGCGAAAGCTGAAGCAAAAACGAAAGCTGATGCTGCGAAAGAAACAATCGATAAAGCGACAACAAATGCGGAAGTAGACCAAGTTAAGACAAACGGAACAACAGAAGTAACATCAGTAAATCCAGAGGCAGTGGCGAAAGCAGCAGCTAAGAAAGCAATAGACGATAAGTTGGCAGAACAGCTTAAAGTTATTGCAAATACTCTGGACGCTACGGATGAAGAGAAAAAAGCAGCAGCTGATAAAGCTAAAACAATTAGCAGAAGAAGCTGAGAAAGCTATTGATGTGGCTAAGACAAATGCAGATGTGAAAAGATTACAAGATGACTCTGAAGCAAAAATTGAAAAAGCAGTTCCATTAGTAGAAGCTAAACCTAATGCGCGAAAAGTGATAGATGAGGAAGCGAAAGCTAAGAAAGCAGCTATTGATGAGAGAAGGGATATTTCTGATAGAGTGAAAGAACTTCTTAAGGCAGAAGTTGATGAAATTGCAACACAAGCTAAAAAAGCAATCGACGCAGCTTCAAGTGTTGATGACATTAATAAGATAGAAGAAGCTAAGAAATCAGAAATCAAAGTTGTTGAAGAAGTTAGAGTTCCTGCTGAAAAAGTAATTGTAGCAGATCCGACTAACCTAACTGACGAAGAAAAAGCTAAAGTATTAGCGGCTATTAAATCAGTAAATCCAGATGCGAAAGAAATAACACAAGATTCCAAAGGAAATGTTATAGTAATAACTGTAAATGGACATAAACAAGTTATTTCAGTTGCACAAGTAACAAAAACAGAAGCAGACCTTGTTAAAGAAAATGCTGGAAATATAGTTAATACACCTGTAGCTAAGACGGCTGTAGCGGATGTAACAAAACTAACAGATGCAGAAGAAACAAGAGGTCATAGCTAAAGTTAAGGCGTAAATCCTGGAGCAACAGTAGTTATTGATGAAAAAGGTAATGTTATTGTAACTAATGGAGAAGGTTTAGTATTCGTACTACCAGTTCTAGATTTAGTTATTCCAGCTGATAAACTAACTAATATTACTGCGAATAGTAAGGTTAATACACCTGCAATAAGAACGTTAGTAATGAATAAAGGAAGTTTAACACTAAAAGAAATAGCTAAAATTAAAGCAGCTATCGAAGAAATTAATCCTGAAGCAATAGTTGTAGTAGATGAAAAAGGAAATGCTACTGTAACTACGAAAGACGGTAAATCTGTGACGATTTCTTCAGATGTATTAGTGAAAGATGCTGCAGATGTAGCTGTTAAAAACAATGGTGAAAATATCAATCTTGATTTTGGCAAAGAAGTAGTAGCGGATATTAACAATCTAACTGAATCTGATAAAGAGAAAGTTAAGTTTAAGGTGTTAGGTGCTATAAGAGAAGCAGTAGAACTTGTCGTTGATGCAAAAGGAAATGTGACTGTAATTCTTAAAGATGGAAGAACATTTACTATTCTAGCTAAAGATATCTTTGAACAACGTAAAGAAGTAACTGTAAACTTACCTGAAAAAGTTAAGGTTAAAGATGCTTCACCTTACAGAAACTGAAAAAGAAGCTGTTAAACAAGCTTTAATAACTGCAAATTCCAAACTTGAAAGATGCTAAGATTACAATTTCAAACACAGGTGAAGCGACGATTGTTTACCCAGATGGACAAGTGGTAGTAATTTCAGCTAAAAACCTAGTGGTTACTGAAAAAGTAAAGGGTGTTATCGTTGAGGATAACGCAGGAAATTATACTAAAGAAGATAAGAACCTGTAGTAGATTATTCAAATGACAACACACCTAATTTCAATGCTAAGAAAGGTCAACGTCTAGCTAATACAGGAACGCAGAAACTAATACTGGATTAGCAGGATTGGGAATGGCACTTTTAGGTGGATTACTTGCGGTAGCGAAACGTCGTAAGGAAAAAGAAGAATAAACATCTAAAACTGAATATATAATATTTAGAGATTATATAAAGTACTCTGAAGTTAAGTGGAAAAATTTAACTTCAGAGTACTTTTTTGAGGGAAGAGTTTAAGGACTTTACTATGATTCGTGTTTTTCTATGATATCCACAGAAAACATTTTTAGAAATAGATATAAATTTAAAGTGTTATATTATATATTAATTAAGGTGGTAGAAATGATAAACAATTAATATTATATTAGTGTTAAAAAGTGTAAATTTTTAAAAATTTTAAAGTTTACAAGAAATAAGAATTGTAAAATATAATAAGGTTCATTGATTTCATTTTCGAAAAATCGTGATAACGTTTTTCTAAAAAATACCGTTAAATACGCATTTATATGGAGATTCATATTTTAAAACAAACAAAAACACTTAATTAATTTACATTTGTTTACAATATTTACTTAAATTGATATGATTGTGTTTGTGGAGTTTGAACTCAAAAAGTTTTAACTTGTATATAAGGGATAATATATATAACTAATATTTTTTACTATTTTTATGAAAATATAAGTTTTAAAGTAGACATAATGTACTAAATTTGATAAAATAACTTATACGATTAATTAGAATCAAGAATTCATAGTTAATTAGTTAATAATATTACTGAATGTTGAATTGTGTATTTTAATTATTTAGAAGAGAAGTTATGAGGAAAATATAGCATAAGGAATGCTATATTTTTGTGTTTTTAGAGTACATGTATATACAAACCAAACACTCTTCACATAAAGTTAAGAAAGATAATAAGAAATATAGATTAAATTTGGAGGGAAAAATGGTAGGAAAGAATAATCAATACTTAAAAACTACTAAAGAAGGTACAAGAGTTGAATCTTATTCAATTAAGAAATTCAAAGTCGGTACAGCATCAGTAGTAATCGGTGCTAGTATCTTTTTAGGTGCTGGAGCAGTAGCTCAAGCATCTGAAGAAGTGTCAAACAACACTACTAGCGATAACACAACAAATGAAGGTGCTAAAGAAGAAGCCCTAAAGCTGTAGAAAAAGCAGCTAAAGTAGAAAATACTAAAGAAAGTGTTGCAGCAGCAGTAGCAGCAAAAGTAGGAGCAGAAACTCCTAAAACAGAAGCGAAAGCAGAAGTTAACAAAGGTGCTTTAAAAGATGCAATTACCGCATTAGAAAGTAACGTAAAATCAGCTCCAGATGCAGATCAAGCAGCAGTTTCAGCAGCTAAAGAAGCATTAGCAGCAGCAGAAGCTGTATTAGCTAACGAAGCAGCTACACAAGCTGAAGTAGATGCACAAGTGCAAGCAGTAAAAGCATTAAACACAGTTGTAACTGAAGCTCAAGTAAATGGAGTGGCAGCGAAAAACGAAGTTAAAAAAGCAGAAGAAAAAGCTAAATCTGAAGCAAAACAAACTGCAGAAGTAAAAGAAGCTAAAAAAGAATTAACTCAAGTAGCTTCAGAAGCAGAAGTAACTAACAAAGTTGCTAAAACTGAATTAAGTCAAAAAGACTTAAAAGTAGAAGCAAAACCAGCAGTAGAAAAAGCTGTAGTGAAAAACGAAGAAGCTCTTAAAGTAGCTAAAGAATTATTAGGAAACGATAAAGCTACTAAAGAACAAATCGCTAAAAGTTTAGAAGAATTAAGCAACTCTATTAAAGCGGTATACGCTGAATTAGAAAATGCGGGAGCTAAACGTAACGGTAAATTTGACGTAGTATTAGCTGATATAGCTGATACAGTAGCAGAACCACCACTTTCAGAAGATGAACAAATTAATCACTGGAAGCAATATGCAGATAAAAACACTGAACGTTTAACTAAACAAATTAAATGGTTTGATATTGCTAATAGTAAAGCAACTGTAGAAAATCTTGGTGCAGGGGATACTCTTCAAGTAGGAACTAAATTTACACAAGAAATCTCACCAGGATATGTTGTAACATTAACAGTTACAAAATTAGCTCCGTTTAACTCAACTGATGAGTATAAAAAACGTGGTGGAGCAGGATATGATGCTAATGCTGTCAACGAGTATAAAAATGGAGATCCAGCTGAATTAAAAGTAGTAACACAAGGAGGATATTCTGTTGCTAAAACAAACGGTATGGATACAAAAGGTAAAACAGTTATTCAATCTGTTAAAGATGGGGCTAACGTTGGGGTAGAATTCTCGGTTAAATCTACTTTAAACGGAAAAGAAGTACCTTCGAATGTTGTATTCTTAACAGGGGAAGAAGCTGGTTCATCTGAAGTTGAAATCTATACGACAGATGGTGATGGTTTCGAGTTAGTAACTGAGTTATCAAACACAACACCAAAATATAGTACTGCTCGTTCTTATACTGCAGAAACTTATGAATACAGAACGTTGCCTTCTGCAGGACATGGGCAAGATGGTTATCGTAAACAATTTGGGGTAGAGTATACTATTGAAGGTTCAGGGAAACAAGCTTTTGAAAAATTCAAAGCAGATAAAGCTGCAGGTTTCTTTAATACAACTGTGACATCAGATACTGTTATTGCAATGAAAGCGGAAGATGGTAAATATCACACAGATGGATTAGGAACACAAGTTTTTGGACCAGTATCAACTCACCGTGACTCAGGATTCTCTACTCCATTAGTAATGACACGTAATGCTAAAAACATCGGTATGTATATTTTCTCTGCAGGTCAACAAGGATCTATGTTAGGATTCATGGTTTTAGATGAAGGAGATGCTCCTGCTTCTTACGGAAGAGTAGCTCACTCTATCTCTAAATCTGATGGACAACACCAACCATACTTAGGTTCTGTTCCAGCTGACGTTGATGTACGCACAACACCTATTAATAAAACAACTGCATTTGTATACGATGATATCAATGGTATCGGTGCTGCGGATGAGGGTGCTCGTCAATTAATGGGTGACGAAGTAGCTCCAAACGATAACTTCAAACTTAAAAAAGTCAACGATGGAACTTACTCAATGACTTTCGATGCTCACCTAGACGGAGAAGCTAAAGCTTACGTTAATGGTTGGATTGACTTTAATAACAATGGTAAATTCGATGAAGGTGAAGCTGCAGGGGTTACTGAAGTAACACAAGATGGAAAAGTTACTCTAACTTGGACAAACAATTACCAAAACGTAGACACAACTGCTACTAAATTAGCTACTCGTTTACGTATTGCTTATGACAAAGCCGATGTTAAAGCACCAACTGGTATTGCGTACTCTGGGGAAGTAGAAGATTTCCAAATTCAACAAACGATTCCACCGCGTGGAACTAAAAAAGAAACTACAAATGTACAAGGTGCTACTCAAACATCTACAGTAGAATTTAATGCATATGGTCAAAAGAACTATGACTTTGATAAACAAAGTGAAATTGATACTACAGTTAAATCACAAATCGTTAAGCCAGATGGAACATTAGTAACTGATGCTGACTTAGTAGATGGTTACTATGTAGTTGCTGGACAAGGTAAATATAAGATTACTGATAATGGTAAAGATGTAAATGTTGAATTCATCCCAGAACCAAACTTCGTAGGTACAGCAGATGGTATTACAATCCGTCGTACAGATATTAATGGTAACACTACTGGTTGGGGTAACGAAGGTCGTACAATCATTGGTGGTGAAGGAGAAGCTAAAGATCAACTAGAACTAGTAAGTGAACAAGTTCAATTAGCTGGACTGGCAGCAAAAGGTTCTATGGATGGTCGTTACATTCCAACAGTAACTCCAAAAGAAATTGTTGGTACTCCAGAAACATCAACAGATATCCAAGGTAAACCACAAACAAAACACCTAAATTCTCAATCGACGTAGATAAAGATGGTGACGGAACTGCACCAGATGCGGTAACACCAAGTGCACAATACCCAGCTAAATTAGTAGATCCAGCAACTGGACAACCAACAGATGAGAAAACAGTAACAGTGCCAGGAGAAGGAACTTACACAATCGATCCAGAAACAGGAGCAGTAACGTTCACTCCAGAACCACAATTTACAGGAACTGCTAAAGGTATTGACGTATCATTAACTGCACCAGTAGGTCAAAACAAAATGGTCAAGCTGTAACAGCTACAGCTACTGCAAAATACACTCCAACTGTAACACCTGTTAACCCAACAGCTACTCAGAAACATCAACAGGAGTACAAGGCGAAACTCAAACAGGTAAACCAACATTTACAGAAGGAAACGCAGAAGTACCTATTAAAGAAAATTCTGTAAAATTACTAAATCCAGATGGGACAGAAGCAACAGGACCAGTAGATGCTCTAGACCAAGTGGTAAAAAAGTTGGGGAATACACAGTAGACCCAGCTACAGGGGTAGTAACATTCACACCAACAGACAAATCTTATACTGGTAAAGTTCAACCAGCTAAAGTACAAGCAGAAGATAAGAATGGAACAAAAGTTTCTACAACTTACACTCCAAATATCGTAGGAGTAACACCAACAGCAACACCAGCTACAACTGAAGATGTTCAAGGTAAAACTCAAGAAAGCACAGTTTCATTCGAAGGTGGGAAAAACTACAATTGCAGGAGAAGAAAAATCTGTAGATATCGATCCAGCCACTTACACTCTTCTAGGTGAAGATGGACAACCAGCTACAGAAGTACCAGCTAAAGATCCAGAAGGAAACGTAATTGGTAAATATACTCTAAAAACTGTAGATGGAAAAGCTGTTGCTGTATTCGAGCCAACAGACAAAACATACTCAGGAGATGTACAACCAGTACGAGTTCAAGCTAAAGATAAGAATGGAACAGCTGTAGAAACAACATACACACCGAAGATTACTCCGGTAACACCAACAGCAGAACCAGCTACATCAGTAGCTATCCAAGGGGATGTTCAAAAAGGAAAACCAACATTCGCTCCTGGAGACACTATTGCTCCAATTAAAGAGAATTCATACAAACTTCTAGATAAAGAAGGAAATGAAGTTCCAGCAGGACAAACAACTCCAGCATACGCTGAAGACGGAGTAACTCCAGTGGGTACTTACTCAATCAACCCAGCAACAGGAGAAGTAACATTCACTCCAACAGATAAATCTTACACTGGTAAAGTTTTACCAGCTGAAGTTCAAGGTGAGGATACAAATGGAACTAAAGTTTCTACAACTTACACTCCATCAATCATTCCTGCTCAACCAACAGCAGAACCAGCTAAAACTGTAGATGTTCAAGGTGCAACTCAAACTGGTAAACCAGTATTCCAAGGTGGAACAGCTATGGTTAACGATGAAGAGGAAACTGTAGAAATGGATGATACAGTACCAGCTAAATTAGTAGATCCTAAGACTGGAGATAAAGTAGATTCATTAACTGTAGAAGGAGAAGGAACTTACACAGTAGCTCCAGACGGAACAGTAACATTCACACCAGAGAAAACTTTCACAGGTGTAGCTAAAGGTGTTGAGGTAGTTCGTCAAGATAAGAACGGAACACCAGCTAAAGCAACATACACACCAGAAGTTAAACCAGTGACACCAACAGGAACAGATGCAGTAACTGAAGATATTCAAGGTGCAACTCAAACAGGTAAACCTGAATTCCAAGGTGGAACAGTAACAATCGATGGTAAAGAAAAAACTGTAGAAATCAATGAAGATAAACCAGCTAAATTAGTAGATCCAAAAACTGGAGATCCAGTTGATTCAGTAACAATCGAAGGAGAAGGAACTTACACAGTAGCTCCAGATGGAACAGTAACATTCACTCCAGAGAAAAACTTCACAGGAAAAGGAACAGGTGTAACAGTTCAACGTGAAGATAAGAACGGAACACCAGTAACAGCTAAGTACACTCCAGTAGTTAAACCAACAATACCAACAAGTACAGATGTAATCACTACAAACGTTCAAGGTGCAACTCAATCAGGAACACCGACATTTGAAGGTGGAAAAGTAACAGTAAATGGTGAAGAAAAAACTGTAGAAATCGACAAAACTGTAAAACCAACATTCGAAGATGGAACAACTGAGAAGAAAGTACCAGGAGAAGGAACTTACACAATCGATGAAAATGGAACAGTAACATTCACTCCGGAAAAAACATTCAAAGGGCAAGCGACAGGTGTAACAGTTAAACGTGTTGACAAAAATGGAACACCAGTAACAGCTAAATACACTCCAGTAGTAATTCCAGTAACTCCAACTTCAAAAGACACTGAATCAGAAGGACCAAAAGGACAACCTCAATCAGGGACTACTCAACATTTTGAAGGTGGAAAAGTAACAATCAACGGTAAAGAAGTACCAGTAGAAATCGACGAAACTGTAAAACCAACATTCGAAGATGGAACAACTGAGAAGAAAGTACCAGGAGAAGGAACTTACACAATTGACGAAAATGGTAAAGTTACGTTCACTCCAGAACCAGACTTCACAGGAAAAGGAACAGGTGTAACAGTTCAACGTGTTGATAAAAACGGAACACCAGTAACAGCTAAATACACTCCAACAGTACGTCCGGATACTACACATGTTGATAAAGATGGAAACCCATTATCACCAACAGAAGATGGAACTAAACCAACAAAAGATATCCCAGGATACAAAGTTGTTAAAACTGAAGTAGACGAAAAAGGAAATACAAAACACATCTATGAAAAAGTTACAACAACTCACAAAGATAAAGATGGAAATATAATCCCAGGAACTTCAACTGAGGAAGGAACAACGCCTAAGAAAGATATTCCAGGATACCGTTTCGTAGAGACTAAGAAACTTCCAAATGGAGATACAGAACACGTATACGAAAAAGTTAAAACAAGTCACAAAGATAAAGAAGGAAACGAAATTCCAAATTATCCAACAGAAGACGGAGAACAACCGAAGAAAGATATTCCAGGATACCGCTTCGTAGAGACTAAGAAACTTCCAAACGGAGACGTGGAACACGTATACGAAAAAGTTAAAACAAGTCACAAAGATAAAGAAGGAAACGAAATTCAAACTATCCAACAGAAGATGGAGAACAACCGAAGAAAAGACATTCCAGGATACCGCTTTGTAGAGACTAAGAAACTTCCAAACGGGAGACGTAGAACACGTATATGAAAAAGTTAAAAACAAGTCACAAAGATAAAGACGGAAATGTAATTCAAACTATCCAACAGAAGACGGAGAACAACCGAAGAAAGATATTCCAGGATACCGTTTCGTAGAGACTAAGAAAACTTCCAAATGGAGACGTAGAACACGTATACGAAAAAAAGTTAAAACAAGTCACAAAGATAAAGAAGGAAATGAAATTCAAATTATCCAACAGAAGACGGAGAACAACCGAAGAAAGATATTCCAGGATACCGCTTCGCTAGACGACCAAAGAAACTTCGAGCTGGACGTGTGAAACAAAGTATACAACACAGTCCAAACAAGTCACAAAGATCAGCAGACATGTAGATGAGACCAACAGCAGAGGAGAAAAACATGAAAGCATGGTACAGATCCCTAGGATCCAAATGGAGACATCGATGAAAATGAAAAGTTCACAACTCGAGGTCACGACAACTACGTAAAATCTGACAGATGAAACATAAAGCCATTAAAACCAACTAGAAAAAGGACGCATGAAGCTGGTAAGATCAGGATACAATTCGTAAGAACAGTTGTTGATGAAAAATGGAAATGTACGTCACATCTTCAGAAAAAGTAACTAAACCAGCAGTATCAGTTGAACCAAAAAGCTCAGCAAAAACGTTTAGCAAACACTGGTGCAACAGAAACTAATACTGGATTAGCAGGATTAGGATTAACAATTCTTGGATTAGCTATCGCAAACGAAGACGTAAAAGATAATAGGTTGAAAAACTAATATTTCAAAATATAAAAGAAATACTGTGAGTTAGACTAAACTAGTCTAGCTTTAGGGTTTCAAATGTTTTAAAGTCGTTCTTACTAGATAAAATGTATGCAGGAAGAGAGGTTTGAGAAATTTAAAAGGTTATCTATTAATTCGACATTACAAAAACATCTTAAATTTCTATATATTTTATCTAAAATAATTATATTATAAATAATACTTTTCTGCTATAAAAAAAGGGGGTTCTATTTATATACATCAGATATCTTGAATATAACAATTTATTTTTGATACAATAGTATGTATATGTAAAACATACAACCAAAAATTTTTCGTTTAAAAAGTAAATAGGGATGATTTTATTGAGAAAAATATTAATATAAATAATAAAATACTAAAATATTCTATTAGAAAAATTATCGTTCGGTGTAGCGCCTATAGTTGTAGGAGCATTAATGTTCGGAAGCTATGCGCCCTATGCAAGAAACATTTGCAGCTGATGTTAATTTTAAATAGTAGAAAAATGAATTAAATGAAAATGAGAAAAATTAGTAAAAGAAAGTATTCCTAAAGAATACAAAAATGAAGATACTTATTATCTAGTATATGAAAAATAGTTAAGGATACAGTTAAAAAGCTGAAGTCCTTCCTAATACTGGTAGTAGTAATCTTCCAATCGTAGGACTGGGAATAGGATGTCAGCAGTTCTTGCGATGTATTAATTAGTAAAAAAACATAGAAATAAAGTTTTAAGTGTAGTCTTAATAGGTGCATGGGTCAAAGTGTTGTGATGCCTTATGAAACATTTGCCTTAGAAAGTAAAGCTTTAATACAATTTAATAAACAAGCGGATGTAATTAGTAATATAGACTTAGAAAAACAAGTTATTGATATTCCAGGTTATAAATACATGGGATATTTCACAAGTGAAGACTTAAAACTGGAAGTTTCTAGAGAAAGAACTAGACAACAAGGTTCAAGATAAGAATACTGTTGAGAATAATCAAAATCAAGTGTTAGGTGCAAAACAACAAACACAACAGCAAAAGCCTGTGCAAAGAGAGAATGAAAAAGCTAAATCAACACAATCAGTAGCTCAAACAGATCAGGAGCCTAAAGAAACAGTTAATTCGCAAAAACAAATTGAAAAAACACAACCGGTGAAGACTGTCGATAAACCGACTCAAACACAACCTGTCAAAAGTAGAGCAACCTCAAACTAAATCAGTGCAAACCAACTGTCAAAACCTACTCCAGTGCAACTGGCACAACCTAAAGTAGAAAAAAACAGTTCAAACACAACCTGCTAAAGTAGTGGAGAAACCAGTGGTATCAACAGGAGGAGAAGAAGTAAAAGCATTGGTAAATGAAGTGCCAGAGTACACTCTTCCATTAGAAACAAAAGGAACACAAGAGGAAGGACATGAAGGGAGAAGCATTAGTGCAACCAGCCTTTCCAGAATACTATGGGACCAGTAGCGTCTTCAGGAGGAGAAGAGTAAAAGCATTGGTAGATGAAGTGCTAGAGTACACTCTTCCATTAGAAACAAAAAGGAACACAAGAGGAAGGACATGAAGGAGAAGCATTAGGTGCAGCCAGAACTTCAGAATATACAGGTCCGGCAGCGACAACAGGAGGAGAAGAGTAAAGAATTGGTAAAATGAAGTACCAGAATATACTCTTCCATTAGAAACAAAAGGAACACAAGGGAAGGACATGAAGGAGAAGCATTAGTACAACCTGAACTTCCAGAGTACACGGAATCAGTAGCGACAAAAGGAACACAAGAGGAAGGACGTGAAGGGGAAGCATTAGTGCAACCAGCTCTTTCAGATTATACGGAACCAGTAGCGACAAAAGGAACGCAAGAAGAAGGACGTGAAGGGGAAGCGTTAGTACAACCAGCTCTTCCAGAGTACACGGAACCAGTAGCGACGAAAGGAACACAAGAGGAAGGGAAAGAAGGAGAAGCATTAGTACAACCAGCTCTTCCAGAGTACACGGAACCAGTAGCGACAAAAGGAACGCAAGAGGAAGGGAAAGAAGGAGAAGCGTTAGTGCAGTCAGACCTTCCAGAGTTTACAGGTAGTGCAAAACTAGAACCAGCTGTTGAGGAACGTCCAGCTTTAGATCTTGTGACTAAACATCGTACAGAAAAAGAAACTCTACCTTATGAAGTAGAGGAAATCTTAGATCCTATGCTGCTGAAAAATCGCCGTAGAATAGAACAACAAGGTCGCGATGGACTTCGTAGCAATTGAGTATGAGGGACTATCTGGTAAATGGAAAAGTTGAAGCAACTAAAGAGTTATCACGTACACAGATAGACCCTGTAAAACAAATTGTTAAATTGGGAACACTTGTTAAGAGAAAACCTACAGTAGAAATTACTAATTTAGTAAAAAGATGAAAGTAAAGTCAATAACTGTAAGTTATAACTTAACAGATCCTACTTGGGCTTATGTTTCAGCGAAAGCTCAAATTTTCGAAGGTGATAAGCTTGTAAAAGAAGTTGATATCGAAAATACTGACAAAGAGCAAGTAATTAAAGGATTAGATTACTACACTCCGTATACATTAAAAACTAAGTTAACTTATAACCTAGGAGATTTTGATGAATACAGTGCAGAAACTTCAACTAAGAACTTTGATTTAGATTATAAAAACTAGAGATTAAAGATATTGATTCTGTTGAGTTATATGGTAAAGAAAATGGTCGTTACCGTAGATATCTAAGTTTAAGCGAAGTTCCAAAAGATACAACAAATTATTTCGCAAAAGTTAAGTCTGACAGATTTAAAGAAATGTATCTACCTGTTCAATCTATTACGGAAAATATAGATGGAAACTATAAAAGTAAATGTTGCGGTAAATCAACTAGTTGAAGAAGGTTTAGAAGGATATAAAGATAATTACTCATTCAATGTAGCTAAAACGAAAGCTGAACAAGATGGGGTTTATACATCGTTCAAGAATCTTGTAGCTGCAATGCAAGGCAATATGGCGGGTGTTTTCAAACTTGGTTCAGATATGACGGCTGATGAAGTAGGATTATCTAATAATAAAACAAGTTACTTAACAGGTACATTCACAGGTAAGTTAATCGGCTCTGATGGAACTAAGTCTTATGCAATCTATGATCTTAAAAAACCTCTATTTGAAACGTTAAATAACGCTACGGTGAGTGACTTAGATCTTAAAAATGTTGATGTAGATAGTAGAGAAAATGCTGCAGCTTTAGCGAAAACGGCGAATAAAGCTACTATTAGTAATGTTTCAGTTGAAGGTAAGGTTGCAGGTAGAAAATCTGTGGCAGGATTAGTGGTAAGTGCTACTAATACAGTGATAGAGAATAGTTCGTTCACAGGGACTATTATAGCGAATCATGCTAATACTACAGCGAGTTATGCAGGAGGAATCGTTGGTAACTTATCAGGTTCTGAATCTGTAATTGATAGAGCGAAAGTAGATGCCCAGATTTCTACTGCAGCGCGTAATAATAACCAAAATGCAGGTGGTATTGCAGGAAAAATTTCTGGAGAAGCTTTAATAAATAACTCTGCTACATATGGAAAAATAATAAACGGTCAAAATTATTCAAGAATTGGAGGAATCGTAGGTTCTACTTGGAAAGATGGTCGTATTAATAATGTAGTTAGTAACATGAATGTTGGTTATGGTTATGCTATTACTGGAGATCAATATGATGGAGCTGGTATAGTAAATGCTGTAACTTCAGTTAATAATAAGAAAGACGATAAGTATGCGACTAAGTTAACTAAGAACAAGCAGATGAGAGAGTAGCTAGTTATGGAATAACTACGACTCTTGAAGATACAGGAGGAATTTTATACATCTCGAGACTGTAGACTATACGAGTTAAGTCAAGCTCAAGCGGACAGAAAAAGTAGCTTATAACAATATTGAAAAATTAATGCCATTTATAATAAAGATTAGTTGTTAACTATGGTAATAAGGTTGATAAGTCAGATAAGTTATATACTACTGAATTACTTGATGTTGTACCCTATGAATGGTAACAATGTAGTAACTGATATTAACGGAGCTAAAAATACTATTAATAGATTAATGCTTCACTATAAAGATAATACTGTTGTATATTTAGATGTTACTTTCAAAGGAAGTTTCGAAAATAATCAAGTGTTAGAATATAATGTTGCTGGAAAAGAATATATTTTCACACCAGAAGCGTTTGTTTCGGATTATACGAAGATAATTAATAATGTCTTACCTGATTTACAAGCTGTGACTTACAATTCAGAAGCTATGAAACAAGTTCTAGGTGTTACAGATGATGCAGCGATAGATAATTTATATTTAGATAGAGAGTTTGAACAAGTTAAAGCTAATATCGCTGAACACTTAAGAAAAATTCTTGCTATGGATAAATCTGTAAATACTATGGGTAATGGCGTAGTTGAGTATGTAAGTGAGAAGATTAAAAATAATAAAGAAGCGTTGTTATTAGGTCTTACTTATATGAATCGTTGGTACAATATCAATTATGATGATATGAATACGAAAGATCTATCTACATATAAATTCGACTTCAATGGTAATAATGCAACTTCAACATTAGATACGCTTATCTCGCTAGGAAATAGTGAGTTAGAAAAACTTACGTGGTGGAAATAATATGGGACTATATGGAAGTCTACTTGCTCCATTGAAAGGTGAGGATACAGTGTTTGACTTCATGCAGAAGCTTATCGTAAACTATTCTTACCGAATAAAACAAATAATGAGTGGTTTAAAAATAACACTAAAGCTCACATAGTAGAGATTAAATCAGAAATTCCAGAGGTTCGTAAAAAACAAGAGACAGCAACGCCAGATAGCAAATATTCAATAGGTGTGTATGATAGAATATCATCTCCTACTGGAAGTATAGAGGAATGTTATTGCCGCTATTAACGCTACTGAGAAGAAAGTGTGTACGCTATTTCGAATATGTCTACATTATCATTTGGTGGTTATGAACGTTATCGTGATACTGTAGATGGGGTTGTTCTTTCTGGAGATGCATTACGTCAGTATGTACATTCGAAAATTGATCAAGCTTCTAAATGGGAAAAGAGATCATTATGATATCTGGTATAACTTATTAACTCCAGAATACATGAAAAAATTATTCCGTTCAGTTCCAATTGTTGATGGATTTGCGATGAAAGATACGCAAGGGAGAAGTTATTGGGCGACAGCTACAGATAAGAATATAGATTCTATTTATAATTTCTTTGGGCCAGCAGGGAAATGGTATGGTAATAGTCCTGCAGCAGGAGCTTATGCTACTGGCTATGAAGTACATTATGTAAGTGATAGATTATTAGATAAATATGGAACTTCTGTTTATACTCATGAGATGACACACAACTCGGATGGACATATTTACTTCGAAGGAAATGGTCGTAGAGAAGGGTTAGGAGCTGAATTATACGCGTTAGGATTATTACAATCTGCAGATAGTTTAGAGAAAGATGCTATAGTGTTAAACACTCTATACAAAGGGGATAAAGATTCTCTAACAAGATTACACACGTATAATCCGACAGAAAGATACAAATCTGCAGCTGATCTTAAAGAATATGTTCACGGAATGTACGATGTTCTGTACACATTAGATGCTATGGAAGCTAAGGCTGTCTTATCTAAATCAGCCGATGTTAAGAAAAAATGGTATAGAAAAATTGAAAACTTCTATGTGAAAGATAGTAAGTATAAAAAAGATACTCACGCAGGAAATTCTGTTCGTCCACTAACAGATGAAGAAGTAGCGAAGTTAACTTCTTTAGAATCACTAATAGATAACGATATTATTAATCGTCGTGCTTATAGAGATAATAGCCAATACACACGAAATGGATATCACGTGATAAGTATGTTCTCTCCTATTTATGCAGCGCTAAGTAATTCAAAAGGTGCACCTGGGGATATTATGTTCAGAAAAACTGCTTACGAGCTTCTAGCCGAAAAAGGTTATGGAGATGGATTCCTTCCTTATGTATCGAATAAATATGCGGAAGAAGCTAAACAAAAAGGAAGTGTGGCTTACTCAGATTGGTTAAGAAAAGATGTCGGCTTAGTAACTGATGATTTAGTATTAAGTAAGGTATTTAACAACCAATATAAATCATGGGCTGATTTCAAGAAAGCTATGTTTAATGAACGTATAGCTAAACAAAATAGATTAAAACCAATTACAATTCAATATGAATTAGGTGTGATTGGTAGTACAAAAAGAGTTACAATTTCATCGGCGCAAGAGATGCAAGCTTTTAATTAATGCAGCAGCGAAAGATATCGAGAACATTGATCGTACAACGAGTCATGTTCCTGCAAGTTGGGTGCATCTACTTTAAACAAAAATCTATAATGCGTATCTACGCTCTACAGATGATTTCAGAGTCAATCTATAAATAATAGAATTAATTATGGATAATGGATAGTTGATTTCACGGAATTTCCTTATCGAAAATTATAAAACACAAAAATTCTAAGTAACAAATATCGGCTCTTTGTCAAATTCGGGGCATGGAGAAAAAAATAGGAAATGAGATCTAGGCAGCATTTTTGCTGCTTAGATTTTTCTTACTTTTCACTAAGTTTAACATTATTTTTTTATATTCAGAAACAAATAATCTAGACATAATTAAAATACGTAATCTGAAGTTACTAAAAGCTAGAATATCCATAAGATACTCTCTTTAGTAGTTTTATTTTTATTATTAAATCCTTCTAATGGACCGTTAGAATACTTATATTTAACAGCGTTAAGCATATACTTTTTTGTGCTTTTCCATAGTATTTATAGCTTTTAGCTACACCTTTAGATAATCCTCTAGTATCCATATCTATATATTTCTCTAATTCTACAGAATCTTTAGCCTTAATAACTTCTCTTATCTCATGAACTCTCTCATAACTAGCTGTAAATTCAGCATCTATAGCTAATATATAATCTAATACCTCTTTTCTAGTTACATAGCGTTTAAAAGCTTCTAGAATAGAATATTTTTAGTTGAATTTACTTTTATCTCTATCTTCTAATATTACTTTCCAGAAGTTCTTTAGAATAGTGTAAGTAGAACCTTTTTATTCTTATATTGATTCATTAGTTTTACTCTAGCTTTGTTTAATTCTCTATTAATATTTTTGCACCATATGGAATCTATCTATTATTATCTCAGCGTTAGGAAACATCTCTCTAATCATATTAATATAAGGAGGGTAAATATCTATACAAATCGTTTTTACTTTCTTTCTTATTTTTCTTGGATATCTCATAAAGTATTGTTTTAATATATGTTGTGTTCTACCATCTACAATATCTATAAAGTCATGTGTTCTAGCATCTAAGAATACGAAACTCATTCCATTTTTACTATCTTTAGTTGATTTTATTTCATCGAAACACAGGTGTTCTGGTAAGCTTGAATAAGTATTAACTTCTACAGCTTCTCTACATGATTTCATTACTCTTACTACTGTAGATACTGATACATTACTTAATTCAGCTATATCTTTAAATGATAGTGTCTTAGAAAGATTCTTCATAATGTGGAATATAAGATTTTTAGATATACTGCAGTGCTTTTGTACAAATGATGTTTCAGCACAAAACTTAGAATTACATTCTCTACATTTAAAGCGCTGTTTCTTTAATCTAAGATATGTAGGGCATTCTGACATCTTTAATAAAAGATACTTTTTAGTGGATCTCCAAATCCGTTTTTAACTATATTATTTCCTTCTTTTTACAACCACAGTTTTTACAACACTTTGGTTCATATGATAAAGTTCCATGAAATATGAATGTATCTTGACCATCCACATTAATTAAGCCAAGTTTATCCTCCATAGTTATATTTTTGGTCTTTTTATTAATAGTAAATTTGTGATAAAATTATTCATGACAAATATCCTTTCTTAGTTAATTATTTTTCTACACTTTAATTATATTGGAGTATTTGTCTTTTATATATAGAAAATTGAAAATCCAGGGGCTGGAATTTTCCATGCCCCGGATTTAGTGTCAACCAAATATCGATGTTACTTAGAATGTGTATTATTTTGCTAAATTTACAGCGTTTTATTATTCTTGTTGTAAGAGATGTAAGTAAGAGTTAAGAATATTATTCCCAAAACAACTAAGATTAATATTGCACTATTGTAAATTTCGTTTGTAAATCCACCTAGAACTGCCTGTCTAACAGCGGTATCACCGTAGAATACAGGTGTGAAAGGAATTAAACCACTGTATAGAGAAGGTAACATTTCTTTAGGGAATAGTGGTGTAGTTAGAACGAATTGTAAAGCTACAAATCCGATGCTAATTGCATTACCGACTTTTCCGAATGTGTATGATAGGAAGTGTGTTATTAGCATAAACACGATGCCTGAAAGTATCAATCCGAAGAAGTACATTCCGAAGTTTTGAACTTTAAAGTCAAAGAATAAACTCATTGCTACTACTTCTATGATTGTTGCTAAGATAGCGAATGTTGTCATTGATACTAATCTTGTACCGAATAAGCTGTTAGTTGATTCTCCGTATTCTGCTTTACGAGCTGGGAATAGAATGTTGAATGCTGCAGCAGCGATTAGTAGTCCGAATACTAAGAAAAGAATGGTGCCATTGCGTTACCGTAGCTAGTTTCTTCTGAGATGTCGCTGATATTAGTTTTAATTGGATTAGACATCATGTCTACATTTTTATCTCCAGTTTTAGCTGTAGATAGTTTATCGGCTCCACTAGAAAGTTTATCTGCTAATAATCCAGAACCATCTTTAGCTTTCTCTAGTCCAGAAAAGTAATTCTGGAGCTTTAGTCTGCATGATAGTTAATGCGCCAGATAATTTTACAGCACCATCTCTTGCGCTGTTGACTCCGTTGATAAGTTCCGGAGCTTTAGCCTGCATAGAAGAAAGTCCGTTATGAAGTTTGTTGGCTCCATCTTTTGCGCTGTTAACTCCATTAATTAATTCCGGAGCTTTAGCTTGCATAGAAGAAAGTCCATTAGAAAGTTTTTCAGACCCTTCTTTCGCAGCGTTAACTCCCATCTGATTAACTCTGAGCTTTTAGCTTGCATGATTGTAAGAGCACCGAAAGTTTTTCTCAGATCCGACTTTTAGCAGTGTAAAGTCCATTAAGTAGTTCGGAGCTCAGCTATGCATGAAGAAAGTCCATTAGAGAGTTTTCAGACCCTTCTTCGTAGCGTTAACTCCCTGTTGATTAATTCCGAGCTTTAGCTTGCATAACAGAAAGTCCATTAGAAAGTTTTTCAGACCCTTCTTTTGCGGCGTTAACTCCGTTAATTAATTCCGGAGCTTTAGCTTTCATAGTAGCTAATCCGTTAGAAAGTTTTTCAGACCCTTCTTTCGCGGCGTTAACTCCATTGATTAACTCCGGAGCTTTAGCTTGCATAGCAGCTAGTCCATTAGAAAGTTTTTCAGATCCTTCTTTCGCGCTGTTAAGTCCGTTAAGTAGTTCCGGAGCTTTAGCTTTCATATCAGTTAGTCCTTGATATAATTTTTTACCGCCGTTATCAAGTTCTTTAATACCGATACTTAGTTCCGGAAGTTTAGCCTGAAGTTTGTTAAGTCCCTGCATTAATTCTTGCATTTCCGTCGACTAAAGCATCGATTCCACCGGCTAATTCCGGAAGTTTTTCGTGCATTATGCTGATTCCGCCTCCTAGTTTATCAAAATCCTGCTTGTAATTCAGTTCCTTTACTTGCTAGAGTACCAACACCCTGTGCCAATTCCCCGGTTGTCATTGATGTAGTTAGTGAGTTGACTCCATTAGTGTAAGAAGAAACACCTTCTTTTAGTTTTGGAGTTGCACTTGCTAGTTGGTTAAGACCGTTTACTAACTCACCTGACGTTAGAGATGATACAGTTGCATCAACTCCACCTTTATATTGATTGAATCCTGCGATAAGGGTAGGAGTCATTCACACAGTTAATCCAGCTTTTAATTGACCGCTTCCGGCAGCAAGTTGTCCAACAGCTGATTTAATGCTAGAAAGTCCGTTAATTGACGCTTCAAGATCAGATGCAAGAGAGTTTACATCGAATTTATCAAGTTGAGTTTGAATGTAGTTTAATTTTCCTACACGATATTTCATACTTGAGTATTTTGATGCAGCGCTGTTAATTGCAGAAGTAAGTTCTGCTTTTACCTGACTATTATTATTGTTACTACTATTTTGAACAGTTGTGAGTTGGTTGTGGTACTGGTGCTGGCAGCTGGTGTTGCAGCTGCGTCACTTTAGCGCAAGAATTTGAGCTTTTGCTCTGGTTTTTAAGTTCATTGATGCTAATGTTTGCTCAACCCTGAGAAATTAGTAGTAGGGCAGGTGTAGCAGCTGGTGTGTAGTCGTAGTTGTTGTTGTCGTAGATTGCGTATCTATACGACTTACAATTTCTTAGACTTTCTATCTGAGCACCTAAATCTGCGAAAGCACTAGATAGAGGATTAAAGTTAGTTCTATATGTGATTTTTAATCCTTTTTAGTTTGTCTCAATGTAGACGTTAGGTTAGATTTTTAGCAGCTAAGTCGCTGTCACTAGGTAAATTAGAATTTAATGCATTTAATCCAGTATTGATTTTATCTGCACCATCTACTAATTTTGGTGTGCTTTCAGAAAGTTTAGCAACACCGTTTTCTAGTTCAGTACCACCGCAGCTAATCTATTTAAATCGTCTTTTTTAGATGCTAGCTTAGAGTTGATTTGAGAAATTCCATCTGATAATCTGTCGATGCCGTTGTTAAGTGTAGCACTTCCGGCGCTAAGTTTTTCTAAATCACCTTTTTAGCTAGTAGTTTTTCATTGAGTAAGTACTCCGTTCGTATATTTTAAAAGACCTTCTTTAAATGCTTCGCTTCCTTTATGTAATTTATCTATTCCATCGGTTAGCATAATACTCTTGGTTTTGAATGTATTAAAACCGATAGTAAGTTGATTAGAACCTGCAGTAAGTTCATTTACACCAGAGACTAAGGTATCTTTTTTATCGTTTAACGTACTTAGACCACTTGATAGTTTTCCAGCTCCTTCCTGAAGTTGAGATACTCCATCACCATGTTTAGCGCCACCTTCACTAAGACGAGTTAGTCCATCAGTTAGACGTTTAGAACCGTTAGAAAGTTCGTTAACTCCATTATTAAGTCTTTGCCCACCTCTCACTAAGACGAGTTAGTCCATCAGTTAGATGTTTAGAACCATCAGAAAGTTCGTTAACTCCATTATTAAGTCTTTGTCCGCCTTCACTAAGACGAGTTAGTCCATCAGTTAGACGTTTAGAACCATTAGAAAGTTCATTAATTCCATTACCAAGTTTAGAACCGCCATCGCTAAGACGAGAAAGCCCATCGGTTAGACGTTTAGAACCATTAGAAAGTTCATTAATTCCATTACCAAGTTTAGAACCGCCATCATTAAGGCGAGTTAGTCCATCAGTTAGACGTTTAGAACCATTAGAAAGTTCATTAATTCCATTACCAAGTTTAGAACCACCATCGCTAAGGCGATAAAGTCCGGCAGTCAGACGCCATGATCCTTCAGATAGTTGATTGATACCATCACTTAGTTTAGTGCCTCCTTCGCTAAGGCGACCAAGTCCGGCAGAAAGGCGACCCGAACCATCGGTAAGTTGATCGATACCGCCACTTTGCTTTAGCGCCTCCTTCACTAAGACGACCAAGTCCAGCAGAAAGGCGACCCGAACCGTCAGCAAGTTGATTAATACCACTTCCAAGTTTTTGACCACCTTCGCTAAGACGACCAAGTCCATTGTTCAGTTGGTTTGAAGCATCGGCTGCTTTTTGAAGTGAAGAACCAATCTCAGAAAACTTACTGTAAGAGTGACTGTATAAGTTTTTACAACTTGATCTTTAACGGTATCTCGTTAGGTTACTCGCCACAGTTTCTACGGATTTTTCACCGTTTTTTACTCTTAGTAAAGTTTGTAGTAAAGTCGATGTTCATCTGGATTATCGCCTGATAAAGATGTAGCATTTTTGGAGAAGTTTTGTGGTATTGTAACTACCATGTAGTAGTCTCCTTCTCGTAATTCTCTATCGCTGTATCTTTATCGACGAATTGCCAATTTACTTTTTGTTATCTTTTAGCTTTTTCGACCATCGAATCTCGACTTCTAGAGTTTTTCCATTAAAATCTACTTTTTGGTCTAGGCTGACAACCCGACTTTCATGTTTCCGGTGTTGTCGTATGGATTCCAAACGGATTTTTAGGGAAGGTTCCTGAATATAGGACAGGAACTGAAAGAACGATAGCTAGTGAGCTTTTAACCTTTGCTCTTTTAAAAGGCCACTAAATTCTTTATCATATCCTCCAAAGAAATTTTCGTCGTCGAAATTCCATTATGTATGAAATTTAGATGAATGAGTATATCACTCTAAGATATTCTGCAACTTTATGTACTAAAAGTCAAAAATATTTTTAAGTAATAGTGAATTATTTATTTTTAATATGAAAGTATATTATATATAATGGGGATAAAAAATTATAACTTTTAAAAATTTATTGTTGTTGATTAATATAGGATAATAGTGGTATTTTTGATGAAAAGTTAATTATTGTTTTAAACTTATAAAAAGATAGCATATTACTTAAAATAATTTTATTAAGTATTTATATAATCCATCCTAATTAAGTGAAAAATTAGTTTCACTATTTATTTGTTAGATGCAATTGGTAAAATGCTCAAAAATATCGTATATTATATTTATTACGTAGGTAGAAATCCTTTAAAATGGATAACTACCTCTGTTTTTTATATTAAGTTAGTGCTAATGCGTGTGATATTTTATGTTTTAAAAGATTGCTAAAAACAATTTTTGAGCATCTTTTAAATCTTTTGGATCTGGGTGTTTTTGATTCTTTAACCATGTCTATAAGATCTGGTGTAACTTTGTGAATAAAGTTAGGGTCACGCCAGTAAGGATTTTGAAAACTATCTATAACTTTGGACCAACCTGCCTTGGCAGACGAAAGTTTCGTGAATTCTATTGTTTTTTCTTCCATAAAGGCGATATAATTATTAATTGAATCATCTGCGTGATAATGTTCACGAGGAACACCAAGTTAGAAACAGAGCAACGTCTTTACTATGTATTTCTTGTTGATCGATAAAACGTTGCATATTTTTATTGGCGCTAGTTTTATCTGTCCAAGCACCTAGAATATAGAAATCATATTCTTTTTCTAGTCGTTGTATATCAAGTAGATCTACTTCTCCTTGATCTTTTATCTGTTCACAATAGCTTCAGCTACTTTTTAGTATCGTTTTACTAGAATAAGCAAGTAAAATTTTTCTACACAAGCCTCCTACTTAGGATGTTGGAATATTTCTAAAAGATTAACCCTATAATAATCAAATTCATATAACTATTATAACAAAAAATATTCTATTTTTAAACTAATAACTGAAAATAATAATCAATTGCAAAATTCGAGGAGAATAAAAATTAAAAATTGAAAAATCAACCTATTAGAATTTGAGTTTTAACTAAAAATAGGGAAATAATTCATGTTTTGTGATAAAATACTAATTGATACAGTGAAGAATAAATATTGTATAAGGGATCAGGAAGTGCAAATGGTAAAAATTATATGATGATAGCTAGTTAGCGCATCGTTTATGTGCATCGCGTGAGAAGCGATGGATAAAGATAAAAGATTCAAAAAGTATGATAAGAGAATATATCAACCTCAAAAACAATAGGAAGTTTCCAGAAGAGCTGAATTATGTGACTAGTTTTTATGATACGAAAAACAGGTAGTAGTGGGACATTGTTTGAAAAATACTAATGAAGGGAATTATATTTTATCTTATACGGGAACGAATTATTTTGATAGACAGAAGGATATGTATGCTGATGTAGTAGGTATTTGCTTGGGGCAAGCGGGAACATAGTGACACCGTAGTTATAAATTTCTATACACGCATGAAGAAAAATAGATGATACTATTATTTTAACAGGTCACCACTGGAGGAAGTATCGCACAACGTGTTGCATGTGAGCATGATGGGACAGCAAAAGTATCGTTTTAATGCAGCTCCGATATATTTGAATCGTGGTATAGATATTTTTATGATACGGAAAAAGACGGGAATTGTACGCCGCTGCATGAAAAATATCTTAGAAATGTAAAGAAAACAGCTATTAAAAAGCAACTTTTTACAGTGAGATGTGAGAGAGTCGTTTCTGAATATGATATATTTACAAGAAATTTCTGAGCTGTTGTCGATTGGTTACCATGTGGGTGATGAAATTATTGCAAAAGAAGCTGGAATACACGGTATAAAAAGAGTTTTTCAGATGTATACCAGAAAATCTTTCTGGTAGTTCCTTTGGAGAAGAGAAATGATGATGAGCTGTTATCGCTAGAATACAAAAGATTTTCAGCTTTAGCTGAGGTAGGTATTCTTAGTAATTTTTCAGAAGAGCGCATAGAAGGATCTAGAGAATCAACTGAATGCACTATTAGTAAGTGATACTGTGATTGATAACTTGAATAAAAATCCTTATAATGTTAATTTTGAGTTTTTATCAAGGCTATATCAGACAATATTGCGAAGAAAAAGAAGAACTATAATAGCCTTTGTCTGACGTTTTTGTTAGATGAGGAGTCTTTTTATTGTAAGATTACTGGAATTGTTTAACATGAGTTGACAGGTTGTTATAAAACTTTTGTGTTTTGCATAACTGATAGAGAGTTAATCGTTTGCTTAAAGTTGTGAAATCTACAGATGCGATAATATTGATAACTATGTATATACTCAAAACGATGAGAAGATACAGGTTATCAAAAGTACTCCATGTTTTATAAAAAGATAATTAGGAATATAGTAATATTTAATACTTAGTATAAAATCTAGTGGAGGAAGAAAAATGGCAGAAATATAAAATACTAGTAGTTTGATGATGAAGAAAGCCGATTACACTATATTAGAGTTTAACTTGAAAGAAGGTTACGGTAATCTGTGCTAATGATGGAGAAAAAGCGGTGAACTTGCTTTTAATGATAATCCAGATTGACTTTTATTAGATTTAATGTTACCTAAAGATGGAATGGAAATGTGTAGAGAAGTACGTGCTAAAGAAAAATATTCCAAATTATGTTAACAGCGAAAATAGTGAGATTGATAAAAGTTCTTGAAGAGTTTGTGAAGACATATGCATAACTAAACCCTTTTCTCAACGCGTGAGCTTAGTAGGTTATGCATAACCATGCCGTCGTACTAAGCAACAAGAAGCAGTTATTGAAAGAGAAAAATGGTGAGACGTCATGTATTACAGATATCGTTATTATCCAGCTTTATATATAGAAATGGTGAAGAAATCGACTTAACACGTAGAGAATTTGACCTTTTCATTACCTGCGGCATCGTGAGCAGGTTTTAACACGTGAACTTACTGCAAACAGTGGGGTTAGACGCACTACTGGTGATGTAAGGACTAGATGGGATCAGAAGATTATGAAAAAGTGGAAGATGATTCACCCAACCTGATATATAAATGACACGTCGTGTTAGTTACTTTATAGGTGAAGAGTAATGAGTGGGAAGAGACGGCAGCATTCTTTCACCAATCGAACTAAGTTCGTAATAGTATGTATTAGCAACATAATTTCATTACAATCATCGGATTGTACACGTGCCTGGAAACAGTAATGAAAATACATTTGAACAAAACATATTGACCAAGAAAAATCTAAACTACCATGTGGGAGGAATTAGAAAAGGCTAGTAGGGGGAGGAGATACTTCAAAAGTTCTTGATGACACTGGTGCTCAGGAAGATTCTACGAAGATATAGAATCAAAGTGGTAGCGAAGAAGCCATAGTTAGTGAATCATATTCAAAAGTTATTATTAGTAAACGTTATAGATAATGATTCAAGATCTTAGCGACTTCTTCGAAAAATGGAAATGATGAGACATCTCGCAGAGGGTCGTTTGATCCACTCTGTAAGTCAGGTTATTACAGACTGGTGGAGTACTAACAGATTCAAAATAATGCTGATAGTAATAAGCGTTTGGATCTATGGGAGTCCCGTTAAAAAGGATAATGAAGTTATCGGTAATCTCGCTGCTGGCTTGATATAGAAAGTGTTTATCAAGAGGTAAATGAGTGTTTCAGCAAAATTGCATAGTAGAACATTTTATCGATATTAACGGCGCTACAGGGTATAGGTTCGTAGCATCAAAAACGGTGACGAGTTCTATAGAAGATGAGTTCCTCAGGTTAGAAGATGGCTTTTAGAACTACGGTACGGTAGTCGGAATAGATACAGATGATGAAATCGAGATTTGGCAAAAGTGTTTAACCAAATTTCTAAGAGAATTGAAGAAGAAAGCTGTAACTGAGACTGAACGAGAAGCTGTGACGATTATCAGCAGCAGGAGGATGGGATTGCTGCAACGGATAACGGCATGAATAATCCTTATAAATACGAGTGCTGAGGATATAGTTGGTGGTCAATGATGTTATACAATCGAAAAGATGTGCTGAAAATTTTAAGTATTACTGAATATGAGGCATAGAGGAAATATTAGAAGCGGAAGACGTTCTTCTAGTAATGCTTCAAAAGTGATGAAGAATTGCTTTTACGTGCTGGAGATTTCTAAAATAGAGGAAGATAAACAGAAGTTCGAAACTCAGATGTCAACGGAGCTAGAGGGATATACATGTGCTTTATGACGTAACAGATCAAGAACGTCAAGAAAAAGAACGTCGTGAATTCGTATCGACTGTATCTCACGAACTTCGTACACCTCTAACGACGATGAACAGTTATATCGAAGCACTAGAAGAAGGTGTGCTGAAAGGAAACTTGCTCCGCAGTTTATCGATACCTACTCTCAAAAGAGACTGCTGTATGATATGATGGTAAATGAGTTAATGCAACTTGGTGAGATGGATATCAAAGAAGAGCATTATGAAAAGAATCATTGATATAAATAAAATGCTTTGAACGGATTACTGATGATTTGCTCTAACGCACCCTGAGAAAACTTCATAAAGCATGTTCCTAAGAGTCCGATGTCGTAGAGAGGGTGACCAGGATAAACTTGCACAGGTGTTTGATAATATTGTTATAACGCGATGAAATATTCTCAAAACGGTGAGAATATTGCAGGGTTAGACAAAATTATCACCATAATAGGGTGAGTATTTCTATTAGGATGAAGGGTGTAGGAATTCCATTAGTCCACTGACAAGATCTTTATAGGTTCTTAGAGTTGATAGGCAGACAGAAGTAGGTGGAGGAACAGGTTTAGGATTAGCATTAGCTAAGACTATTGGAGAGGCCCAAAAGGTCGATGTTGGGCAAAGTAGAGAAGGATACGAAGCACTAATATTTGTAACACTACCTTGTGAACAAATTGATGATGAATGGTTATAGAGGTAAAAATATGAGAAGTAAAGAAGAAACTGTTAAAATCAGTCGTATTAGCAATACATCTTGTTCTAATGAGTTTAACTCTATCTCATCTTATACATACTTATCAGCAGATTGATGAGATTTTTCACCAAGAACTACCTCAATCAGTAGAGTCAGATAAAAATAGTCTTTTGAATTTCTTGATCCCGGACAGTGTTGTAAAAACTATGAAGGGTCAGAGAGAGAGGAAGCGAAGTTCAGAATTTACAACGAGGTAGCTAGTGTCGATGCTATTAAAAGACAGTTTTTAAAAGATTTTGCTATCGGTAATCTCAGATAGTGAGAGTACAGAATCTAGAGTTAGGAATAGAAATATCGAGGATATTACGTCGAATAATGTTGAAAAATACTCGATAAATTATCAAGGACCCTGGATTCTGCTTTTAGTAAAACCGTTGTTTTCTGAAGAAAATTCTAATATAAGTTTAGAATTTGACAGCTGATAGTCTTACTAAAAGATAGATCAAATATAGTTTATCTGTATAAAAGATGATAAAACTATCACAGATTACATTGTTAGAAAGAAAAGTCTATGGTAAAAGTAAACACTGTGTTTAACGAGAAGAAACGAGAGTTATGCTAAGTATAGTTTGAATAATAGTTATCTATTTAAAAAGAATCTGATGAAGACAATGTTATAGATGAATATAGTGCTGAAGATGTAAGACCTTAAATAGAATTAGCAAAGAGATATCTTTGAGAAAAAGGATAATCTTAGAATAAGTAATGAAGATGAAGTGACTGAGTGATATGGAATTTATAAGATCTATAAATAATAGATTAGTATATACAAATCCATCCAATGAAGGTGGAAAGAGGTTAGCTACCGTCGCTATAAAACTACTCATGAGCTTTTTAGGACTTGGATATGTGATACGGATTATCAACTTACTACTGCTCTAGAAGGAATTACTATTTTCCAAGAAGCTCATAAGGAGTCTATAGCCTTTAGTAGAGATGGTCTTTGCTGATATTATTTCTGAGGATAATAGTAGTGGAATATATAAGCTCGACTATCGCCGAAGACTTACGAAAACTTATCTTTCATCGAAAGAAGCGAACTATATTCTGCTGAGAAGACTGAATATGTGATTAATTATCTTTATGAAAGAGTTAACCTTAAAGAGGTAAGTGATATAGTTTTAGGATATGAAAAGATTTATAATAAAGATAGAAACAGTTTTGTGCTATACCAGCATGGTATGTAAAAATATAATGATAGATATATAAGCTTTAAAAATTAAAAGAGATGATATGACAAGGAGAGAGGACTATGAACTGGGGTAAGATGAAGACATTATTTATTTACCTATTCGTTGCGCTTTAATGCTGTGCTCGTTAACATTTTATGTATACACTGTTCAGAAAGAAACAAAACAGAAATAGTCAGGAAAAAGAAATAATCGAGCGTGCATGAAAAAATGACAATATAACTGTAGAGGATAAATGCAACAAAGGACGATAATCTTGGTTATGTCAATGTACGATCTCTGATTTGAAAGGATAGTCCGCAAAGAAGAGAGATGGTCTAAAGCATGAAGCTGAGAATGTCGATAAAGACATCTGGGTCTAAAAGTTAGTTCATGAAAAATGCTATTACAAATGTAAATAAGAGGAAGCAACTATGGGCATGGGAATTAGGAATCATTCTGCTAGAAAAAGATGAAAGCTTTAGTGCAAATTATATCTGAGTTATAATGTCAGTCAAAATGATGCTTATTTTCTGGACAACAAACAGATAGTTTTAGGGTGTTTTCTAATAAAGTATAGCGATGAATAGGTCTTTGGTGTTGGGGAGTATGTGGAGATGTTGAGAACTCTTACTCTGACGGAAGTGCTCTCCAAATATACAGTGATAGGAATGAGTGACGTAGCATCTGAGCACAGGCGTTAAACTGGACTGTATCCACGGTAGACTTGAATTCCTAAAACCGTCGTGTTCGTACTCACTTTAGGGAATTGTTATACTTGTATGTTTCTACAGGCAGGAAAATCAAGTATTGATGCCGACTTGGAAATGTAGAAATGAAAGCGATAAAGATGCCAAAAGTTAGGCAACTACTATGTAGATGCACAATGACCTGAAATGTACGCTCGAGACAGAAAAGCTTTATAATCTCATAGATGGGTAGTGAAAATGAAAGACCCAGCCTGCTGATGAGTGCGTAACGAATAGTCTGTGTAATCAGCTAAGCCAAGTGGCTAGCATCCAAACATCTTTCTGGTGAGTTTTAATCCTAATGCTGAGCTGGGAAGCACTCTTTGATCTCCTTCTGGTCTTCGAGCTACACCCGCATAAGGTGAGTTAAAGTCATTAACTGATTCAAATATCAGAAGTCGGAATACTGCATGCAACCTTATTTCCAGAAGTCGTTTCTTGTTCCGTTTAGCTATCGTGGTTGCGCGTTTCTAGCGCACCTTTAAGTGTAGTCCACTGGGCGGCCTCCAATTGCTAATACCTCTTTCAGCAACCTTCATCTAAAAGGAGTTCCGCTGTGTGGTTTGTAGTAGCTTTTCAAAATACTTCGTGCTTGGTGTAGTAGAGCTGGCGATCCTTTGCATACCAGCGGGAAGCTGTGTGGTGCATGTGTAATACTGTTAAGTTAGCAACAAGTTTGTTTAATTCTGTTGTACGTGTCATAATAATATCTCTCCTTTGCTTTGAATGGTATGCTTAAATTATAGCACGTGAAATTTCTTATGGGAAAGTTAATGAAAAGCTTTATAAAAGTTATTGAGAAATTGTATTCTCTCAAAAGAATGCTGATTTAGCAATGTTTCCTGAGGAGAAGAAATATAAATGATGATCGATATCATATAAATACTAGGCATAATTATTAATTTAAAATTTGAAATAAACTTTATTAGTTGATAAAATAAAAGGAAGGGTAGAATCTATAGCATGATTATATAATTTTAATAAATCTATATAGACGATATATATCATTATACCAAACCAACGTGTATTTTTCCCTACATGTTCAAGTTATGCTTTGGAAGGTTATAAGAGTTTGGTTTTTCTTAGGTACATATTTAACTGTTAGGGATCTTTGATATTATTGGATGAAAGTTGTATTAGTATTTTTGTGGAAATCCTCATAATTATCCACAAATACTAGTTTATATGTTATTATCTATGATGTTTCCAGTATTAACCATGCTGCAATCTCCTTGGGAATCTATAGATATTTTATAACCAGCTTCTTTCTATAAACAAAGCCGTAGTATAAATGAATTTCTTATTTGTATCATCACTAAAATTTTAAAAATTCTTTTTTCATTTTCATTATAACATAGGTGAATTAATATGAAAATAAATTATGAAGTAAAATTTATGGTTTTAATATAATTAATAGTGATTATTATCATCTGCTTTAATATGTAAATTAGCTGTTATATTCATACTATATAAAATATGGTAATAAATTAATAAGTTTATTAATTTATTATCTATACTAAATATTGAAGTATTCATATTATTTATGTAAAATAAAGACTCTGATGTTAATTGTCAGAGTCTAGTATTTAAAATTTATTTTTATTAAGGATAGTTATTGATTTAAGTATTTTAAAGCAAGTTTATCTTTTTACTAGCTATGTTTTTAATTAAATTGGAAGTTTAGTTTTTCTTCATTTTTTTATTAGCTAACATTTTCTTAACGAAGTCCGGCATTCAGGTTTTTCGCCATCTGTTAGCCAGCATCTTTTAGCACAGTCCGGCATCTCAGGTTTTCTGCCATCTTTTATTAGCTAACATTTCTTAACGAAAGTCCGGCATCTCTCCTTTTGGTTTATCCATCTCATTAAATGTTGTCTCTCTGGGATTATGTGAAGACAAAAGGATTGTTTTTATTAGCTTCGATCGTTGACACAAGAGCATCATTGAACGAGAATCGTAGTTCGGCATAGGTGGTCTATGATAAGTTATTCCAAAATCCTCACAAAGTTCTCGACACTCAAACATCGTTATCGAAAAAGAACTTCGATATGTCTCGTTGATAAAGCTAAGTGGAACGAAATATAATGCTTAGGATGCTCTTTTTGCTCTCTAAGTACTCAAGAACATCAGGCTTAATCCATGCATCCAATATCACTTTCACTTTGCCAAGTATTTCGTATAGTTTTCATTTTTCAAGACCCATTTTTCGGCTATAAGTTTTGTCATATCAAAGATTTGATCTACGTATGGATCTATTATATTTTAAAGCAATTTTCAGGTACGTTGTGTGCAGAGAAAAACTACTTTATAGCTATCTTCTTTCACTTTCTTCAGTAATAACTGATTTCATCCGCCCAGAATTCACTCACTCCTCTATGTATCAGATGCTATTATATTGAACTTAGATCACTAATAAATCTTCGTAACCCATAATAGAGTAGAATGAATAGTGTGGTTCAAGAATCGTCAAATGCATTCCTCTACACCATCATCTCTCCATTTTGAAATTATATCAGGTATATAAGGTGAAGAGAATTTGTTGTTGCAAAGTTATACTTATATTCATCCTCTGCAGATTCCCGCAAAAGTCCAACTTTAAGTGCTATCCCTCTGAAGGTGAGAGCTTGCCACTGCGGAAAGACACCTAAAAGTAGATTGATTTCCTCGTCGTGGACGCACCTCTTAACTATTTGTGTGTACTTTGGCTATACCTCTGAATGTGTATTCTTCAGGTGTTCCATACGTCATTACCACAGCTGTTCATTTTATAACCTCTCAAAATCAGTGTAGTCATGTATAATTATAACACCTTTTGTACTCAAACACACTAATGCATTATTCTATTACAGATAATTATTGTTAGATTACGACCAGCACCTGCAAAACATAGGTTTTGATCAGACGTCTCATTTGTATAAATCAAAGCGATGAAAGAGGATACTTACTATAATATTAGATATATTGTACTATTGCAAAAGAAGTTTATAAAAAGTTAGGCAATATAAAAGTTAACTAAATAGTTTTACTAATTAGATGCGAAGAACTCAATCAGCTGAGGTGAAAAGGAGGATAGATACTGAATGCAGAAAAGAAACAGTCGTAGCGTTAAACTTTATTGCGCAGTTGCGGCGTTATCATACATGAAAACAATCCCAAATACAAGGAGATTGTTAGAGATCGTAAAGACCGCGATGCAGCGTGGTTTTTACGAAAAATAAAGTTAATTTTGAGACAAACTGGCCTATTCACTGCAGGTCAAAAATTAGAGATTATAAAGAGATTGACTATGAGAGTATTAGAAATGTCGAGAGAAAATTTACGCACGTCTAATAGTGACAATGCACGAGAAAAGTTAGAAGTCATCGATACGCTACCAATGAGTAAAACAACACATCGCATCCAGACTGATGAATTAGCGACAAATAGCAGTCAAGAGGAGAGAAACAATAGAAATGTCTAACTTGAATTTTGGATAAGTTTGCTGAGATATTTCCGTGAGTTTCAGGAAAAGCGAACTCTCCATTACAGTAAGGTGATGTGGTCAATGGAGGATTTTCATGTAGTCAAATTCAATTCGTATCTAGTATGCTGCAAAATGGCATACGGAAATACTAGTCGGTATTGATTTGTAAACACTTTAGTGACGAAGAATAAGAATGTTACTAAAGCACTTTGTCGTAGGTTAGTATGGCAATGATACCAGCCGCTACGATTAAAGTTTTCATGTCGTCGCATGTCCGCCGGACCATGCTATATCCATATGCTGGAAGTAATGGCCGAAGTAGTCAGAAGGACATGCATGAATGTCGCTGCCAGTGTTCCCGGCGACTCCACCGATAACAGTCTTAGCAGCAATTCCTTTTATGATAGAACATGATGGATACTGATTAAAAGTAAATTCTACCACGATAATATGTGCACGATCCGATCGTTCAGTGTGATAACAGCGAGTGTAGGAAGCTAAGAATGACTGACCAGCGCATCTTTTATATCCTATTGGCCAACAACGCCACGACAGCGGTATGAACGTAAAATCAAATTTTGTAGAAATGGTGGCAAAGACATGGCATTAAGCTCAAAAGATAGCAGTGAGCAAATAATCAACTGCAAAGCATCCCACTCTAAAACTAGTGAGTGAACATTTTATTACTATTTAAACCCCTTTCCTATCTTCATAGGTACACAGTCAGGGCTGCAATACTATTTCTTTGAAAAAGGTGTATTTCCTGCAAGTCTACGTTAGAGGATAAAAACACACCACTTTTAAAACATTAAAGCGGGACTGGTGCTGGTATGAAAAATACAGACTCACACCGTACGTGGTACAGCAAACATACATACGTAATAGATCATGCAAAAGTCTTTATTTACTCTAGCATCTTCTGTCATCCAGACGCACGTCGGTTTGAATTTCACCAATTGTTTGCAGTTTTCGTCAGACTGTTTAACCGCTGTCGGGAATTCACCCTGCTGGAAGATACGATATAGCATGCATAAGTTTATAGAACTGAAGCGTCTGTGTAAGAGCAAAGGTGAACTTTTAGCAAAACTGACGTGAGCACCCTAGTTGCTGAGTGTATTCCCATGATATACCACCGATTTAGTTAATATTCTACTGTTACTGATGCTGTTATCGGTCATGCACCATCTTAGACCCTTTAGTGTAAGCCGCTAGTATGCGAGACCAGGTAACCACGATACTTTGCTGATTGGAGCAGATCTCTGCTTACGTTAGGGATCGTGCACGAGCTAATTTTTCTAAATGTAATGATAAGAGTATTAGCACCCACGTAGCTCTACTTCACCTACGTTACTTACGTGTATTTAGGTCCAGTCTTTAGCATCGATAAGAGTCACCGTGCTGTTCTTCGATAAGAGCGGGACTGTACCGTGTTTTAATTCCCTCCGGCAAATCCTTCTGTTTTGAATGTAAGAAACTTCTCTAAAGTTTTGAGCTTCGCCTCATGCACCATAGTAGCCGATCCCACGTCCAATATAGAAATGTACTGCGTTCTCGTGAAGGTTTTAGCTAAGTCTTTGAGTGTTTTGCATCATCTAAGATTGATCTCATTGCTAGAAGTAATTACTGATACACTCTGCTCGATATCAAATTTAGTTGTCTTGGTTTTGTCTACACGTGTCTGTATGCTTAGTAGTTCAGATTTGAGCAGTATATGTTAGTAGAAGCAACCCGATGTTTCAACACCTGCGAAGTAATAATGTATAGTCACATTCACGAGTAGAGTTGCATCGACGTTTGTAAGTACTAAGAATTTGTAATCTCATCCACGCCACGTAATTTTGTAGCTCGCACCGAAGGTCACTGTTTCTCCTGATTGAGAAAAGGAAGATGAACATTGGTTTTTGATAATAAATATACGCCAGCAAATTCTGATGCTAGTGTACCTGTAGGAACACTACCCATTTTTCAAAAAGTAGTTTCTCCTACTAGACCAGCATTTAACTCGTACCACATCCGATAACATATAATCTATCCGCGTTTCTTTTTACGTGTTAATACTCGTCATCACATACTTTACATCATGTCCACGATGTAGTGAGATGATACTACGCACAGCCCTACTCTGTTCTGTATAAACTGGGCGTGAAGGCCCAAGTGGATACCTTTACTCGATTTCTCCATGTTTCAAGTTAGCATGAGGAGCGCCGCCCCAGCAACATACTACTCTTTTATCTTCGATAGTTACGCTATCGTTTCTACACTCGTCCACTATCGTTGATTTCTAGCAGTTAGTTAGTGTAATCATGATCACAGCGCATCATCACGTCGCTTTGGCTCTTCTCCCAGTCCAGGGCAGAAGTGGACTTTACTTTGGCAAATATCATGCGGTCTTATCGGTCTGTATCTATCACCAGTCAGCGTACAGAACCTTCGAAAGTTTAGATACAGCTTTTTGAAAGCTTCTTTAGTATCAAGGAATTCACCATCTGCTATGAAACCGGTACCAATTGTAAATTGATAACTTCAGTACCAGCTCCAGGAAACAAGCTCGACACCTTTGAGCAACCTTTCAAGTTCTTGAAAGTCTTTCGACAACCCAGCGTGGAACTGTAAAATGAAAACGCTTTGCTAGAAGCTGATGAGGGTGAGTGTGAGAGTTAGTTGATGTTAACTCCACCGTGATAACTTAACGTATGACCAATACTAATTTTGAAATTTGATCACAGGGATTAGGGCTTGTGTTTTTAATATGACCTGTTGGTTGTGTCAAGCTTTAGATTAATAACAAGGGTGAGCTGAGTCATCCATGATAATTAAGGGACTAAGTCTATCGATTAAATTTTCATTTGCTTCTTACAAATCCTGAATTCACACATATTAAAATTCTCCTTTTCTTTAATTTATTTTTATAAGTACTATGTTTGTGTGTTTGTGCTAAAAATATTATACTTGGTTAATTTATTATATTACATTAAGTTTGTGTAACCTTGGGTATATATGAGCATGTAGGGGTGGTAATGATTTTGATGGTTTTGAAATTCAATATTGCGTTCATTAATCTGCATACGTTGTAGCTATGAGTTAATTGTTGGTTTCTTGAATTGTATATATGATGTCCTTATCGAGTAACTGACAACAGCTACTCGTGATATAGGAATGAAATGATGAAATATTTTGCTAGTATCTACTTGTATCTTGTCGTCACTGTGTTCTTGAAGATACTATGGTACACTTGAGTAGTAAAGTTTTATCGTCGTTCTTCCTTAAAATCTGTTGTTGTTGTATATGCTATATCTAAATGGTATTTCGTCTTCGTTCTAAAACATTAAGATCACTCCAGCAGTAATAAGTTTTTACGTCATTCTTGTAAAATCTGTTGTTTGTTGCATATTTGTACCTAAGTATCTTGTCGTCTACGTTCCTTTAAAGATGGTATACCCCATTCGCAATTATCTAGCGAAATTTTTTGGTTCAGTATCCTTGAATTTTCGATAACTTTTTCCTCGTCCTTTGAATTAATTTAATTGGTAGTTCGGGCGCTATAATTATAAATTCAATTACCTCTAATATTTTATTATTTACATTATTATACTAGTGTTGTAAACTGAAATGTTAATATTTTTAAACTAGATATTAAAATGTATATGAAATTTAACCTTAATTTTTAAATTATAAAATATAAATTGATTAATAAAAACCTACTTACTTTTTTGGTGTGGTTATATTATTGTTGAGTGGTGTTTACCTTTTGTATTTTTC
>BNJS01001371.1_pt1 | contig 63354 bp, 60 predicted proteins | sample 8540461 | NCBI WGS metagenome assembly BNJS01 (sample SAMD00202454, study PRJDB9452) | human saliva metagenome | isolation source: human saliva | place: Japan
TCTAATTTATCTATGAGTTTTTCATATTATCTATGGCAAACTTTCCACTTGCTGCAGCTATAGGAAGCCCTCCACCGGTTTGAATCCATTGACTTGCAAGGTATAAATTGTTTATACCTTTGATAATGCTCTTAACATACTTACTTTTATAACCTTTCTGTGGATTAAAGCTCATATATCCCCCTTTGTAGGCATTACACCAAGTTGTGAATGTAACTGGAGAATACGTTCCAAGCACGATGAGTTTACCCTCAAGCTGAGGGAACTTTTTTTCAACCCTTAATCTCAATTCTTCTGCAATTCGCTGTTTTTCCTGATTATATTTCTCTTTATTATCTTTTAGCCTAAACCAGTAAGCATAATTTTCAGCATTTTGTAAAATATTACACTGGATAACTCTCTTTCCCATGGGAAATAGTATTTCATCATAATCATAAACACGCATTCCACAAAAATTGTGTGTTTCTCCTGCAACATCATATTCGTCACAAGGAAAAATAATGCTTCCTTCAGGTAATTTCAAATCCGCTTCAGTAACTATTCCAAATGCAACCTGATAACCTGTATTAGAAACATAACCCTCCGGATTCTCATACATGTACCTAAGATTTTTATCCAAATATCCTTCATCAATTAAGTCATAGAAAAGAGAATGTGGATCTGGACACCAAATATAGTTATCTGAGTTGATAACCTTTCCATTATTACCAATAATACTAACAACCTGCTTATCTGCAATATTTATTTTTCAATATTAACGCCTAAATGTAGTTTTCCACCCAAGGATTCAAATTTTGCAAAGCATTCTACTAACCAAGCCAACAGAACCTCCCTCTGGAATAGCTGCTGTATTGCTTGTATAAAAAGCATACGATGCAACAAAGGAGAGGGCAATGAAGTTGCTATTAAAGTAATTTTTAAAAATCGCTCTAATGTAATGATTTGTAAAACGATTTGTAAAAGTCTTCCATAGACTGTTTGCCATATTCCTTTATAGCCTTATTAGCATCTTTCATACTCATTCCTAGTTTAATAAATTGTATTAGGTTCATATGAGCAATTGAAAATATCACATGGCGGCTTTATACACTCTAAGCTTTTTAGCACAGTCAAAAACAAATTTAATTCTTTGGTATCTTCCGGAGCAAGTTCTAAAAAAACTCTTTTCTTGCTTTCTCTAAATTTCTCCACAAATGTAGTGTTACCCCGTCCATTTCCATACAATAAAAATATGGCTCACGATAAATCTCCAAACCATCAGAAAGAACTCCTAGATTTTCCCACATTTTATATAATTGTTCATCCTTATTGCATCCAACGAGAAAATGAATGCAATTATCTATATGATATCCTTGCCTGTTCCACCCTGCACACTCACCACCGGGCATTTTGTTTTTTTCGTATATTTCTACTGAATATCCAGCCTGCAATGCATATATTCCGGCACTCAAGCCGGAAACACCTGCTCCAATAATTACTACTTTTTTACCCATATTCTCTTACTTTCTATATAAGGTCTAAGAACAATTTTAGAGCATCGGACAATACACAATGCTCATACATTACTCTAAGGAACTAAACAAATTCTAATGAGCTAACATCGATACTTTTCTTCGAATTTCTATAACTCACATGTCCATATGAAAATCCTTTTTCTTCAAATATTCCTTCAATTTAAAGGCACAAAAATAAGGGAAGGTATAAATCTGATTGGCATATCCTACATTTACATCTCCAAGTTTTATCCCAAAGGAAATATCCTGATATCGCTGATTGCTAATCAAGGCGGAAAGTGCCTTTGACTGATTGCTATTAGCTTTCACCTCTACCGGAACCAAAGCATTTTGGGTACGCACAAAAAAATCTTCCTCCAGGCTGGCATTTTCCTTCTTATAGTAATAGAGTCCTAAGCCTTGCTTCACAAAAGCCTCTGCAACAAAGTTTTCATACAAAGCCCCCTTGTATACCCCCAGGTTCTTATTGACTCTAAGATCTTCTTGCGCCTCCTCATCCAAAGAAGAAATCAGCAGACCGGTATCCATATAATATAGTTTGTATTTGCTTTCTTCGATATTTCCCTTTAAAGGAAGCTCGGGGAATTGGAGGCAGTTACATGCCATGATGATGCCTGCATCCTTTAGCCAATCGATACAGCCACTATATTCCCGGGATCTGGCATTCTTCGCCACCTTATTAAACTGAAATTTCTTATTTTTCCTTAGCTAGCTGAGCCGGAATGCTTCGATAGACACTGATAATCTTTGTCTGGTCCAAGCCCTCTGCGTACTTTCTGACATCCTCTTCATAGTCCAAGCGAATCTGATTCTGTAAATCCAGCGTACCGGAAAATGTCCCTGTCTCCAAATACTGCTTTATTACATCCGGCATTCCCCCAAGGACTGAGTAGGTCAGAAAGAGCTCTTTGAAAATGGAGAGCTCATTCTCGTTAAATGGCTTGTTCTCCAGCATGTGGCTAAAGATACTGTTAACCTGCTCCTCGCTATAGCCCTTTGCCCAAAGGAATTCTTCAAAGTCCATGGAAAACATTTCATAGTCCGTTTTAGAGCCAACGCTATTACTGTGAATTCTTTTATAATTTATGCCCAGCATGGAGCCGCTACAAATCACATCGTAATTTCCATCTCGATGAAAAGATTTCAAGCTGGTAGCCACATCAGGATTTTCCTGTATTTCATCAAAAAGAATAATGCTTTCCTTCGGAATAAACTGAATAGACGGGTCTGCCAAGGTGATATTTCTGGTCACACTTTCCACATCATACCCATCTGCTAAAATCTGCATAAACTTCTTTTCCAGAGCAAAATTTATATAAACGATATTTTTATAGTTCTGTTTTGCAAAAATGTAAAATGGATTCCGTCTTTCCTATTTGTCTGGCACCTTTAATAATTAAAGGCTTATGCTTGGCATCCGCCTTCCATTCCTGCAAAAAATCATCTATCTTTCTTTTAAAATACATTTTTCATCCCTCCATAGAGGGATGGTATCACAAAAAAATAGCCACTTCAACGCCTTTCATCACATTTCATGAGCCACTTTTTGTATTTTTCTCACATTTTATGAGCCACTTTTTGCCTTTTTCTCACATTTCATGAAATTAGCACAAAATATCCTTACTGCTCCATCGTAAAGAGCGAGTAAAAGTATCCCTTCTTTTCCATAAGCTCAGAGAATACTCCTTCCTCCAAAATCTCTCCTTCTTTTAACACGCATATCCGATCTACACGACTTAAAATTCTGGCATCCAAGTCATGGAGTACCAAAATCTCCGTGATATTCTCCAAGGACAAGAGGGAATCCAATACCAGATAGCTATTTTCCTTATCCAAAGCTGCAGTAATCTCATCTGCAAGAAGAATAGGGGTTTTTCGAAGAAGACTTCTGGCAATATTGATTCTTTGCCGTTCTCCACCGGAAAGAGCCGATCCATTTTCCCCGCAAGGATAGTCCAAGCCTTTCTCCGAAATCAGATTCTTTAAACCGGACTTTTCAATGGCCTGCTTAATCTCCTCTTCACTGTATTTTTGAAAGAGCGTGATGTTCTCATAGATACTGCCGTCAAAGATAAAGACCTCCTGTTGAATATAGGAAATCGAACGAAAGAGGCTTTCCTCGGGAAGGGTAGAAAGAGCCCTGTTGCCAATGGAAATCTCTCCCCCTTGGCTTCCCTCAATTCCCATTAGAAGCTTTAGAATAGAGGACTTTCCTGAACCCGAGGCTCCCAGAAGAATCAGTTTTTCCCCCTCCTTTACCCGCAGCGTAAAGTCCTTCAAAACCTGCTTTTTCCGGAGTATAGGAAAAGGAAAGATGGGAGAAGCAAATATCTCCCTGTAAAGATGGAATAGGAAGAGCTTTCTCATGGGAGTCTGTATCGATATGCTTATGATAATCATCCTTAACGATTTCACCGCTCTGCTCCTGCCATTCCTGCTGTTCCTTCTGTTCCTGCTGTTCCTTCTGCTCCTGCTCCCCTTCTCCTATCTTCTCCCAAAATTGTTCGGAAAGGGCGTAGGCGGTTCTTGCCTTGCTGAGCATTCCCGGAAGTTCTGTCACCGGATCAATGATATAGTTAATCAGTCGAGAAAAGGCCAGCACGGTTCCCACAGAAATGCTTTTGCTTCTATAGGCCACAACAGCGCATAAGAGCAAAATGGCGAATTGAGTAATGTAGCCGGAAATGGCGGCAAAGTAATTGATTTTCTCCACGCATTTTTCCCGCTCTTCCATGCGGCGTTCCACCTTTTGGCAGATTTTATCATGAAGGGCAGAAAAGATTCCTTCCACCTTATAGGACTTAATGATGGTAAATCCAACGGCAAAATCCTTCAAAAAAGCCAGATATTCCGCATTTTCCTTGGATAAGTGCTCTTCAATCTTCTCCATATTTCTTCCGGAGAAAAGAGCGGCAAAAAAGGGAATCAGGGAAATGAGACAGGCCATCATAGCTAAAAAGAAATTGTAGCGAATCATCACCAAAACAGCCCCTATGCCGCAAATGACGATTTGGGAAAGTATGGGAATCTGGTCCAAAAAATCCTCTTTGATTTTCTGTAAATCCGTATTCAGGGCGGAAAGATACACCGCCGTATTCTGTCCGTAAAACTCTGTCACCTTCTTTTTGGACAGATAATGATAGGCCATTTTCCGATACTGAAAGACCGCCTTAGTGCTGAACTTCGTCCGAAAATAGTAGGTACAAAGGCCGGAAAAGCTCACCATCAGTAAAACCGCTATAGCCATTAGGATGATTTGATGCATACTATAACGGTGATTTCCGGATAGGAAATCAATCAAAATCTGCATCAGTTGAGGTACAGAAAGAATACCCACGGACAAAACCGTGGTGCCCAAAACCGCCATAAATAGATTTTTCCGATTGCCTTGAAAAAAGCTTTGACTTAAGGGATTACGCTGCTTCATAACTTTTCCTTCCTGCTGTCATACTCTGTTGTCTTAATTTATACCCTTACATACTCTCTTGTCATGCTTCTATAACGCTTCTATAACTCTTCTATTCGTCTTTAAAAAGCCTCACCCTAAGCTTCCGAAGTTCTTCCATTGTACTTTTCTCTATGCTTTTCTCTATGATTTTCTCTATGCTTTTCCTTTACATATTTCCCTTATTCTTTTGGAAAATAAGCTTTCCTCTCTCCCCCTGTCCATGCCTGGAGTACTGAAGCTCTATGCCTTCTTTTTCCAGATCTTCTATCCCTTGAATTTTTTCCGCTGTAAGCTTCTCTCCCGGGAAGAGCAAGGGAATTCCCGGGGGGTATAGGCTAAGATATTCCAGGCAAATGCGCCCTTCTCCCTCATGAATACTAAGCTCCTCCCCCTCTTTTAAGCCTTCTGAAATTTGCAGAGTATTATCCGCTACAGAAATTTGATAAAGGGCAGAAGATAGGAGTTTCGACTGTAGTGACTGTTCCATTGTCTCAGGTCTTCCCTCTCCTGACTGTATCTCCCTATCCTCCCCAAATCTTCTTTCTATATCCTTTAGGGCAAAAAACAATCTTTCCAGTTCCTCTTCTAAAATAAAGGGGCCCGTCATCAAAAGCAGATTTTCTCCGCTGTGCATTTCCGATTCAATACCGTAATCTTCCTGAAGAAGCTTAGCCAAGTCCCGTCCCAGTCTAAGCTCGAGGGATTCCTACAGCTCGCAGGAAAATTTTACTGCAATCCATAGCAAAGCAAGCTTCTTCCTTCTCCCAAAGAAAGGAAAAATAAGAAAGTGTCTTTGCCTTCTCTCGAAAGCTCTCCATCACTTCCTTCCAATGGGCAAATAAAGCTTCTCCCTCTCTTCTAATAGCGTCGTTGCCTTTTCCAAAGAAAGCATCAGAGGGTAGGAGGGAGAGGTCGTTTGAAATACGGAAAGATAGAAAGACAGCTTTTCCCTACTGTATCTTTCTCCATTTCCCAATATCCAAGCGCTCTGGGTTAAGGAGCAAAGGGTTTTGTGGGGGCTTTGCACCACCAAGTCCGCCCCTAAGGATATGGCGGACTCCGGAAAAGACGCTCCCTTTTTCGGAGAAAAATGGGCTCCGTGGGCTTCATCCACCAGAAGGGAAAGGCCATTTTCATGGCAGAGCCTTGCAATCGCTTCCACATCGGAGACCACTCCCTCATAACTTGGGCTGGTAAAAATCAAAGCCTTGGTCTTAGGGAACGCAGAAATCAGCCTTTCCACTTCCTTCAGAGAAACCGAGCCAAAGCAGGAAAAATCCTCCCAAAACTCCGGTAGCAGAAAATGGATCTTTGCCTTTCGGAGAGATAAGCATAAAATACAGAGCGGTGGCAATTTCTTGCCACCACTACCTCATCCTCCTCTTCCAGTAGAGTGAAAATGCCTGCCTGCAAACCGGAGGAACTGCCATTTACTAAATAGAAGCAGTCCGAACAACCATAGTAGGCGGCAGTGCGATTCATGGCTTCCCGCAAAACTCCTTCCGGAGCGTGAAGATTGTCCAAGTCCTCTACCTCTGTATAATCATAAGCATAGGGAAGGGCTGCACCCATTTCCGTCTTTCTTTGATGCCCCGGCATATGCAGGGAAGGAGATTTTTTTCATTGTAGTGCTGAAAATATTTTTCTAAAGGAGAAGCGGAAGGATTCGCCCCTCTTTCGATTGATCGTTCATTTGTATCCTTCTCTGACATATAAGCAAAGCTTAAGATGATATAGCGTGCTTCACGATATTTTCAAATAAAGCTTTTTTATTACTTTTACAAACCCTTTTACAGATTCTTTTATAGATTCTTCTCCAAATCCGCTACAATCTTCTTAATCGTTCCCTCTTTAAAGGGATTCATGAGGCCTGCCTTTTCCTCCAGTTCGGTAAAGAAAAGGGATGCGGAGTACTTGGAGAACTCCATGTAGCTCTTCCAAGCCCCTTGGAAATCCTTATCCATCCAAGCCTTGTACTGTAAGGCATTGATGCCGGCAATACAGTAATCAATGTAATAGTAGGGCAGGTCATAGATATGGTGCTGTTTCTGCCAAAAACCGCCCTCTTCCATAAAGGCATTGTCCGCATAATCTAAGTGTGGCTTATACTCCTGCTCCAAGGTTCTCCATAGTAGCTTTCTCTCCTTGGGAGTCATTTTCGGATTCTTATAGACAATATTTTGGAACTCATCCACCATGGTGCCGTAGGGGATAAACATCAAAAACTCTTCAAAATGCATGGACAGGTAGTCCTTTGCACGATCTCCGAAAAATAAATCCATCCAAGGCTCGGTAAAAAACTCCATGGACATGGAGTGGGTTTCCGCCGTCTCCATAGTCAGCTCGTTATGCTCATGGATGGGTAAATCCGCCGTAATATAGCCCTGAAAGGCGTGTCCACACTCGTGGGTAATTACATCACAGTCCCCGGCTGTTCCGTTGAAGTTGGCAAAAATAAAGGGCATGTGGTAGTTGGGAAGCATTTCCATATACCCGCCGGTTCTCTTGTTCTTTCTGCCCAGCACATCGAAAAGCTCCATTTTCATCATATCCTGCATAAACTTTGCGGTTTCGGGAGAAAGAGCATCATACATCTTCTGCCCTGCTGCCATGATTTCCTCAGGAGTTCCGATGGGGGCAGGATTTCCCTCCTTGAAAAATATACCTTCATCATAGTAATAGAGCTTATCCAGCCCAAGACGCTCCCTTCTTCTTTCATGAAGCTTTTGGACAAATGGCACCAAATCCCGTTTTACCTGCTGGCGAAAAGATGCAATCTCCCTCTCCCCATAGCAGTTTCGATTCATTCTGGCATAGCCGATTTCCGTGAAATCCGGATAGCCCATCATCTGTCCCTGCTCGGTACGATTCTTCACCAATGCATCATAGATAGAGTCCAGCTTCTCCCCATTGTCCTCAAAAAACTTGGTATACGCCTTCCAGGCCTTCTTACGCACCTCTCTATCCTCTGCCGTAAGATAAGGTGTCATGAGGGAAAGATTCAGGTTCTCCCCTTCCCAGGGAATCTTTGCGGAAGCCAGAAGCTTACCGTATTCAGTGGTTAGTTCATTTTCCTTTTGCATCAGGGGAATCAGAGAAATGTCTACCGCCTTCTGCGCCAGCTCCATGTTTTTAAAGGCTACATGCCCAAGCTTTTCTTCCATATAGGCTCTATGGGGAGAATGGTAAACCCGCATTTGGTAGTCCACTAAGAGATTTCGGAAAATGGGCATATTGGCATCATAAAAGGCTCTCTCCTTCTCATAGAAGGGATCCGTCATGTCAATATCGTTTCGAATGCTGGCAATCACACTTTCCGTCATCACATCATCCACCAGCTTATAGTATTTTTGATGCAGGGCAAAAAGCTCCTCCCCGGACTCGGCCTTATCTACCCCCTCGCAAAGCTCCAAAAAATCAGCCTTCAGTTTATCAAAATCAATTCTCTCATAGGGAAATTCGGTAAATTTCATATTTTCCTCCAATTCATAAAGCACAATGTAAAACAATCGGTATAAGCATAACATTTCTATGGGAATATTCCATAAGTTTTGTGTTTTTCCTTTTCCCTTTTGCACAGAAAAATAGGGGATGTAAAAATAAAAATGATTTTCTAAGCAATATAGGTCTGAAAATTCCTTAGTTATTTTGATTTTTACAGTCCCCATCTATTAAAGTCGTGACGCTATAAGACCAAAGAAAAAACTCATACTTATGTTTGCTTATTTTATCGATTCATCTTTTCATGAGGGAGGTCTGATAGAGTAATTCTTTCATATGCACCATTCTTCTTATCCTCCGGATGTGGCTCCAGTCCGATAATCGTGATAGACTTTTTATCCGGGCCATATACCCAATACATTCTCATTGCTCCACTGGTTTTATTTTCAAGATAAGATTGCCACACACGTTCTCCATATCGCTCCGATAATACTTCTATATCATGTGTTTTTAAGCTAGGATGTCTGGGATTTTCTGATAACAACTTTAGAGTTTTTCCCCACTTTTTGAAAATAATTGCATCATTTTTACTGATTTTCCCAATTCTATATTCTGTTTGAAGTTTATTCCACAGTTCTTCCATCTCCGGAAGTCCCATACGTATTATAAAACTCATATATTCACACTATCCAAAATCCGAAAGATCTATAGGATCTGATACGTATCCTTGTTTATAATTGCTGATAGCCTTATCCATATCTTTCAAAGTACGTGCAGAAATAGTATCCGGAACTGTCAATTCACGAGGCTCTAGCATAATACAGCCATTTTCATATTCCTTAACGTTATAATACTGATATAAAGCACCGCGCAAAGTAACTCTCTTCTTACTATCCAGGTGAACATTATATTCCTTTGCTGCTTCCATTATCTTCCTCCTATCCGCGTGGGATTTCCCACTTTTTAATCTATACTATATTGGGCTAAATAATTTGTCAATAATTATTATTTTCCCTTCTTATGGTAAATTACAGCTTATAGTAGTCCCATTGTTTGACATTTTTCCAAGGTATTTTCAAGCCATTTTTGACACTTTTCCAAGGTTATTTTGCCCTGATTTTGACACTTTTCCAAGATTTCATAATGATTGCAGTCATGAAAATAAGTACGCTTCCCTTCAAACCTGTGCTTTACTCATGGATATAGGCCTCTAATGCCATATAACGTCCATTCAGCGAAAAAAAGGCCGGTGAAAATAGTTAAACTATTTCTACCGACCTTTATAAAAGATAATCCTAAAATCCTAACTCTAAAAGTAGAACACTGGCCTTAAAGGACATCCATAGTATTATCTCATAGCTATGCGCTAAAAATACAAAGAAGAATAAAGCCAAAAGGGGCTTAGTCATAGGAGCTCGCTCTAAAAAGCGTTGAGAACAGCGATAGAGACTGATGCCGCCCCCTATAAAGCTCAGTACTTCCACTAAAATCAATCCGAATAAGGCAAAATCCATATTGATTAAGCTTAGAAACACGATCAGCATAGAGAGGGAAATCAAGCCAATAAATACAAGCCCCTCTTTTCCCTGCTTACGAATATTTCTTCCTCTGGCTTCTTCCTGTTCTTCCTGCGGATAGAAAGCCCCCTGTACCCTACGAAGGTAGAAAAGATAAGGAATAAACAAGGCCAAGAGAAAAAAAGGAAGAAGATTATTCCCCGTCAGCGTAGCAATAGTCCACGAAAAATGCCACCGGAACTGCCAGAACATAACAAAAAAATCAAAAGTCAAATTTTTGTGTAAAAATCCTGTCTTCGTCCATAAATACCGTCCTTTCTCAAAAAGATTGAAGACCATTCTTGTTTTTTGTGCCGTTAGAGTATATTTATTTCTCTCATTATATCTAAGAAAAATAAAAGTCATTCCCAATTTCTTGAGAATGACTTAAAAATTTATTAGAAAAGGATGGACGATTTTTCTTTGTAAGAGAAAACAAACTTTTCATCTATGATTTATCTTACTTCTTCCAATGCTGCTACAAGCCATTCTGCATCCATTGCATTCGCTACTGCACTTTCTACTGTCTCGCCACAGCTAATACAACCGGGTAAATCCGGAAAGGAAACTACGAATCCGCCTTCATCCTTATCTTCTACAATTTCCATACGATAAGATATTGCCAAATAATCATTCAGCGTCTTCATCATTTTTCGCCTCACTTTCTACAATCTGCCGCACCATTTCTACATATACCTTCTTAATCGGTTCGTGCTTTTGGTATCGTGAAAATGCCGGTATTCAGATGCTTCAGGTATCCCCTTTGATAAAAAGCGTATGGAGACGTCGGTACTTGCAGAAAGCAAGCACAGCGAAGCTTTCTGCTTAGTATCCGCTACGTCGGAATCGAGCGAGAGCGTCTTTTTAAAAGAGGGTATACCTGAAGCATCGTATCCTCTTACACGATATCCTTCAAAATCTCCAAAGGAAATGGCTCTCCCACCTTCTCGACGGAAAGGTCTCTTAGCGTAAAGTTTGACTTCCGAAGGGTCAGTGCCGGGTTATAGTAGGGATCTCCCTTTCTAAGAATTTCCGGCCAATGCTTTGCCAGGCACACGATTTCTCCATTGAAACGCTTTACCTTCTCCGGATTGTCCTCCAGCCCTCTGGACTTGGACTCGTAATGGGTAAAAAGGGCATAAGGGGTATAAACCACCCTCTTCCCAAGGGCTCTAATCTTCAAGCAAAAATCCACATCATTAAAAGCTACCGCAAGTTCTTCTCGGAAGCCTCCAACCTTATCAAAGAGGGATTTCTTGGTCATTAAAACGGCGGCAGTTACCGCTGTATAGTTTTGAATGCAGGCCGCCCTATGCATATAGCTGTTTTCCGTTTCGTGGGTACCGATAAAGGTGGCTCCTGCAATACCGCCAAAGCCCATTACCACACCGGCGTGCTGAATCATTTTATCCGGATACAGGAGCCTTGCACCGCAGATGCCCACTTCCTCCTGCTGCACAAACTGAAGCATTTCCTCCAAGGAATCTTTCTTTAGGCACTCAATATCATTGTTCATAAAGAGCAGATACTCTCCGTGGGCAAAGCCCACCCCGAAGTTGTTGATGGCGGAGTAGTTGAACTCTCTCTCCCAGCGCACCACCCGTACCGCCTTCTTCCGGAACTCTCCGTACCGTGCCGGGAATTCCTCCTGAATCTTTTCATAGTAGGCAAATGTCTTTTCCTCTACGGAATTGTTCTCCACCACAATCACTTCCAGATAGGGATAGCTTCCGGCAAAGAGGGAGCGAATCGCCAGATCCAAATCTTCGCTATGATCTTTACTCGGAATAATCACGGAAATAAGAGGAAGCTCCCCTTCCTTCTTCTCCAAGGCATAGTGGCAATGATAATAGCCGTAGGTAATGCCCCGCTCCACCTTTTCAATGGGAAGGCCCAAACGCTTCGCATGGTCGAAAACCGCCCGCTCTCCGGCAGTAAAGGCATAGAGCTTTGCCTCCGGATTTTGTGCCGTGGAAAGCTGGTGAGAACGCCAATGATACAGCACCTTCCTGATATGGATAATGGTGGAAGAGGTGAAGAGCGCCTCTCCCTGCTCCTTTTTCTCCTCTTCGCTAAGTCCTGTTGCCTTTTCTCTTCTTTCCGCCTCTTCGCATAAACGTAAAATCAGGTCATAGTCCTGGGCACCGTCATATTCCTTTTGCTCGTAAATCTTCTCTCCCTCTTCTCCCTCCTTCGCTACCGCCTCCAGCAAAGAACGCTTGGCAATCAGAAGATGACAGAAATAATTTACACTGCGGAGAAGCTCCGGGCTGTAGTCCGGCTTAAAGTGGGGTTCAAAATAGTAGGCAGAAGCAAAGTCAATCTTGTCCTCATCACTATAGAGAAGCTCCGCCTTGGGATGCTCATTGATGGTTTTTGCAATGATATATAAGGCATCTTCCGTCAGCTCATCATCATGGTCGGAGAAAATGATAAAATCTCCCTTGGCCATGGCAATGGCGGCATTGGTATTTCCGGAAATACCCAGGTTCTTGGGAAGTACGGAAAAACGCACTCTGCTGTCCTTCTCCTGATACTCCTGTAAAACCGAAACCGGGGACTTTTCTCCATTTTCCAAAGTATCCCCGGAAAGCTCGGAAGCATCCGCAAGACAAATTTCAAAATGGGGATAGGTCTGGGATAAAATACTGTCCAAGAGTCTTCTTATAAAAGCTTCCTTCGGACGGTACACCGGAATCACAATGGAAAAAAGCAGGGGATTCTCCCAAACTTCCGCCCTTTGCCGTGAAAGCTCTTCCGCCCCGGTCTTCTCTTTTTTGTACCACTCGTTATAGTCATAATCCTGCTCGATACTCTTTAACTTCCGCACACTCTTATGCCAAAGAGCGGAGAGACCGCCCTTTTTCAAGGTGTCCTTCACCGCCTCCACCGTTTCCCATTGGAAAAGAGCCAGAAACTTCTCCATCTTCTTGTGGGCATGGGAGTTAAAGGACTCGATTTTTTTATCGTCAAAGGCAAAACGACGAAGCTGATGATCCACCTGAAGCAAAAGCTCCACTCTTTCGCCCTTTCCCATTTCGTAGGGGGTGTCTACAGAAAAACCAAGCTTCCTCCTGATTTTTCTTCCCATTTTTCCTCCCTCGTACTTCGGAAAAATAGGCTTCATTTACGGTTTCCCGCTCCACTTCCTCATAGGAAAACTCTCTTTTTCTCTCCCTGTCTTCCCTGAACGGACAGTTTCACAGGAGTCTCCGGATCTCTTCCAAAGGCCCAGCCCTGAATATGCAGTTTTCCTTCTCTTACTAAGGCAATATCAATCTTTGCTCTCATTTTCTCTTACACCTCTTCCGAAGAACTTTCATTCTGTGCCGGCTGTTCTAAAGAACTGCTTTCACAGGCATCCTGCCCCGGCTGTTTCGAAGAACTGTCTTCGCTTATTGCTTGTTCCGGAGCACTGCTGTCACTGCTTTGCCCCTTCCGAAGCACTGCTTTCGCCGCTTGTCTGTTCCGAAAAATTCAGTCTCTCTTCCTCCACTACCAACGGTCTCTTCATGACCCTTTGGTTAATGGAAAGAATATACTCTCCCAAAAGTCCGATAAAGAAGATTTGTACCGAGCCCAGGAAAAGCATTCCTATCAGCATGGGGGCCATCCCTGCGGGGAAGCGGTCCCACCAAATCAGCTTCATGATTAAATACAGTAGGCCAAAGAGCATGGAAAGTCCGGCGCAGATACCACCGAAAAATACCGCAATGCGAAGTCCTACCTTGGTATAGCTGGTAAAGCTCAGCATGGCCGCATCATAAAGGGTATAGAAGTTGTTGTGGGTCACTCCCGCCCGGCGCTTGGGCTGAGTATAGGGAATGTCCTTTCTTCTATATCCAAGCTCTGCCACAATCCCCCGTAGGAAGGGGGTGGGATCGTCCAGAGATTTCATCACGGAAATAAAGCCCTGATCGTAAAGACCAAAGCCGGTAAACTGGCTGATTTGATCCACGGAGGACATTTTCCGAATCAGCTTATAGTACAGGCTTCGAAGGGCGTACATGATTTTAGACTCGTTGCTTTCGGTCTTTACTCCGATTACGATACGGTAGCCCTCCTCCCAGGCATGAACGAAGCGGGGAATCATTTCCACCGGATCCTGGAAGTCCGCCGCCATCAAAATGGTGGCATCTCCCGTACTTTGCAGCATGGCATAGTAGGGGGAATTAAACTGGCCAAAATTCTTCGCATTAAAAATCGCCTTAATTCCCTTGTCCAGCTTGCAAAGTTCCCGAATCTTCTCTCTGGTTTTGTCGGAGGAATCATTGTCGATAAAAAGAATTTCGTATTGATACTCCGGAAGTTGCTCCTTAAAGCAGAGCCTGAGCGCATTTGCCAAGGGAACTACATTTTCCTCTTCGTTATAACAGGGAACAACGATACTAATGGTTTTTTTCAAAAGAAACCTCTTTCTAAAATGCCCGTTCTGCTTAGGGGCATCTTCTAAATTTCCATATATACAGCCACCTTAATGGCTCTTCTTTCCTTCATATCATAGAGGGCATCCGGAATTTTGTCCATGCCGTGATAGCGCTTTGTAAGGAAAATACTGGGATGGAAGCCGGATTCCTGCACCTTTCCCAGTACCCATTCCAAATGCTTTCTGTCCCCCTTGGAAAGGGAAAAGCGTAGGGTCTTCCCTGCCATCCCCTTTCCTAAGGAAAAATTTAGGGAAGCAATAGCCCGTCGATGGCCTTCTTCCGCTTTTTCTTTTCTCCTAAAGATAGCTCCATGTCCTGCCCCGCCATTTCCAAGGCTTCCACATCCTCTTCGGAACCAAAGTAGGCTACATTGCTGACGATGCCGGTGCCATATTTTACCATGTCCAAGGCCTGCGCCAGAGCATACTCATCTCCACCGCAGATGAGAACCTTATCCACGCCCTTTCCTTCCGTTTCCTCCCAGATGGCATTGACGATAGGGAGAATGGGTGGAGTTTGCCAGAGGGTGCTTATCCTTGGGAAGGGAGGCTTTGCAAGTCTTATAGTCCAGCACCACTACCGGACAGCTTTCCGAAGAAAGACTTTCCGCCATCCTTTTGCTGTCCTCCCGGCTTCCCACCCCGAAAATCTTCTTGGCGCCCATAAGCTTTGCGGCAAAGATTGCTCCTAGTCCGATAGCCCCTATCCCCAGTACACAAACCGTGTCTCCGGGCTTTACCTCCGCTTCTTCCGCAGCGGTAAATCCGGTTTGCAAAACATCCACAGAAAGGAGGGCGTCCTCTAAATCCATGCCCTTAGGGATTTTTCCAAGGTTTTGATCTGCATGGGGAAGGTAAAAGCACTCCTGAAAGGCTCCGTCATTGGACTTTCCCAGGCTATGGGCGGAAAAGGGATGCCCCGCATGGGCTTCATTTTCCAAAACCTCAGGACTCCCCCAGTCCGGGGTAATGGCGGAAATCGCCACAATCTCTCCCTCGGAAAAGTCCTTCACCGCCGTACCCTTTTTCAGGATTCTGCCAATGCACTCATGCCCCAGCGTCAGATCTTTCCTTTTCGGAGAGCCCTGCCAAATGGTATGCACATCACTGGTGCAGGGGCTGACCAGAACCGGCGTAATCAATACGCCATGCTCTTCCAAAAGCTTAGGCTCTTCCTTTTCGATAAAGGAGACTTTTCCTCTCCCCTCAGTACAAAGGCTTTTCATCCCATTTTTCCTTTCTATAACTTACTACCGCTTACTATTACTACCATTATTTACTTTATTTACTATTACTTACTATTTCTTTTGCTACTGCCTACAGCTCGTTGTTTCTTGCTCTTTCTTGTCGGCGTTTATCCTATAACCTCCGTCTATCAGGGGGAAAATCTCCCCAAAAGAACAGTCTATAATTCCTCGATCCTCTCTCCCTTAAGGCCAAAACCCTGAGGGCAGGGCCGTAAATCTCTTCGAATAATTCCGGCAATTTCCCTCCGTATAGCCCGGTGCCACAATCAAAATCTCCTCCACCGGCTCCTTTTTGAAAATAGCTCTTTATCCACAATGGGAAGGTGGGAGGCGGGACTGTATTTTCCCTGTTTAAAGGGAGCGGAGTCAATGATATAGGCCACTTCCTCCTGTAAAGCCGTGGTGGAAAGGAGGGTTAAGCCCTGGTGGCTGGCTCCCCACACCGCCATTCTCTCCCCCTTCTGCCTAAGGCCTTCCAAATGCTTTTTGATGTCCTCTTGAATGGCTCTTTCATTTTCCAAAATCGGCTCGATATCTACCTTCTGTCCAAGAGAACGGAAGGAGGTACAACTCTCCTTTTCACTCTTTTCCAGCAAAAACTCTATGGTATCCCGATTGATGATCCTGCTTTCCACCAAGGAAAAGCCCTGATCCTGTACCAAGCAAAGAAGGCTTTCCTCGCTATAGTTAGCAATATGGTCCCGAAGCAGCTCATAATAGGAGCGGTGGTCTAAGATATACTGAAAGCTGGGAACGGTCAGAAGGAAATATCCCCCCATTTTCAAATGCGCATAGGTAAAGGACAGCATTTCCCCGGGATTAGGCTGATGCTCCAGGAAATTAAACTGTACCATGGCATCTAACACCCCCTCTACCGGACGGGTTTTTCCGCTTTGCAAATGCTTTCCTTCCATATTTTCCAGCTCAAATCCTGCTTCCGGAAAGCCCTGATACAGAGAAAGGCCTGCTGCCTGCCCCTTTTCCACCAGCTCCTTTTTATGCTCAATCCCCAGCACATAGGGTTCAAGTTTGGAACCTATATCGGAACCGCTCTCCACCCCGGACCACATGGCCAGAAATTCGCCCGCACCGGCACCTAGCTCTAAAATCAAAGGTCGCTTTTCTTCCTTTTTTGCCAAAAAAGAGAGGAGCTTTTTGTACTCATCCTCCCTTAGAGCCTTCATGGTGCTGCTGCCACCCCCGGCTCGAATCACATCCTTGTAATAGGGAACGGCTTCCGTATCAAATTGCACCAGACCGCAGGATCTGCATTGGCAAAGGGAAAGGTCCATCCCCTTTTCCCTAGCCAGCTCCTCCTTTGTGGGAAATTCCTGGGCGGACTTAGGCATGTTATGAAAAACAGCCAATTCCTCCAGGTTTTCTCCACAGGCTAAACATCTTTTCTCTGCCATGCTTTCCCCTCTTTTTTCTGATAAAAATACTGATACAGCTCTTCTATCCCCTGCGAAAAGGAGATTTTCTCTTGGAATCCCCTATCGTATAAATCTTTTACGGAAGGCTTTAAATCCACAGGCCCCTCTGCATTGGAGGCTCTTTCTCCGAAACGAAGAAGACTCGTAGCCCATGCTTTCTTGCCCTCTTTCTTCTCTAAAAAGGCCTTTCCCAGTGCCTCAATTTCCAACACATAGTCCTTTAGGGGCGACTTTTCCTTCCCGCAAAGGTCATAGGTACCGCATCCGAAGTCTCCCTCCAGCAGGAAGGCTATGGCTCTTGCCAAATCTCTTGCCTCCATAAAATTCCACATTTGGCTGCAAGGGCTTAAATCCATGGGCTGTCCTGCCAGAACCGCCTGTACCAAGGTCTGAACCAGAGTGCTTTCATGGTCTCCTATACCGTAAACCGAAAAGATACGAAGGTCTAAAAAGGCCATTTGGGGCTCTTGCTCCTGAAGGCTGTAGCTTTCTTCCCCTTTTCCTCCGGAAAGCCCGTAGCGGGAAAAGCTAAGCTTCGCCTTCCCGTGAGGCACTTATAGGCTCCGGATTTTCCCTCGTTCCCCTGCCGTATTCCGCCTGAGAGCCGGCAAAAAGAAAGTACTTCACGCCGCATTGAAGCCCCCATTGGTAAAAGCCCTTACTCATCAAAAGGTTTTGCTCCTGAATCTCAGGATCTTCTCTTCCCTTGGAGCCTACCCCATCCCAAGCAAAGTGGATAATGGCGTCCAAGTCCTTCGGGAGTAGATTCCCAAGGGCAAAAGCCTTCCTCGGAGAAAGTACCTTCCTGTCCAGTCGCTATCCCTAGCGAATCATAAGCATCTGAAAGTCCACGATTTAATGAATCATCCCGTTTGTTCAAACTTTCCGGACTTCCCGAAGCAAGTTCTCCTCCCTCCGCAAAGCGGGAAAACGCCTTCATATCAACGGAAATGAGCTGAAGCCCCTAAGGAACTCCAGCTTCTCTCTGTTTTTACTCTCTTTTCGAACTATGCCATACAGCTCGTGGCCTTGAGAAAGCAGTTCCTTCGCGGTATAAAGCCCCAGAAAACTGCTTACTCCACTGATTAATATCTTCACAAAACTCCCTTATTGCTTAGTCTTTTCCCCTTAAAAGGCTTTCATCTATTGCTCTTTTGCACTGCTCTTTTTTCACTGCTCTACTGCTTTTTTTCTATAGTTTTTTCAAGCTTCTTTCTTGGAAGAGGTCTCCCCTATTTCTTTCTGGGATAGAGCATCAACATTTCCATCTCCTCCTCCGGAAGGAAGGGCGCCATATCCTCAAGAGGTGGGCTAAAAAGATTTCCCTCCGCATCTCTCTTGGCGCTGGACTTTGGCAGGAACTGTTGCTCCATGCTTACAAACACCTCACAAATAACTGGGCCGCTCTGTCCTAAGGTCTTTTCAATCCCCTGCTCAAGCTCTGCATTTTCCTTGATGGAAACATAGGGGTAGCCGTAGGCATGGGCCAACTTCTCCAGATTCGGGAAGGACAGGTCACAGCCCTCCACACCGGAGTCCACACCGATTCCCACCAAAGGCTTTCCGAAGAAGCTGTTCTGGGTTTGACGGATGGAATGGTAGCCTCCATTGTTTACCACGAAAATTTTAATGGGCATCTGATGATGGATAATGGTTTGCAATTCCTGCAAATTCATCTGGATAGAGCCGTCTCCGGTCATCAAGAGAATATCCTTGCCCTGATAAGTCGGGTAAATTTCTCCCTTGCCCTTCCAATAGGGATTCTCAGAAAGACGCTTTTTCTCATCCTCGGTAAAATCCACTACTCCGTAGTAGGCACCGATAGCCGCCGGCAATCCGTAGCCCATGGAAGCCACGCCGTCCTGGCTGATAAAACGAGTTCCCTTTTTAATGATATAGCTCTGTCCGCCGGCAACACAGGGAGAACCATTTCCCACCACGGTAATCTGGTCTTCCGAAGCCCTCTCGGAAAGCTTTTCCACAAGGGCGTAAACATTGGTCAGTTCTCCTCTCGCTGCTCAAGATACCCGGAAGCACGGTGGGGTAGTTTGCCTGATAAAAACGGATGGTATCAAGCCAGCTTAAGTTGGCATCCTGCTTTTCCGCCAAAATCTTTCCTGCCGCCTCTTCCCGCACAAAGCCCTTTGCCTTTTCTCTGAAATACCCTTTCCGCCGGCAAAAAGAGGAAGCTTTTTCTTCCTGATTCAGCAAATGCAGTAAGGCCTCCAAGAGAGCCTTGGCATCTCCGTGAAGCGCCAGGTCACAGTGCACGGAGGGCTTTGCAATCTCTTCCAAATCAATGTCGTTTTGCATCACATAGGCCTTGGGTGCCCACTCCCAGAAGCTGTAGCCCACCTGACGAATATTTAAAGCGGGAGCCAATGCTTAAAACCACATCGGCATTTTGCACCGCCAGATTTCCCGGACGGTCACCTCTTCCTCCCGGACGACCTGCATTTAAGGGATGCTTGGTGGGGAAAATGTCCGGAGCATTCCAGCCTAAAACTACCGGAATTCCCAGCTTTTCCGCACATTCTAAGAACAAGCCCTCCGCTCCCGCAATACGAATACCGTTTCCGGTATAGAAGATAGGATGCTCACTGCTCCGAATCTTCTCTAAAACTTCCTTTGCCAGAGGAAGGAAATCCTGCCAGTTCTGAATACCAGTCTTTTCCTTCTTCTCATTGCTATCTTCCTCCAAAATATGAGGATTCTTTTCAGAAGATAAGGCCTTTAAGAGAGCTTCCTTTTCCGCATCCGACGCAAAATACCGCCGAAGGGCGGTGGCAGTCTCCGGATGGGAATCCTTCACCGTTCCGTCTGCCCAGCCGTCTCCTCCTGCTGCATAGCTTTCCGGGGAGAAGCCCGGCAAATCCTCTTCCTCCACCATAAAGCCCTGCACGTCCACAGGAACGTCCAGCCAGCATGGTCCCGGACGTCCGGTCTGGCAAAGATAAATCGCCTTTTCAATGGCATAACGCACCCGATAAGGGTCAATCAGCATCTCGCTGTATTTACACATGCAGGAGACGGATTGCAAAATATCAAATTCCTGGTCTCCCATGGCACGGAGTGCTCTACCGGACCAACGGGCGGTATTGTCGTGACGCACCTGACCGGATAGCACCAGCATGGGAATGGAGTCCAGATATGCTCCTACCACACCGGTAATAGCATTGGTGCCGCCGGGGCCGGAAGTCACACATACAATCCCCGGTACATTGTGGATTCTGGCATAGCTTTCCGCCGCCATGGCACAAGCCTGCTCATGGTGCTGGTATAAGGTCTTGATTCCCTTATGGTGTCCTAAGGCATCATTCAGGTGCATTGCCCCTCCGCCAACCACAGAGAAATTTCTGCTCAGTCCCATGGAATAACATTTTTGGGCAATGTAGTCTGCTACACGAATCTTCATCTCCTGCTTCCTCCTGCTCTTGTTTACATTTCTTACCTTAGCTACACTTTGTAAGCCGCTTCTTCTTTACGCCATCCTTGTTTTACCAGTTGTTCTATTCTTTAGAAGTTTTCTGTTCTTTACAAGCTTTTCTTTACAAGCCATCCTAACCGGCTTACGGCATTCGTTTTTACTGCTTTGAAACTCTATTTTCAGCATCTTCATGCTTTTATAGCGCTGTCTTTTGGAATAGCCCAAAGGCATTTTCCTCGTATTCCCGAATCAAAGAGAGATTAAACCCTTCTCCGGGAGCATCTTCTCCCTCTCCTTCAAAGATATTCATACCCAAAATCTTCTGCCCCGAGGCTAAAACACAGTCCATGGCGCTACGATATTCCTGCTCGGTAAAGCCTTTTCCGAAAATGTCCTTGTCTATAGAACAGTATAAGGGCAGCTGCACCAAACGAAGAAGGGAAGGAATGTGGGTCTTGGCTCTTCCGCTTTGAAAATCCCTATCCGTAAAACAGTACAAGCTGGTGTGCATCAATGGATCCCGAACCCCCGGATGCTTTGCGGCAAGCTCCCTTCTGGATTCCAGGCTATCTCCCCCCTGCATAGGAACAAACTCATCCCCTAAGGTCATTAAAGCATCGTTAATGATTCCCTTTTCCTCTTCGGTGGCTCCCAAAAGCAAAATCCCCCTGCAATGGGGTAGGCGAACCATTACCTGCCGAAGCCAGGAATTGTGGCAAAGCGCCCTTGCCTCCCGCCTCTTCAAATCCGCCTGATGGTCAAAAAGCAGAAGAATAAAGTCCTCCCGAAGCCTCTCCAAAAAAAATTTTGTCAAAAAGTGCATGGAAGCACAGTCAAAAAAATGCAGTCCATAGGGAGAAATACCCTTTTCCAAAAGGCTTTTCCGAAAGCCCATGCAGCCCTGCTCCAGGCTTTCCGGATAATACCTTCCCTTTTCCCGAAGAGAAGAATACTCCTCTTTTCCATATCTTCCTTGAAAATCAAAAAAGGAAATCTGCTCTTTTTCCATGCCCTACTCCCTTCTTTTCCTCTTCATCCCTTAAGCTACTCTAAAAAAATAATTTATGCTATCTATAAAAACATTTTCTTATTCTCGATAAAATAATTTCTTACTCTCGATAAAACGCTTCTCTGAGTCTACAACGCTATGTTTTTATCTTTGTAAATCTATTCTCTCTATACAGGCTACACTCTATCTCTATACAAACTTTTCCCTAAGTCTATAAAGCTATTCTCTATCTCTATACAAACTTTTCTCTAAGTCTATAAAGCTATTCTCTATCTCTATACAAACTCTCCTATACTATAAAAGAAAAGTCTGAAAATCTCCATAGTCTAAATCCATTAAGCAAAGCCCTTTTGCAGGAGCGGTGGGGCCTGCCAAAGTGCGATCCTTGCCATCCAAAATTTCTTCCAAGCGGGAAAGGCTTATCCTTCCCCTTCCCAGCTCCAAAAGAGTCCCTGCCAGTATCCGAATCATATGGTACAAAAATCCATTTCCCTCTACAGAAAAATGAAGGTAATCCCCCTCCTCTTCCAAAGAAAAACTATAAATCTCCCGCACAGAACTTCCCCCCTGTAAAAGACTTTGAGCCTTAGGATTGGCAAAGCTTCTAAAGTCATGTTCTCCCTTTAAAAGCTCCATCCCCTGGGAAATTCTCCCGCAATCCAGAGGAAAGGTATAGTGATACGCCGTCCTTCTGCGAAGGGGATTCTCCACCTTACTTCGACAAATGCTGTAACGATAAGCCTTCCTATGGGGGGTAAAGCGGGGATGAAAGTCCTGCTGTACGGAGTAGGCTTCCAACACCCGGATATCCTCCGGCAAGTAGCTGTTTAATGCCCGTAAAATCTGTTCTCCGGAAACCTTTCCCTCCGTATCGAAGGAAAGGAGATTGCAAAAGAGCATGCACCCCCTGATCCGTCCGACTGGCTCCGATAAAGTTCTCCATTTTCCAAGGAAAAAGACTACGGAGTTGCTTTTTCTACGGTGCCTGCAATGGTGGAAAGTCCCTCCTGCTTTTTGGAAACCATGGTAGGCCGTGCCCTCATAGGCCAGTTTTAATACAATCCGCTGTTCCATCCGCTTCCCTTTCTGTTGTTCAATCAGCACGCAGAAGACAAAAGCTTCTTTACCTTCCCGAAAAATATCTGCCATGCCAAAAAGCATTCTCTCTTTGCCGTACTCTCCTTGTGATTTTATCCGGCAATACTGCCCTTGCATTCCTGTCCGTTTTATCTGTACACTTTATCTCTCTATTTTTCGGATTTTTTTATGGTAGAGAGACAAATCGACTTCCTATAGAAAATGCCAGTACGCCGAACAAAAAGAGGTAAGAAAGATAGTCTCTTCTTTCATAGTGAAGAGGCTTCATTTTTCGTTCTCCCTCTCCCCCTGATAGCAACGGGATTCCATGGCCAAAAGCCAGGTCATAGGCTCTTCGGAAGGCAGAAACAAAGAGGGGCACCAAAATCGGCACCATTGCCTTTGCCTTCTGGATGATTCCTCCGCTTTCAAAATCCGCTCCCCTGGCCATCTGAGCCTTCATAATCTTGTCCGTTTCCTCCACCAGAATCGGAATAAAACGCAAGGCAATAGACATCATCATGGCAATCTCATGGATGGGCAAATGAAGCTTTTTCAAGATAGAAAGTCCCTTCTCCATCCCGTCTGTCAGCTCATTCGGGGTGGTGCAAAGCGTCATCACGGAACTGCTGAGCACCAAGAGAACCAATCGCACCGCCATCATGGAAGCAATCCGCAGCCCTTCTTCGGTAATTTTCAGCACATAGAAGCGGAAAAATCTCCTTCCCGGTGTCAGAAAAAGATTAAAAGCTCACAGACAAAAGAAGCAGGAAAAGTACACTTTTTCAAGCCCTCACCATAAAAAGAGAAAAGGAACATTGGAAAGCTTAATCAATAAAAATAAAACCAGAGCCAGAGCAATATAGGCTGTCCAGGAGTTCACAATAAACAAGGCAATCAAAAACAAAAAGGTACCGGCAAGCTTCACTCTGGGATCTAATCTATGGATAAGGGAGTCAACCGTGTAATACTGCCCTAAGGTAATTTCTCTAAGCATTTTCCCCTCCCTTTCTCTTCTTATAGGCGGAAAGAATCATTTCCTTCTGCTTCCTGCACCGTGTTCTTCTTAGGAAAGCCAGTCCCTTCTCCTCTAAGCTATACAAAAGGCACGAATCTGGGGCAGTCCCAAGCCCAGCTCCTCCATTTCCTTTTTATGGGAAAATACCTCCTCCGGGCTACCCTGTCGGATACATTCTCCCTGGTTTAAGACAAAAACCTCCTCCGCATAACGCGCCACATCATCCATGGAGTGAGAAACCAAAAGGATGGTCATGGCATAGCGCTCCTGCAAATGGGCAATCACCTGAAACAGCTCTTCCCTTCCAGCAGGATCCAGTCCCGCGGTGGGCTCGTCCAAAATCAAAAAGCTCCGGCTCCATAGCCAGTACGCCCGCAATAGCCACCCTTCGCTTCTGTCCGCCGGAAAGCTCAAGGGGGACTTCTGCCATAGCGCTTCTTCCACGCCCATGCTTCTTAAAGCCTCTTCCGCCTCTTTCTTGGCTTCTTCCAAGGATAAGCCCTGGTTCTTCGGCCCGAAAAGCACATCCTCAAAAACCGTTTCTTCAAAAAGCTGGTACTCCGGATACTGGAAGACCAAGCCTACCTTTGAAACGCAGACCTTGAAAATCAAAAGCTCCTCTTCCTTGAAGGAAAGTACCCCTTCCTTTTCCACTTTTTCTCTTCTTCCCCTTCCAGAACAAAAAGCCCTTGTCCTGCAGAATCAGGGCGGGATTTTTCCGAAAATGAACGGAAATCTCTCCTGTTTCCGGTTTAATCAGACCGTTAAAATGCTGTAAAAGGGTGGATTTTCCGGAACCGGTGTGACCAATCAGGGCAGAAAAGCTTCCCTTTGAATCGACAGATTAATATCCTTTAGGGCATAGCTTTCCATGGCAGTGCCCTTCTGATAAATGCAGGAAAGATTTTCCACTTTCAGGATAAAATCTTTTTCTGTTTCCTTTTCCATTTCTGCTTCTATTGCCTTTTCTTCCGAAGAGATCGAAGTCGCTTGAGAATACTCTTCCTCTTCTGCCCCTTCTCTATCCCTTCCATAAAGGAATCCTCCCCGAAAATAGAAAGCAATCCCTCCACCAGCTCCTCTTCCTTTAAAATCCCTCCGAAATCGGCATACCGGAAAGACGAAGCTCATGGGCCAGATCGGTAATCAAAGGCACATCCATTCGTAGAGACTTCAGCTCCTCCACCTTGGAAAAGATTTCCCTGGGCGTACCGTCCAATACCAGCTTTCCCTGATCCATAAGAATAATGCGATCCGCATCTACAGTCTCTTCCATATAGTGGGTAATCAAAATGATGGTGATGCCCTTCTTTTGGTTCAGCTCCCGAATGGATCGAATCACCTCCGCTCTACCGCTGGGATCCAGCATGGCGGTGGGCTCATCCAGTACAATGGTTTTCGGCTCCATAGCCAGGGTTCCTGCAATTGCTACCCTTTTGCTTCTGTCCACCGGATAAGTGATTCGGAGACTTCAGGCGGTAGGCTTCCATATTGACTGCTTCCAGAGCATCTGCCACCCTCTTCCAGATTTCCTCTGTAGGAACACCGATATTTTCCGGACCGAAGCCCACATCCTCCTCCACCACGGAGGCAATAATCTGGTTGTCGGGATTTTGAAAAACCATGCCCACCTTTTCCCGGATGGGGAAAACATTGGCCTCCTCCCGACTGTCCATACCGGAAATAATCACGCATCCCTCCGTGGAATCTGTAGAAAGCATTAAAAAGTTTTGCCAGTGTGGATTTTTCCGGAACCGTTATGCCCCAGCACACAGACAAAAGCTTCCCTCTTCGATTGTGAAATTCAAATGAGAAATAGCAGAAAGTTTCTCCACTACCTCATCATTTTCATCCCTTCGCACGTATTCGTAAGTACAATCTTTTTATTTCTATATTATTCAAAAATTTTCTCCTAAAGAAATATACAATAAATCCTAGTCAGTATATCCCTTAGCGTGTGAAAAGGCAATGAAATGCCGTGCTAAGCGTCAGCTCATGCTTCATTATAGTCTTAATAAGTCCATTTAAATTGTTTACTCCTATGAAACACAAAGGCAAAAATGCTTTTTCCTATAAAGAAATATGCTGCACATAGCATCATTAGAATAAAAAAATCCTTAACGCTTGCTGTTTGATGAATCATTCAGGGCGTAAAAATGGGAACCTGCCGATAGCGGATTGGTATACTGTAAATATTCCGGTAAAGAAAGGATACTGCCGGAAAGAAATAAAAACAGATAGCCCACAATGCTGACAAAAGAGGCCATTTTCGTAAAAATGAGGGTTAATGCAGAAAGTATATAGGATATCCCCATACATCCAAAGCACACCAGCATAACAATATAAAAGTATTCAAATCGAAAGGTAAGTTTTATAAACAAAGAGGCTATTCCTATGCAAATACAAGCTTTAACACTATTTAGCAAAAACCAAATCAAGGTTTTCATGCTAATAATTTGCATAATGGAATAGGGTTTAATCATCAGGTTTTGCAAAGTTCCCTGTTGCTTTTCCGTGGATATACATAAAGACGCTTCCGATAAAACACCATTTACCAAAATCCATAAAACATAAGCAAAGAGCTTTTCCTCTTGTTCCCCCTCAGTATTCATGACTATTACAAGTAACAAAATATCTGTTAATATGCCCACAATATAATCCGGATAATAGCTGGCCGCCTCTATCAGACTTTTTTTGAATTCAGCCTTAATCAGTTTCATGGAAAACCTCCAGCAATATTTCTTCCAAGTCTCTTTCCTTTTTTTCTTATTTCCAGAATTTCATATTTTTATAATAGCTTTGATATATATCCTGAAAGCTTCCCCGAACCGTGTCACATTCCGGCACATTATCCTTTATAAAGGAAACAATATATAAATCTTTGTCTTCATAAGATGTCTTATCGAATTCATGTACGACTCCATCCTTTAAAATCAGTATTCTACTTTGAAGCTTTTTGTACCACATCCATTTGATGTGAGGTAAGTAAGACTGCAATTTTTCTCTTTTTATAATGGTATTCAATATCTGAATAACGGATAACTTACTCTGAATATCCAGCCCCAAAGTAGGCTCATCTAGGGAGTAAGAGCTTCGGGGAAGACATTAGGGCAATCAATAAAGCCAACTTTTGTCGCATTCCTCGAGAATAAGTCCCTACAGCTTCATGGATTGCCCTTCCAAGTCGAATAGAGAAATATACGTTTTTGATTTTTCTCGTTCTTGGAATCGATGTTCAGTAGTCCGGAAAAATACTCAATATTTTGCCATCCGGTAAGATAATCATAAACATTCACACTGGATTCCAGCAAAGCATTTACCTTGGAAAAATACTCTTCGTTTTTATACGTAAAAATGTCTCGCCCATCCAAGAATATAGAGCCTGCGTCTGCCTGTATCATTCGCAGAATACAGTTAATTACGGTAGTCTTTCCGGCTCCATTATTCCCCAGCAAACAGACGATTTCGCCTTCATTTATGGAAAAAAATTCAGATTCTTCAAAACTTCTTTTGCGTTAAATCTTTTCTTCAAGCCCTTGATTTCCAGCATTTACCATCTCCTTCCCTATCTGGTAGTTGCAACTGATATCGCGATACCATCATTGGATTTACATCCTGACATAATCAGTAAATGATTCGTCCAACTCAATTGTGTCACCAGCGGTGACACAATTTCATTTCCTACACATAGCATCATTAGAATAAAAATCAACTCTGTACTACCCATATAATCAAGAATTTTCTGGCCAACCTCAAGCTATTTCCTTGCGTGAATATCCTCCACGATTTTCCTGACCTCAGGAAAATCGCCTACAACGCTGTGCCCACTGTTTTCGCAAGCAATCATTGCCCTCCCAATGACCTTTGAAATATTCTTTTAAGCTTCATCCCCCCAAAAATGGCAATACTTTTCTATAAAATATTTAGACCTTCCAAGATATCTCTATCCCGGAAGGCCCACAAAAATATGCTAAAGAAAATCCCTTTTCGCATACGATACTGTATTTCTTTTTTGCATTACTTTACCCACTGTCCTCTTTCATTTAAACGGAAGCCGGAAATAGTAGTGTTCTTCGCCATTGCCCCGTCCTCTTTGAAATAATAGTAAACCGTGTTTCCGTTTTCCTGTAAGGAAATCCAGCCCGTTCTCATGGCACCGGAATTGTCAAAAGTAATATTGCTCCTCGCCGATCTGCATGATGCCGTTGGAAAGCATAGCCCCACAGCGGTCATCCTTTTCCGGACGAAGATAATACCACTTCTGGTTAATGAATCTCCAGCCGGTCTTCATATCGCCGTTGACCGGGTCCAAATAGTACCAGTCCCCATAGCTATTCTTAAACCATCCGGTTTCCATCTCCGCCTGTCCGTTGAAATGATACCAATGTCCATTCCACTCTACCCAGGTATTAATGGCAGGCTGGCTGTTGGGGAAACGGAAATACCACTTTCCGTTGCTTTGGCTAAAGCCGATGGTACCGGGAATATTGCCGGTGCCGGAATTGTTCTGTCCGTTCTGGCCATGTACCTGATTCTCACTGTATTTTCCTTCTCCATTGGAGCGGGTGCTCTGCTGGATGTCCAGAACTTCGGACTCCGCTTCTTCGGAGGACTTTCCTGCCTTCTTCTGCTCCTCGGTATAAGGAATGGTCTTTACGGAAAATGTATAGCTTCCCTCCTCTGTCATCCAAGGATAAAAATTCAGGCTTAACGCATCTGTGGTAATCTTTGCCAGTCTTCTGCCTTCCTTGAAAAGACTGACCTCATAGACGCCGGAACCGTTTTCCGGAGCGCTCCAACGGGCTCTTCCCAGAGAATTACTATCCCACTGCAAATTGTCCGCCATGGAATACTGTCCCTGCACCGCTCTTAACTGAATCAGAAGCTCCAGCTCCGTAGAACTGATTCTCTTGGCACTGATCAGAGTTCCGTTGGTCACACGAACATTGTTGCTATTATAGGCACCGAAGAACTGGTAATAGAGGGTGTCTCCATTACTCTTATCCCGACTGTCCGCCACAAGATAAAGCTGCACCTTCGGGGTGCTTCCCACGGTAATGTCCCCTGCATTTCCGCTGTCTACCCATTGAACCGCATCCACGTGATATTTGTCACTGTCTCCTGTGGAAAAATCACCTTCGCTGATATTGCCAAGGCTGTCTCCCGGATCCAGATTCCGAAGTCTTTCCTCCACCTTAATCCGAATCATATTGATATTGCTGATGCTATCCCTCGCAAAAGCAGGCATGCTTAAAGAAAAAAGCATTGTGGCCATAAAGGCTAAAGACAGCCCCAGACGCTTTCCTGTATTTTGAAAAAATCTAATCATACAAAACCTCCTGTTCACATTTCCTCCTAGTATAAGGCGGGGGCATAAGGGAAAACAAGTGCTTTTCTCTTACGATTCCGGAACATCCGATTTGCCGCAAACCTTAAGATATCAAACATTCTTATAGGCTAAAGATGATTCAAAAACATTCTGCTATCCCGTAGCTCTGTTATATGCATATAATGGCAATTTGATTTCTTAAGTCCTCTTAATCCACTTTCCATTGGTAAAGTCGGGAATGGCCACCGGCTGTCCTCCAAGAGCAATAGACTCCTCCGCCAGGGCAGTAATGCTCATCCAGCAGGCCATATCATACACATCTATAGGCATAGGCAGACCTTCCTGCAGGCAACGGATAAAGTCGGAGAAAATCAGATAATCCATGCCTCCATGTCCCTTCTTCACCCCCGCCTTCAGATAGTCTTTCCACAGGGGATGCTCATATTTTTCCCGGAAACGCTCCACATTTCCCCACTGCTTCTTCCACTCAAAATGATCCTTTGCTCCCTCATCCCCATCCAGGAAGATAGAAGCATTGTCCTCCATATACATCCCCTTCGTGCCCTGTACGGTGAAACCCCGGGAATAGGCTCTGGGCAGGGTGGTGTCCAAGGTCAGTAAAATGCTTCCCCCATTACTGCATTTGATGATGGTATTGACCACATCTCCCTGCTGAAATGTCGTATTTTGCAATGCCTTGTCCTCCGGCTTTTTTTCCTTAATATACTCTCTAAGACCTGCCGCCTTGGAAGCCATGGAACAAAGGCTTAGCATACGATTTCCCCGGTTGATATGAAGCACCTTGGCAATAGGGCCAAGCTCATGGGTGGGATAATTTTCCGTATTCCGATGAATATAATTTTCCAAACGGTAATGGCGATGTTCCTTTCCAAAGGAGATTTCTTCCCGCAAATCATGCTTGTAACCCCCTTCGCAGTGCACAATCTCTCCCAGAATCCCCTCCTCCGCCATGCGGTAAACCATCATTTCATCCCTGCCATAGACACAGTTTTCCATAAACATAATGGGAGTCTTCGTTTCCTCGTAGCAATCCACCAGCTTCCAGCACTCCGACAATGTATAGGCTCCCCCCACTTCGGAGGCCACCGCCTTTCCTGCCCGCATGGCCGCCATGGCCATTTCACTATGGGTATCCCAGGAAGCACAAATCAAGACGGCATCCAGCTCTTTAATCAAAAGCATCTCTCTATAGTCGGAAAAGGTCTGCGGTCTTTCTCTTCCCATCTCCACTAAAGCATCCGCCACTTCCTTCTGCCGATCCGCATAAACATCACAAAGTGCAACAAAATCCACATCCGGATGCTCGGAATACACATTTTTTACTAAGTCCGCCCCTCTTTGCCCAAGACCGATTACCCCAAGCTTCACTTTCTTTCCCATAACCTATCCTTTCCCGCCGCAATATCGCGCCATTTACCCTAATTCCAACCGCACCTTACTTTTCGGAATGTTTGGGCATTATTTCACAAGCCATGATCCCTTTTTCTTAGAACCGATTCTTTCAATTAAGCCCTCATCTAGCAACTCTTTCATCAATATTTGAACTGTCCTTCTAGACCTTTCCATCATTTCTGATAATTCTACCTGTGTCAGTGAAGGGTTTTCTTTAAGAAGAAGCAAAATATGTTCCCGATCCGTCAGCATACTTTTCTGCGCTTTATTTTGCGCTTTATTTTGCGCTTTATTTTGCGCTTTATCAAAAGCATAATTAAGATTCCAAAGCTTAAGGAAGAAATTATATCCGTCTGTATAGAACACAGGCTTTAATTCTTCTTTATATCGTTCTTCAGCTTCATATGCATCAAGAATTTTCTTAAATCCACTTCCTCTACGTTCCATAAGTCGCATTCTTCCGAAAACATCCGCAAGAATCGGGTTTCTTAATTTTGATGGAACGTGCCTTATATCAAGTAGCTGAACCTCCGAGCCATCGAACATTCCACCGGGGTTTGTAATAACAAGTCTGTCATCATAGATGTCCACCTGGCTATGGGCTCCTATCTGCAAATAACTCCTATGGATAAGTGCATTTGCAAGACCTTCCTCTATAGCCCTCTCCGGATAATCCGGCAATTCAACACGTTTATCTCTATCCTTACGCCATCCTTTTTTTGTATTGTTTTTGATAAAGTACATCGTGTTATCATAAAGTTCCAAGAGGCCACCGGTATATTCCGCATCATCAAGAGCATCCTGTGCAGAATTAGCCTTTTCTAAGCCATTCCACCTTGTACAAAAAATCCTCGAGTGGTGTATGTTCCACTGATCTGCAAAAAGAATTCCTGCATTTGTCATTTGGCCATCTTCTTGCATAAGTTTAAAACTCACAAGGTCATCGTCGAGTTCCAAAGCTAATCTTGTTGCTTTAAGATACCTTTTTCGAAATGATTCAAATGTAAGCTTTTCTCTTGGAATATCTGCTATCATTTCGTCATACGATGTTCCCGTACTCTTTATAATAAATTCCGTAAGTTCAAACCCAGTAATTTCCTTTTTAACAGTACCCGTACGATAAAAATATCTGCCGTGAAGATTCATTGGAAGCTTTGACTTCTTTACCTCAATTTGAATATACTTCTTTTTATCCTTTTTTTTTAAATTCACATCACAGGTCATTCCAAATGCAGCCGTGATTTTATTTGGGATATCCTCTAACAACTTTTTTATACTTTTTGAGTCCAACCCCAATACATTACCATTATCATCTATACCGATGTATAACGTTCCACCTTGTGCATTAGCATATCCACAAATCCATTCCAGGTACTTATCCTGCCAGGTTTCTTTCCATTCAACAACCTGGCTTTCACTCTCTTCAACGATAGCGTCTATTTCGCGCATATTTGTACCTCTTCTTTCAAAAAACCTTATAGAAATATAACACCATTGCGCTTTAAAATCAATCATAAAGCGCAATGGTGCAGAGATATTTTTCGCTTTATGCGCTTTATACTTTTTTACTATCAAGCAAAACTCATCTTATACTGTTTTGTAGGAAGCAGTTGCGTGTATCGGTATGTTATCAAATCGTATTTCGAAAATCTCGGAAACCGCATAAATACGATATCCTTTGGACTTCATTTATTATTACAGCTAAACAAAAAAGAGCAGTAGTAGGCATACAAACACCATAACTACTGCATATTATTACACCGGTTTTCAACAATATAGAACTGAAAAGAGAGGCAATCAGAGCCTAATATGACTTATGTCTTACTCACTAACAGCCAACAAAAAAAGAGCTGCGAAGAATTAACTTAGACCGGTTTTCGGCAATATAGGTCTGAAAGGGGGAGTCTGAACCATACGCTACTTATGCCTTACTCACTAACAGCCAACAAAAAAGAGCTGTGAAGAATTATCTTAGACAGGTTTTCGGTAATATAGGTCTGAAAGGGGGTAGTCTGAGCCCGTCAGTACTTACTGAAAGCGAGCTAAAGCGAAGCTCGAAGTTAGTACTGCTATGTGGCGAAGCTAGCGGGAGCGTGCCCCATTTTCTGACCTATATTGCTTAGAAAACCGAATTTATGATTTATCGCAACTCCTTTTATAGACAAAGTCAGCGAGAGTATCCCCCACTTTCAGCCCTATTGTCCATGAAAACCTTATTAATTCTTCACAGCTCCGTCATCATACAAATGGCAGCAAACCTTATGCCCATTGCCCATATCCTTTTCTTCCGGCACCTTACTCTTACAGATCTCCATACACTGACTGCAACGGGTATGGAACTTACAGCCCTCAGGAGGGTTGGCCGGAAAGGTATACTTCCTTCCAGAATAATACGCTGCATCTTGGTCTCCGGATCCGGAATGGGAATCGCAGAGAACAAAGCCTTGGTATAGGGGTGGAGGGGATTGGCAAAGATATCCTCCGTATTTCCGAACTCCACCAGATTGCCAAGATACATTACCCCCACCGTATCCGCAATATGCTCTACCACGGACAAGTCGTGGGAAATAAAGAGGTAAGTCAGATTATATTTTTCCTGCAAATCCTTCAAAAGGTTGATAATCTGCGCCTGAATGGATACATCCAAGGCGGATACCGGCTCATCGCATACCACAAACTCCGGATTTAATGCCAAGGCTCTGGCAATACAGATCCTCTGTCTTTGTCCGCCGGAGAACTCATGGGGATAACGGCCCTTGTGGAAGGGCTGTAAGCCACAGTTATCCATAATACGGTCAATGTAGTCCTCGTACTCCTCCTTAGGAACCAGATGATGCTCCTTTACCGCCTCTCCAATGATTTCGCCGACAGGAAGTCTGGGAGAAAGGGAGGAGAAGGGATCCTGGAAGATAATCTGCATCTTGGTACGCATTTCGTTTAGGGCGGACTTGGAAAGATCATAAACCTCTTTTCCGTTAAACAGCACATCTCCCGCTGTCTTCTCTCCGCTTAAGCGCAAAATGGCTCTTCCTGTGGTGGTCTTTCCGCAACCGGACTCGCCCACCAAGCCCATGGTACTTCCTCTTTTGATGGAGAAGGAAATGCCGTCAATGGCCTTCACCTGTCCCACCACCGTATTAAAGAAGCCTCCACGGATAGGGAAGTATTTCTTTAAGCCACGGACTTCTAAAATATTGTCTTCATTTTCCCGGACAGTCTTTGCTTCTGTCTCCTTTAAAATGCTATTTTCCATTATTTCCTCGCTTCCTCATCATACAGGTAGCAGCTTACTCTGTGGGTCTCAGTCAGGCTGATTTCACCGGGGTAAGCCCCATCACAGCAAGCCTTCCGCTTGTCGCAACGATCTCGGAAGTAACAATAATTCGGCATGTTAATGGGGTTTGGCACCTTTCCGGGAATGGAATAGAGCTTATCCACATGCTTCCCTACCACAGGCTTGGAAGCCATTAAGCCGATGGTGTAGGGGTGGGATGGATTGGAAAAAATTTCCTTTGCCGTTCCTGCCTCTACCACACGGCCGGAGTACATCACCACCACATAGTCCGCCATTTCCGCAATAACGCCAAGGTCATGGGTAATCAGCATAATAGAGGAGTTAATCTTGTCCTTTAAGCCTCTCAGCAAATCCAGAATCTGCGCCTGAATGGTTACATCCAGGGCTGTTGTGGGCTCGTCCGCAATAATCAGCTTGGGAGAGCAGGCCAGAGCCATGGCGATTACGATACGCTGCCGCATACCGCCGGAAAGCTCGTGGGGATACATATGATAAACTCCCTCACTGTTGGCAATTCCTACCATTTCCAAAAGCTCAATGGTACGCTTCTTTGCCGCCTCTTTCGTTTCATAACCGCTCTTATGGAACAAAAGTACCTCATCCACCTGATCTCCGATTTTGAAAACCGGGTTTAAGGAGGTCATAGGCTCCTGGAAAATCATGGACATAAAGTTTCCGCGAAGATGCTGCATCACCGCCTCAGGAGTTTTGGTAATATCGTAAACCTTTTCTCCTGTGTTCAAACGGATGGCACCTTCCACAATCTGTCCCTGAGGCCGCTGTAAAAGCTGCATTAGAGAAAGGCTGGTTACGGACTTTCCGCAACCGGACTCTCCCACAACCCCCACGGTTTTTCCCTGGGGAACGGAAAAACTCACGGAATCCACACTCTTTACCGTTCCGGCATCCGTATAGAAATAGGTCCGAAGATTCTCAAATTCTACCGTATTCTCCGGATTCTTCATTTCCGTTAAATACTCCGACTCCGGAACATTTTTCCGCTTCCGCTTTTTCTCTAAGGCAGCAGTGATTTTTCTATTTTCTTTCGATATCCTCCGGGATTCTTTACCGGAGAGATAACTGTCTTCTCTTGCCATTTTTATCCTCAACTTAACTTCCTACAGCTTTCCAAGGCAAATGCCGGAAAGCATGATTTTTTACCGAAACTGTTTAACGCTTCATCTTCGGGTCAAAGGCATCTCGTAATCCGTCTCCCACCAGGTTAAATGCCAATACCGTAAGTAGTAGACATACACCGGCAGGTACCCAGATAAAGAGGTAGTTACTTAAAACATAGGTATTGTTTACATCATTGATGATATTTCCCCAAGAAGCAAAGGGGAACTTTACTCCAAGTCCAAGGAAAGACAATACCGCCTCTGTCAAAATCACTCCACCAAGACTCATGGTACAGGTAACAATGAGCTGAGGAATAACGTTTGGTAAAAGGTGTCGGAAAATTCGGTTAATCGGCTTAATTCCTGTTGCCTCCGCCGCAGTCATAAACTCCTGCTCTCTTAAGGTAAGAATCTGTCCACGCACCAGTCTGGTAATGGAAGGCCAACCGAAGAAGCCCAGAATAATCATCAGGTAGAACATTCGTATCTGAGGGTCTACTCTCAAGGCATCCATAGCCGCACCGATGATGATGTAGATGGGAATGGTTGGAATACAGTAGAAAATATCTACAATTCTCATAATGAGGGAATCCACCCAGCCTCCGAAGTATCCGGATACACCGCCCAGAATCATCCCCAATAGGGTTTCGATAATCACAACCACAAATCCGATATACAGGGAAACTCTTCCTCCGTACATCAGTCTGGTCAGCATATCCATACCGTTTTTATCTGTTCCCAAAGGATGAGCCTTACTGGGGAGAATAGGTGTCATAAACCATTTGCTCCCTGGTTTGCAGGATATTGTAGGTCTTGGAGGTGGCATCATACTCCATGGTATAGCTTGCCTCCACACCATCCTCATCGGTAAAAGTAAAGCTGCTCTCTCCCGCCTGAATCTTCTCTAAAAGCTCTTCCTTAAACTGCTGGGAGAAGCTCACATCGCTCATAATGGCATTGACTACATAACGGCTGGCATAAGCATAGGCTGTTCCGTCCTTAGTCACGGTTCCATCCTCGGAAAGGCTGTAGCTGCCACCCTCTGTAAATTCCTTTTCTCCCTTTGCCTTAGCCTGTAAAATGCTAAGCTGCTCCTCAAAGGGAATCTGTCCCTCTCCGGAAACGGAAGTCACCGTATCAACCGCTGCAAAGGCTACCGGGTCGGAGCTTCCCTTCTTGGTAATAATATAGAAGTCTTTTCCCGCCTCTTCAAAGCTGTAGTCCACACCGCCTGCGGCAAACTCCCGTAAGCTTCTTTCCCTTGGCCAAGACGAACTGGGCCTGGGCAAGAGCAGGGAAGCTGTCCTTTTCCGCCTGCTGATAACGAAGGTCCGTGTTCACCTTAACACCGGCATACTTCTGGCTTTGGCTGTCCTTACGGTAGAAGAGCTGAGACTCTCCAGTAGGGCATCAAGGCGCCTCCCAGGAAGGAGAACAGGAACATCAAAATCAAAACCACCATACCCAAAACCGCAATTCGGTTTCGGAAAAACCGCTTTGCCACCATTGCACCGGGAGAAAGGGTTTTTACACGACGATCATCATTTAAAGAATACTCGTTACTCTTCTGGGTATCTGCTTCACTATGCTCTTCCACATTCTGCACATTCTGTACATTCTTCTGTACATTCTCTTCTGTCACAGATTCTCCTACTGTAGTTTCATCTACAGAATTTTCTAAATCAGACATCTCTTCCCCTCCTTTCCTAAGCAATACGAACTCGAGGATCTACCACGGCATAAAGAATGTCCGTAAGCAGGTTTCCAATCAGAGTCAAAACGGCGATAAACACTAAATAGAACATGGAGAACGGAATGTCCCCTGAAATCATAGCCTGATAGGAGGTGTAGCCTATTCCCGGAATGGAGAAAAGCTGCTCCGTAATCATGGCACCGGAAAATAAGGCCGGAAGCGAGGTACCCCAGATTGTAACCAGGGTAATCAAGGTATTTCGGAAAGCATGATGATAAATCACTCGTCTTTCGGAAAGTCCCTTGGCTCTTGCGGTACGAATATAGTCGGAATTTAATACCTCCAGCATATTGGTACGCATATAACGCATATAGGCTCCGATACTGGCAATCAACAGGGTAAGAATCGGTAGCACCAGGTGCAGGGCAATATCCAGATTCTTTCCGCTTGGAGAAAGTATATCGTGATTTCTTCCCACCAGTCCGCTTAAGTCAAACCACTGTAATTTTACGGAAAAATACCAGCTTTAATAAAAGAAGCCGTAAAGAAGGTCGGTAAGGAGATTCCCGCCAAAGCAACGATGGAAATCATATTATCCTCCCAGGAATACTGCTTGGTTGCCGCAATAATTCCCAGAGGAACGGAAATCAGCATTTCTAAAACCATAACAATTAAACTCATGATAAAGGAAATGCCTACTACCTCTCTAAACTTCTGGGTTACCGGCACAGTATATTTCAGCTGTCTCCGAAGTCTCCCCGGACAGCCTTTCCCAACCAGGCAAAGAAACCAAGGGGACGATTCCCTTGTCCATGCGTAAGTAGCCTCCAGCTGCTGCATCCACTCTTCAAAGCTTTTAGAGCCGGGCTGCTGAGACTTCTGTCTGGCAATCTGCTCTAAATAGGAGGTGGGTAAGGATCGCATCAAAATATAAAGTAAGAAGGATACGATAAATAGAATCACTAGGGACCAAAATAGTCGTTTAATAATATACTTTTTCACTGAAAAACCTGCTCTTCCATATCAAGAATAGCCGCATTCCTAAATGTTTCAGGAAATGCGGCTATTACCCGATAAATGTAGACGGAATATCCGTTTACTTTTACTTTGCTAATTGAAGATTCTCAACTTCAGAATACCACTTGTAGAATGGGCTGATATCAGGAGTAATGGTATCCACCTGAAGACGCTCTGCAGAGAAGATAGTTACTTCCTTTCTCTGGTAGATGGGTACTTCGCAGGACCAGTCAATAATCTTGTCAAGACAAGCCTTATACATGGTCTTACGATATTCCTGGTCGATAGACTCTCTTGCCTGAAGAATCATGGTATCTAAATCTGCATCCTCAATCTGATACTGATAATTAGATCCCCCGGGTGCTACGCCACCATTGGCAATGTCAGAGTAGTAAATCTGGAACATATCCGGATCCGGTGTTGCCTGCCAAGCCGCACACCACATCTCTGCCTGTCTAGCCTGTAACTTATTCCACATATCCGCACTATTGGACATATCATTAATAGTAAGTTTCATCCCGATTTCTGCAAAAGCCTTCTGTGCCTCTGTCAAAATCATGAAGGAGGGGTGATCTCCTGTTCCGGAACCGGGGATCATTACCTCATATTCCATCTTAGCACCTGCAGGAGCTGCAGTAATCTTTCCGTCTGCTACGGTGTATCCTGCCGCCTCTAAGAAGCCTAAAGCTGCCTTCTTTGCTGCAGCATACTTGTCTTCATCGGACATTCCGGAGCTATAGATAGGCTCTCCCTTTACATCCTTGGAGAAAGCAATCTCATAGCCGTCATCTGTCGGCTGGGGGCTACCCTAGGAAGTATTGGTAATCGGATAGTTGATAACGCTTGCTCTATCTCCATAATATGTACTTACTGCTAAATCTCTATAAGCTGCAAAGATTGTTGCAAAAGCTCTACGAAGATTCTTGGAAGCATCGCTACCCGGCTCGTGGTTCACAGATACATTGTGGGTGTTGATTCCGATATATCCATAGCCTAAAGCATCCACTGCAGATGTATAAATCTTATCTCCGGAGATTTCTCCATTGCTGTTTGCCTTCTTAATGGCATCTGCAATTTCTGTAGTGTACTGTGGATTAGTTACGTCCGTCGTTCCGGTTAATACAGCGTTCACACGGTCAGCCTGTGCAACATAGTTCACCTTCAAACTCTTGGTCTTCGGTGCACCGAGATAGTAGTTCTCGTTTGCTTTCATGGAAACCACACCGTTTTCATATTTCTCAAAAACGTAGGGACCTGCACCTAAAGGCTGGGTGGTCTTTGCACGAATACTGCTCAAATCTCCCTTGGGGAATCCGAACATATTCTTCTCATAGTCATACTGAGCAGGATCTCCATAGTAGTGTAAAGGAGAAACATCCATAGCCAACTGATAAATTGCCTGAGCATCCACTTTTGTAGTAATTACGCGAACGGAGTAATCCCCTGTTTTCTGAATACCGCTGATATTTGCTGCGGAGTTACCGGTTTCTACACCAACCGTATAATCCTTATAACTTTCCATCAACTCGGTAAAGGCTGTACCTGCACTCTCCGCAGAGCTCATATCGGTCACACTGCCATTATACTTCTCTACCATGGTATTGAAGAAGTCCATAGCAGTTGCATCTTCCTTTAAGCCTTCATAACCGTAATTTGCCGCGAAGGCTGCAATGGAGTCCCCTTCCTTATTGCTGCCGTTGGCAATCAAAAGTTCTTCGATCTCTTTTACAAAGGCTTCCGCTGCCTTCTTGTAATCGGTCCAAAACTTTGTTTGCTGCTCTTCCGTCCACTTGGAGAAGTCCTTATTGTCCTCTCCTGCGGCAAGAATCAACTTAAAGAGAGTCTCCATTCCCTTTCTGTATTCTTCCATCCCCTTAATTGGTAAGGAGTAGAAAGAAGTTTGTCCGTCATAGGTAGGATCTGCATAGACATACATGGAGAAAATAACATCATCCGCAGTTAAAGGCTTACCGTCGGAGAACTTCACATCGTCTCTTAAAGTGAAGTCATAGTAACGCTTCCATCTGCATTTTCAGTAGCCACAAGGTCTGAAATTCCCTTATAAGTATATTCTTTTCCGTTATACTCTCTGCTTTCTCCCTCGATGCCCTTATAAACGATGGCACCGCTTCTGTCGATATTTAAAAGAGACACTGTTGTAAAGTAGGCCACATCCTGGTCCTGTACAGTTTCTGCAAAAAACATGGAGAACTTTGCATTAAATTCATCCTGCGCAAACACCACGGAACCCTCAGCGCTTCCTGCCTCTCCCCGGCTTCTCCTGAGCCTTTGTCCCTCTTCCGCAGGCTCTGTGGATGGAGAACATCCCGCCAATGCGGAAGCGGCCATCACTGAAGCCAGCAGTGAGGCTAAGACTACTTTTCTTTTCTTCATACTATTTCCTCCTCTTTTTAGTATTGCCAATCCTACACCATTTGTGCAATCCTGATCGTTGCAATTCTTCATCCTAGGCTTCTGCTCTTCCATCTTCCAGGCTGAAAGACTCATTCTTAATCTCCTCCACAGAAGAAGAGAAAAGACGAGAAAGCCTATCAGAAAAGAAAACTGCGACTTCTTCCAAAAGACCGCCATCCCTTCTATGAAAGAGAAGAGTATATCCTAATGTCAAAGCAGAAGAATTCCTCCAAGATAGAGGCCAAAAAGCTGATATTTCCCTCTAATGAATAAAGCTTTTCGATAATTCCAGCCGTCTATCATCTTATTCCCAAAATAGCTAGAGAGTCTTACGGCGGTGAGCACCAGCTGACAATACAGATTCCGTACAGCAAACTGAGGTAGAGCTGATGAGAGAGGGCTGCCTTAGGGAAAAATCCCGGAATCAAAAGAAAGGGAACTTGTAAAAGATACAAAGCCAAAAGAATTCTATTTTCTTTTCTTTGCTCTTCCTTGGTCGCAAGATCTTTTTATATCGCTTTTTCTTGCTTCCACAGCTTCTTTGGACAGAACGCCGCTTTTCACATAGGGCGCTCAAACATTCCCATTCTTTTTCTCCTCCTTATTTCTTTGACGAAACTTCCTATAACGAAAAATAATTGTGAACTCCTGAAACATTTTTTGATATTGACCAAAAATAAGGAAAATTCCTCGTTTCTCACAATAATTTAAACATAATCTCACCTATTAGTTTATTCTTCGTCAATGTCCCGAATGGGAGATATTCCTATATTTTATAGTCAAATAGATTTTTCTAATATATATTTTTCTTTACTATGCAATATGCCTTTTTGTCTGTATGTGACATGCTTTTATGCCTTCTTGCCTGTTTATTATTGCCAGTATAATCTATCTTATCTAGCACTATTTTTAGCAATAAAAGAGAAGCCTAGCTTCCTCCTTTGTAACTTTTGTTCATTTCGTTTTTCAATAAGATGTTACAGGCCTTACCTGCACAACTTCTTAAGAATCTTTATACAAGCTCTAAAAGAACTTCCATAGCAGCGTCTCCCTTACGAAGACCCTACCTTTACGATTCTTGTATATCCACCGTGACGGTTCTCGTACTTTGGTGCAATCTCTTTAGCTTCTTCGCCAAGTCTAACTACTGGTGTGCTTACTTCTTCGGCTGCTTCTGCAGGTCTAACGGTGGGAACATAGGTCGCTGCAAGAATCTGGCGACGAGCCTGCAAACGGGAAGGATGTCCTTCGATGGACTTCTCTACTTCCTCATAAACGGTAAGCTTCTTACCGTCTTTTGACTTCTTTAACGCGCTTTCCATCAGCATCCTTCTTTGCAACCTTTGCATTAACGACAACCATTTCATAGTTGTCTTTCTCTCTTACTCGCCAAAACAATAAGCTTCTCTACCTGCTTACGAACTTCTCAACTCTAGCCTCATGTAGTAAAATCTTTTCCATGCTCCAATAAAAGAAGTGGTTAATGCACGAAGCATTGCCTTTCTCTGGTTTGAAGCTCTTCCTAACTTCTGCAATTTGCCATATTTTCTCCTTATCCGTGCTAGTCTTACCGGTTGGCCCTTACTGTTATCTATTCTTCCGAAATGATAGTCCCAGATTCAAATCTCTCTACTTGCCAAAACTTCCTCAGAGACTTTCTTGAGGTTACGAACCTTCATCATATCCTCCGGTGTCTTGAGGTTAACGGACACTGTGTTGATTCCTGCTCTCTTCAAGCAGTTATAAGAACGGACACTTAATTCCAGTTCATCAATATTCATTTCCATTACTGCGCTTTTTCATCTTCGGGCTTATCCACCATAAGCTCTGTTGCAGCCACTCTTCAGAAAGCGCCACAAGACAAATCCAGGTGCTGAAAAAGCATTTGTGCCGCCAAATCGCATCTTCCGGAACATACTTCCCGTTGGTATATACATCCAAAGTCAATCGATTATAGTCCGTCATATTTCTCTACACGGGTATTCTCGATGACATATTTACTCTTTCCACAGGGTATAACAAAGCATCAATGTCGCGATGTTCTTTGGTGCTTCCTTCCTTCTAGCCTTTTCTCCCGGAGTAACCCTGTCCTCTACTGATAAAGAGGGAAATGGAGCCTTGAGCTCATCGCCTCTGATACAATATGCTCTGCTAGGATTACTCCAGCTTAAGTTCCGACTCTCCAATGAAAATCTTCAGCCAGAATCTCGGACTTTCCGGATAAATCAACGGAAACTTCCAGACTTTCACTTCCTCCGGCAAAATCACCGTGCTCTTAAGATTGGTTAGAGCTCAGGGAAACTTTTCCTGAATTCGGAAACCTTGTCTCCGGACAGATTTTTCGATCTTAATTGCGAAATCGGCCCCGGGCAGAAGGAAGCATCATCCTCAGAGAAATTTCCTAGGGTTGAGCCGTAGCCTCGTTCCAGTGGTTCACTGAAACGACCAGGCTTATCCTCTGAAATTTCAAAATTTCAATGTTTGGTTTTATGAAATCAAACATGCTGCCTCCTTTTTAGGCTATCATTACTTCAGAATACAACTCGACGATTAACATTTCGTTTACAGGAACGTCAATGTCTTCTCTGTGTGGAAGAGACTTAATGGTTGCGCTAAGCTTCTCAGCATCCATCTCTAACCATGCCGGTACCATTCTGCTGGTTACTTCCACAATATCATATATCTCTTGCAGTTCCTCATGGATTCTTTAATCTGAATCCACATCCCTGCAGATACAAGATAAGAAGATGTTTACAATCTTTCCGTTAACGGTTACGTGACGGTGTCCTACAACCTGTCCTAGCTTCTCTTCTGGTTCTAGCCATTTCCCATACGGAAAATAACGTTGTCAAACGAGACTCTAAAAAGAATCATAAAGGGTTCTCACCGGTCTGTCCTGCTAACTTCTCTGCTTTAGCATAGTAGTTACGGAAGGCTTCTCTAATACGCCATAGATGAACTTTGCCTCTGCTTCTCTCTAAGCTGAGAGACCGTGCTCGCTCATCTTTCTTCCCGTTACAGAAGCTGTCTGTTGGATTTCTTATCCATCCCTAAAAATACATGTTGGTCAAGTGACCTGCATCTTTTAAGCACAGGAACTTTATCTACTGCCATTTTATCCTCCTAAATATCAAGCTTTGTCGACTCAACAAACCCAACATCCCTAAAAATTGATACGCCCTTTACCCGATAAAGGCTGTTCAGGCTGACCACATGGTCATACTGTTCTTGTATAAACTTATGCCGGCTGGAAAGTGAATACTTCTCCCGAGCATCTGTCGTATACTCTTACTGCGCTTTGGTGGCGGCATCCGTTGTGTGGAACCGGTGTAACGTCCTTGATGGAGGTTACTCAATCCGTGTTTGCTGCTAAAAGCACGGATTGCTGCTTCTCTTCGGAACCTGGTCCCTTTCACCATTACATCCCTATACTTTTAAGCCGTGTACCCGAAAGCTGCCTTTACGGCGTCTCCAGCAGCCATCTCGCTGCATCATGGAGTAGATTTTCTTGAACCTCTAAATCCCAGACCACCGGCACTTGCCCGCGATAAAGCATTTCGAGGCATCTGTCAATGTAACGATAGTGTTATTGAAGATGATTGGATATGTCCTGTCCGCGTTCAACGTTTTTCTTTCGCGCTTTTTGTCACTCTCTTACCAGTTGACTTAGCCATAGTTAAACTAACCTTACTTTCCTTTTTCTCTTCTTCCTGTATTTAAAACATGCAAGATCCAGTAGTTACTGTTCAGACCTTACTTCTTCTTGTTAGCAACGGTCTTTCTTGGTCCCTTACGGGTTCTTGCATTGGTCTTAGTCTTCTGACCTCTTACGGGAGTCCTTTTTCTGTGACGGATTCCTCTGTAGCCAATTTCCTGCAAACGCTTGATGTTTAAAGCGATCTCTCTACGAAGGTCACCTTCTGCATCTGTGTTCTGCAATATAGTTCGCTCAGAGTCTTTACCTCATCGTCAGTCAGTCCTTCACTCTTGTGTCCGGATTAGCACAGTTTCTGCAAGGATCTTCTCTGCTGAGGTCTTCGATTCCATAGATGTAAGTCAAACCGATTTCTGATTCGCTTCTCTCTAGGTAAATCACACCTGCAATACGAGCCATCTTTGATTTCCTCCTGTTAATTAACCTTGTCTCTGCTTGTCTTAGGGTTTTCACAGATAATTCTGATAGAGCCCCTTACGCTTGATTAACTACATTTTTGCATGATAGGTTTTACTGATGATCTTACTTTTCATAAGTAAAATTCCCTTTCCTTTACTGAATTTGAACAGAGTTGCCGTATCATTCTAGCAAAACAGTCTTGAAATGTAAAGCGAAACCCTACTTATCTCTCCAGATAATTCTTCCCTTAGATAGGTCATAGGGAGAAGCTCAATGGTTGCTATCTCCCGTGCAAAATACTAACGTAGTTCATTCTTAATTTTCCGGAAAATATGAGCTAATCACCAGTGTCCATTTTCCAGCTCTACCTGAAACATGGCATTTGGTAACTCTCGATTACCTCACCTGTAATTTTCGATTACATCTGATTTCGACATACTCAATTCATCCTTTCGATAGACTTAGGATTTCTGGTCCATTGTCTGTGATTAAAATAGTATTTTCATAGTAGAGGCCCGTAAGTCTTCCGTCTACAGGTACCACTGTCCATTGGTTCGATAAAACTCTGACTTCCGGATCTCCCTCCGTAATCATAGGTTCTATGGCCAGGGGTCATGCCTGCCTGAAGCTTAGGGCCTTTCTTCTTCATACGATAGTTGGGGACTTCCGGATATGTGTGACCTGGTGGCCAATGCCGTGTCCCACATACTGGGTTACTACGCCGTAGCCGTTTTCTTCCACATAATCTCCGATGCTTCCGCAAATATCATTTAGATAATTTCCGGGGACCGCATTTTGGATTCCCCGGAAAAAGGATTCTTTACAAGTTTCTATCAGGCGTCTTGCGTTGGGAGCAATCTCCCCTACCGCCCAAGTTCTTGCGGCATCGCTATAGATAGCCTTGTAATTTACTCCGATATCGAAGGAAACAATGTCTCTCCTTCTTTTAGGATTCTTTTTCTTCTCCGGTATCCCGTGAATCAGCTCCTCATTTACCGACACGCAACAGGCTGCCGGAAAGTCATAGAGATGAAGAAAGCTGGGAGTGCAATTGGCTTTCCGGATGAGATCCTCCGCATACTTGTTCAGTTCAAAGGTGGACTTTCCCGGAGCTACCGCCTCTCCTACTTTTTCATGTACCTCTGCAAGAACCTTACCGGCCTCCCGCATCAGTTCAATCTCTTTTCTGACTTAATTTCAATCATGGAGTTTCCTTTCCACACGGAGCTAGATTTCCCTTTACTCTACTGAATACCGTTTCTAAATCCTTGGTTCCATCAATCTCTTCCAAAATTCCTTCTTTCTTATAGAAGGAAATCAGTGGTTCTGTACTCTCATGGTACACTTTCAAACGGTTCTTTACCGTATTTTCCTCGTCATCTTTTCTCTGCACAAGATGCTCACCGCAGTTGTCGCAAATTCCCTCTTTCTGTGGCTTTAATGTTTCCAAATGGAAAATCGCTCCACAGTGAGGACAGGTTCTGCGGCCGACCCACTTCTGTGAATAATCACATCGTCCGGAACTTCTACGTCCAAAGCAAGATCAATCTTCTCTCCTTTTGGAGCCAGTGCATTCTCTAAAGCAATCGCCTGCGGAATGGTTCTGGGGAAACCGTCTAAGATGTATCCCTTCTCACAATCCTTTTCTTCCAAACGGTTCAAGAGCATGCTATGGTCACTTCATCCGGAACCAACTCTCCGTATTGATATATTCCTTAACCTTTAATCCAAGCTCTGTTTCTCCTGTATTTGCAGAAGATGTCTCCTGTGGAAATATGGGGTAATTGGTACACTTTAGACATACGACTTGCCTGGCTTCCTTTTCCTGCACCAGGCGCTCCTAGCATGATAATCTTCAATTTGGGCCTCTTTTCATGATGGGAAAAACCACTATGAGCCTCCTTAGTAAACTAAGGAGGCTGTAGATTTAGTTGTCTAAAAATCCTTTATAGTTTGGCAATGTAGCATTTGAGAATCAATGGCCTTCAGGGTTTCAAAACCACACCTACGATGATGATTGAGGATGTTCCGGAGAAGAGATTCTGCTGACGTTAAACACGCCGGAAGCTAGAGAATCGGAACTAATGCAATATGCTTAGTCCTGTAGCTCCGATAAAGATAATATCGAAGGATTCCTCAGATAATCACTGGTAGAGCACGGTCTGATTCCGGGAATAAAACCGCCCCTTCTTCTTCATATTGTTTGACTACTTCCAATGGATTAAAGGAAATAGAGTATAAAGTAAGCAAAGAAATAGAGTAGCGCTATGTAGAGAACAAGACCAAGAGAGTAAATCGGTGCATTGGGGTTCGCCCAAGAACCGGAGTTCAATCCCATGATTATCTGTCCTGCTGATAGAGCTCTGATGCACTTTAAAATCTGTCCGATAACAACCGGCATAGTCATTAAGGAGGAGGCAAAGATAACCGCACAACGCTGGCTGTATTTACCTTTTAATGGAATCTGAGACTGCTGTCCGCCAACAAGTCCTCTTCCCTGTACTCTCTGCTACTATATTGCACCGGGATTCGTCTTTCTGCATCCTGTAAGATTACAGTGAAAGCCACCATACAGAAAAGTGCTGCGGCAATCAGAATTGCTGCAACCACCATCTTTGCGGTGTTGTTTCCCATAATGAATCTCTCATATAGAGTGAGAAAATCCTGTGGAATTGCGGATAAGATATTAAAGAGAAGGACTAAGGGAATACCGTTTCTCGCCCTTTCTCCGTAATTCTTTTCCTATCCAGCATAAGATTAGTCATGCTGTCATGGCTGCCACACAGATAACCACGCCGGCAATTTTGCGAAAAACCGAACCTCTGCGATAGCCAATCAGAAGTCCTGACCCTCCAAATCCTACAGCCATAGCGGTAGACTCCAAAAGAGCCAAGCCGATGGTTACGAATCTGGTGTACTCTGTTAACTTCTCTCCTCTTCTCCATCCTTCTGCATTTCTTCCAAGGCAGGAATAGCCACAGTTGAAAAGCTGAATAATAATGGAGGGATGTATATGAGAGTAATGGACAATGCAAAAATGCTGAGCTACTCAGAGGGATCACTCCGGTCATGGTGTTAAACCAGCCAGCATCGTTTCCGGACATGCTCTTAAATAAATCTCAAAATATCCCGGATTTACACGGGATAGGAAGTTGATCAAAACGAATTACTACGAGCATAAAGGAAAACATAAATAAGACATCTCTTAAAAATCTTTTTACCTTACGTGCATTTCGTATTGTTTGAAGCATAGATCGCCACAGGTTCATCTTACAGCCTCAATCTTCTCCTTGCACTTGCGGAGAAGGCCTACTTTCACAGTAAGCTTTCTCGGCATAATTCACCGTTTCAAGAATCTTAACTGCCGTCATTTAACTTATGAACGATTCTCTTCTCCAGTAAATTTCTCTAAAGTAACCTCATCCCCTGCATTGTAACGATCTTTTAATACGGAAATGTTGATTCCTGTAATTACCTTTGAGTTAGGGATGCATAAATCCTCTCTTGAGAATACGACGGAATAAGGGCATCTGTCCACCCTCAGGAGGCGATTCTTGGTGCTCCGGAACGAGCCTTCCCCAGCCCTGTGTCCCTTACCTGCTGTCTTACCATTTCCTGAACCGTGACCTCTGCCGGCGGAAATTCTGGGAGTGCCGAGCCCTCTGGGTGTGACTTCAGTAACTGCGCAGTCGCTTCTCCTTAGTCTTCGCTTTTACCAGGCGGTTGACTCTCTGAATCTATTTCCCTTAGTGGTGCAGTGTTGCAGCGCTCCACAGGACAGCAGATCTTCTTTGAGTCAGAGCCTGAACAGTTGCCTTCTGCTTAGGATGGCACCGATGAGGAGACTTCATAATGGGCACACTTTTAATTTATCTGCATTTCTTACCCTCTCTAACCTGTAATGTTCTGCGTGGTTTTGCGACGGGTGTGAACGCTCAAGGAGTCTCGCGTAGTAAGTCCTACAAGTTGCATAAAGCTACATTTGTACCTTGTTATTGGTCCTACAAAAGACTTTGTACGGATGTTTCTGATGGTTCCCTGCTCACTGTGCAGGCGGGACCATGACGATGACGGATTCCTTCAGGGCTTCTTCGAAGAACTGTGGAAGCTCAGCTTTCCGGCCAATCGGTGGTAGAGACTTATCCTCATTTACGGGTACAGTAACCATGCTGCTTGCATGCCTCTCTTGCCTTACGAATCGCCTCAGGTGCCTCAGTTGCCTTACGTTGCAGCCAACGTGACTCATTTCCTCTCCAGCTGCTGAGCGGAGAATCTCGCGTTACGTCGACCTTTAGCGATCTGTAGCCTTGATGGCGCTACTACACTGTCATCTAGCTCTAACTGTTGCGTCAATCTAAAAGCACTTCGTCTTGAAGTGTTTCTCCTCTCGAGTTAGAATACAGTCGATTAGCTGCTGCACGGCATGTGCAAGGCCTGAACCACCATGAGTACGGGAAGCCGCACTCTGTCGAATACCATGCCGCTTCCTTAACTCCTTTGCCAATGCCTTCTCAGCGGTGGCCTTGCTACATACTGAGCTGCCTGTGTTGTCAGTGACGCGTAAGTTCGCATTCTTATCTAAGGTAGAGCTGCACACAGGGTGTTCCTGCAGCGTCATCAACCAACTGTGCATGTGTGTGTGGAACTGAAAATACCGCAAGACGTGGTCTCTCAGTCGAGATAAACGGTTTCTGAATTCTTGCGTGCTGGCGAAGCTCTGGCTTTATTTTTCTTGCTAACCGTTCTACTTTCCTCCTATTAACTTTCTTGCAGTCTTACCGACTTTACGACGAATAACTGCAGTAGAGTACTTGATTCCACTTACCCTTATAAGGCTCCGGTGCTCTCTTTGCATGAGTTTCACAGCATACATGTATTATTTGTTCTCCTTATCAGTTCCTCTTACGAAAATAATGTTGGTTCCTTCCATTTGCGGTCTCAACTTGCCCTCAGGATGCTTCTGACATAGTTACAGGATGAGAATGTCCACAAAAGTCAAGGAGTCAGAGTCTTACCCTGCTTTTGCCGCTCTGTAACCAACACCGTTAATTTCAGAAGCTTCTTCTCGCTGTAAAGCGCTTTCAACCATGTGAAAATGGCTCCTTAATCGTGAAAGACTTCTCTTTCTTATTGTCAATTGGACGAGTAACCCTAACAGCCATCCTGTGGTGTAATTTTACTGAGTTCTGGTACCTTGGTCCCTTCTGTGCTTCCTACAGATGTGGGATGTGTTGTTCCTCTGATTCTTCAGTTTCATTTGATGGTTGGCCCTATATGATCTCAGCCTGCTTTGTCTGGGTCAGACAGGCTGTGCCTGGACAGTGGCTGAACATTCATCCTGGGCTTTCAGGCAACTAACTGATCTAATAGTCATTTGCATTCTTGGATATTTTCTTGATTGTGTGTGTCTTGTGGGGCAGATCTTGTGTGGCTGCCATTTTCTCAGCGCTGAACAGGTGAAATCTCAGATCTTGGGTTCTGTGAGATGGTCCATTCCTCTAACCACATCGACTCGATTTCAGGAAAATAGTCTCTTTCCAAAGCGCGTTTCTATAGCCCCTTTTCTCAATGCAGACATTCAAACATTGACATCTTCTCCAGTACTGTGTTCTCCTCTCTGGTGGTTGCCAACGGGACTGTTCAATCATTCTAATCCTCTTTCTGAACCTTCTTCCATTTGCCTCCTTCTGGTGGTCCGGATAGGCACCCTGCCAGTGCCTTTGTAGTTGCAGCCAACCCTTGGTTGGTTGTTGCCTTCGCCACCAGTCCAGGCCGGGTGCCGGGTGTGAGGTCCTTTGCATTCTCTCAGGCAGATGCCCCCACCTTCCTCTGCTGCCTTTAACCTCACGAGATATTCCTTCCACAGGCTTCCATGCATTATCTCAAGCATATCTTTATTGACTCATTTAAAAAGCCACACCTCTTCTCAAATAACATTTGCCGTTCACACCTTCCTGCAACATTACTTTCGGCCAGTGAGTAAGTCTCCTCTGGTCTTCAAACAATTCATTTGCCGCCTAACCTTTCGTGGTGCGTCTGTGCACGATCTTCGGTGCTTGTTCTTCAATATCGATGGTTGTCGTCCGCCTGCCCTGGGTTTCAGTTCTGTTCTTCTTCCTGTTGACGCGGTGAATCGGCGTCTTTTAAACAGGCTGTATTGTCAACGATTGGTTTTGATCTCAGAATCGCGGACGAAACCATTCGCCTTCTTCTTCGGTTTCTCATTTTCTCAATACGCGAGCCCGACGCTTTACTGCCCGGTAATCACGCTTTTGATTCACCAAAACTGGATCCCAAACCTGGCTTCATTGACCTTACCGCTGATAACGCTCCCGGCCCTTATTTCAATCGTTGGATGATCGCAGGAACAGTCGTGGTACCAGTATACGCCAGCTTTGATGGTATTTACCATACTAATTATTCTTTGAATTTGTTCTCTTAGGCATTAACATAATTATTTCTCGCTCCTTGTATTTTTGCGGTACCTCCGCGTGTAAATCCTGCCATTTCCATAGTGCTGGCCGCATCGGCTCAGCGATCGCTAATCGTCCATCTGCGCGAAAAGGTGGAGAATTGTTCGCGCTGCCGGAACTCGCGTCGCGATGTCGGCTCGCCGAACGATCCGCCAACGCTGGTCCTAAAGCACGCCGGTTCCTGGACATAGCGTAACAAAGCCGGAAAATTCTGGTGTTTGGTGATGTTGAACATGCCTTCGTTCTGCCAGCCCGTTTATCAGCCTCCTTCTAAACATGCAGATTCAATGTGATGTCTCTGTGTGCGGACCTGGGATGGTGTGGTCGTCTTATTAAATATTGGGTGGTGTGGTTAACCTGGTGTACATGCCTTCTGTACTGCTCATGTAATCTAGACCGGGATGGGCAGTGCATTCCTCCCTCTGGACTGTGCCTGGCCAATTCATTTAATTTACCGTTGTCTGCTAGAAAATTTTGACCTCTATTCTTGTTCTTTGTCCCTGTGTTGCTGGTGACGAACAGTCTTGCCTGGTTATTTCTACCAGCAGTCTTTTATTCTTAGCCAAAGGAATTTTCCAGTGTGCCAGTAACTTCAGCAGTCGGAACCGGTCATATTTCTTCATAGACTGATGTATAAGCTTTTGTAATATAATACCCATTTCCTTTTCTCCTTCTTTCTGCGTATATTGAAATTTTTTCACGCAGTTCTTGGCATTTTACAGTGCGCTGAAATCTCGATTTCTTTAGACTCAGCAGTCAATGCTGGCAATTGCCTTCTTAGTCTTTGCTGTCTTTCGAATACATTCCTCTTCCTCTTCTTCTTTCCGTCGAGATTCATGGTGTTTACAGCCTTTACCCTTTGTTCCTTCAGAACATCTTCTCTACAGCTTCTGGTCACGAGATCTTATTTGCTTCCAGATGCCTGGGAAGATACTTTCTCATATGCCTCAGTCGGGCGAACTCCATGAAATATTGCTTGTGCCTGCCAGGCATCAGTGCCATTCGTCGTCCGGAGACAAGCGCCGCTGCCTGGCGTGCGCAGGTTGCTGATGCGGTCATCAGGCGATCTCATCATTGTCTGGTGCGGGATGGTTGCTGCCTCAAATTCCCAACGTTAACAGCTGTGTATATGTATATGAACCATTTTAATCATCAGTCCTCCTTCTTCCTTCTCGATCTGGACATATTGATTTGGTTGGTTTATAACTGGATTAATCCTGTTATATTGCCACAGAGTACTCAGATGTACCATTAGATGGAACTTCCTTCTATTTGGTTAATCTTCGCCTCTATCTATACGTTTTCAAGGTTCAAGTCTGTGTCAGACTGTCCATCAGTGTCCTTCCTCCTCTCTTAAATCCTGTGCCAGTTCTTCCTGAGTCCTTTGGACTTTGCTCATCAGTCATGTCTCACAATCATGGGACCAGTGTCAGTTTCTTCAGATGTTTTTTCCTTGTTCTGGCATCTCTGTCATTTCGCGTCTTGACGCTATAATCTTGCAGTTCATATTCTCCAGAATTATACACCTTTTCACATTAACTTCTTCTGCCTCGGAGGAGCAAGACCCTGCAATTTTACATGATTCTCCACAAGGTGCTCTAAGCATGAGGTGATTCTGTTCTGACTTGCCATAAAAAGTCCTCTCAGGTTGTGTTTTGGTTAATTCTGCGCTTCATGCCTCTTTCAGTCACACATGTGCTGGTTTGACTTGTACCATGTATCAAACTCTCATTTCCCTGCTATTTCTGTATCCTGTCAACGCTATCCTTTCAAAGCCCCATATCGCGTAAATGGTATCATTTGCACAATCTCTTATCATTCGATCCTTGTTTGATTTGAACCTGCGTGTCGGATAAGTAGTAAAAGACCTACCTCAGTTCAAATATTGGTTGTCGGAAAATCACTAGTTATTGACTTTATTTAAAATCAGAATCCTCTTTCAATCCAGATCAGTCCTCTAGAATCGTGAAATCAGATGCCTCTAACAAAATTCTCAATATCGTGGCTGTCCGGCTCTCACACAGCACCACCACCTGTCCTGCAACTGCCGGTTGCCTCTTCACCAAATAAAAATGCTGCATTATCCAGAGTCGGGTGTAGTTAATCTTTGATGGCGGTTGAAGCATCGCATTGCGTTACTGTGGGCGCATGCCCACCGTTCCCGCGCAGCTGCTCTGGTACCAGATACCGAAAGCCTCCTCATTCCCGCACTAACTTCTCTTCTTCTCCATCCATAAAAGTTTTCCTGGATGGCTGGCAATGCCACCTCCTGCCGACAAGGTTTCGCGATGACCGTGTGCGCCACCGTTCAGTTCTGCTGCCCGCTTTCCACAGTGACCCTTGTATGCCCCCGCCCGGCTGCTCGGATGTAATACACCGGTAAATTTTCTTCGTCCAAGATTAGGTCCTCGATATTACAATGGCAGAAGCCTCAAAAGAGCCCCTACTCAGGAAGACTTGCATTTCCGGATTGGCTATCGGCCTCCCGGTAATCATGCCAGATTCGAAGCACTGCCCGTAAGTATGTTCCCTCCGCGGTTTTTGTGCTGACCAACGAACTTCGTGGTATAACGATCCTGCAAACGCTTGTTTCAACATGCTGTTGCCGCGCCAAAATTTTCTGACTGGCTCATTACCATGGCCAATCATAGAGCAATCTCGACATCCATAAACTGGTGCGACGCGTTCCTTTGCTCGCGGAGCCCAGAACAAGCGAAAACAGAGAACAAAAGAAACCAGAAATAGACAAGCCCGGCGGAGGCAAAATAGAGCAAAAAGCAGTGTCTTTTAGTGCACTTTGGTAATCCCTCTTCCTCTTGTGACGGGCAAACCATTCCTTTACATAAGGACAGGTGGGAAATTTTCCCACTTTCTTATACCTCCTGCAATGGCCTTTTCACCAAAGTTCCGCAATCCCCTGCCCCCAGAGAAGGTCTACAAAGGTATGGTCAAATTCATAAACTTGCCTCTATATATAATAAGGAAAAGTAATTTCCATAGTACCTTCCTCCTCTTCACCTTGATCGCATTGCTTCTCTATTTTCCACCATTCCACCGGTGCTCTCTCATCTCTAAATGGTTATCTTCCTTCTGTTTTACAACAAAGTTGGGTTTACTATAACCTTTTACCATAAAAAAGCTTCTCTTTCCTCCGGTCAGATAATTATTTCTCCCGGCTGAGCCGGGGTCCCTCCTGCTGTGCAGTTTCTTCCGGCACCGGTATACTATTCAGCGGTGAAATCCCGCAGGAGTTCTGGAAAGAAACTTTTACTCTAGTTCTATTTTACTTTAATTCTTTGCTGGTTTGGTTTTGGCACGATGAAAAACACTTCCTTGAATATATATTCGCACCGCACTCTTGCCTGCTTTAGCACCCGGTTCCTCTTTAAAGCTGTCTCATTTTTCCCGATAATGCAACTGAATATTCTTCTGTAGCTGCCGCTAAGCGTCAGAGAATTTCAGTTTCCTCCCCCGTATTTCGTGTCAGCTGTCCGTTCTGCTCACGCCACTGCACGCTTTACTCGCTTACAGGTATACCCGATTGGTGCGCAGTTTGAGGAAGGTCATGGGCGGAAAAGCTGGCTTTGCAATTCCTCATAAGTATGGCTCCGTCTTTACCACAGGAGGGCAATGCCGTCCAGCGCCTGCTTCATTTCATTGTGTATCTTAGATAGCGAAGGAGCGGTACAAGGCCACCGCAAATCGCCAGTACCGCCGGATACTCCCAAATCTTGATACTGTCGTTATAAATTACGCCGATAATACCACCCAGTGCATGGTTTTGCCATCAGGCCATGCTGAACCGTTCGCCGGAAGAATGTTGATAACAAAATCAAGGCTAAAATCCGATCAATGCTTTTCCGCTACCCAAAATGAATGCCTGCATCATTTCTCTACTCTCTTTAGCCGAGAAAGGCCACCGCCTTTGGCTGCTCCGGGGCCGGTTGAACTCTCGCGCGGTTTGAGCTGCATTCCAGTGCGAGGTTGCTTGCCTCTACTGCCAGCAAAAAACGAGATAATCTCGCCATTCTTCACAATGCTGGCGACCGGGTCAGGCGTGCTGGATTTGTCCCGCAGGTTTTTAAGTCCTGTGCGTCTGCCTATTCCGCCACTTGGCGTTTTCAAGTTGCCTTGACGATAACACTATTTTCTGCCATTGTGTACAGAATGCCGCGCCTCATGGAAAAGCATGTCAGCGCTTTGTGGGAGGCGCTTTCGTATGCTGGAAGAAAACCATCAAGCTGGAACGGTATGGGCCCGCGCGAACCATCTCGGCTGACCTCTCCGTGGCCCAGCTGAGCGATCCCTTTTCTTCGCGGGTTCATGGGTATCATTAAAGAAGGCGGGATGCTGTTGCCCACAAGCTGGCAAGCCAGAGCCAGGCCGGGGTTTTGATGCAGTAGATGAGCATGACTTCGTCCTTGGCTCTTGGCTCCTGGTGGTTTATTTGGTTTGCAATTCATGCAGGCTGTGTTTAGTCGCTGGTTTTGAATCATATCCTTGAGGGACTGTGATGCCTGGTCAGGTTTCTTAGTTTCCTTGTCATTAATCTTGGAGGTCGTGGTTTGATCCCAGGCTACTTGCCTGCTATTCCTTCTTGCTTATCACGTTTTGATCATCAGGCATTTCCTTTAACGTGGTTCTCAGTCTCTTTTTGTGTCCTCCTTTTTATTTCGCCGGAGAGCAGACAGGCTGTTATCTTCTCTCTCTGTTCTTTCTGCTGGTTCTGGTGGTCTCATAGTCTTGAAGGTATATCTCAAGTCTATTTATTTCTTCCTTGGTTTTATTTTCAGACATTTTTCATACGATCGCTTACAGAAGGAAGTTTCATGGAAATTGTATCTGGTGGAAGATATATATTATGCTTATGCCTCAGCCTCCTGTTGACAAAACACCAAGTCTCCCTTCCAGATCGCCCTTATGCCGAGGAAAGTCTGGGAAGTTTCTCCCAAGAAAAAATGGATTCTTACTGCTCTCCAGAAAAACACAGGAAAGCTTCATTTGCTCCCAAGTCCAGCAGGCTTTATCTCTCGAAGAGAATCTCCTCACAAAGAACAAAAGGAGGCATCTGCAAGTACCAGTCGAGTCAGATCAGCAGAAATCACTGAACGGTATGGAGGCTGGGCTTTGTCCGAAGGCAGCTGACACTAGGTGAGAAATTTTCGCAGTTTACAGTCCTTGGTCGTCTGGGGCAATTTTCGACGCCAGCCAAGGAGCTGGGAAAAAGACGGAAAACCTGTATGTCAGTTTGGAGAATCCGCATTTTTCTCCCAAGGACCAAATCACAAGACAGAGATGTGACAGAGCGCTGTATCGTACAAAAACCATCGGCTCCCATGATTTTACGGGCTCTCTTGTCCGGTGGCTGGCCACTATTCATCCGGTTCGTGGTCGGAGGATATCTCGGTCTTTCCCAAAGTGCTCCCTTTCTTGGAAAAAATCGCTGGAAGGCGGTGTAGTGCTCTTCTTGCTGGACACGGATAACGTGATCCGTTATCTGGGTGTTTCAATTTGGCAAAAGATCTTTCTTCCGGTTTTTGAAGGACCAGCAAACCGACCAAGCTCTGTCTTACAACAGTATCTTGAAAAAATGCAGAAGCCGTCTTGGAAAAGTTTGTCCAATGTAGCCTTATCTCTTTCAGAAAATCCCTCTTCCCATGCTTTAGAGCAATACAGTCAGGAGCTTTTAACCGCCAGGTCTATGAAGAGGCAAGGAAGCAGAACAGAGTATGAAGATGGGCTCTATAGAAAGGAGAAAAAATGCTGGCTCTGGATCGGTGAAAACAGGAAATCAAAAGAGCTCTTGCTGGATTTGGAAGAAAGCAAGTTAGCGACCATTTGTACGAAATAGACTCTGCTCTGCTTGGCGGAAGGATCGGCCTTACAGGAAAAACTCTATCTGGGGTGCAGTCTTTGACAGCTTTCGTAGATTGGATTTACTTTCCGAGCTCTTGGATGATGGATCATCAGCAGTCATGATTAACAGCCCAAAGAAATGCTTTGTGGAAAAAGGGGACGGATGGAGCTGGCAGGGCTCTTTTCAAAGCAGAAAACCTTCTTGGTTAATTCAGCAGATTTTCCCAGGTAATCATTTGATAAATAAAAAACCCCATTGTGGATGCCAGGTTGAGACGGCTCCCGTGTCCGTGTGGTGCGCTACCCCTGTTATAAAAGGCCCCACAATTTACCATCAAAGACCTGACATACCATGAAAAAGCAGTTCAGCTGGAAAGTCTTGGAGGAAGCAAGTCAGTTTTACAGTTTTGGTGCGCTCTTCTTACAATATCTTCATTTCCGGAGGAACCAGCGGAAGACCACTTTTAAACGCGCAGTGTCCCAGGAAAGACGAATCATCACCGCAGAGATGGTGCGGAGCTGCCGGATTCAATCCGTGGAGATCTGGTCGCCGGAAACCAAAGTACCAATGCCCGGAAGGAGAAGGAGCTCGGTATTCCGACCTCATCAAGCCTCCCCTGCAGATGAGCCTATTGCGCTATCGTAGGAGAGTTCAGAAAGAATGTTTGGATATTAAACGCCAGACACAGCCACGACGGAGCATTTCCTGGTCACGCCAATTCCTCCTACGAGATGTCACTTTCATGCAAATTCATGGTGCTTTCAGGAGCGGATCTCCCCTCCCATCCATCAGAAATATGATTGCCTCCGCCGGCCCAAATCATGGTGCTGCTTGGAAGAACCAGGACCACAAACGGCGGGTTTTGAAATTTCAGGGTGGGATTGAAAATGGAAAATTAAACTCAACGATTATATCAATACAATGGTGAGTTCTTGAAAAGCTGTCGGATCTCCCATAAAGACAAACTCATGCTCGATTATAGAGTACAGCATCTATCTTCAGATATCTTTCCTCTGGCTTAAGTTTCTGTGCTGCTTCTCTTCTCCTACACTTTTTATCAACATTATCTCTTCTTCCTTTTGCTGCTGCCCTTTGTTTTCTATCCTTCCTACTCAGGAATAAGTTAAAGAAAAAACGGCAAGATATCTTGGTTTCCCCAGTTCAAAGAAATGCTCTCCTTACTGAGTGCCTATCTTGGTGCAGGTATTCTTTGGAAAATGCCTTGTCCTGCCGTTCGGATCGGAAAACATATCGGTAAAAATGTATATGGTGGAAGAACTAAAAGCAAATAAAACGCTCTCATGAAACCAACCCCACAGAGCCCTTTCCCAATTTACTCTTCGCTCCGTAGATGGTATTCACAATTTTGCCAGAGTAACCACTGGTAGCAAAAGCGCTCGGGGAGACTTGATTGAATTATTCAGCAGGCAACACTATTATTCAGAGATAAATTAAGCATTACCGAAATACTCTTACCTAAATGCGTCCCTTCGAGCAAAAATCATGAACGGGGTTCCCTTCTTTGTATTTTTATCTTAATCTCTCCTGAATTTTCCAGATTCTCTACACCGGTGATAGGAAGTCATGATGAGCTTTTTGTCTCTGCCTTTATCTCTTAGCCATATCTTTCTCAAAGATCATATCTATCCCAATATAGCCATTTTTCTTATAAAACCTTTCTTATGAAACCTACTCTGGAGACTATCTCTATATAAAGGACTGTCTATGAATCCTATAACAAAACAAGGAACTCCGAAAATTATGGTTTCAATTCCGGATAAAAGTGATCTGCTTAAAACAATGCTTTATTTTGATTTGCCTTGCTACTTTCCACCCTACTCTTATGCGAAGTAGACAACAAATCCTACTTCCGAAACCAAATTCAAAATTCCCATTGGAGGTGGAAAAATCCCCTAAATGTTTCAGGACTTCGGAAAAGAAAAAGAAAGAAATCTATATCATATATCTCCAAGACTCTATAGCAAGGAAGAAGCGGATAAATGTTTTGCAGAACTGCAAAACAAGATGGAAGGATTTAATTCTGGTGGGAAGACAACACAGTGCCGCCGAAACCTGCAACGGCGTATCCGGAAAACATCGAAGCGACTTGGAGCCCGGAAAGCTATGGATTGACCAGGAAGAACAGCCTCTGGGGAACAGTGCAAGCTATGCAGAACTATAGGGATGTCCTGGAAGACTCAGGACAAATTCATCACGAATATTTGAAAAAAACCGGATCACTCGCGGAACCTTGGGTGGTTCTCAGCGCCAATATTCATCCTGAGGAGGAAGTGGAAGGAAAATCAGCAGTTTTTCAATAACAACAATGAAATTACCTATAATTCTCCTTACTCCTACTATCTTCGTATTTGCCTTAAATCCTAAGTGAATCCGGGCAGTAGGCCATGCTTCAAATACCGCGCCACGGTGTTAACGAACATACTCGTTCTGACTTTTATTGCTAAGGAAATTCTCATCTACATTTTTCCGAAAAGAAGAATTTTCCTTCTTACTGATTCCTCTTCTGGGTTTATTCCTTGCTTTCTTTCCTTGCGAGCTTTAGGCAGGAAAGGAGCTAAGCAAAAGCCAGAATCTCTTCTCTTACTCTGGATTATGCCGAACTGGTTTCAAATTAGTGGTTTATCTGGGTGCAGTCTGTGTCCGAAACAACTTTTGGAAATCCTTGGCCTATAACTATCTGGTGAAAATTGCATCAGAATCTACCCTGTATGAAAAGGTCATCTCTTTTAAAATCAACTGGGCAGTAATGTGGAGGAGGCTTATCTCAGCACCATCGCCTTAAGGCCCTATAGCAACTCATAAGTCTTATTGAACAAAACAGAAAAAACGTGAGGATCTTTCCCGCCAGCTCCACATGGAAATGGAGGATGCCTTTTCCGTACGAAAGAATATAATAAAGCGTTTAGGCGAGAGGCGAAACCAACTTCTTCTCCTTAATTCTACAGCTCTTTGTCATCATGCTGATTTTGTATCCGGCATACACGGTCCCTACACTAAAGAAAAGACGAAGAGAGTTCTTGAAGCAGCAAGGATTCTTTTTGCTCATACATTCATAACCTTCTGCCACACAAAAGTTACGATGTACAAATATACGGAAGATACTCATTGCGCTGGACGCCTGGATTTTCTCAAATTAGAACGTGCAGAAAAACAAAAAAAGATCTCTTAAAGCAGGAAATGAGGGCCAGCTGGCACCATAGAACTGGTTCCTTATGGTGGTCTTAATTGGTCTTGTCGTTATCTTTAAGCAATTATCAAGAAAGTGCTGGAAAGATTGTGAAAAAAATTGAGGCAAAGTAGTTGATTTAAAGTTCTTTCTTAATCCTCCCTTTTTGGAAAGAAGGGTTATGGCGAAAAACAATTCTCCGCATCAATTACGGTATTTCTTTCCCTTATCTTTGTTCTTGTAGCCGCCTTGGTTCTTACCATTGCCGGTCTCTGCCGTTCATATCTCAAAAACTTTATATGCAACGCGCCTTAAACGCCATGGAATCTCTCTTTTCATTCGGCCTCTTAGGAAAACTTCCGTATTTATGCCTTGAATATCAGGATGATGAGCTGCCCAAGAGGATGAGGCATTGCCTCCCTCTATCGATACTCATGACCTCTTTCCTTCACAGATGGAAAAGAGACTTTCTCTTTCAAATCGAAATCCTTTGCGAAGATATTCGCACAGAAGTGTGAATATATGCCGGCACTTCTGGCAAAGATGCCATAGAATTTTTAGGAAAAAAGCAGGACCTTGAGAAGCACTATTCCACCTGGAAGACTTTCAAAAGAAACAGAATCCAGAGCATAGGAGAATTACAAAAAAAAATATGCTCTAAGTCATGGGATATTGAGGCTTTGGAAGGACTGATTGAAGAGATCGATAGGGAATTAACAAAAACAGTGCGAAACAACATCAAACAGCGGCCAAAACCCTCTCTTCTCTAGCATATGACTTTTTATTCCTCTTGTGCTTCGCACAATAAGTCTCAATCAATTCAAGGAACTGTACAGATGTGAAGCTGTAGATGCACTACAGGAGAAAAAGGTTTCCGAACTGCGTAACATTTCGAGGAAAAGAAAGAATCTGGAAGAGGACAGTATTGCCATATAGAAATGGTAAGCAGTTATGACAAATGTTTGGATAGTGGTGGCGTAAGACAAAATATTGCTTACCTTCCTCAAATACGGTAGCCTAAAGTCTCTCAAACCAGCGTCAAGCAGTAAGTGACTTTGAGAATGGCTGGAAGAGAAAGAAGCTAGAGAAAATGATGAGAGACAGTCGCGAAGGAGCTTGTCATGTTCCGACTTTGTCCGTTACAGTTGGTTTGCCAGCTTGGCGGTTGATGCAACATTCGCAACGATGAGCTTTGATCTAATTGACCAGGGTAATATTCGTTTTATAATTCCGTCACCGGTGGTGATATCTTCTGACTGTTTTCTTGTTGCAGTGATGAGAACTCTTGTATTGTTTCCTCATTCATCATTTTACGTCTTATTGATGTCTGACGTGAGGTTCTCTTTTGTGTGACTCTTATTTGATATTGTTTATTATTTAGTCTCAGACTGGAGTTGGGCTCAGGTTGTATTTTTCTTTCTTCCATTAATCTAACACCACTCTGCTCTTATTATTTAGTATCATGGTCATGTAGAATGTTGCGGGAAGATGTGGTCGCTGACTAATGAAGGAATCTCCATCTTATTCGATTCTGCATCTTTTGATGGATATCTGTATGTAATCACATTCTGGGCGATTCTTTCTTAGTCTCTTTAGTCTATATATTTGGTGTGGTTCATTTCTATTATATTATGTGGTGAGGATGCTGACGTGGCTCAGAGCTCCTCAGGCCAGTCAGGTGTTTGAACTCTGAACTTTGATATACAGACATTAATGCTGATAATGTGGTATATGTCTCAGCAGTTGGTGGTGGTTGATGTTTAGATGTATTTTTGACGGTTCAAAGCAGATAATCGGCTGGTTCTGCGAGATTCGATCGTAAAATGGTGATCTTATCTGAGACCGCGCCATCGATGGCTTTCTCAACATGAATGAATATAATGGTCTGGTCTTGATAAAGTATAATCATCGCCTGTGAAAACAATATAAGACAGTAAATGCGGACAATCACCAACCATTGAGATGTAATGCCTCTTATAGTATGTTTCTTTATCAGTATTTTTATATTTTATTTCTTTCTTTTTTAATTATTAATATATTTTATTTATAGTTTTGTGTGGTGGGATCAGCCTGTCATTTGAGATAGTCAGTCAGTGTGGTGTGCCGTCTTGGTTCCAGCTGTCGGTGGATACCGGTTGATCTCTGATCGGTTCTTCTGGATGGTCGCTGACTCGTGGATGGTTCAGGTTTGATTCTCATGACAGGTTTCGTATCTTTAATTCAGTTTTGTTGAAGAATATATATTAATTGCGGACTCATCGTTCGCCATATCGGTTTTGATCATCTGGACAAATCATCCGGTATTGGTGGGTTTCTGTTCTGGTTGTAAATATGCCAGTTGATCGTTTCATATCAGATCGCGCTGGTGCAATCATTTGTGATCGCTGTTTTAAACGGTAACAATTTCTTTAATTAATGTCGGTTGCGCTGGGCGTGATCGTTGTTCGGTTGTGTGTCCTGCCGTCTGACCGGTTTTGTTCCAGACCGTCGCGGTGCCCTCACTGTGTGTACAGGGGTTGATCATTCAGGAACAGGACTTCACTGAATGAAGCGGTCAGGTCAGGTCATCTTTGATATCAGAGAATATCATTCTGAGTCGCAGTAAAGCAGCGTCAGGTCGTGGTGATCGTGAAAAATGAATCGGTGAAGAATCCATCTATCTTCGGGTGCCGTTCGCCGTTCTTTCTTTGCCGGCGGAAGAATGGTGATGGACGACGGCAACGACTAGATAACAAAAGTGTCGCGATGAAAGGTCGAAAAGGTCGCGCAATCTATCGGCAATCGGGCGGTCGTCGCCTCAAGCCGGATAATCGACTAAGCGCCGTGAAATCGGCGAGTAAAGTCTGAAAAGATCACGCAGGATTCTTCTTCCTCCTCCGTGAACTGATGCTCGAAATGGTGGTCTCATTAGCTGTAATCAGTGAGGCAAATCAGGGCTATTTCACTTTCTAAGTGATGTAGTGCTGTTTCGTCTGGTGGAAAATAGTGAGGCTAATTTCAGTGAAGTATAAAATTTCGCACCTGTTTGGTAGAAGAATGATTCAGAAAACACGGTAACAGTTACAAGGTATAAGGTATGGCTATGGCTTCTCGCGGCTATAATGGATCTAAATAGTTTTCACCGTTCTCGTTGGGCGAAAATCTGAATGATTGAAATTGGTCGCTGAAACAGGTGAACTGATCAAGGGCCCATCAATATAGAAAAATGAATAGCTCACCGGTATGTGGAATCAAGCATTGGGCGGCCTGGTGACCTCGTTTTATTTCAGTTGACCACAGAGAAAAGGTTCATCTTTAAGTCCTTCTCTTCAGAAAAATTTATCGGTGGAAGATATTCCATTGAACTGGTTTCGATCTTTTAATATTCTGTAAACCTTCAGCACATTAAGTCTCCTGAAACCGGAAAGTCTGTCATGGAAAATGGTAATGCATTCCATCATTGTCGTTTGAATGGATCGACCTGGTTCAGGATATCTTCGCTGCAAGTTTGATTCGCTGGGCGGTGGTGAAAGAATCGCGAAAGTGAACCGGAGGGCAGCTCTGCTAAGCCGCTGAAAGAGCTGCAGGCTGTTACTGCCAGGCGAAATATCGAAAGATGGTTTCTGCAGGCAATGACGGATCGAGACGCCAGGTCGGCCTCCCTGAATCTGGCACGATATGCCAGCGCACTGACGGGCGGGTCAGCGCGTCGCGCAGGCTGGGACAGCTTCGTGCAATTTGCCAGAGGTAACGGACAACTGGCTGACCGGAAAAAACGGTGAGCAGGCCCTGCGGGATAATGGTTGGCAAGTCGAAGTCATCTTCCGGCGGTCTCTGCCAGTTCAGGCAAAACTGATGAGAAACTTGA